>LXNI01000857.1_pt1 | contig 31531 bp, 29 predicted proteins | sample 809091 | NCBI WGS metagenome assembly LXNI01 (sample SAMN04870527, study PRJNA318959) | sponge metagenome | biome: 01000161; feature: marine sponge reef; material: water | host: Sarcotragus foetidus | place: Greece: Milos, Mediterranean Sea | collected 2013-05-29 | depth 5-7 m | reverse complement strand
ACAAGGAAAGATTTGAACCCTCCAGGTGCCCCCAGAAATAACTACCTCCTGCGATGAGTCGATTTTCGACTTTCACCGCCCCGAAACGGGGCCTGTCGCAAAACAACGACAAGCACCATGCAGTACAAGCCCATCACTTCAGGCTTCTTTACCACGCCTCCGGATGGTCTTTTGCGCATGTGCAACAAAGTATATGCCCGGTCTTGTATGATGTAGACCTGAATAATTGGCGATAAGGTATGAAAAAAACGGGGCGGTGAGCGGGTGACTTGCTCCCAAAGACTCAAGATGACAGAATAATCAGTGCTGCGCCTTGCGGCAGCGCAAGGCAACAATCGAGTCGAGCAAGGGTGAGGTGCACGGTGATCGCGGCCATAATCGGCAACAGTGCTGTAAACATCATGGTGTCCACCGTCTCTGTCGGGTGCAATTTGAGAAAAGTTTACATCTGAATGGGGCTGGTTCCCGGTGACAGCCGGTGACGGTGGTAGAATTCAGTCAATTGCTTGAATACTTTGCTGTTTCGGGAGAGCTCAATTGGACCACAAGGTGTCCCAGGTCCTTTTGCTTAACTATCCAACCAAGAGTTTTGACGATGATTAAAGACCTGATTTCTTTGTCATTGGTTGCAGGTCTTGCGATGCCCGCAGCGAAGGCGCATCACAGCATTGCGATCTACGACCAACAAAACACAGTGACTGTGACCGGCGAAGTCGTCGAGTGGTTCCGCGGCAGGCCGCATTCTTTCTTTTTAATTGACGGAGCGGACTCTTCCGGAAACGAAGGAACCTTTCATCTGGGCTTCGGTGGCACCAGTCGTCTGGTCAATGAAAACAACTGGGACGAATCAACCTATCAGGTGGGCGACAAAGTTACCGCCACGGGTTACCCGTCTCGCGTTGATGGCAACGAACTGCTGGTCGAGAACCTGGAAACCCACCTGGGAACGTTCGCGATGACGGAATCCTACTTTGCCGAGCAGGAATTCTTAGGCGAAGCTCCCGACTGGGTTCCGTATCCGCAGGTGCATATCGCCGCGCAGATTACTCGTACAGACTGGAACCCGGACAGTGTGAGAGTGATTGCTGAATCTGTCGGTGAGGGTGAGGCTGGGAAAGCATACGAAATCGTAATGCTCTCCGAGCGTCAGTTAAAAACCGGAATGGCGATCACTGAAGCTGAGCTTGCGCCAGGAAACTCAGTGATGGTGGACGGATACCTGGAACAGCAGGATGAGCGCATGCTGCTCTGGCCCCGACGGATCGTGTTTGAAAATCGTGGCACCGTGAAGCTGGATGTCCCGATGACCACGATGCTGGCGGACGATCTGGGTGTGGAATATCGGTTTACGCCGCCCGGTGGTGGCATGGGTGCTGGTATGGGTGGCGGCATGGGTCCCGGCGCAGGCATGGGCCCGGGCGGGGGCCCCGCTGGTCCCGCGGGTGGCGAATCTTCCGCTGACGAGTCCGCGCAGTAGCCGGGAGGGCAAAGAGTGAATCCTCTGAAGTCTTTATGTTTGCTGCTGACCCTTGCGGCATCGGCCGCATATAGTCACCACAGTACTGTCATTTTTGATCAGGGCCGTACCGTGTCGCTCACGGGTGAAGTCGTTGAATGGTTCTCGGGCCGCCCGCACGCGATCCTGACCATTCGTGCCGTCGATGACGAGACCGGAGAAGAGGACACCTACACGCTCGAATGGGGCGGTGTCAGCAAAATGGTTCGCGAGGAGAACTGGGATGATTCGACCTTTGCGGTCGGCGACCCGGTCAGGATCACCGGGTTTCCGTCCCGAATCCGTCATACCGATGTTCTGGTTGAGTCGGTTGAAGCCAGCTTCGGTGAGTTTGAGATAGACGAACCCTATAGTTCCGCCGTATCCGCTGAATCCAATTTTGCACCGCCTCCGCGCGGACTTGATATGCCGACCAATGAAATCAAGGGCGTGACGACCGGCGCAGACTGGTCAGACGTGTCGAATGTCATTGGACGGGTCCGGGCTGCGGTCGAGGGTGAGCCCGAGAAAGATTACGAGATCCATTTTGGAAACGGCGAATTTGCTTACGAGAGCTTCTATATCCAGGAAGCCGATTTCGCGCCCGGAACGCCGGTCCTGGCTGAAGGCTTTCTGGCTGAAGAAGAAACACGTCTGATCCTGTTCCCCCGCTATATGGGACTTGGCGACGAGCCGCCCACACGTTTAGGGCAAATCGCGAATCAGCTGGCAGCGCAACATGCCGGCATCGAGTTCGGCGGTGGTGGCGGTCCTGGCGGTGCGCTTGGCATGGGTGCCATGGGCGCGATGGGTGGCGGCCGTCCCCCGGGAGGAAACGAGCCGGAGTAGGCTTCACCTGGGTCGATGAGGTAGCTGATTATGAAGAATCACTTTCTGGTTTTCGGCGTCCTCGCATTATTGACCGTCGCAAGAACAAGTGACTCGCATCACTCAACTGCCGTCGATTTCGACAAGAACGCCGCGACTTCGATCGAAGGCGTCATCACCGCAACGGAATTCGCCAATCCGCATTCACGTCTTTATATCGATGTGGTGGCCGAAGACGGCACCACCGTCAACTGGCAGATCGAAACACGTCCGCCGAGCGGCCTTGCTGGCTTCGGCATCACTCCGGATACCGTCACGGAGGGGGTGCGGGTTCGCGTCGATGGAGAACCCAGCCGCCGTGGCCGGAATTCAATGTGGCTAACCGGCCTTACGATCGGCAACGGGCCGCGTATCGCCGTTGTCGACGGGGATGTCGCGCAGCCGCAGCAACGTCGACAGATCGTGCTGCCAGGCGAGTGGACGACCTTTTCGGAGTCCGCTGCCAGCTATCGCGGTGATGCACCGTTTGATATCAGCGGCGGCTGGAGCGGGCGTTACAAATTCAGCGTAACGGTCGACGACCTCGAGCCAAAACCGATGCCAGCGACGGCTGAAGCGCTGCGTCTGCGCGCGGAAAACCAGGCCTTCGGCACCGATGATGCGTTGCGCTGCATTGGCACCGGCCTGCCACGCATTTTCGGCAGCCCCGGCACAGTCGATATTTTTGACCAGGGGCCATTTTTGCTGTTTGTGTACGGCGACGGCGGGAGTGCCATCGTGCGACGCATCTACATGGATGGCCGGACGGCGCCCGAAGACTGGCCTCTGACGATGTATGGCTACTCTGCGGGACGCTGGGAAGGCGATGCGCTCGTCATTGAAACCTCGCACCTGAAACCGATGTGGCTCGACGGCAGCGGCTGGCCCATGTCCGGCGCCGACACACGTCTCGTTGAAACCTACGCACCATCAAATGATGGCGCGACCCTGGAAAGGACGATGACCGTTCATGACCCACTGTATACGGAACCACTGGTGCGCACTCGCGGTTACATGCGCACGGACGGCGCGCAACAGGAAAGCATCTGCGATCCGCAGGGCTTCTACCGTGACCTGCTGAACGAGAACCTGATAACCGAGTATCTCGGCCAATGAGCGAAAGTCACGATTGAGGATGGGCTAAAGCGATTCAAGGAGCTGTTCCCGTTACCGGGCAACCCAGAACGAAGATCCACGCAATTCTCGTCAATGGTTTTCGCATTCTTTTCTTGTGTTCTACAGATGACAGGCGGGCTATTCCAATGAAATACAAGCCGATTCTCATCGTTCTCACACTCGCCGCATGGTTGCCGGCGGCACTCGCGCACCACAGCCGTTCGATGTTCGACAGCGACACGCGAATCTCGGTGTCGGGCGAGGTGACGCGAGTCGACTTCGTCAATCCCCACGTATTCATCTACGTGGATGGCGTGACCGAATCCGGCGAGGTCGAGGAGTGGGGCTTCGAGCTGCATTCGCCGAGCCACATGAACTTCAACGGATGGAAGACGGATACGCTGGAGGTTGGCGACCCGGTGGTCGCGTCCGGGAACCCGCTTCGCTCGGGTACGCGAAAAATCGCCGGCGGCGCGTCATTCACCCTGGCGAACGGAGAAGTCATCACCATCAACAGAGGCCCGGGCGCAGCCCCTGCCCGGGCTGCCGCGGAAGCCTTAACAGCATCCGGAGGCCGGGGTGGGCAGGCCGCGGGGAGGCCTGGCAGGGATATGTCGGCCGGAGCAACGCCCAACGACGGGTGGGACGGCCTCTACCAGGTCGCTCCGCCCGATGGGATCTTCGGGCCGCCAGCGGTATTGTATGAGCAGCCCTCTCGGGAAATTCGTTCGGAGTTTACCGGGCTATCGGGGCAATCCACTCGCTTCGTGCCGGTATTGAATGAGAAGGGAATGGCCGCCGGCCGGGCGTTTGGCGGCGACGCATCGGACAGGCCCTGGTGCTCACCGGACCCCTATCTTTTCGCGCATCATGAGAATTCCTATGTGGTGCAGATCGATCGCGGCCCGGGGCAGTTCGTTCTTCGCCGGGACGGCCATGAACTGGTCGTTCATATCGACGGCGAGCATCCTCCGGCTGACGAACTTTTCACGTGGGGCTACGCGGTCGGGCAATGGGAGGGCGAGATCCTGACCGTGAATGTCAGAAACTACGAACCCAATCCTTGGGGGCTTGCCCGCGGGCTTCCGTCGGGTGCGCAGAAGCGCGTCACGCATGTTTTCCGCTGGCGCGAGGACCGCACGGCGCTGGATGTCGACACGACGATGTTCGATCCCGAGTACATGACCGCGCCGTTCACGATCGAGACGAGCTTCTTCCACAAGGAAGACCTGGAGCTTTCTCCACCGATCGGATGTCTGGAGCAATCCCATGACGCGATACTGGCGGAATGAGCAATTGGGCAGCTCAAGCGGGTGGGCAATCCGCAAGAAAGGGCGCCGCGCACGATCAGTTGGTTGCAGCGGAATCGGATTCGCTCGCCGCGCGGGTCAATCCACGCGCTCGAACGGCCACGCCCCTGAGACGTGGACCTCCGAGATAGTGCTCGCCATGCCGTCGTCCCCGACGGTGAAGACGTAGCCGAACCCGCCAACGACAAACGCGATCTCCGACTGCGGAAGCATCGGCCTTCTGGAAGTGCCTTTCGTCAGGAACAGCCCGCCGGCTTCCAGCGTGACTTCCCGGGACGCCCGTCTGCCAGGCGCGGTGCCGGCGCAGACAGATCGGCCTCACCGTCGGCCGTGCGAGGGATCTCCGGTGTCGGCAGTGTGATCCACTGCGCCGCGAGCGGCGTGGTTGCCGTGAGAATGATCAGAATTGCTAGTGTTCTCTTCATGTTGAACCTCGCATCGCGCGATAACGACGTCTCCGCCACGCAATCGATGCCACCATCCTATTGCTCGGCGTACAGATCGGTGCATTCGAACGGCATCACGCGTTCGCCGGGGGTCACGATCCAGGAGCGGCTCCGCTCCACCGTCTCGGTGAGCACGTCCGGCGCCGTTATCTGCACGGTGTAGAACAAGCGTGAGCCTTCTTCGCCGACCATGAAACGCTCCACTAAGCTTGCACCCTCACCGAGCGGAACGCCCCTGGGAGCCATGTACTGCGTCTGCACGTGGCTCGTCTCAACGACCAGCGTATCGCCGTCCCAATACCCAGTCGAAAACCCGACGTGCGATGCCTCCGGCGCGACCCCGCCCCCGTTCATGTGGATCGTGCGGACGGTGTCGTATTCCTCCAGGCGAAGCACAATGACATCTCCCCGATCGACAAACTCGATCGGATAGGGCTGCCCCATGATCAGCGGCATGCCCTTTGGCGTGCAGCCGTCCGTGGCCGTTTGCGTGACGGGATCGAAAGACTCGCTCGCCGAGCGGGCCGCCTCCGTCAACGGCAGGGGCGCCCGCCAAAGCGTGGCCGGTCCGGAGTCCGGATCGTCCGGGATGCCGGGCCGCCCATAACCGGATGTCCAGACACGGAAAAGCGTAGGCTCGTCGGCGGCAGCAGACTGAGCCCCACTTTCGACCGGCCCCTCGAGTCCCAGGCCATAGGCGGTTTCGTTCCAGCGCGTTGCCGTCAACCACAACACCGATTCCAGACCGTCCTCGGACAGGATATTCGTGCTGTACATGCGCGTGTCGGAACGCCGCGACGGCCAGCCGGCAACCTTCACCGAACTGCCTACTTCATAGATCTCAAATGGAACCCCGTTGCGGCGAAAGTGGTTGATGGGCGGGGCTTCGATCTCCCAGGTCACCGGCGGGTCGCTCTCACCCTGCAGTTGCACTTCCAGAACGGTGTGCGGGTTCTTCCAGTTCGCGGTGACGAGGGTCCCCTCGACCTCCACGATCTGCCCGGTATCGAACTCGGTGTAGGCGTGGTGCCCCCGGGCAGCGAGGGCGGCGAGAAGGAGAAATGCTGTGGTCAGGGTTTGATACATAACTATTTTGCTCAATGTATGGAGTGCTACGCCATCTTGTGATACCCGCCTATCATACGATTAAAATAGTATAGACTGTCAAACAGTTTCAATTCGAGTGTTGGTGACATCATGAGTCTTCAACGTACATCGGAAGCACCCTGACATGACCAGAGCCGAACTTCTGGCCGTGGTCGACGACAGGCCAATGACCCACTTCCAGGTGATGGTGGTGGCGCTGTGCTGCCTGATTAACATGCTCGATGGCTTCGATATCCTGGCCATCGCGTTCACCGGCGCACGCATTCGCGCGGAGATGCAGTTCGACGAGTCGATACAGGGCCTCATATACGGAGCAGGGCCGTTGGGGATGGCCCTTGGCGCCTTCCTCATATCTCCCCTGGCGGATATCGTGGGGCGGCGCAGGCAGATTCTCTTCAGTGTCTCCGTGATCTCTTTCGGCATGCTCGCCACTTTCTTCGTTCGCAACCCCACCGAGCTGTTCATTCTGCGGCTCCTGACCGGCATTGGCATCGGCAGCATGCTCGCCAGCCTGAATACGGTCGTGGCCGAATTCTCCAACAGGCGACGTCGCAACCTCTCACTGAGTATCATGCACCTGGGCTACGGCATCGGCGCCGGTTTCGGCGGCATTTTGACCGTCTACTTGCTGGGTGCGTTCTCGGGCCTGGAGGTGGCCGCCTGGCGATATGTCTTTCTGGTGGGCGGATCGATGACCTTGCTAACGGTGCCACTGATTCTGCGGCTCTTGCCGGAGTCCATGGAATTTGTACTTGCCAGGCGCCCGGCCGGCGCGCTCCAACAGGTCAATCGGCTGCTGGCCAGACTGGGCCATCCGCCGATCGATCATTTGCCCGAGGCGTCTGTCCCGGCCCCGAAAACATGGTCTCCGGTGGCCGAATTCTGGCAAAATACCGCCGCTCTGTTCGCAAGCCGCCGGCTGGCCGTATCCAGTGCGAGTCTGTATGTCATCACGTTCTGCTATTCGATGACCCTGTACTTCGTACTGAGTTGGTCCACTCAGGTATTGCTGGATTACGGACTGGCGGAAAGCAATGCCATTTTTGCTGCATCCCTGTTCAGCATTTTTGGCGCCCTTGGAGGGGTGACCCTCGGCCATTTTTCCGACACGCTCGGACTGCGCCGCCTGAGCATCCTCTTTGTCTCGGCCGGTGCCGCCAGCCTCACGATCTTCGGAACGGCAGAAGTCTGGGCGCCTGCCATCGGCATCGGGTCCGGGTCAATGACAGCGCTGCTGTTGTCGCTGGCTACCGTTACCGGATTCCTTGTTGTAGGATTTCTTACTGGGTACCTCGCCACAGGTGCACGGGTTTATCCGGCCAGGGTCCGCAGTACCGGGCTGGGAGTTGCAGTGGGCGTCGGCCGGATCGGCTCCGCGGTTGGCCCGATAGCCGCCGGACTGATGCTGGCTGCAAACTTCAGCAGACCAACCCTGTTTGTCGCGTTTACCTTGCCATTGCTCATTTGCCTCGTTGCCTACATGCAAATTCGCGGCTACGACGGAGAGTGATTCGAGGAACTCACGGAAAGTCCGCCCGAACAGCACAAGTTTGCCGAAACAATGAATGTCGATCCGACAGCCCGGAAAGCCCCGTATCCCGGCGGAATCAAGCGCATTGCCGTGGAGGAGGCGTTCGTGACCCGGGAGATCATCGACCGCTGGCGCCGGAAGCTTGCGGAGAATTCCGGCGATATCGAGCCCGGCTTCAAGGCTCTCATGGGGTTCTTTCTTTTCGCCAATACGCCGTTCACGACGAGCGTCACGGAGCGCCTGAAGGATCTCGGCGAGAGACGGATCAGCGACATGGATGTTGCCGGTATCGACATGCAGGTTCTTTCGCTCACCTCGCCCGGGGTACACGTGTTTGATGCCGATACCGCTACTGCGCTCGCGGCGGACTCCAACGACCAGTTGGCCGAAGCCATCGCGCAATATCCGGACCGGTTCGCCGGGCTCACGGTTGTTGCGCCGCAAAACCCGGCAGCGGCGGCCAGGGAAATCGAACGCGGCTTCAACGGACTCGGACTGCGCGGCGTCATGATCAACTCCCACGTCAACGGCGATTACCTGCACGACCAGAAGTACTGGGAGATTTTCGAGGCCGCCGAGGCACTGGACGCCCCGGTTTACATCCACCCGAACACGCCGTCCGCCGGAATGCTCGAACCCTACCTCCCGGAACTCTACGGGGCGATACTCGGCTTTGCCGCAGACACCGGGCTGCACCTCTTGCGCCTGATCCTGTCCGGCCTGTTTGACCGGTTCCCGAAGCTGACAATGGTGGCCGGCCACCTGGGCGAGGCCCTCCCGTTCTGGATGTACCGATTCGATTACGCCCACCCGGGCATCGTTCAAAGCGGCGACACGCCCGCCCTGAAGTACAAGCCCAGCCACTACCTCAAGCAGAATTTCCAATTCACAACCAGCGGCATGCCGTGGGAGCCGATGATCTCGATGGTGCACAAACTGGTCGGCCCGAATCGACTGCTCTATGCGATGGACTACCCCTACCAGTACGATCCCGAGGAAGTGGACATGGTGGATGCGTTGCCATTTGCCGAAGAGGACATGAGGAAGTTCTACCAGACGAATGCGCAGCGCCTGTTCAGGCTTTCGTGAACCGGTACGAATAACGCCCGCGTTCAGTCGAGCGTGCCGGGAGCGCAGTTGTAATCGACGAGTTCGAGATGCGGCGAGTAAATCATCTCGACGCGACCTTATTGGGCTCGCTGAGCGTCGTATACCGCCGATCCGGACTCCTGCAGACACTCGATCGGCGGAGTGAGTTCCAGATCCGGTTTATGGAAGAAGCTTGTCTCGATCACGAACGGTTCGGTCATGTACTCGGGATCGAAAATAGTCGTGTCGACATCGAGTGCCGTGCGATCGTCGCGCCATCTGAATGCGTGCGTGATCTGCTTCTGCGCACCCGATGGAAGCCCACGTGCAATGCCCCAGGGATTGGGTTCGAAATTGCGGATGTCGACGCTCAATACCTCACCGTCCCATTCACCCGTGGCGTACCCCCACTTGTAGAGTTCGCCTGCCGGCGGATGCTCGCCACCGATGTGGACGATCTGCACCTCGCCGCCCCTGCGAAATACCACCTGATCGGCGCGTCTCTCAATCGCCACTACAAAGGCTTCAACGTGATGCGCGAAGAAGTAGGGCTCCGGGGAGCACCAGGGGTTGTCCGGCGCCGCGCTGTCGAACTCTCGAGCGATGGCCTTGCTTCTTTCGTTCAACACGGGCACGAACCGGGTGGATTGCGCAGACATCGGATACTCCGCGCGAATCTCCGGCGATTGCGGCGCATACATATCCACCGGCCGCCCGCTGATTCCGTTACGGGCCGCGACCTGATAAATGCCATCGTAACCCTCCGCGGGCGTCGCGCCGATGGAGATATCCCTGGCAGACCCTTGGGCGGCCAGGGTCGAGGCTGCAACGACTCCAGGGCCGCGAGTTTGCGTCACGACCTCACCACTCTCGAGCGTGAAAGACACGCTGTTGGCGATATTCCGAGCACCCGAGCGGAGCGGATGCCCAACCGCAACAACTCGATCGCCAACCTGCAACGAATCTTCCGACCATCCCCTGTCGGTCTGAAGAATCGCCGACTGCATTTCGAAACCCCACTCCTCCATCGCGCCGCTGTCAGTGACGCCTTCCACGTAGACGTGCACGTGCGGATTGACGAAATCGTAGCGCGTCACCGTGCCTGACACCGACACTTCGCTGGTTCGATCGTACACGGCACCGCTGTGATGGGCCAAAGCGGCCAGCGGCATAAGAAAAAACGCGCAGGCCAGCGCTGTGTGTCTGCGGCATTGGAGTCGTATCATTGTCGTCCCCTTTGATTAGTGGAGTAGCCGAACAAGCTTGTCGGGAGCGGTGCCCACAAGCCGTCACGACAGCGAGAAAAAGTGTGCTGTCTGCTGTCGTCACCGCTCGAGCGTACTTGACAGCCCCTACGGGCGTATGGCGCTCCGTTCGACGTATTCGCCGAACACACCGCGGTCATGCAGATCGATGTAGAACGGATCCGGGTCGCAGGCGTCGACGTTGTACAAGGGGTTGTCCCCACGTGCTCGCCAGATCTCGTGCATGATCGGAAAATGATAGTACTCAGGGTCGTGCAGTGTCAGGGTCTGCCGCAGCGTGTTGCCGTCAGCGCTGAGCCAGATCCGCTCAACGACCCTGGCGTTGCCGGAATAAGGGTAGTGCATCAGTCCGATGACACCGGGCCGCAAGTGCGTGATATCAATTCTCAGGTGGTCTTCCTCCCAGGTCATGACACCGAAACCGTTAGCCGACGGCACGATCTCAAGATCGTCCGGCAGGGTGTCCGCGAACCAGTCGCGCGCCATCCATTGGTCGCGCATCCGTAGAATGGATTCTTCGTCGTGCACGAACTCGACCCTGTTGATGCCGAAGGTTCGGTCCTGCATCGGGCCCCAGGGCTGGCAGCGCGGTGTCGGTGCGTCCGTCGGATCGAACTGAGCGTAGACAGCCGCCCCCGTGTCGGTCATGGCAAATGAGCGCTTGGTGAATGCTCCTCTGAAAGGTGGAGGCGTCCTGGCGCCGCCACTGTCCGCACGACCGCCGAACGCGCCGTCGAGCCGGAAAGGCGTCTCAGCCCACTCTACGTCATGCTCGGGCCCGTCACCCCCAGGCACTGCGGTCCAGGCAAGCTCGTTCTGGGAGTTGCTCGCACGGTAAACCCCGCTGAACGTGCCGTCGCCGTTCAACGTACCCGCCAGGCGACCCTCGTACGGCACGCCGTTCCCCATGCGCAGCTTCAAGGTGAACTTGATGCCATCGTTATCGACGTGCAGTTCCTCGAGGCCACCGCGCGCCTCTGCGACGTACTCACCCTCGTATTCGATGATCGCGGCATCAAACAGCGAAGGCGTTTGCGATTCAGGCTGGAAGACAAGTCGCCACTCACCCAAATAAGGTGCGACGTAATCCGGATCTACGCTCCACGATGCAGGATCATCGGACGAAAAATCAGCGCCGCCACCAAGGGTTACCCCGCCACTCGCCTGCTCGCCTGTGCCGTATTCGTCGCCGTCGCCATCGATCATGTGTTGGACGTAGACCCAATTTCTTCCGTCCCTGCCGACTTCGCCGGTTACCACGACTTCGTCGCCGGGCACGAAAGTGGCTTCCGACAGTCCACTTCTCGAAGCATTGGTGGCACTGGGCTGAACATGGAGCTGCCACCGCTCGCCGTCTTCGGAGATGGCTTCCCAGCGCACATGCGGGTTGCTCCAGTAGACGCGATCAATGGTGCCTCGAAACTCCATATTGCTGTCAGGCAGAAAATCGACATAGTGCGAATGGTGTGCCTGGGCAGCCGAAGCGAGCACCAGGCTCAGGACAGTGACTAATCGATTCATGACACCCTCATCGACATATTCGCGAGCCCCCTGTGATCCAGTCCATCGGCCGATGTGCTCGATCCAACCGGCGCACGCCGTGGATCACGACGACCTTGATCTTATCAAGCACATGAAGCTCTGATCTCCAAAAAAGCGCGCAAAATGGCGGAATTTTCCGTACTTCTTCATGAATAATCAGGATGGGAAACAGCAAGTCTCGGATCTGAATGTACTCTTGACTTATTTTCTCGAGGGTTTTTTGGGGATGCGGTCATGAAGCAACGGTTCTTTGCAGGATCTCTTGTCTTGACGCTCCTTGCGGCGAACGCGAATTTTGCCCAGGAGCGACCGAATATCGCCCTGATACTGTCGGACGATCAGGGATGGTACGGGCTCTCCGTGCAGATGCACCCGGACCTGCCCAACTCGAAAAGCGACTTCTACCACACGCCACGGCTGGAAGAACTGGCGAGCCAGGGCATGCGCTTCTCGGACGCCTACTCGCCATCGCCTGCGTGCTCGCCAACCCGGGCCAGCCTGCAGAACGGCATGAACCCGGCCACAAATCGCCTGACGAAGGCCGAGCCAATCGCCACGGCAAGGAACAATTTTCCATTGATCCCGCCAAGTCACATTTATCCGATAGCGATCGATGAGGAAGACACCACCATCGGCGAACTCCTGCAGACAGCCGGTTATCGGACCGCACACTATGGCAAGTGGCACCTGAGCAGTGGCGGGCCCGAAGCGAACGGCTACGATGAGGGTGACGGGGACACCGGCAACGAGCTTGCCTGGAACTGGGATGACCCGGACAACCCGCTGGACATCGTAGGCATGCCCGAGAAGGCGCTCGACTTCATACGGCGGGCCAACGCAGCCGGCCAGCCGGCGTTCGTGCAGCTTTCCGCTCTCGGGCTCCACGGTGCGGAGCACGCTTCTGCGGAGACCGTCGCCCGGGCCGAGGCACGCCCCAGGGGTGAAATGCACGATAGTGTTCGTAGCGCAGCGGTCACCGAAGATCTCGACACCAGTGTCGGCATCTTCATGGACGGCCTCGACGAACTCGGGCTGAGCGACAACACCTATGTCATCTATATGGGTGACAACGGGCACGTGCACCAGCAAAACGCCCTGCCCAGCAACCATCCGGACAGCCCCGCTCCGCTGACGGGGGACAAGGGCAACCTCTCCGAAGGCGGTATTCGCGTGCCCTTCATCATCCGCGGACCGGGCATCGAGCCCAACTCCTGGTCGAGCGTACCGATCGTCGGATTCGACCTCTTCCCGACTTTCGCGGAGTGGGCCCAGGTCGACCCCGCTGACCTGCCGACCGCCCTCGAAGGCGGCAGCTTCTCTGCGGTGCTCGAGAATGGTGGGGTTGGCGAAGTGGAGCGCGCGAGAGAGGGACTTGTGTTTCATTTCCCCCATTACCAGGTGGGAACGCCCCAGTCGGCCATTCGTGCAGGCGATTACAAGCTGATCAAGTACTACGAAAGCGACAGAACGCTGCTGTTCGACCTTTCCAATGATATTCGCGAACGCAACAATCTGGCGATGCGGATGCCGGAAAAGGCGGTGGAACTGGAGTCCATGCTCGACGAGTACCTGGAATCTGTGGGTGCGGACTTGCCGGTCGTCAACCCGGACTACGATCCGACACAACCGTCAGGTTGGATCGGTGGCCGTCCCAGACTGGGCGGAGGTCCGAATGACTTCAGGCCCTACGACAGCACCTTTGACCCGGAGCGCCTGTACTTTCCCGAGTGACAACCGTACGCCATCGGAGTGCCTATTCCGGAGCGACGGCATGGTCGGGTCGGAAACGCTGAGCCATTCGCAGAATTGGAAGGGGACCGTAGTCCTGTACCGGGGATTGAAACGAAAAGTCAACGTTTCAGGGAGGTCACACGCTTACCCGAGAGTCGTCAATCGGTCAGCCGGGAACTTGTTCTTCCCTGTCCTGCAGCAGCGTGCGCCCGACTAGAAGGAAGCAGATTGCCGCAGCGACGTCACCCGCCACCATGATCATCATGGCTGCGCGCAGGCTAGATGCGGGTCCCAGCGTGCATGCAACACCCTCCTCCATGTCCAGGCAAAGCCAGCGCAGGGCACTGTCGGCCGGAATCGTCATCCCCGCGAAGTAGTCGCTGAGGGCGCCCAGGATCGGTGGGCCCAGCGCCAGGCCCAGGAGGCTCACGAACAGCAGCAGGATGGCCACGGCCGTCGAGCGCATGCGCGGCGGGGCGATGGACTGATTGATCGCGAACATCGGCCCGAGATAGCAGAAATGGCAGACGACCGCGGCCATGAGAAAGACCATGGCAGTGCGCGGGCCGTCGGCGAACAGGCCCGTGAGGTAGAGCGGAACGCCCAGCGCGACTCCGATACCCGGAAGCCAGCTCTGGGCGGTGGGGAATCGCTTCATCAGGCGGTCCGCCAGCACGCCGCCGGAGAAGGTCCCGATGCCGGCGGCAACACCCGTGACCATGCCGACGGATAGACCGGCCGCGGCAAGGTTCAACTCATGGACGCGTACAAAGTACGAGGTCAGATATTGCCCCAGGCTGAATCCGCCGAGGGCCGCGAAAACGGTTCCGGCGACGACGAAACGGTAGGCCCGTTTGCTGAACAGGTACCTGGCGGCCGGGACCAGGCGGCCGGCCGCCTTGGGTGGGGTGGTTCGTTGAGGTTCCCGCACTGTGAGTCGGACCAGCAGTGCATGCAGGATTCCGGCAACGCCCAGCACCCAGAATGTCACACGCCATCCGTAGTTGAAGGCGATCCACGATGCGCCCACCGCGGCCAGCAGGTTGCCCATGGGAACGCCGAGTGCGAAGACCGAAAACGCAGTCCCCCGTCGCTCGGGGGGAAAATAGTCGGATATCAGCGACTGCGACGGTGGAGAGCAGCCGGCCTCCCCGATGCTGACGCCGATCCGGGCCATCAACAGGTGAAGGTAGCTCGCCGCCAGACCGGTCAAGGCGGTCATGGTGCTCCACAGACCGATGGCCAGGGAGACGATGAATACCCTGTTGCCGCGGTCCGCCCAGCGCGCAATGGGAATACCGGTGAAGGTATAGAGAACTGCGAAGGCCGGGCCTCCGAGCAGCCCAAGCTGAAAGTCGGAGAGCGAAAACTCGTTTCTCAGCGGCTCCTGGAGCACGCCCACGACGACACGGTCCAGGAAATTCAACGTATAGCCCAGCAGCAGGCAAAACAGCACGTACGCGCTGTACGCGCGGGTCGGTGGTGCTGCCGTGCCCGCTAGCGACCGCATATTGTTCGGCTCAGCATGAGAGCATTCTGCGGAACTGCGTCGCCCCGCCAGGCGACGTGAAAATCGGGCCGCGCCAGGACGAGCTTTTGGGCGTGCTCGGGACAGGGCGGTATGTCCACGACTTCCAGTGGTACGCCCTCGGACCTGGCGGCTTCGACCAGGGGTTCTACCGAAGCATCCGGATCGTTGCGAAACAATGTGTAACCCGCTCCCAGCATGTCGTACAGGGATCTTCCGTCCGGCAAGGCCACGTGTGGCATGCGGCAGCCGGGTACTGTGGACGGCGTGTAATTGAATACGTCGTAGGTGGGCGCGCTGTCGCCATCATGGGCGATGATAGGCGATGCGTCGTAGAAATAGCCAAAGTTGAGCCCGGCGCAGCAGTAGGAGTGGAGGTTGAGCTCATGGATGTTCTCGCGGACGTATTCGCGTGCCGCCACCCCCGCGAGAGAGTCCTCCGCAATTGCCGCCGGTACGTCCCAGCGCCTTCGAAGATGCTTCATGGAGCTGTTCATTGCCAGTTCCGCCACTTGTCCGGTAATGGGGTGCCGCTCGGCGGCGTACGCATCGAGCATGCCCTCCCCTCCCCAGCCCTTGAGCACGGCATCGAGAAGCCAGCCAAGACCAATTGCGTCGGCGATCCCGGCGTTCATGCCGTAACCGCCGAAGGGAATCCACACGTGAGCGGCGTCCCCGGCAAGAAACACGCGGCCTTCGCGCATGCGGGTGGTCACCAGCCGCCTTCCGACCCAGTCCTGTTCGCTGATGATCTCGAGCGGAAAGTCGTCATCGACCCCGAGTATGCGTCGTAGCGCAACATCTCGCGGGACGCTCTGCACTTTGGCGCCCTGGCGGAGATTGCTGTTGACAATCCATTCGTTCCTGCCATCGATGCAAAACGACGTGCCTTGAATATCGGGCGCAACGGTGACGATTCCCCACGCCGGTCCGGCAGGCATCATCTCGATAAGGCCCGGTGCGCTGATGTGGCTCGCCTGGACATGGGCGAGTTCGGGATCGCCCTCGAATGCCGCGCCAATGCCCTTGCGAACGGCCGAGCGGGCGCCGTCGCAGCCGACAAGAAACCTTGCTTTGAAATCCACGTCCCCCGAGGCTCGGCGAGCGATTGCGGAAACGGACTCACCGTCGTCGGTGAAGTCGTCCACCCGAACGCCGAACACGAGTTCCAGACCGGGCGTGGCGTGCGCCACCGCCATCATCACCGGTTCCATGTGAATCTGGTTGATACGGTGAGGAGGCTCCGCGGTGGGCCAATGGCTGTCCACGCTTTCGTCCCCCCGCCAGCGCCCTGACCGGCTGGCGATGGGGATACGTGCAATCTCGAATCCGGTGAAACTCGTGCGCAACGAAACGCTGTGAGGATACTCGTCGGGCAGACCGGCGGCGCGTACGGCGTCGGCGAAACCGAGGCGGCGGAAAATCTCCATGGACCTCGCCGAGACGTGGTTGCAACGAACCGTCAGCGGCTCGGGCGTCGGCCGCTCGTCAACGACGATCACGCGATGACCTCGTTGTGCCAGGTCTATTCCTGCGACCAGGCCCACGGGACCGGCGCCCACCACAAGGACATCGCACTCCTTAGTGTTGTTGGCCACCACAGGGTTCCTTCGGTAGCAGCGGGGGATTCGGCATGGTTCCGTGGTGCACTATCCTTGCCTTTGCGGGTCCGGCCACCGAATGACATCGTAGACCCTCTGGCGACAGATTTAAACAGTCGATAGAATTCGCACAATACACTGGAGCCTGTGCATGACAGCGAACGACATCCCGGGGATCATCGATGAAGCCTGAAGAACGTCGCGCCATCGAGTGGGACTGCGCGCACCTGCTTGCCCGCTTCTACCGTCATCTGGACGAACGCGCCTACCGGGAGACGGCGGACCTCTTTCTGAAGGACGGCGAGTGGCTGCGAATGGGTGAACTGCTGAGCGGGAAGGACAAGATTCTGAGCGTCCTCGAGCAGCGGTCCCGGTCCATGGCCATTCGCCACCTGCTCTCGAACGTTGTCGTCGATGTCGATGGCGCCGATGCCGCTACCGTCCGCGCCTACGTCACGGTATTCATCCACCGTGGCGGCGCAGCGATGGCGTTGCCGGCTACGCTGGAGCAACCCGTTGCGATCTGGACCCTCCGCGTTCGGTGCGTGCCGATTGGAGGCGCCTGGAAGATACAAAGCCATCGCGGCGAACGGGTGATGGTTCGAGCGGATGTCGCTCCACTGCAAGGATGACCATGTTGCTTCTGTAAGAGGAGTCCTGATCGATGGATGCCAAGCCATGCCCCGGGCCCGGGCAACCAGGCGTTCCGGCCTATCGCCTGCCCCAAAACACCTGTGATACGCATGTTCACGTTGTCGGTCCTTTCGAACGCTTTCCACTGGTGGAGAAGCGAGTCTATACGCCGCCCGAGGCCACGGCCCGGGACCTTGGGAACTATCTGCGGACCTCCGGCATCGACCGAGTCGTGGTCGTGCATGTCACCGTCGCCGGGACAACACCGGACATCACGCTGGATGCGATCGCACAACTGGGCGACTCGGCCCGAGGGGCGGTTCTGCCGGACGAAACGGTGTCGGACGAACAGATTGCCGCCTGGCACGCAGCCGGTATCCGTGCAGCGCGAGTTACCGGGTTCGGCGGCGAACCGCTGACCGAAGCGAAGATTCGCGCGATCGCCGAGAAGGTGGCTCCGTACGGATGGCATCTGCTCTATATGAGTCTGGGGGCCGAGGAATGGGAACGGCTCCTGCCCATCTTCCTCGACTTGCCCCTCAGGGTCTGTGTCGACCACATGGGCGGACGGCTCTACGACTTCGATGCGGGAGTCGATCAGCCCGCCTTTCAGTCGCTTCTCAGGACCTTGAGCGATGGGGCGATATGGGCCAAGGTATCCGGCTACTACCGCTACTCGAGCGACCAGGCGTACCCATGGCCGCGCTCGCTGCCGTTTGCCCAGGCACTCATCGACGCAAACCCCGAACGCCTGATTTGGGGTTCCGACTGGCCCTATCCGGCCCTGTACCACAAGCCGATGCACGAGACGGCTTCCCCCATCGACTGGCTTGCCCGACTCGATGTCTCGTCCCGTGACCTGGAGCGAGTCCTGGTGCACAATCCCGCCGAACTCTACGACTTCCACTCCAATGCGAAGCAGGCGCAAGCCGAAGCCTGATCTCTGTTGTCGTCAAGTCGCAGAGCGACCACCGTACCGGGCCCAGTCCAGCACAACGAGAGTGGCGTCAGGCAATCCGCTCGTACTCGAGTGAATTGGCGACCCACCCCTTCTCGACAAAATCGTCGCGGACGGGCGAAAAGACATCGATCAGGAGATTCCTGCCCACACCGGGGCTACCGGTTACCGTGTGTATGAGCCCGACCGGAAAGACGCCGACACACGGTGCCTCGATGAGTTCATGCCGGTCGGCCCGCCAGGCGGTGGAATCCGGCGTCCACGGCACACGCAGGTGGAATATGAAGGCGCCCCTGAGCCCCAGAGAAGCCTGCTCGAACGCCGAATGATTGTGCGGACTGAGCCGGGTCGGGTCCCGTTCACCCTCGTATTCGACCCAGTTGATGCTGATGGCATCGGTCTGGATCATGCGAGTCCGGTCGGCGTGCGGCAGCGTTGCAAGGTCGGCGACCTTGTAGTGAACGATTCGGCTTGTACCGGACGCGCGCCGATAGGTTCTGCGCGGCGGAACGATCCTTTCGTCGGTCGCTGTGTAATGAGCCGAATTGATCGCGTGCCGGCGAAGCCGCTCGGGCGGGTTCGAGTGGACAATCGCAACCTGCGCCGATTCACCGACGTCAACACGGAACTTGCCCGCGGGTACGATGGCGACTGCGCCCGCACCAAGTTCAATGGCATCGTCAATGGCCTGAATCCGCGCCTTGCCAGCGGAAAGCAGCACAATGGTTTCGAATGTCCCGACGCGCTCCAGCCGGGCTGGTTTCGATGGCTGCCAGAGTTCGACAGCGAAGTTCTGTGCCGTCACAACCTGCGATTCATCGTCTCCGGTTGCATCGCACAGGCGCAGCAGCGTCTCTTCACGAACCGGATGGATGTCCAGGCTCATGCAGATACGTTCTTGCGAAGAAACTCGAGATGCCGTGCATTGAATCGCTCGCTGTCCTCAAAGTACGGAGCGTGGATACAACCCTCGAAGAACTCAAGTTCCGAGTTCGGTATCAGTTCCTTGAGCTTCCTCGGTAACGCCGTACTCGTCAGGGCGTCCTTGACACCTTTCGCGATCAGGGTCGGAGCGTGGATCGATCGATACTCGTCTTCGGAACAGAAACTCAAGTGAGCCGTTTCTTCCCGGTGATGCACCGCGAAGTGCTTGTAACGCTCGCGGATGAGCGGTTGCCTGAAGACGTTTCGCCGGGCTGCAATGATGTCGTCGAAAATCTCTTCCTCGCGAATGATTGCCCTGATACCCTTTTCCGCACCTTCCCACGTCGATTCGTCGGTTTCGGTTATGTGCGTTCGAAGAATTCGTTCCGCGCGCTCCTTTTCAAAGTACAGCCCGGCGGGCGAAACGAGCGTCAACGTGCTGGTTCGATCGGGATAGTCCACCGCAAAGCGCGCGACGACGCGCGAACCCATGCTGGTTCCGACCACGGACGCCTTGTCCAGGCCGACAGCGTCCATGAAGTCGATCATGTGCCTTGCCAGAACCGGCGCGTGATAGTCCATCTCCGGTTTGTCGGAGAATCCGGTTCCCATGAGATCGATCGCATAGGTGTTGAATTTTTCGCCATGTGCCGCAAGGTTCTTGACCCACACATCGCAGTGACTCCCGAAGCCGTGAATCAGCAACAACCCCGGCAACTCATCCGAACCGCTGCGCAGGTAACGCGTGCGGACATCGCCCGCCATGGCGTAGCCCTGCTCGAAGGCGACGCCCTGCAGCCAGGTCCAGATGCTGCGGTAGTGCTCGTTGATGTCGCTCACGAGTTCAATGTCCGGTGGAATGTCAGCGCTTCGTGCGCCGGTGTTCCCTGAGCCGCTTTATTCACCATCCGAAGCGGTCCTGTGGCAGAATGCTGTCATGGACCTAATTCTATCGAATGACTTAACGATGCGATAGGCAGGTTGCCCGGTCAATGCCTCTTGCAGGAGCTGACGAATGGCCTCCATACCATTGAAACTTGCGGACAAGATTTGCGATACCGTGATAGACGCGGGCCAGGAGCTCGGCCTGAAGCCACTCGGCGTCGCGGTAGTCGACGATGGTGGCTGGCTGATCTCATACAAGCGAGCCGATGGAGCAAGTTTTTTCCGGTTCGAACTCGCCTACGGCAAGGCATACGCTGCCGCCGGCCTCGGTTTCCCGAAAACCTCGGGACTGCAGCAGTTCCTCGAGTCTAGGCCACTGTTCACCGAATACCTGAACGAACAGTCCAACCGCAAGTTTCTTGCCGACGCGGGCGGCGTCAAGATCCACGATGCCGATGGCAAGTTCATCGGCGCCGTTGGCGTAACAGGCGACGTCTCACTCCACGATGAGCAGGCAGCGGTGATGGCGCTCGACACGCTCAACCTGCGCATCACGCCGACGTAGGCTCCCCACCAAAATCAAGAGCATTCGTTGAAAATCGGAACCATTCGACTCGACGGGTCCAGCCAACTCGTAGTCCAGGTTGCGCCGGGGCGTTCGGCGCTCGTGCGGGACATGTACGCACTGGCCGGGAAGGCCGACCCGCCGTCGAGCTTTCGGGATCTCGTTGAGCGCGCGTCAAGACAGCTTGCCTCGATCGTCGCCGTAACGGCTGCATCGCCGAACCTGAATCTGCTCGACGAGGAGCGCCTCGACTGGCAACCGCCACAAGCGCGGCCGTCAAAGATCATTGGTGTCGCATTCAACAATGCCGGGATCCGCAAGGCAGCCCATGTCGATCCCGGGGTGCCGAACTTTTTCCTGAAGGCGCCTTCGAGCCTGGTCGGATACGGCAAGCCCGTCATCATCAAGAAGCAGTACGGTCACACGATGCCGGAACCCGAGCTCGTCGTCGTGATCGGTAAGGCGGGCAAGGACATCCCGGTGGAACAGGCGTTCGACTACGTATTCGGATTCAGCGTGACCGACGATGTCACTTCTCATGGAATGAAGTTCGGGATGGACAGTATCGCGACGACGCGCGAGCCCGAACTATTGCTTCCCGAGCACCTTGCATGGCGCCACCGCCGGGGTGAGGAAGACCGCGACGTCTACTTCGTTTATCACGCTCGCTCGAAATCAACGGATACCTTCGGTCCCATGGCCGCGTATATCACGACGCGGGATGAGATCGGCGATCCCAACGATCTTCGGGTCGATGGCTGGATCGATGGTGAGCCGTTCTCGTCCGATACGACGGGCACTTATACCTACAGCGTCCAGGAAATCGTCGCTGAGGCGAGTCGCTACTTCACGCTGGAGCCCGGCGATCTGATCAATTGCGGGACATCTGCCAAGGGCATTGGCAACTTCCCCAAAGCACATCGCAACATCAATTTCCATGATCGCGAATGCCAGATCGAGATCGAGATCGAGGGACTGGGCAGTGTCAGGCACCCGGTGATTCACGACTGGAAACGCTAGCAGCCTGCTCGGGGCTTGCGCGATGAGTGCGCGGCAGAACTGTCTAGGCGTCGATGGAATCCTGCAGCCGAGCGAGCAAACGCATGGTTTGCAGGCAATCGGCGAAACTTGCTTCCGGTTCCCGTTGCTCCTCGATAGCGGAAACGAATTCCTGAACCTGCTCGGTCAGCCCGGACCCGAACTTGTCCCTGACCAGTTCGTTGCCCTCGTGATCCACGAGTCTGACTTCGTTGGAAATCACGACGAGCGTTTCCTGTTCGCCGATGAAGCGGGTGCTGACCTGGATCTTGCCGTGATTGTTGAATGACAACGCGCCGCTGACGAGTTGGCCGCGCTGCGTTTTCATGCCGACGGTGATGTCCATGGGAATGCCAAGTTCCGGATGATCGGGTCCGGTCTGCGCCCAGCACTGCATGCCCTCGGCCCCGAACAGCCACTTGGCGGTATCGACGCTATGGCAGGCGTGATGCCAAAGCAGGCTGTCGACCCACGTGCGCGGATTGCCGTCGCGGTTCAGGTTCGTTCGTCTGTAGAACCATGTCTGGAACGCCATGTGGTGGATATCCAGTTCTCCGCTGTCGACCTTGTTCTTGACATGGCGAAACATGGGCTGGAACCGGCGCGTGTGCGCCACCATGCACACTAGCGACGAGCTTTGCGCCAACGCCGCAATCTCCTCGCAATCGGCGAGATTGTCGGCCATCGGGATTTCCAGCAATACATGCTTGTTGCGGGCGATCGCGAGTCTGGCGTGCTCAGCGTGCAGGCCGGTGGGTGAGGCAATGATCGCGGCATCGACATCCTGGCGGTCCAGCGCTTCCTTGAGGCTCGTGGACGCGAACGGAATATTCCAATGCTCCGCAAAGGCCTTCGTATCGCCTTCAATACCGCCCACGATGGCCGTTACCGCCATGTCGGGCAGCGAAGCGAACGCCTTCATATAGGCTTCGCCCTGCCCGCCTTCACCGACGAGACACGTCTTCAGCATAAGTAGTCCTCCGGGTGGGTCCTCGGGATAGGTTTTCGGGTCAGGTCCTCGGAGATTTGCGAATCAGGCGTTCATTGTGCCGACAACCGCCCTGGCAAAGTAGCCGTCGGCGCCGCGCTCGGGTTCCGTCATCGGGCCGCCCTGCCCGAAGACCCAGTCCGCTTCATTGGGATCGAGGCGATGGACTTGTCCGGTCGTACGACTCGTGCGCGTCGGCGTGCCCCTGTACGGGACGGCCTCGGCGTAGACCGACTCGATGAAGGCGTTGGGGAAGTAGATTTGGGTGGTGAGGACCTTGTTGCGGAAATAGATTTTCGCATGGATGTGAATCGTTCGTGCGAAGATCGGCAACCACGGCGGCCCGCCCTCCTCAAGATACCAACCGGGCAAAATCGTCTCGAATTCACAATAGCCGCTTTCGTCGGTGGCCTGTACGCCACGGCACCAGGTCTGGCCGGCCGTATCGACGCCTTGCGCCTCGAGCGTCGAGTTCGAGTAGATGCCGAGCGCATCGGCATGCCAGATATCGACAATGGCATTGTGAATCGGGAAACACAGATTTGGCGGCCGTCTCGACCAGGTCGTGTCGACGACCTGGATACCCAGCCTTATGGGCAGGCCTTCCTTACCCTCGCTGATCCTGCTGCGCATCTCCGCGCCGTGGAAGTAGTAAGGCCCGTCAATGGTCTCAGGCGTCAACTCGCACGTGATGTCCGTGATCGGGTCGACCGGCTGCGGTACGATGATCGAGTCGACACCCTGCATCTCGTCCAGTTCGGGTCGCAATGTCTGCGCGAGGCTCTTGCCAGCGAAACCGATGCCCGCCAGCGCCCCGGTCTGCACCACTTTCCGGCGAGTCAATTTCGTCATCATTCACTCCGCGAGTGCGCGTTAGGGGATGATTGTACCATTCGATAGTAACGGTAGCATAAGCGCTCTTGACCAGAGGGCGAGTCTACTCTTGCTGCGTCAACCAGCGAATGTAATCGCCGACGACGGCCGGTGACGTCAACCCGTGGCCATCGTCGTACCAGATGCTTGTCACTTCACCCGTAGTCCGGTCAACCATTTCCTGCGCCTGTTCCCGGGTCAACCAGTCGTCGTGCTCGCCCCATTGATAGAGCACACGCTTGTCCGCGCGCAAATCAACGTAGTTCAGCGCATCGGTGACCGCGGTTTCGAGCGCATGTTCTTCGAGGCGTTCCTGTCCTACCCGTGCGCGAAACGCGTCTGCCGTCGGATGGGCCATCGTCGGCCAGAACTTGCCGAGTTCCGGTATCGCGGCCTGAATCACGAACGTGCCGACGCGGCCCTCGACGCCACTCAGGATTCCGGCAAATCCGCCGCCGATATTCTTGCCGATGACGCTGATTCTCGAAGCATCGACACTCGACTGTTCTGCGAGCAGATCGATCCCGCGGCGCGTGTCGATGATGTGCTGGCGATAAATGTCCCGGTTGTGATTCGGAATCGCGTGATCTTCGCTGATTCGCCAGGCGTCGGGGCGAACCTTTGGCGAGTCGATCAGCATGACGACGTAACCCTGCGCCGCCAGTTGTCGCGCTTCATCGATCTGTGACGTTCTGCCGCTGCCGGACGGATGAAGATAAATCGCCGCGGGCAGCGGGCCGCCGGTCCCTGTGTCGATGATGTAAGCCGTGACGAAGCCGCGCACCGGGCTTTCGTAAATCACGTGTTGAACGCCCTCCTCGGTACGGACTAGCTCGAAGCCCTGCAATCCGGCGCCACTGAAGGCGAAGAATTCAGGATAGGGAGTAGGCAGTACTTCGTTATCTGGCATATCGTTCGTCTGGCACGCAAGCAGACCCGGCACGAACAATGCCGCTACGGGAAACGCGCGGATTACTGCCATTCGCCAAATCCCATCGCCTGGCCGACCCCCGCCATGGAGCGTACGACGAACACAAGCTCCCGTTCCCTGAACCGGAGATTCGTGACGCTGAGAATTCCGGCCAGCGTCACGATTTCCTTGAACTCCGAATTACCCATCATCAGATCGTCGCGGCTGATGCCCCTGAAGAAAGCCTCGTCCCCATTCAGGCACGCGTCCATCATCGCACGATCCAGTTCAGGGTCGATCGCGACGTGCGAGAACCCGCCCGCCGCACAAACGGCAACGCGCTTGTCTGCTTCCCACGACTGGATTGCACGCCCGATCATCTGTCCGAAGCTGAAACACCGGTTTGGGGTCGGTCGCTGCGGGTCGAAATAGCCGTTGACCATGATCGGCACGAATGGGATCGGGGCGTCGCGGAGAATCCTTCGATAAACGAAGGAATAGGCGTAGGGGCAACCGACCCGGACGCCGTTGTCGGCGATGATCGGCTCCCTGGCGTATGCGAGATCGAACTCCTCAAGGTGGGCGCACGCAACAATGTGCATGGCGAGGTCCCGATCAACCGGATAATCGATGTCCGTTACTTCCGGCCTGAGTTGCTGCTGCGACCGGTACCGCGCCGGGTTGTTGTGAGTCTTGAAAATGACATCGTCACCGGCGTTTTTCATCGTGATGTTTCTGACGTGATCACCGCAGTACACCATGAACGTCGGCTTGACGCCGTTCGCGAACCATTCGAGATGGTCGTCGCCGATCATGATCAGCACATCTGGCTTCACTTCGTTGCGTATCTTGTCGCCCAGGGACCGAAATTCCGCAAAGGAGCGCGCGAATGCTTCCACGCGCTTCGCATCGGTGTTGCATTCGACAATCCAGTCGTTGCCCGACTCGGCGTGCAGCGCCTCCAGTTCCGCATGGTTGTAAACGCCGTTGCGGTAACAATAGATTCGTTCGGGCGATCTCGTCGTCGGAGGTACGAAGGCGGTCGAGAGGTTCTCGCCCGTCAATGACACCTCCTCATCGGGCAGCGCAAGCTTGTTTGGATCCAGAGCAAAGATCGGCGAGTGCGGCGTGAAAAAGCCGTAGGGGATTTCGGCCATCAGCGTTTGCCTCCGAAGCCGAAACCCTTTCCTGGGCCTTTGCCACAAGCTTCCATGTAACAATCTGTTCCAGCGCGTCCGCGCATCGAAGGCGATGCGAATACTGCCAGCGGCGGCAGTGCGATTACCGGGTTGGAGGGAGGCTTGAATCCTGGTATTGCCTTCACCGATCTGGTCGCCTTGGTCCCCTCGATTGGTTGTTGTAACATCATACTATCAATTGATAGAACGGTGTAGACACCACTTGAATTCATTGGCTCGAGCGCGCCTGGCAGAGCGGACCGGAACGCTGAACCCCTCGGCCCAGGTGACGAACTCATCGTTACCGAAACGCCAGCGCGGCACAATCCGCGTTGCCGCCTCTTGCCTTGTGCTCGTCGCGTGCACGAAAGCATGCACGGGCGATGACCCGGTTTCTCCAGAAACACGGGAGCAGCACCCCAACATACTCCTGATCATGACCGACGACATGGGATATTCGGATCCCGGCTATATGGGTAGCGAGATATCGACGCCCAATCTCGATTCGCTCGCTGCTGCGGGCGTCATCTTGACGGACTTCCATGCGACTACCGTTTGCAACACGACGCGAGCGGAGCTCCTGAGTGGCGCCGATCATAATCTGTCGACGGTTGGGGATCGGTCCAATTCGAGATTGTCGGACGACGCGCTGCCGATCTCGCAAATCCTGCGGGACGCTGGTTACAACACGTTTTTCTCCGGCAAATGGGACGTGGGACGAACCCCCGAATCGTATCCGCCGACCAAGGGCTTTACCGAGAGTTTCGCACTGCTGGTCGGCGGCGCAAGCCATTTCCATGACAACACGCGCATCATGGCGCCGGACCCCGAGCCTGGCATCTATGTCGAGCAAGGCGTGCGACTGGAGACGCTGCCCAACGACTTTTACTCCTCGACGTACTACACGAGTCGCATCATCAGTTACATCGACAAACACAGCCAAAGCGGTCAACCGTTTTTCGCCTACCTCGCGCCCACTGCGCCACATTGGCCGTTGCAGGCGCCCGATGAATTCATCGCCCGCTACGCAGGCCATTACGACGCAGGCTATGAGGCCGTTCGCCGGGCGCGCTATCGGAGGCTTCGAGAACTGGAACTGAATACGCATGAAGACCCGTTGCCGCCCATGCTCGACATCTTTCCGGCCTGGGAAGACCTCACACCCTTGCAACAACGGCTTGAAGCCAGACGCATGGAGATCTACGCGGCGATGCTTGAAAAGTTCGACGAAGAAATTGGCCGGCTGATCGCACACCTCGACCAAATCGGCGAACTCGCAAATACCTTCATCGTCTTTCTCTCGGATAACGGCGCAGAGGGCTTCTCTGCCTACGATTTTCCCGGCAATCCCGAGTTGATCGAGTCGTTGTACGACCTGAGTTTCGCGAACATGGGACGGAGTCGATCCTACGAGTCTGTCGGACCCGGCTGGGCGCAGGTGCAGACGCTCACACGCGGCCTGTGGAAGTACTTTCCGACTGAAGGCGGCACTCGTTCGCCTGCCATTGTCGTCTATCCGGGCGTCATCGAGCCGGGCACCAGCACGCGGGCATTCGCGCACGCGCGCGATCTCGCCGCAACGATCGTCGAAGTGGCCGGACTGCCGCCACAGGTAGGCAACTACGCGGGAGATACAGTGTTGCCGATCGACGGCGTTTCGATGCTGGCGCACTTGAGTGGGGAGACGGACGCCGTGCATTCGGAAGACTTCGAGGCGGGCCAATACTACGGAGGACTGGGCGGCGTACGCAAGGGCGACTGGAAGCTGACCAGAATCATTCCGCCTTATGGCAGCGGCAACTGGCAGTTGTTCAATCTTGCCGACGACCCCTACGAGAAGAATGATCTGGCCGCCTCGAACCCGGAAAAGTTCCGGGAACTGCTCTCAGCCTGGGATCGCTATCGTGAGCGGGTCGGCTTGCCGGAAGACACCGTCTTCGATGGCAATCAGATCAAGCATATCAGCCATTATCAGCTCCAGGATCTGTTGCCGGGGTACGGGCAGTAGCCAGTCAGTTCTCGCTCCGATTGCCGAAGCGAGAACTGAGTGGATCGCAGGCGTGCATTTTGCGCGCGAAAACAGCCGCATCGAGGGATTCGATGCCGACCGCAACATGCTCGACGCCGGCGTTCGACGGAGGCGCAGTCCAGATCGCGATGGCTATGGGCGTCAACGCGGCCATGGTTGCCGAAAAATCCTCGTTACCGCAATCCCCCGCTGACAATCGAATCAGTCGATCCCGGTTATGGACGGCTGCGGCCATGACGGCGATCATCGAATGGTATCGCCAGTGAAAATCCGTCGCCGACAGGTGCGGCAGCCGATTGCGGAATGCCGCCTGGAAGCGAGGATGCAACTCGCCATAGACGTTCTTGAGTAGTGTCCTTGAGGTTGTTTGCGGATCGTTCACGAGCCAGACGAGAAACCGTGAAAAGTGCTGCCAGCCGGAGTCCGCGCTCAGGCTGGCCTCGACACTTGGCCCCATGAATGCCTGCACAATATCCTCGAGTCTGGCCGGGTCGGCTCGTTCTCTTGCTTCTGCCAGTCGCTTTAGACGAGCACCATTAACAGTCCCGAGCCTTCGATCCACCAGGGCATCGATCAATGCTTGCCGGTCGCCGAAATGATAGTGGATCGCGGCGATATTGACTCTTGCCTCGGACATGATGCGACGCAGCGAAACGGCCATGCCCTCCTCGGCCAGCAATCGTTCTGCCGTATCGAGAATAGTCTTGCGCGTCGTCCTTCTAGGAACGGCCAGCCCGTCGACATCGTCTCCATACTTTCGTCGCCAGCGAAACAACGTCTGTTTCGATATGCCGAGCCTGTCAGCCACATCGGCAATACGTTTTCCGCCGGCCTGAAGCTCGGCCGCCTCCCTGAGCATGTCCTCGATTTCAGATCGACTGTGTCGCTTGCCCGCCATGGACCACGCATCTTGTCATTGTGTGACCGTGATCCTAGCATGATTGAATTGGTAACAGAAAAACCAATAGAGATCTCCATTTCCCGGATCGACGAACCTGGGAGCTTGCGCCGTAGAAATTCACGGCTGCAAGCTTGCATGGAAGTACTTTCTTCCCTCAGCGTCAGCGCACCGTTCGCCGGGACGAAAACTCCTAACGGCCGACTTCGATAGTTCCTACATCGCCGGAAATGCGAATCTCGGTGCCGAAGGCTGCCGAGGCATCCTGCAGGGTGCGCAGGACCCGCTGAGCCACCTCTCCGCTGGCAAGATGAGGCGTACCGATGTCCACAAACGGACCGTCGAACTTCAGATCCACGGGGTAGAGCCGAATTTCCTCCAGCACGCCCTCGTTGTAGTGGCTCACCGCAACCACGCTCTCGAAATATTCCCGGTCGTGGTTGGTCGGATAGTTCAGTGCCTGCACCTGGGCGCGTGTAAGGGTTTCGATATCCACCCGGGGATTGCGCGCCGCTCTCTCCCAGTACTCGGGGTTGAACACCTCCTGGAAGAAGGGATGGCGATTGAAGTTGCCCAATTGGTAGAAGATCGGCTTGCCGTTGTAGATCTCCACGCCGCGCAATTCGCCCTCTCCATGGGAGAAGAACGCATCGGCGCCGTTGTCGATCGCGGTGCGGGCGAGTTCCATCAGGAAGTCCGGCGGATCGCGCGACTCGTCGCCAGCAGAGCTGGCGTCCGGCGGTACCTGCCAATGATGCGAGTGGATGTTGGCCACCACGAAGTCCGACAGGAACTTCGCATCCCTGATCTCCCTGGCGTAGCTTTCCAGTTCCGCCGGGCGGATCACGTAGGAAAAATCGGCCTTGTCGCCGGGCACGTAGAGTTCATTGTAGAGCCGGATACGGTCGCCTTCGTCGGCGAAGGATCGGCCGCTGGTGATGGGGAACACGCCCGGAAACATGTGCGGGGACGCTGCATGAGCGTACCGCAAGGCGTCGAACGACTCCTGGGATATGGTCACGATCCTTTGCGGATGCAACGCGTTGGCTCCGGGAACGCCGGGCGAGTCCTCACCAGCGGGCCTGGCGTCCCAGGAGGAATTGGTAGTGATCCCCAGAAAGCCGATGCGCCCGTTCGGCGTATCGAGGAACTTCGCGCTCCTGGCCTCGGCCAGGTGCCTGCCCCAGCCTGCGGTGACGATCCCCACACGATCCATGTGGTGCAGGGTTTCCAGCGTCCCGGTCAGGCTGTAGTGGGTGGTGTGGTTGTTGGCAAAATTCATCAGGTCGAAGCCGATGAGGCTCAGGTCGTCGGCGATGAGCGGGCGTCCCAGGGCCTGGAACATGTGCGCATCGTTGTAGGGGGCAATGTTGGCGGGATCCGCGATGGTCATCTCCAGGTTGCCGAACGCCACATCGGCGCCACGCAGCACGTCGTAGATCGCCTGTACCTCGGGCACGGCCAGGTTGGCAGTGGGCCTGATCGCGACCACGTCGCCCGCTGCGGCCAGGCTGAATTCGCCGTCGAGCGTTGTTTGAAGATCCCGTTCGGGATCCACGATCACACGCTGGTAGGGTGGGCCTTCAAGCGCCGCCCCGGGTGCTCCCTCGGGTACGCCCTGCGCAGATTGGGCCAGTGACACAAGCGGTTGCAGGCCCAGAAGAAAAGCCGGGATAAAGGGTCGGAGCAACCGATTTTGACTCATTCCGATTCTCCCGCGATGCACCCCGGAGCGCCCTTACTCCGCCAACGTGTATTCGGTGGGCTGGCAGTCGAGCATAAAACCCTCGTCCACATCCATGCGCTGCCAGCTCTGGGAGGTGCGATAGGCCTCCGTGTAGTGCGCCGGATCATGGAACCACGTCATGTAAATCAGGTCGGTACCCTCTTCGCCAACGAAGATCTTTTCGATCATGTGGGCGTCTTCACCGCCGCCGAAGTAGTTTCCGCTCGACGCGTCGATGTATTCCTCGGTCAGATGACGCGTCGTGATCGTCAATACACCATCCTCGTATACGCCGTTGGACCAGCCGAGGCGGTTTGGGGCGAAATGCCTGTGCGGTTGCTGTCCGTCCATGTAGATGCGGCGGGTTTGCGCATTGTACTCGGAGATGATGTAGATCGTATCTCCGTTGTCGACGATCTCGTGCGAATAGACCGTACCGCGCGCAAGGCGGGGTGCACCCACCAGGCGGCAGTTCGCCATGCTCTCGACATTGATGTCAAACGCTTCGATTCGGGCGAGCGCGGCAGCCGTCCTCTTCTCACCTGCCTGCGGATCGCCGGGGCGCGTAAAGGGCGATCCCCAATTCGTCGACCAAACGCCTGTCAACAACTCACGTGGAGCGCCGGATGGCTCCGGTTCCTCCGGAAAGGCTCCACCTCCACGCCCCGCGCCAGGACCCATGCCACCGCCCGGCGCCATGCCCCCGCCCGGCCCCATGCCTCCGGCTGCAAACGCTGGCTGACTGTCCCCGCCGGCGGTGGCGGGAGAGCCACCTGCTGCGGGTGGTTCGCTGATGTTTCCGGTGCGCGTGACCCGGGTGCCGTCGGCCAGGACAAAGAACTCGAGGTTCATCTCCGGGTCGCCTGAGGCCAGGGGCGCGCCAGTTGCCACAACCCGGTCTCCGACTTCGACGGTCGTGGCATCCCAACCGCCACGACGCAGGATGGCCGGGGCGGCGGTCTCCACCCTCCAGGACGTGACGGATCCCGTCTCGTCGGTCACGTCGAGCACGAAATAGGCGTGCGGATTCACAAGCCGGACCTCCGCGACGGTGCCCGAAATTTCGCGTGGTTCATCGGCTGCATACGCCGCGATACTGTGGTGTGCGTATGACCAGACCGACCAGCTCGAGAGGGTGCACCAGAGTGCCATCGTCAAAAAAGCTCGCATGATTCTCTCCAAACCCTCATGTTCGGGCTCTGAACACCCCGCTGTCATGTAACTGGGGTGGGAGTCCCGGGGAGGCGGCGATGGTCGCCGCTCCCCGGGTGGCGTTGACCTTGGCACAATGGCAGTGG
>LXNI01000856.1_pt1 | contig 31537 bp, 31 predicted proteins | sample 809091 | NCBI WGS metagenome assembly LXNI01 (sample SAMN04870527, study PRJNA318959) | sponge metagenome | biome: 01000161; feature: marine sponge reef; material: water | host: Sarcotragus foetidus | place: Greece: Milos, Mediterranean Sea | collected 2013-05-29 | depth 5-7 m | reverse complement strand
TTTACCAACTTGTCTAAAAGTTTTGCCTGCTGATCCGTGATCATCGCCAGAGACTGAATGGAAAATAATTCACGCGTTCACGCGCGAAAACTCCATCTGTCCCGACTTAAATTTTAATTGTCGCCGACTTAAATTTTAGTTGTCGCTGGACATTCAGGTTAATGTTCGTGATCCAGTGGGCAGACAAAGAGCATGTGGGACGTCTCCGTAGTCATCTGGATTGAGGTGCACAACCAGGGAAGGCACACAGATCGCGAAGAACCGGACCTTAAAGGCTTAGCTCCGAAAATGTATAAAGGCCCAAGATCCGCAGAATTTTCAGGAATTCCGAAATGGGATTCCAACACATCATCTTCACGAGTTCTCTGTAGCGTACGTACTACTGGGGCCAAAGCCAACCAAACACACCGGCAGTCAGCGCACCGTAAAGCAGGCCCTCGAATGCACGAACCCATGTCACCTTCCAGCTGAACCCGTACCAGATGGCATGTGTGAAATGTCCAAACGAATGGGCCAGAAAAGCAGCCGTACCAACTACCTGGAATACTCCCAGATACGATGTGCCAGGTCCGAGGCTGGCGGTGCCCATATAGCCGGCCATTATGGAGATTGCAAGTGTATATAATGCCTGGAAGATGAGCTGCTTGGACATACCTGTACCGGAGGGTAAAACAAAAAGAATCCCCACGGGGCCGCGGTTGGCCTTCTCGGCCCATTCTGGAGAATTCCATTCCTCGCGGCTCTCTACACCTGGAAACATGTATTGTCCTCTTTGCACTTCCTGTGCGCGCACGGTGTCAATGATAGCATCCTCATTAGGGAGCTTTAAAAAGTCCTTCGAATGTAGCGGAATGGCCGCGTTCAGTACGAAGGCGGCGACATAAACCAATGCCGCAGAGACAAGAATTGGAAGCCAGAGCGAGAGAAGCGAGACCATTTATCTATATTATTTCCGTGTTAGATGGGCCCAAATAATACGACAGGATACGATCACAATCCAGCATAAGGGGTCTGATATACTACCAAGGAGAGCGATAAGCACTGACATGAATGAGACGACTCCAAACATTGATGTCCAAACATGCTCAATCTGTGGATTCTAGAAATTTCACTGGTCTGATCTGTCGGGGAAAGCCATTCACATATCCACCGTCAGGGATTTCCACAGGCATGTGCACACCGTATAGATACGCGGCTATTCAGCGAAATGCCATCGGGCAATTTTGGAGTCGCTGCGCGACTGCATAAGTGCGAGCAACTCTGAGGCAATTTCGGGATGGGTATCTGCGAGGTCGGTCGTTTCCGCAGGATCATTTATAAGATTGTAGACCCTTACAGGGGCGGAAACACTGTCCCTACCACCTAAACGAACGCCTTTCCAGGGGCCAATTCTGGCGGCTTGTGCTCCGCCCCAGTTTCGCCCGTGATACTCCCAGTACATTTCGCTTGGTGTCGGAGGCTGTTCTCCCAGGAGCACGGGTAGGAAGGACACCCCATCTATTTCGGCTGTTAGTTCTATCTTCGCGACATTAGCAAGTGTGGGCATCACGTCCCAGAATGCGGATACGTGATCAGTCACTGATCCAGGGACAATGACGTCGGGCCAGGCGGCAATCATGGGCACGCGAATACCACCTTCGTAGACCTCCCCTTTTCCACCCCTCAGGTTACCTGAGCTTTGAAACTGCCCTGTATCCACGCCTCCCACATACGTAGGGCCGTTGTCGCTGGAAAACATGATTAACGTTTCATCATCAATGCCGAGTTCGTGGAGCACCTCCATGATCTGCCCGACATGCGCATCCATCCGTGTAATCATGGCAGCATAGGCCGATTGGGGGCGGATGTGTGGCAGGTACCCTCTGGTCCCGTCGTAGGGCGACTCGGACAGCACGTTTTCGTACGTTTCCAGTTCTTCATCTGGTACTTGGAGTGCTAGATGAGGTACGGTGTGTGCCAGGTAGAGAAAGAACGGTCCCTCGGCATTTTCCCGGATGAACGTCTCAGCTTCATATGCCATAAGATCTGGAGCGTAATCGGGGCCTTTGTAGCGGTCATAGGCGGCTGGGTCATGCGGGTCTGCACCCTCGAATCGTTGATGTGGATGGAAGTAGCCGTTAGCAAGTGTATCCCATTCCGCATTGCGCCACAGGTGGGAGGGATAATGGTTATGGGCCTGTTTTTGGTCTAGGTAGCCATAGAAATAATCGAATCCCTGTTGATTGGGCACACCGATAGAGTTAGGGCCCCCCAAGCCCCATTTGCCGATAACTGCGGTAGTGTACCCAGCGTCCTGCATCATACGCCCAAGCGTGTAAGTGTCCTCCTCCAGCGGCAGCTGTCCACGCTCGGTACTGTCAGCAAAACCTCCCAATTCGTAGTTATCGCGTACCTGGCAGTGACCGGAATGCAGGCCGGTGAGAAGTGTGCATCGGCTTGGCGCACACACAGGGCTGCCGCTATAGTGTTGTGTAAATCGCATACCCTCGGCAGCTAACCGGTCTAGGTTCGGTGTTCGGATCAGAGTTTGTCCATAGCTGCCAAGTTCCCCATAGCCGAGATCGTCAGCGAGAATGTATATGACATTTGGTGGATCCACCTGCGTGCATCCGGCAAGTACTAGAACGGCAACAGTAATGAAACGCGGCATAAGAAAGGAAGAAAGTTGATGCTCTTATGGTAAACCATAGGGCATATATTTGTTACGTGTAAATCACGCAGGTCCAATGGCAACCAGAACGTTGGCTATGAAATTAGGTCTGAAGGCAGGCATGCGTGCGTATACAGTCAATGCGCCATCGCATTATCATGAACTGATTGCCGACGCACCTGTGATCCCGAAGGCAGAGGCGATCAGTGAAGCGGACTTCGTGCATTTGTTTTGTGATCGTCAGGGACATTTGTTGATGCTACTTGAAGCCGCGATACCAACGTTGGCCTCTTCCGGTATGCTGTGGATTTCTTGGCCTAAGAAGATATCAGGGGTGCGTACAGACTTGTCTATGGGTGTAGTTCAGAGGATCGGGTTATTGATGGGGCTGGTGGATGTTAAGATATGTGCGGTTGACGAGGTATGGTCGGGATTGAAGTTTGTTTATCGAGTGCGTGATCGTGGAAAAACTCCCAAGGCTACCGGGACGGGATCCCATTCCCGAACTCTGTAGTCCGTGTTCCGAACATACAGTTGTGAGGAGCCCCCGCCATCAAGTGCGATAGCGTCTCTAGCTCCGAGGCCACGCAGGAGTGCGATCAGTTGCGGGATAGTGAGGCCAACCAACTCGGCGTCGGTTGCGACCAAAAGGAGGTCACCATTTGATGTGAGTGCAGCAGCTGAGCGTCGAGCGACGTCTCTTACGTTTTTTGTGGCATCAGGTACCAACTGACCGTTTGTCAATAGCAGGGGGAAAGATTGTATCGCGAATTTCGCTTCAATGGTGCGTGTTGGACCGATATAGGCTCCTTCATCCCACAAGAGCAGGTATCCATGTGCATGGTTGGACGCGCGCAGCTCTATTCCATTTTGCAGCACCAGACCTCGTGCACCATTTTCATCAAAAAACCCGGCATTGATGGCGGCTATGGCGCCGGTATCCTTAGCCATGACTTCGACAAAATCTCGCTGTACAGCAAGAGAGTCGTTCGTGAGAACCCGTACATCAGTTCTGGTCAGATCCACCTTTGCCACAACAAGTGAGAAATCTGTACCACGTTCGTGCCGGATCGGTACCGAGCCAATCTGTACCCCCGAGCCGATCTGACTATAGGATACCTGCGACTCCAGTGATCCATACCAGAGACTATCAGTCAGGGCATCTTCAGGGAGTGGATCCCAGCGGTTGTCATGAACGAGTCCAAGCATTCCCAGGTTTTGGCGGTGGGAGTCCACAACGGATTCGGCGACGAATTCTGCCAGTTCTCGAGCCCACGGCGTTCGAACAAGAATGCGATGGAACTGGTCTGACTGCCATAAAAGGCTCCCGAGCAAGAGTAGCCCAGCTGTCGCAAGAAAAATCCGCCAAAGGGTATTTATTATGTGCATCAGGGCATGAAACTTTGTACGCCGGAGTGGTTCCCCGTCAATGGCGTCGTGCGGGTATTCGGATTGCCCTGATTTGTGGGGCTTCCGCCAAAGCCACCCCGTCTGGATCGTACCAGGAATGGCCGCGCCGCTGTGCAAGCGCCCAGTCAGCACTCTCAGTCAGTTCTATTTCGTAGAGTACGTGTTCAAGGGTTAATGTTTCGAGTGCAGTAGCAGCCCTGGAGGGGGGACGATGGTCGTTTTTTCGCCCCGATCGGGTGCGGGATTGAGTAGCAGTTCGCATGTAATTGGATGACAAAAGCAGCAACCGAATTTTATGCAAGAATACCGAGATATATGCATATTAAGCCAACAAATTGCAAACAATAATTACCCCATTATTCCCCACAATATCCCCAGTTATTCCCATTACCACAGAAGTGCTACAATCTGTGCATCTGACGGGTGTGTGGCGGTTGTACACGAACATCAGCACGGCAAAATGGCTTCATCAATCGTTTGATACCGATGCAGGTTGCGACGACTGATGCTGCCAAGCAGGCTCCTCTCCATATTTGACCTGAATGCAACTGGAGGTAGCCTATTCGTAGTACAAACAACATCGTTGGTTCATCGTATCCGGCTGTTGGCCGTCCTCAGAGTAATCTATACAGAAAAATGAAAGAGAATGAAAATCCGCCCTTGTGGGTGGATCTTACTGTTGATGATGCGGAGACGCTCCGCGATTTTTATGCCGCGGTTATTGGATGGGAGCCAGAGCCTGTCGCAATGGGTGGGTACGAAGACTACGCGATGAGTGCAGGTGGTGAAGCACAAGCCGGAATTTGTCATGCTCGGGGTATTAATGCCAAGTTGCCGCCGGTTTGGCTCCCTTACTTTCGTGTAGAATCTCTGGAAGAGAGCATCCAACACTGTTTGGATCGGGGTGGAGTGTTGATTTCACCGGCAAAATCATTCGGCCCCAATCAAAGTTACGCGGTTATTCGTGATCCTTCTGGAGCTGCTTGTGCCATTTGGGGCACAGTTGATTCGTAGTGAATTTTACAGTATTCTACGAGTCAGCTACTTATGTCGTAGCATGAGGTCACCCAGCCCGGCTGGGTTGTATAATTAATTCACAACTTCAGTCATTTTAACCATGCATATGCCCGAAAATTGGCTCGCATTCGTATCAGCGATTTTGCTCCCGATGCTCATAGGATCAGTATGGTATGGTCCACTCTTTGGTAAGATGTGGATGCGGATGATGAACCTGACCGAGGAAAAGATCAAAGAGACCCTCAATCCGGCTAAATCCTACGGAGGGTCAATAGTGGGCTCAGTACTCACGGCATACGTCTTATCAATGCTTATAACTCTCATGGATATGGGCACTTTTACGGGCGGTTTGACGGTTGGCTTTGCAGCCTGGGTGGGGTTTTCGCTACCTCTAGGTTGGCAGAGTGTAGCCTGGGAGGATAAGCGTATGGGGGTTTTTGTACTGAATCAGGCGCAGAACCTGATTGTTTTTCTGGCCATGGCCGGACTTCTGGGAGCCTGGCGATAGATAACCGTAGTGCTTGGTGTAGATGGCTAGCCATATGGGCACCAGCATAGCAGACCGTGCTGCCGAGTTACGCACTCACCTTAACCGGCATTCACACCAATACTACGTACTTTCCAGCCCTACCATAACGGATGCGGAGTATGACGCGCTTTTTCAAGAGCTGTCTGCTCTAGAAGCGAAGCATCCAGAGCTTATCTCACCAGATTCTCCCACACTGCGTGTTGGCAGCGATCTAGCCTCGGATTTTGCAAAAACGCCTCATGTGCGTCCAGTGCTCAGTCTGGCCAATGCTTTTAGTGGAGAGGATTTGCGGGCTTGGGAGGCACGCAATCATAAGTTGGTTCCGGATGCAGTGTTTGCATACGTGGTGGAACCCAAATTTGATGGGCTGACGCTGGTGTTGCGCTACGAGAATGGTATTCTTGCTCAGGCAGCCACGCGAGGCAATGGTGAGATTGGCGACCTCGTTACTGCCAATGCACGCACTATAGGATCTGTACCCTTGCGAATTCCCGTAGAGAGCGGACCGGTGCCCCCCGAGGTACTTGTAGTACGCTGTGAAGTGCTTTTTACAAAAGAAGCGTTTGCAGCGTTGAATCGGGAGCGTGTAGAGAATGGGGAACCTGCATATATAAACGCCCGCAATACGGCGTCAGGGTCGCTCAAGCAAAAGGATGCGCGACTTACAGCCAAACGCGACCTGTCGGCCTATGCGTACGATGTAATGTTCCCGGATGAATTTGTGCCCAAGGATCGCTTTGAGCGTCTGGATTGGTTGCACAGAGCTGGCTTTATGATTCCCCCCGATGTACAGTTGCTGTCTACGCTGGACGAAGTGATGGCACGCGTCAACTGGTGGGCGGACATCAGGGACACACTTCCTTTCGAGATCGACGGCGTGGTCGTTAAAATCGCGGACAATGCTCAAGCGGAGTGGCTTGGTGTGGTTGGTAAAGATCCTCGTGGATCCATTGCTTTCAAGTTTCCCTCGAAGGAAGCGACTACTGTACTCGAGCATGTGGAGCCTCAGATTGGGCGTACAGGACGCATTACGCCCACTGCACATCTGAAACCGGTGTTTGTCGGAGGGGTGACCGTCTCAAATGCTACGCTGCACAATTACGACCAGGTAGAGCAGCTGGATCTTCGCACAGGAGACACCATTACAATCAAGAGATCGGGCGACGTAATTCCTTACGTAGTTGGTCCCCTGATAGAGCTCCGTTCCGGCGACGAGATTCCCATCGTCCCGCCGACGCAATGCCCGGTCAGTGGTGATTTATTGATCAGGAAGAAGGACGGCGTTGATCTTTTTTGTCCCAACCCCCAATGCTCTGAACGGATTCTACGGAGAGTTATGTTTTTCGCTTCCAAGGAGGGGTTGGACATCGAAGGTTTGGGTTCGAGTACCGTGCGCGTGCTGATAACATCGGGTTTGATAAAGGATGAAGCTGACCTGTACACCCTCAAGAAGGAAGAGCTCTTAAGATTGGAGGGTTTTGCAGAAAAGAAGGCAGTGGAGCTCTTGGCATCAATAGACCGGGCCCGCAATCGTTCTCCCGAGAAGCTCTTGGCTGCACTCGGAATAAATGGTGTCGGAGCAGTCACAGCACGATTGCTACTCAGCCGGTTTTCGATCGAAGAGTTGATGGCAATGACCGAAAAAATTCTTGGCATAAATCGGGAGGCAGAGACCAGTTTATTACAGGGGCATGCTCTGCTCTCTACGCTTCTTTTGCAGAACGTGCATCTCAAAGATCCGGTTGCTGCCTCTCTGAAGCGATTGAACACGGATGACGAAAAGTTGGCAGCTTTACTCGGCGAGTTGCTCACCACTGTGAAACTACTCCTGGAGTTGGATGGAATTGGCCCTACTATGGTGGAAGAGCTCTTTGGCTGGTTCAAAGAGGATACAAATCGGGAGTTGATTGTTAAGTTACAGAACGCGGGAGTGTCGTTCGAACGTCAGTCATCGCGCACAAATACCCAGTTGCTGCAAGGCAAAACTTTTGTGATTACCGGTACTTTGGAAGGACTTACACGTTCTCAGGCACGTGCCCGGATTGAGGCCAACGGTGGAAAGGTTACAGGCAGCGTTAGCAGAAAAACAGATTATCTTTTAGCCGGGGAGAAGGCTGGAAGTAAGCTGACCAAGGCGCGGAAGCTAGGTGTTACGGTGCTGGGCTTGGCAGAATTTGAAAAATTGTTATACTCCGACTGAACGGATTTTTAATCATGGAGCAGGGTGGTCAAGGACTTAAAATTTTTCTGTTGGATGCAATGGCGCTCGCGTACAGGGCGCACTTCTCGTTCCTGAGTCGTCCACGAATAAACTCGAGGGGCGAGAACACGAGCGCATTGTACGGCTTCACTACCACGCTGATCAACTTGATTGAGGAAGCAGGACTCAAGTATGCAGCGGTAGTGTTTGACGGGCCGGGCAAAACCTTCAGGAATGATCTTTATACCGAGTACAAGGCCAATCGCGATGATCCACCGGACGCATTATTGGAAAATCTGCCACGGATCAAGGAATTGGCACGAGCATTCTCGCTCCCGGTTCTGGAGGCCGATATGTTTGAGGCTGATGACGTAATCGGTACATTGGCCTGTCAGGCTGACGAGGCAGGGGCACACGCGGTAATTGTGTCTCCAGACAAGGATTTTCAGCAATTGCTTTCACCTCGTATAGAAATGTTGCGGCCGCGCAGCGGTGCCGGGTTCCAGCGCCTGACAGAGGCTGCATTCCGTGAGAAATACCAGATTGCTCCCAAGAATTTTATTGACATGTTGGCGCTGATGGGGGACAGTAGCGACAATGTACCCGGCGCACGTGGGATCGGCGAGAAAGGAGCTGCCAAGCTCGTACAGCTAGACCAGACGGTGGAAAATATCCTGGCAAAAGCGAGCGAGTACAAGTACAAGCGTTGGCGCACCGGACTAACAGAGAATCCAGATATGGTGCGGCTCAGTAAGGATCTGGTCACGATCCGGACGGATGTAGATGTGAAATTGGACTGGGAGGCCTGTCGCTGTGGCACCCCAAGAGATTTGGAGGCACTCTCGCTGTTCCGTCGCTACGAATTTGACACTTTGATCCGGCGTCTTACAGCAGGAGCAGAGTTGTTTGAAACCGCGGAGGTCGCAACAGACAGTTCGTACAGCCATTACGATTCTGCCCGGGCGAATTACAGAGTAATCGGAACGTTCGAGGAATTGAAGGCCGTCGAGAAGTCGTTGAAGGAAACCCGGCGCCTGGGTTTAGCCAGCATCATGACACCGGGCTCCCCGGTACGGGCTGACTGGATAGGTTTGGCGCTTTCCTGGGCTTCCAGGAGTGGAGTGTACATACCGCTTCCGCTGCCGGATGGCACGCCGCCAGCTGAGGTTGTCCGCATTCTTGCACCGATTTTTTCCAACATGAAAGTTGAGAAAATTGGTCATGACCTTAAACCCCTTCTGGTTCGACTCAGATTACTATTGGTACCGGTTCGTGGCAAAATCTTCGATACCCAGATCGCGCATTATCTGCTCGCTCCAGATCAGAATCATCGATTCAATACTGTTGTGAAACAGCAGTTAAGCTACGAACCCCTCGGGATAGATAGCATTTTGGGCACGGGGCGCTCGAAAAAGGATCCACGCGATGTAGATCCGGAAGCATTCAAAATCCTGGCTTGTGAACGGGCGGCGTGTCCGCTTGAAATGCAAGAAAAACTGAATACAAAACTCAACGAGGCGGACCTGCTCGGCGTAGCGAACGACATTGAGTTTCCGCTGGTGTATGTGTTAGCTGATATGGAAGCCACTGGTGTGAAGCTGGATCAAGCGGTACTGGAAGAATTGGGCCCACGCATACAGGAAAATCTGGATCGGTATGCTACTGAGATTTATAAGGAGGTTGGGGAGAAGTTCAACATTGCTTCTTCAAAGCAGGTCGGCGAGATACTTTTTGATAAAGATAAATTGGGTCTGCCGGTAAAGAGAAAGACGCCTTCCGGCAAGCCTTCCACGAGGGAAGAGGTTCTCTTGGAGCTTGCAATCGAGCACAAGGTGCCGGCACTCATTATGGACTGGCGCAAGGCTGCCAAGCTAAAGGGTACCTATGTGGATAATTTGGTACGTATGGCCGTACCTCATACGGGGCGTATTCACACGGTATTTAACCAGACTTCGGCAGCCACTGGCCGACTTTCCTCGTCAGATCCCGGGCTACAAAATATCCCGGTTCGTGATGCCACAGGTCGTGAACTGCGTAGTGCGTTCGTAGCCCCGGAGGGGTGGCGTATCCTTTCGGCGGACTACTCGCAGATTGAACTCAGAATTCTTGCTCATATGAGTGGGGACCAGGGGTTGCAGGAGTTTTTCATGACCGGCCGGGATCCTCACACTGAAACCGCGGCACTCATCTATCATGTGGATGCGGTGGACATTACGCGGGAGCAGCGTAACAGGGCGAAGGCAGTTAATTATGGGATACCGTACGGACTATCAGCCTCTGGCTTGGCACGTGGATTAAGATGTACGCATAGAGAGGCTCAGGGGCTGATGAAAGCACACCGTGAGTCTTTTCCGGGGATTTGGCAGTTTATCCTGACACAGGTTGATAAGGCCAAAGAGCGAGGATTCGCCACCACACTTATGGGTCGACGCCGGTACCTGCCTGCCCTGCAAGCGCGTAACAGTGCAGTACGTGCTGCAGCAGAGCGTATTGCTGTTAACATGCCTATACAGGGTACGCAGGCCGATATGATCAAGTTGGCGGCAATTGCAATTGATCGGGAGCTGCGGCACGCCGGGTTGCGGTCCCGAGCAATCCTACAGGTTCATGATGAGCTTGTATTCGAAGTACCGGAACAGGAATTGGCAGAGACGAAAACAATAGTAAAGGAGTGCATGACCCAAGCCATGGAGCTTAGCGTTCCTGTTGAGGTTAACCTGGGTGATGGCGTTAACTGGCTGGAGGCGCACTAAGCTGACTGTGCTGATTGTGTTGATTAGGTTGATGGAAGAGTCGCATCAGGACCGGCGCGTGATCTGAGGGACGCTCGAGATCACGCTCTTCGACATCTACCCACGAATTCGCACTCAGGGCAGCGAGTTGGGGGGTTGCAAGGATGTGGTCAATGCGCACGCCGTCGTTCCATTCGAACCCTCTTGTTCGATAATCCCACCAAGTGTACACACCAGGGCCGGGAGCATGCTTGCGCAGGATATCTGACAGGGAGAATTCCTCCATGAGATCAGTCAGCTTTTTGCGTGCAGCGGGATCGCAGAGGACAGAGTCTCTCCAGTTATCTGGATGGGATACATCCAAGTCGTTAAAAGCAATGTTGAAGTCTCCCGTCAGTATGAACTCCTCATATTTCTCCCGTTCGGTCTCCAGGAAGAGCTTCAATTCGTCAAGCCAGCGAAGCTTGTAGGCGTGCTTAGGCATGCCTATTCGGCTCCCGTTTGGCACGTAAACGTTAACCACACGCAAATCGTGTACGCTCCCTGCAATAACTCGAGCCTCATTATCAAGTCCCATACGGACGTTGGTGACGGTCTCTTTGGCCAGGATTGCGACTCCGTTATACGAAGGCTGTCCGCAGATAAAGGATTTGTATCCGATATCTTCAAGAGTGGCAAAAGGAAATGATCCCTGTGTGGCTTTGATTTCCTGCAGGCAGATGATATCTGGGGTATGCCTCTCCAGGAAAGAAAGTATTCGCGTCAACCGGGCACGTGCGGAGTTAACGTTCCAGGTGACGAGCTTGATTGGGTTAGCCATGGTTTATCGGCGTGCTGACGCTATAAGATAACAGTAAGCATTGGGAATCAGTACGAAACTGTAGTGCATTATGTAGAGCTTGCTTGGAAATTAAGTGTTAGCCGGTTTAGGAGCCTTATTCGTAGCAGAAGCAGGAATAAGGTATAGTAAGGAGGGAAAGTATTAGCTTAATGCTCGGTCTGGATGTAGTAGGGGGTAGGGAGTTAGCCGTATGCTATATCTGATCGGTTTGCAATAGTTACAGCTTTATGACTCGGAAAACAAAAACTTTTATAATCTGCGAATGAAATCACTGTCGATTCAAGTTGCCAACGCGCCATGCTCATGGGGAACGCTCGAGTTCAAAGGTCTCGGTGGAGCGCAAGTAGACTGTACAGTCATGCTCCAAGAGCTTGCGGATACGGGCTACACAGGCACTGAACTCGGAGATTGGGGCTATATGCCCGTGGAAGCGGCAGCGCTCAGGCGTTTGTTGGCGCGATGGGATTTATCATTGCGCGGAGCATTTGTGCCGGTTGCGTTGTCGGATTTGGATAGTCATGATACCGGTATTGAAAAATCGGTGCGCACGGCCAAGTTGTTGGCAGCTGCTGGCGATCCAACCGATCCAGGCTTCCTGGTGTTGGCTGACGAGAACGCCGTGCACCCCGAGCGGGTGCAACATGCCGGCCGGATCACGCCTGAACAAGGGATGACACGAGATCAGTGGGGGATATTCATACATGGAGCACATCTTGTGGCTTCTGCGGTAAAGGAAGAAACGGGACTGAAAACGGTGTTTCATCATCACTGTGCAGGCTTCGTCGAGACACCGGAAGAGATTGATCATTTCCTCTCGGAAACAGATCCGCAACTTATTGGGCTCGTGCTGGATACGGGCCATTACGTGTATGGAGCTGGGGGGCGGAGCGTCGACTTTCAGGAGATATTCACTCAGTATGCTGACCGTATCTGGTATGTGCATTTCAAGGATTGTGAACCGAATGTTGCAGAAGCAGCACGATCCCAGGGATGGGATTATTTCGAGGCTGTCGGAAAGGGTCTTTTTTGTGAATTAGGCCAGGGATGTGTAGACTTCCCCGGCATTATTGATAGTCTCCGCGAGATTGACTATCGAGGTTGGATTGTTGTGGAACAGGATGTGCTGCCCGGTATGGGTGCTCCACGGCTAAGCGCAGCGCGCAACCGCGGTTATCTGCGCGATCTGGGGTTGTAACCCAGGGGGTGTTCTACTTTATTTTGTGAGAGCTATGCAACGCCGCTCGTGGGGGACGAAGGACAGGGGGCGACGAAGATGGTGATAAACCTTGGTTCGATTACAAAACGACACAGTTGATTTTGCGGGCAATACATCAGCCTTCTAGACCACCGGAAGAGTCTTTTTTATGCCGATGCAGCGTGCTGCATGCATGCCGTTACGGATACAATCCGGGATCCCTACGCCATCCAGATAATTGCCTGCAAGGAACAGGCCTTCACAGGAATTGATCTTGTTTCGGAGTTGCTTTATCCGCCCAGTATGCCCAAGCGTATACTGGGGCAATGCAGCAGGAAAACGATGAATCCTGATGAACAGTGGCTCGGCTGTGATCCCCAGCGCCAGGGCCATTTCAGTGCGTGCCTGCGAAAGCACAGCGTCGTCGCTCAGATCAATACCCCGCAGATAAACTCTAAACAGCAAGTCTCCTTTGGGAGCACGTCTGGTCAATTTGACTGAACTCCAAGTGCACGCAGCAACAGAGCCGGTCTCGCTGTGTCCGACTAAATGACCATATGCATCCAGTGCACGGGGGCTGCTCACTCGGTGATAGGCTAAATGCACCATTGTCCCTGATCTGTACGCAATGGTGTGAAGCAGTCTTGTTAGTTCTGGATTCAATGAACCAGTGATCTTGGCAGCACTCCAGGCCGGTACAGCCAGAATGATGTCAGTAGCTTGCAGGGGCGCCTGTTCAGCTACTCCCACTTCCCAACCGCTCGCAATTTTTTTGATCTCTGTCACCTCATGTGCAAGCCGGATGTTATCTGCATTAACTGATGCAAGCGCAGTAACCAGTGAAGAGAGTCCATCCGAAAGACTTCTGAGTGAAGAAGTGGTCTCTTGAGTTGATTCCCGGCTGATTCCAAGAAGCAGGCTACCGTATTGGGATTCCAGCCGTAGAACATGTGGCATGAGGGCTTTTATGCTAAGTCTGTTAGCATCGCCACCGGCCAGCCCACCAAGAAGCGGTTCGATCAGGGTCGAGAAAGCCTCTTTGCCAAATCGTCTACTGAAAAAGTGTGCCACAGACTCATCGGTTTCATCTGTTTTTGGTGGTATCACGAGTTCCGCAAGTACGCGTAACTTGCCTCGGGGGCTAAGTAGCGGCGAACTGATGAGCGGCCAGACTTTTCCCGGTACAAGTCCGCTCATCCCTTCCGGTACCCGGTACAGTTCTCTTCCACGCCGCAGGTAGACACCACGTTGATCCTGGTTTGTTTTCTGTAAAGGGAGCCCTAGTGCTTTGCAAAGTTGGTCTGCCTCGGGTTTGCGGGTCAGGAATACATCTGGTCCGTGCTCCATCAGGAAACCGTCACAATACTCGGTATAGATACATCCTCCCAGACGGTTGCTTTTTTCCAGAAGCACGATCTCTGGGGGAGCAGATATTTGACGCAGTTCCCAGGCAGCAGCAAGCCCCGTTATGCCGCCCCCAACGATGACCACACGTTTCATGCAGTCAGCCAGCCGGCACGTGAAGCCTGTGTCCGAACAAGGTCCGCGAGTGTCTGGACAAAGAGTGGATCGCTGTTAAGCGAAGGGGGGCGTTCAAGTCGCATATTATGCTCATCTGCCACGGCCTGTGCTTCAATGTCAATATCGTAGAGTACTTCCACATGATCGGACACAAATCCCACCGGAATACTGACAACATTCCGAATGCCCTGTTTGGCTAGGTCAACCAGGTAATCTTCCAGCTGTGGACCGAGCCAGGGTTCGGGACTTCGTCCTTCGGACTGGAAGCATCCCGAGTATTGGGTTGGGCTGAGTCCGGCTGCTTCGGCTACCAGTTGCGCGGTCTCGCGACATTGGATGGGGTAGGGGTCGTTTTGCTTTAAGATTCGTGTGGGCAGACTGTGTGCACTGAAGATCACATGGACACTTGATTGTTCCTCTTCAGGGAATTGCGCTATTCCTATATGCACACGCTTGGCGAACGCTTCTATCAGTCCTGGTGCATCATGGTAACTGTCAATGTGCGAGAAATCAATGTGTCCACGGTAGAACCTCAGACCTGCGTCAATCTTTTTCTGATATTTAGCAATGCTCATCCCACTGTACTGAGGAGCAAGCACTAGACTGACCGACCGAGTTATACCATCCTCGATCATCTGACCGACTGTCTCTTCGATCCATGGGGCCCAGTGACGCATGCCGAGATATAGCTTGAAACGATGGGGATCGTCTGGCGGATTTAAGAGCTCCATGACGGCGTTGGTCGTTTCAACGGTCAAGCCCAGGAGTGGAGAAGATCCTCCAATCAGCCTGTAATTGCGCGTGATTTCCTCGATCAGTGCTCTGGAGGTCGTTCGGCCTGCACGGATATCGGCTAGATAGCCCGGTATATCTTCAAGACTATCAGGGCCTCCATAGGCCATAAACAGAACCCCAATGGGTGTGTCGGTATCAACCATGGTGGTATTTATGCACGTAATCAACCAGTCTCTGTACGTTTTTCATAGGTGTTTCCGGCAGTATACCGTGTCCGAGGTTGAACATGTGCCCAGGCTGTCCTCCAATGCGCTGCATTACTTCCTGCGCGTGGGGCATTAATTCACGCCAGGGTGCAAGGAGTGTAGAGGGGTCCAGGTTTCCCATTACGGGTTTTTTTACCCGTGTGCGGGCCTCGTCGATAGGTATTCGCCAGTCTACTCCAATCATATGCCCCCCAGCGGCTGCCACCGCATCGAGGTACGTTCCTGTGTTTGTGCTAAAATGGATCACCAAGGTTGAGTCCTCTACGGCCGACAGTACGCGGTGGCTGTAGGGCTTGACGTAACGCTCGTAGTCGTATCGGCTCAGTGCTCCAACCCATGAGTCAAAGAGCTGAACGCAATCCACACCGGCTGCAACCTGTGCTTTGAGATAATCTATGGTCACACCGGATAGCTTAACCATTAGGCGATCCCAAGCCGCGGGTTCGCTGTACATAAAGGCCTTGGTGCGTGCAAATGTGCGCGTGGAGCCACCTTCGATTGCGTAGCTGGCCATTGTAAATGGTGCACCTGCGAACCCGATGAGGGCTAGATTACGCGCGTCAAGTTCCGGGCGCACAATCTTTATGGCTTCAAGTGTTGGTCCCATCGCCTCTTCGGCCGGGGGTACACCGAGCAGATCTATCGCTTTGGGGGTTCGAAGTGGGTTGCCAATTCGAGGACCATGGCCGGGCACAAAGGCGAGATCGAGTCCCATAGCCGTCAGTGGTGGCAAAATATCCGAGAAAATAATCGCAGCATCCAGCGAAAAGTGCTTCAATGGCAGGAGTGTGATCTCGGCGGCGATTGCAGGGGTGCGCAGGGCAGTTTCCATGGAGTGCCGGCTGCGTAGCGCGCGATACTCGGGCAGGTAACGTCCCGCTTGCCGCATGATCCAAATCGGTGTACAGTCCACGGCTTTGCCACGGCATGCTGCCAAAAATCGTTCACGTCCGGTCATGAAGGAAGGATGAATAATCTGGTCAGGAGGCTGAGTATTGCCAGAGCACATGTCCAACAAAGAACGGCCCGATGCTGCTCAAGTAGCGCGATGTTTGTTGTGTCTTGCGCATACGTTCCACGATGGCGGACAGCGGATAGAGATCCTTGCTGAGCAGTCCAACCACAAAATCATTATCGTTTTGATCCAGACCATGACAAGCCAAACGGATATCATGGGCATGGTCGCTGCGCCCGTAGGCCTGTCCAATTCCACCATGCTCCATCAGAATGGTCCGCCTTTCTTCCGCACTCAGATGCTCAAACGCTCCCGCTCTGCGAAGCGGGTACCACATGGCCCATGGCCATGCGGGATTACAGATATAGCGTTTGGGGCGTTCGAATAAAGTTTCGTTCAGATCGGCTTCATATCCGATGGCGTATGTACGTCCGATAAAGGTCAGATCTGTACGGCATCTAAGTGTACCAAACGGGCTGTTTCTCAAGTAATCCTGAAGTTCAGTAACAAAAAATCGAGGGTCCTCGGACACCGTGAGCAGTCCGATACCTTCGGGGTCATGGAGACTGGCATACAATGCACCACAAAGCTTTGATTGGTTCAGCGCCCGGATTAATACCCCGGGATTCTGTTGATAACCGGTGAAGACCAGCAATTGTATATACAGTCGGCCGTCACAATAAATCGTGCGTCCGTCTGCACTCTTTCCCCGTTCTCGGAGATCAACGCCATCGCTCCGGTTTTCCTGTATATCAATTGCCATCATATATGGGGTTATGTACTTAGCCAACGCGCTGCATCCAGGGCATGATATGTAATGATGCCTTGTGCACCGGCGCGGCGTATACTGCTGAGCACTTCCAGCACAGCAGAGCGCTCGTCGGCATAATCGTGTTGGGCGGCTGCCTTGAGCATGGCATACTCCCCACTCACATTGTAGGCAAACAGGGGTACCTGTGGCCATCGATCGTGGATCTGTCGAATTACATCGAGATAGGCGAGTGCGGGTTTGACCATAACCAGATCTGCTCCTTCCTCCAGGTCCATTTTGATCTCACGAAGAGCTTCACGTGCATTGCAGGGATCCATCTGGTGCATTCTACGGTCACCGAATTGGGGCGCCCCGCCCGCAGCGTTGCGGAAGGGTCCGTAGAATGCCGATGCATACTTGGCACTGTACGAAAGAATGCCCACTTCCTGATGTCCGGCGGCATCCAGTCCATTGCGGATTGCGCTTACCTGGTGATCCATCATGGCACTGGGAGCGACAATATCTGCCCCGCTGTCGGCATGGACACGTGCCATTTGCGCTAATACAGGAAGTGTTGCGTCGTTAGACAGGGCGCTATTACGGATCAGTCCACAGTGCCCATGTGTAGTGTAGGAGCATAAACATACATCGGTAATAACCACCAGGTCCAGGCGGGATCGCTTGATAGCGCGAACCGCCTCAGAGATTATCCCTGTAGGGGATAAAGCTCGCGTTCCTGTTTCATCTTTGGATTGTGGGATACCAAAGAGAAGGACACCACTTAATCCTGCTGCCGCTGCCTCGTGTGCCGTCTGTACAGCACCATCCACCGTGAGGCGGGAGACACCTGGCATTCCTTCAATGGGGCCCGCGTGATCGCGTGTCACAAAGATCGGATACACCAAATCCGCAGGTGCAAGCCGCACCTCCCGTACCATGCGCCGCATAGCGCCGGTTGTACGTAGGCGCCTCAGGCGTTTATGTTTGCTCAGATTTTTCAAAGTATTCTTCAAGAGCGGTTACAAGACCCTTAGTAGTATATGTTTTTGCTACGACGGCAACCTTGAATCCAGATCTGGATGCAACTCCGGCGGTGATAGGGCCGATACAGGCTGCGGTCATGGCGGTGTTCGGATGTGGGAAGAGGGCGGCAAATCCTTCAACAGTTGATCCACTGGTAAAGGTAACTGCATCTGTACCATCTGCGAGCGCGGCGTATGCCGCATCTGATGGACGGTTCACATGGGTTTCGTATGCAGTTACAGTTCTGACCTGTGCTCCGCCTGCCCGAAGCAATTCAGCCAGTGCTGGCCGGGCTCTGGAAGCACGTGGCAAAAGGATCTGCTGACCACGCACCGATTCGAGACCGCTAGCTAGTGCCTCGGCTACGTACTCAGACGGCACAAAGTCAGGTTCCACATTCCGTGAACGTAGCGCAGCAGCAGTTGCAGGTCCAATAGCAGCTACGCGCACCGAATTCGGCCAGGGACGCTCTAGATTCTGCCACGTATGCATAACTCCATTTACGCTGGTGAAGATGACACGATCGAATTTATCAAGCTCACTTAACGCCTGCAGTAACGGTTGAGGATCGGATGTGGGTTCGACCCGAATTGTCGGAAATTCCAGTACTTGTGCTCCCCTTGCCTTGAGCATCAGGCACATAGGAGCCGACTGGTGTGCCGGACGTGTTACGGCAATGCGTTTATTGGAGAGTGTATTATGCACGTTTTAACGGGAATTATATGTCCATCTATTCCTCATTTGGTCTGCCTTCTTCGCGAGTCTTTGTGCCAGAGCCAGCGGATCTGATCCAGTCCAGGACACAGAGAATTGGCCACGACCTTTACGTGAGAGCACCTGGATGCACAAATGTATCTGCTCATCTGTGAGCTCTGCGTAGGCAGCGATTGGGGCGGCACAACCATTGCCAATGGATGCAAGAAAAGAACGTTCTGCGGTAGTAGCTATTCTGGTTGTTTGACAATTGATCGCTTGTAAAAAAGTTACCGCGACTTCATCATCCTTACGGCATTCTACGGCCAGGGCGCCCTGTGCAGGTGCAGGGAGCATGATATCCATGGGGATACGCCGCAGATATCTGCTGTTAATGCCGAGTCTTACTAATCCAGACTCTGCCAGTACTGCGGCCTGGAGCTCTCCCTTCAGAATCTTCTGAACTCGTGTATCAACGTTGCCTCGCAGGGGGATAATATTGAGATCAGGGCGCGCAATGCGCAATTGCAAGGTACGTCGCAGGCTAGAGGTGCCGACAGTCGCTCCCTCGGGCAGTTCATCAAGTGTTAATCCAGAGGCTGTAACTAAAGCATCAAAGGCTACATGTCTCTCGGGCACTGCCACAATCATCAGCTGATCTGGTAATTGTATTGGCAAATCTTTCAAAGAATGAACAGCGAAGTCAATTTGTTTGCTGAGGAGCGCCTCTTCCAGTGTCTTGGTGAAGACTCCAGGGCCCGCATCTTTAAGCGAGCCTGCGGTTTGATCTCCGACGGTAGTGAGCGTTTTAACAGTGACATCCAGGCCCGGGTGTGTCGATACCAGGCGTTGAATCACTTCGTCAGTCTGAGTGATCGCCAGGCGGGAGCGACGCGTACCTGCCTTTAGCTGTCGCGTCATTCGTTAAGCGCAGAGTTCTGTAAATCAAACAGCCGACTGATGATGTGTGAATCCAGTTTGGGATTGCCATTATTTTCTGCGTCTTTCCTCAAGCGCAATGTCGGTTCATGAAGTAGCTTGTTAACCAAGGCGTTCGAAAAATGCTCGAGTTGTTGTACTACCTGGGGGTCCAGCGGTCCAAGCGTCGCCAAGATCCGAGTAAGTTCGATTTGTCGAATTGACTCAGCTTTTTGCCGCAGGCTGGTAATTATCGGTTCTACCTCCAGCGTCCGCAGACGCTGATCCAGTAGGTCCATCTCTTTCTCAATGATTTGTTCTACCTGTGGAATTTCTGCTTGTCGTGCGGCCTTTGACTGCGCAATGTCTGTACGCAGGTGATCTATATCCAGGAGTGTAACGTTTGGTAATCGGTCAACAGCAGGATCAATGTCACGTGGTACAGCTAAGTCTACCAGGAGGAGTGGGCGATCTGTTCTAGGGCTGATGTGCTCTGTCTCAACCACCAGATGCGGAGCATCGGTCGCACTTATGACCACATCGGCCTGTGCAATAGCTGCTCGAAGCTCTTCGAGTGGCATGGCCTGTGCACACGAATCAGCCGCCAAAGCTTCTGCACGTTCAAGGCTGCGGTTAACAAAAGTAAGCCGGGCGGTTGCTTCTTTTCGCAGGATTTTACCCGCCAAACTGCCCATTTCCCCTGTACCCAAAACAGCCACATGCAAGTGACTCAGCGGGCCTGCTTCGACACGAATGCGGTCGATCGCAACAGAGGCAACACTGATGGGAAATCGTCCGAGCACAGTTTCCTGGCGTGCGCGTTTGCCTGCTTTAACAGCGGCCCGAAATATGGCATTCAGTCTAGGGCTTGCGAGTGAGGCTGTTTCTGCAGAACGCAAACAATCACTCACCTGTCCTAGGATCTGTGGCTCCCCCAATACCATTGAATCTAGGCCGCAAGCCACACGCATCAGGTGGCGCGGTACCTCTTCAGCCTGTTTACGATATAGGTAAGGCTGAACAGGAGACAGATCAAAGGATGTGTTCAGGAGGCAGAGCAGCGTTTCATCGGCTGGATCAGGCCCATCAACGTGTCCGTAGAATTCTACGCGATTGCAGGTAGACAGCACGGCTAGACCGTCAAGTGACGCGCGTGCTTTGGTGAAGAACTGTAACCGTGCATGTGGAGGCAGGGCCAAGCGCTCCCGAACAGCCACAGGTGCAGCCTTATGACTAATGCCAATAAGTCCTAGGGAGTAATCGGTCATCAAGTGGTACAGAGAATACTCAAGCGAGAACCAACTAAATTACGAAAAATTAGCGGGGTTCTCATCCCCGCTCAAAATGAGGTCGGAATAACGCCTTAATGCCGCTCTTTTGCGTAAATGTGCCGAATGCGGCTTCCCACTGCGATAATGGAAAATCATGTGTGATCAGCGGTTCTGTTTTTACGGCGTTGCTACTTAGTAAATGAATAGCCCGAATCCAGGATTCTGGTGTGGAAGCATTACTACCGGTAACGGTAAGCTCTTTGTAGCATACTTGATCCAGATCCCATGCCACGGGTTTGCCAAACAGCCCAACCTGTACATAGCGGCCGCGCCGGCGTACAAGGTGTAAAAGCCCTTGTGCCGCGGCACCCGCCCCTGAGCATTCGTAGACTACATCTGCTCCCAGTCCCTGAATGGAAACGTCTTGAACAAGTGCCGGTACATCCCGTGTTTCCACATTTACAACGTAATCTGCTCCAAGATCACGGGCCAGACTGAGACGATGTGAATCTGTGGCAGTGCCGAGGACGATGACGGTTGCCCGGCTGGCTTTGAGTACTTGAAGTGTCAAAAGACCAATCGTACCCGGGCCTGCGATTACAGCCAAGTCACCTGCCCGTACAGTTGGCGCAACTAGCAGCACGCCGTGCACTACGCAGGCCAAAGGCTCGGTAAGGGCCCCTTCGCGGTAAGAAATTTGTTCGGATAATTGGTGGAGGTTGTGTGCAGGCACGACCAGGTACTCTGTGAATCCTCCATTGACTGCCGAGCCGATCGAGCGCCTGTTCAGGCAAAGATTTGTATGACCATCCCGGCAGTATCGGCAGATCCCACACGTATGAAAGTAGGTTTCTGTAGTGACGCGTGTGCCCAAGAGAGTTTCGGAGACTCCTTGGCCTACCTCAACTACTTCTCCAGCAACCTCGTGTCCTAGAACCACGGGCGGCCATGATTTGAATTCATCGTGGTAAATGTGCAAGTCCGTTCCGCATAGACCAGCAGCATGCACCTTTAGTTTCACATGATTGGGGCCGGGACTGGGCTCCGGGATATCGCGAACCTCAATATTCCCGACTCCGGGCGCGACTTTCATTACTGCCTGCATAGATACAGTCGGTTACAGAAATTCAAATGACACATCCACGTGCGTCAACAGGGATCTCAGAAAGGACACTACCCCTATCCACAAGAAAGATTTGATCCACCATATTGACCACCACACATGCATGGTTGGGCACAATTTGCACACGATCTCCGACGCTGAATGTGCCTCCTCCCTGCACCTCACACCAGCCATGCTCTTCCGAAAGCCCCGTAATGCGTGTGTGCGGATGAGCTACGCGTGTACGGGGATTGTAGAGGATAGAGCCGTAGCCTGGTTTGTCCTGCACGAGGTCACTGGTTAGTACTTTGCGTCCAGCATCCAGAATAAAGCGCTCAGTTCCGCGGGATGTACGATGTCGGCTGACTACAGTTGCAAGCACCGTAAGTGCACATGCGTCCAGCGAACAAACGCCGAGTGATACTTGCGTTAAGTCGTTGAATATATAATTACCGGGACGCACTTCCGTGATACGGAACCCTCCTTTGCTGTTGTTTTCGAATACATTGATTGAGGGGGTAGAGCCCATGCTGATTTCGAAGGTGGTGGTTTCTGCACAATGCGCCTCAGCCAGTCGAACGGCTACATCGAGCATCCGGTCTCGCGTCTGTGCCATGACTTCGGTTGCACTCAATGAACCATGGGAGTATGCGTTTCCTTCGTGTGTCAGGATACCGCAGAGGCGCAAACCTTCCAATTCATTCAGTTCCAGAGCAAGCTCCACGACTTCATTGCTGTCGTACGGCACGCCACATCGGCCGTAGCCTGTATCAATTTCGAGCAATACGTCAACTGAGACATCAGTTTTACCAAGAACAGTTGAGGCTAGGTGCGCTCCTTCTTTCGTATCTATGCAAAAGGAGATTCGGGCTTGGTTCGAGAGGTCAGCTAACCGCTTTAACTGTTTTTCTCCGACCAATGTATAGGCAATACGCACGTCGTCAAAACCGTTCTGGACAAATACCTCGGCCTCGCTGACTTTCGCTACCGTAATTCCGATAGCTCCATGCAGTTGCTGGCGTTTTGCCAATGCGACCGATTTGTGTGTTTTAGTATGAGGGCGCAGCCCGACGCCATCTGCTTTTGTGGCCATTTGCTCGAGATTTGCCTCCATGCGTCTCTCGTCGATGAGCAGGCAGGGGGTAGGTAAATCTTCCAGAACACGCATGATCAAGCAATTTGCAACCAAATTGAACGAAGTCAAACCGGCAATGGATTCGCAGATTTGCCGGCATATAAACTTGATTACGCCACAATTATTGTGGATGGAGATTTGAATTTTCAAAGAAGATAACAGCAGATATAAAGTTTTCAAATTTTCTGCGTCCTCCCCCGACAGTCTGAATTTCTGTATTTGCTGCTGCAGGCTCTGGCATTGGACTGCTCAAGCAAGGGCATTACAGATTCCGTTGGTGTGTGTTCAAACATTTGTGTAATGTTCATCACTTCTTTCACGGTAGCGTCTTCTATGTTTTTACATCAGAGTTTGGAAGTAGGCGAGTGCTTCTGTGAATGACATCCAAAGATGGCTTTAAAGTCCTCTCGTAGCTGCCAGGAGATATTGACCTGGAAGTTGGCATGGTAATGTTGAAGATTGCCTTTCGCTTTTGAATTCGAGGGTGTCCATTTTCAAGAGTGCGGGTCTGCTATGTTTCAACTCTTTGTGTTTTTATTTCTCGGCATGCACATCTTATCAATGGCCTAGTCGGGGTATTTGATCAAATGAAAAGGCAATTATGGATCAGACTAGCCTCAGGAGGAATTGCTATTCTGCCGAAATGTAGGTGTTCCACATATCGGTCGTGATGGTCCCACTTTTTGTTTATTCCCGGAGATCATACGATTCAACATGCTTTCGTACTTCTCAGATCGCGACCTTCGGCCAGATCAAGCGCATATCCCCGACGTGCGTAGTCCGATTGATTCTGTTCGAATCATACGAAGCAGCTTCGTGGTCAAATCTGGTTTTTGGTGGCCAAGGTAGATCAGTCGATCAGCATTCAAATGAATGCTGATCCTCGTCAAACGAGATCTAGTCAATCGCCCACTCGCTGCCTAAACTCAGGCTTAACCGAATCACACCTGAAGCTACATCCACCATGCTCATTTTTTCTTATGTTGCTCCCGAAAATGATCAATTCTCACAAACATCAATAGAACTTGGAAGTATTATAGTACTTTGCAACACAAAGAACTTTCCTTAGTATACTGCAACATGCTTATCGGACATGGGCCCATATCGCACCGAGGTACTCCCCCGGAAAACCAGGCGAGTGAACACTTACGATTCATCCGCGAAGTGATGGAGCGATCGGCCTCATTCACGGCCGTACCGGGATGGGGGATGTTTGTTGTTGGGATTACTTCGCTGCCGGCGGTCTGGATTGCGACAATGCAGACTTCCCCGGAGGGGTGGTTGATCGTTTGGCTCGTTGAGGCGGCCATTGCCGTAACGATTGCGATTCTCACTTTACGCCGGAAGGCACGTAAGTGTGGTGTTTCGCTGAGCAGTGGACCTGGTCGCAAATACATCTTGACACTCGCCCCGTCTATGGTAGCCGGGCTCTTGCTAACGGTTGCTCTTTGGCGTGCAGGTAACTTGGACGTACTACCGACGCTGTGGCTTCTGTTTTACGGTGCGGGTACCATAACAGGTGGTGCGAGCAGTGTGCGTACTATTCCGGTTCTAGGCATCTGCTTTATGGTGTTGGGGGTTGTATCCCTGTTTGTTCCAGGTATATGGACGGATATATTATTCGTCCTCGGTTTTGGTGGACTGCATATTGGATTTGGCCTGTATATCGCACGTAGATATGGAGGGTAGAATTTCCTTCGGTTCGATGAGAGTGCTGAGACAAAATCTGGATCCCCTGATTCATGCGCGTGTTCGTCTAGGGATCGTAAGCGCGTTGGCTGCCGGTGAAACACTCAGTTTCAGGGATCTGAAAGTACTCTTGAAAACTTCGGATGGAAATCTGAGCCGGCATGCACAAAAACTGGAGAAGGCAGGTTATATCGAGTGCATAAAATCTTTTCAGAAACGTATACCACTCACGGAATACCGGTTGACTTCCAAGGGCATCGCAGCACTCTTGACCTACGTGGAGCAGATGGAGCGCATGCTAAAAATGGCGCGCGCTGTAACCCCCGACTAATATGACTATTCGTGCTTACAGGTTCTCTATTATGCCATTTTTTGGAGTTGCAGCAGGTGTATCCAATCGGGTGCGAGCATCTGGTATGGTCAAAAGCAGAGTGGATGGGAGCCGCAGGTTTGCGGATAGAAGCGATCTTCTCGACTGTCAGGGAGGACTACAGTACAGCACCATTACTATGAGGTATAAATGAACGAGTCATTGCATGTTGCCATTATCATGGATGGCAATGGTCGTTGGGCAAGGGAACGCGGACTGCCACGTACGGCCGGACATCATTCGGGTGTCAAGTCACTGCGGGAGGTCGTAGAGGTCGCTGTCCATCGACACATACATACACTAACACTGTACACCTTTTCTTCGGATAACTGGCAGCGCCCGAAAAGTGAGATAACGGCCCTTATGCGTATTCTGACGGCGCAGTTGCCTGCACAGGCGGCCCGGTGTATTCGTCAAAATATTCGACTCAGTATTATTGGTAGGCGTGATCGTTTGCCGGAGACCGTCCTGCAGGCGATCCTGCATGCCGAAGCGCGCACAGCAAAAGGGACAGGACTTCATTTGCGTCTGGCACTTGATTACTCAGCGCGTGACGCATTGGCGCGGGCAGCCCGGTATATAGGAAGCAATGGAAACAGTGACTTTGCACATGCGCTCACACGTGCCTACAATGCAACCTGCCCGGTGCCGGATGTAGATCTGCTCATACGAACAGGTGGAGAGCAGCGTTTGAGCGACTTCCTGCTTTGGGAATGTGCCTATGCTGAACTATATTTCACCTTGGAATACTGGCCGGATTTTGGTGGTGCGCAACTGGACGCTGCGCTTACGGCATTTAAGCAGCGTCAGCGACGCTTTGGTGCAGTGCCGGTATGAGGTAATCCCGAAATAACACAACCCATGGACAATTTAGAGTATCCCGCACGTTTGGAAATATTTCACCGGGAGAAACAAAGCCGGATCACTGCGTTCTTTCGCCTGCTTCTTGCATTGCCGGCGATATTGGTCATGCTTTTTCTGACGGCTTTGACAGCCATAACTTGTTTTCTAGCTGGCGTCGGAATTGTGATTCTCGGGGTTTATCCCAAATGGTTGTTTGACCTCAATGTGACTGTATGTCGGCTGGAGTTTAAAACGACAGCTTATATACTGCTCCTGATTGATGAGTATCCGCTCTCCGACCACAGTGATGAGATCAGCATCGAGGTTGATTATCCGGACGTAGATACAGACCTAGCTCGTCTGATGCCGCTTGTGAAGTGGCTACTTGTGTTTCCAAATGCATTTGTACTCTCACTCGGGCTTCATCTGTTTTGGTTCATTGCCCCCATATCCTGGTTGCTGGTGCTGTTTTCGGGGCATTACCCGCGCGCGTTGTTTGATTTCAGCACGGGTATGTTACGGTGGTGGTTGCGTGTACGTGCCTATACGAGTATGTTGGTCACTGATCAGTATCCGCCGTTTTCGCTTAGGTAGTGACATTTATGCAGTACCGCAAAAGTAAGTCCCTGACCGACCGGAATGAACGATCCAAACGGAAGTGCAAGTTTGAAGTATATGGTCGTGAGCATCGTGCAAAGGGAGACTGTCATGCGCATTATCGGCAGGCTTTGTTGAATGAGGTAGATGGATGGGCCGTGTCGCCATACCTTTCAATGCAAGCCCAGCACGATATGTACGTAACCAGTGCACAGCAGGTTATTTTCCGTATGTGTCGCAATTACTGGGTGGGTATCTGTTCGATATGGGGCAACTGCACGGCGGGGGCGTTCGGGTTACCGCCCCCTATGACAAATGAAATGGGTACGCGAGTAGCCGCATAAAATGGCAACTCAACTATATAATCCCCAATAATTTGCATGCACAAAACGGTACTTCTATTTCGTCACGGCAAATCGGATTGGAACGCGAGCTACGGTCGAGATCACGACCGTCCGCTGAATTCGCGTGGAAAGCGAGCTTCCCGCGCCATGGGGCGTTGGCTTGCAAACACAGGTCCTTTGCCAGAGCTCATTCTTTGCTCCACTGCGGTTCGTGCCCGTGCTACGTGTGACAGAGCCCGAGCTGCGGGTGCATGGACTTCCGATGTACGATATGAGCGCGAACTCTATCATGCTGTACCGGACGTTCTGCTGCATTATTTACAGGAGGTCTCTGACAGCATTCAGACGGTTATGCTGGTTGGACACCAGCCCACATGGTCCATGACCGCAACACTGCTATCCGGTCGTCCGATAGATCTATTTCCAACTGCGTCGATGACGCGAGTTGATCTTTCAATCGACAGTTGGGCTCATACCATGCCTGGCACGGGTAAACTGATCTGGCACCAGTTGCCCAAGCGGTTGCCGGACCACTACTACGGTGATTGATCCGCGGCAGAGATTACCGCCTGAGCGCGATCCTGGCGTCTTGGAGCTGGGAAATCTCAACAAAAAATTCCATTCAATGGCGAATTTGCAATATTGAAGAAGCCGCTGGTTGATTGCATGAAGGATCGTATCAATCTGTCACGGTTTAGCGAGCGTACCAAGCCAATTCGGGAGTGTATGTTCCTCGAGAACCAATCTCAGCGAGTCTAATGTGGAGACGTCTGTTTCTGGGCTAAGCATACCAACTGGATCTGCCGACCCTGTGTCCCCCATACTTGACAGATAACCGATTCCTGAGACCAGGAGCACAGCCAAGACACCAATCTTCAATACTTCAGACGACATAATTACCTGAATTAAGGTGAGATAAACTGATAGACCTCAAGGATTGGGTTGGGTAACTCACCACGGCTGTCCAAGTCGGGTTGAATCACAATGTAAACGGCCCCACTTGCTCCATGAAGAAATAGTGTATTCAGGCCGAGTTCCTCAGCAATCAGCACACCGTCCTTGGTGAAAACCTGATATCCGGTTCCATGTTCTCCAACAATTTGGGAGGTTTTTGGGAATAAATTGACGGTCGCGGCAGGGGTGTTTGGGGATTTTGCTTCAATTCATTCCTCCAAAAGTCCTGAGTTATTGGGAAGATTGTGCCTGGAGAAATCGGAAAGGGAGAGTTCAGGTACAGAACATATAAGTTATCTTGTGGTTTCGCTTTTGATCTGGAACCCCGAGACTTAAACCCCAAAGTATATGCGATTCCATCCGAAACATATCCTGGTCACCTCACTGTTCCTGACAGTTGCAATTGTTGTTCCTGCCAGTGCTCAAGTCGAAATTACTCCCATCAAACAGCAGTTTGACGCCAGTGCAGTTTCCGAACTGATCGTTAACGCGCCGAACGCTAACCTCACAATTCATACATCGGACCGCCCCGATGTTGACATTCAGGTTGTAGTTACTGGCAAAAAACAGCAGAGAGTGGACGATTACTACCTCAGGCAACACTTCGACGTAACCATAGAAGAGGGGACCTTGCGATTGCTATCGGCCCCAGATTGGAAGGGCCTGGACACTCGCGGCTGGCGAAATAATCCGCCCGTCATTGACGTAACCATTGCCATGCCGGCAACCGTGTACCCGCAGCTTCGCACCTCTCGTGGAGAAGTATGGATTAATGAACTCAAGGCTGGTGCCGAGGTCAAGTCCACAGACGGAAACATTACTGTTGATTTGATTTCTGGAGGCCCAATCAAACTGCAGAGTTCGGATGGAGATATTACCGCAAAGGAGCTCCGGGGCGCATCTGTGACTGCCAAGACGGTTGATGGCAATATTGCTGTGAGACTCCTTCACAGTGATCATGCCGAGATTCGAACATCGGACGGCAGTATCACTTCAGAAAAAATGCAAGGCCAGTCCGTTCAGGCCAGAACAATCAATGGCGATATAAAGATTGGAGAACTGATATCCAAAACTAGCCTCCTGCTTCAGACCTCAGATGGAAGTATCACAACCAAGCAAATTGATGCTTCGTCTTTGACCGTCAAAGCAATCAATGGCGATCTCAATTTGGGAGTCATCTCCAGCGATCATTCTGAGATTCGAACATCGGACGGCAGTATCACTTCGGAAAAAATACAAGGCCAGTCCGTCCTAGCTAGGACAATCAATGGCGATATAAAGATTGGAGAGTTAACATCGAAAACTAGTCTCCTGCTTCAGACCTCAGAGGGAAGTATCACAACCAGACAAATTGATGCTTCGTCCCTGACCGTCAAAGCAACCAATGGCGATTTGAATTTGGGAGTCATCTCCAGCGATCATGCCGAAATACGAACCTCTAATAACGGCAACATTGATGCGCGGCAGATTCAAAGTGCATCCGTGTTGGTAAGATCTATTAACGGCAACATCAAGGTGGACAACATCACCTCCAGTGAGGTACTTACATTACAATCCTCATTCGGAATCATCGAAACAAGCCAAATTGACGCTTCGTCTCTGATCGTCAAAGCAGTCAATGGCGATCTGAATTTGGGAGTCGTCTCCGGTGGTCATGCCGAAATACGAACCTCCAATAACGGCAACATCACGGTGGACAACATCACCTCCAGTGAGGCACTCACCTTACAATCCTCAGGCGGAAGCATCACAACAAACCAGATTAAGGCTTCGTCCCTGACCGTCAAAGCAATCAATGGCAGTCTGAATTTGGGAGTCGCCTCCAGCGATCATGCCGAAATACGAACCTCCAATAACGGCAACATTGATGCACAGCAGATTCAAGGTGCATCCGTGTCGGTAAGATCTACTAACGGCAATATCAGGGTGCAGGACATCGCTTCCAGTGAGATCCTCACGCTACAATCCTCAGACGGAAGCATCATAACAAACCAGATTGACGCTTCGTCTCTGATCGCTCGCACCGTGAATGGCCCTATGATCCTTGGACTGGTTGCTGCCGGCAATGATCTTGAAATCAGAACATCAGGTGGCAATATCTCCGCGGACCGGATTGAAGCAGAACTTGTCTCGGTTAAAACGACTCAGGGTAATATGGCAATTGGTCTCGTTTCCGCTATGCGCCAAGTTGATTTGCAATCTTCCAGCGGAAACATTAGTGCAGAACACTTGAAAGGCGAGTCTGTGTTTGCCAAAACCGGCAGGGGAAGTATCATTTTGGAGAATGTGGCTACATCCCGTGAAATCTCGTTGCAGACATCTGAGGGAAACATCATCGCCGAGCACCTCAAAGGTGCATTCGTGACAGCAAAAGCGACAAGTAAAGGAGACCTTGAAACCGGATTGATTGAGGCCCACGCAGATGTGAACCTGAGAAATGGTGATATACAAATCGGGCAGATCATGGGAAGCCTTATGCTCAAGTCCTCAAATGGCGATGTTAAGGTGGGAGTGGAGGAAACCCAAAATATCAGGATCCAGGCCCTCAATGGGGATGTGGCTCTTTCTGCACCCGAGAAATTTGCGGCAACGCTTGACCTGGTCGGGAAAAACCTGGACTTGAGCGGATGGGGAATCGTTAACCCTGGTACGGAACCCGAACTGAAGATGGCAACCCGTCAGGGCGCACCACTGATTCATGTACGAGCAACCAATGGAGCTATTGTTCTCCTGCCCCTCGAAAACTACAGCATCTCAAGTGCCACAGTAATACCTCCACCGATCCCGTGACAAAGCGCTGCTGGCCCCAATGATTGTCCGTGTGCTTCCAGTACAGGGATGAGGGCTGCGATAATTCTGGCCCCTGAAAAACCGATTGGAAGGAGGATAGGGCGAAAGTTCGGTCAGCCGGTGCGGTAGAGTCAGTGGGCCGAATAAAGCACTGTTGTTCCTGCCAGTCTGAATAAATCCAACGGATTAAGGCCGCTTGACTGCAATTTCTGAAACCAGTTTTGTAAAAAGCTCTGCCATATCTTGTCCCCATCTGCTGTGCACGGAGCTTAACGGGACAAACGCCACTCACTAGAAAAATTACGAATCTGGAACAGCTACTGCAACCCTCCTGATGACACTCACTTGCCGCACTGTTAGGACGTCGGTCGTTGTGTCCTGAGCTGCACGGTAACGGGGATTCGGTTGTTGAACGAGTTATGCACCGCGATTCAGGCGCATGAACCATGAACATGATTCACAAACAGTAGAGGTCCAATATGCTACGCAAATTGAGTGTACTGATACTCATCGCTTTGGTACTGCCTATGGCAGTGCTCGCCCAGACCACGGGCAAGATTACTGGGCAGGTAACTGACGCGAAGACAGGGGGTGCAATGCCTGGAGCGGCGGTGGTCGTGGTCGATACTACGCTCGGTGCCGCCACGGACATCGACGGGAATTACTACATCGTTGGCCTTCCTGTGGGTACCTATACTATACGGGCCCAGTTTATTGGCTTCCAGACACAAACGGTGGTTGGTGTTGAGGTCAGCCCTGACTACACGCGTGAGTTGAATTTTGAGCTCACGCCGGGTAAGGCAGTGCTCGCCCAGACTACGGGCAAGATTGCCGGGCATGTAACTGACGCGAAGACAGGGAGGGCAATGCCTGGAGCGGCGGTGGTCGTGGTCGATACCACGCTAGGTACCTCTACGGACATCGACGGGAATTACTACATCGTTGGCCTTCCTGCGGGTACCTATACTATACAGGCCCAGTTTATTGGCTTCCAGACACAAACGGT
>LXNI01000855.1_pt1 | contig 31642 bp, 36 predicted proteins | sample 809091 | NCBI WGS metagenome assembly LXNI01 (sample SAMN04870527, study PRJNA318959) | sponge metagenome | biome: 01000161; feature: marine sponge reef; material: water | host: Sarcotragus foetidus | place: Greece: Milos, Mediterranean Sea | collected 2013-05-29 | depth 5-7 m | reverse complement strand
CGTAGTCGGGGTCGGCGAAGACGTCGGCGAGTCCGGCGGCGGCGAGGTAGTTGTCGAAGAGGTGGGCCATGAGGTTGCCGAACTGGAGCCAGCGCCCGTCCTTCGTCGGGAGGGCGTGGTAGTTGAGGGTGGGCATGGCGGGCATGGCGATCCCGGCGAAGAGCTCGGGGAAGCGTTCGCCGAGCTGTGCGCGGAAGAGGCCGCCGAGGTCGTAGGAGAAGAGGCCCTGGAGGAGGCTCGTCTCGACGAGCTGGCCGCGGCCCGTCTCGCCGCGGGCCATGAGGGCGGCGAGGATGCCGTGGAGGGCGGCCTGGGAGGTGGCGTGGGAGCCGGCCTGGACGGCGGCGTAGGCGGGGCCTTCGCGGTCGGGGAGGCCGCTGAAGGTGAGCATGCGTCCCATGCGGGCGGCGACGACGGCCTCGTAGCCGGGGTAGCCGGCGTAGGGGCCCTTCGCGCCGAAACCGGTGATGGCGCAGTAGACGAGGGCGGGGTTGGCGGCGCTGAAGCGTTCGTAGCCGGCGCCGAGGGACTCGGCCTTGCCGGGGCGCATGCTCGTTACGACGACATCGGCGCTCTCGGCGAGGCGAGCGAGGGATTCGCGGCCCGCCTCCGTTTCCAGGTCGAGCACGACGCTGCGCTTCCCCCGCAGCCACATGGGGGCGTTGGCGACGGTGCGCCAGGGGTCGCCGCCGGGCCGCTCGACCTTGACGACGTCGGCGCCGAAGTCGGCCAACACCATGGTGGCCATGCCACCGATGGGGCCTTCACTGAGATCGATAACGCGGAGATCGTCGAGCAATTCCGGCATGGCGACGCCGTCGGCGATGATACGCCGCTACCCGTTGTCGACGGTGCGGACCTCGCCCGCCTTCGAGTCATCGCGGATGAAGTCGAGGACGGCCTCGGCGATGGCCTCGGGCGGCAGGATCTTGTCCTTGTTGCGTTCGACCGCGGGGAGCAGCCAGGAAGCGGGACGCGTGCCATCGCCGGTCTTGCGCTGGAAAGCGGTCCGGACCATGCCCGGGGAGACGGCGTTGACGCGGATGTTGTCGGTCTCGGCGAGCATGGCGCAGCTCTGGGTGAAGGAGGTGACGGCGCGCTTGGTGCCGGAGTACATGGGGTCGAAGGCGATCTGGTGCTCGGAGGCGGTGGATGCGGTGTTGACGATGACGCCGCCGCCGCGCTTGCGCATGGCCTGGACGGCCTCGCGGGTGCCCATCATCACGCCCGTCGCATTGATGTGGGTCTCCTCGGCGATGCGCTCGAGGGAGGCGAGGGGCCAGTGGGGCTCGCCGCTGGAGATGCCGGCGTTGTTGTAGACGATGTCGACGCCGCCGTAGGCGGCCTCGGCCTCGGCGAAGAGGTTGGTGATGCTCTCGGGACTGGTGACGTCGACGTGGACGAAGGTCGCGGAGCCATCGGCGCCGGTGATCTCGCCGATGGTGGTGGCGCCGCCCTCGGGGTCGATATCGGCGACGACGACGCTGGCGCCCTCGGCGGCGAGGGCGATGGCGGTGGCGCGTCCGATGCCGGACCCGGCGCCGGTGACGATTGCGACTTTCCCTTCGATCTCCATGACAGGCCCCCTTGTGAGCGGGGGCATTCTAGCGCGGGAGCCGGGCGTCAGGCGGGAAGGATGCCGGTCTCGCGCATGCGCTGGGCGAGGGCGGAGCGGCCGAGGCCGACGTAGCGCTCCTCCTCGGTATCGAGGCCGTAGACGATGTCGTGGAGGCCCATGGTCCAGTAGTGGAACTCGACGCGCTCGTGAAAGCCATCGCCGAGGGGGCGGTCGTAGAAGCGAACGATGTCGTCGACGGCATGCCAGCCGCCATCGGCGAGGATGCCGGCGAAGTCGGCGGCGGGGTCACGCAGGGCGGCGTCGCTGAAGTCGATGACGCCGGCGAGGCGGCCGTGGCGCTCGATGATGTGGTCGAACCAGAGGTCGGCGTGGACCAGGCGGGGGGGCGGGTCGAAGTTGTCACGGGCGTAGCGCGTGAAGCCGCTGTCGACGGCGACGCGGAGGGTGGCGGAGAGGCGGGGGAAGACGCGCATGCGGATCTCCTCGAGCCAGTCGCGGGGGTCGGGGATGTGCTCGGGGAGGGGCAGGCGGAGGGCCTCGGCGGCCTGCTCGGGGGGGAAGTCGTGGAGAGCGGTGAGGAACTGGCCGATCTCGCGGGCGATGTTGCCGCCGCCGGGGCCGAAGAGCGTGAGGCGGCGGAGACCCTGGCCCTCGATCACCGGGTAGCCGGCAAAGGGGCGCCCGTCCCACTCGCCCACCCACTCGGGAACGGGCACGGGCGCGGGCAGGTGGGGGGCGAGGACTGGCAGAAGGCGCATCTCGCCTTCGAGGAGGCGGGCATCGTTGGGGGTGCGGGGGAAGCGGAAGACGCGGTCACCGTGGGCGAAGGTCCAGTGCGACCAGCCGTGATCGAGCGGACGGACGGGCGCCTCGTCGAGATCGGGGAAGGCGGTCTGGATGGCTTCGGCGGCTTCGCGCGCTTCCATGTGATTCGACTGCCTAGAATACGGCGTGCCTCTCTTACTCGGCGTCACCGGCTCGATCGCGGCGGGCAAGAGCCTGCTCTGCACGCACCTCGCGAAGGCGCACGGCGCCCTGCACGTGGACGCGGACCGCGAGGTGCATCGCATGTACGCGCCGGACACGCCCGGATTCGAGCGCGTGGTGACGGAGTTCGGCGAGGAGATCGTGGGCGAGGACGGGGTCATCGACCGGCGGGTGCTCGGGGGGATGGTGTTCGGGAAGCCGGAGCGGATGGAGGCCCTGCGAACGGCGATCGGGGACATCCCGGCGTACTTCATGGCGCTGCTCGACCGCTGGCGGGAGGAGCTCCCGGAGGACGGCATCGCGGTGCTGGAGGCGGTGAACCTGCTCGAGAACGCCTACATGACGAAGGCGGACGCGGCCTGGCTGGTCGTGACGGAGGACGAGACGGCGGTTACGCGGCTGATGGAGACGCGCTCGCTCTCGCGGGAGGAGGCGGAGCAGCGGCTGGCCTCGGCGCGGGACTGGCGCGAACGCGCACCCGCGGCGGACCGCATCTTCCACAACGACGGCACCGAGGATGCCTACCTGACAGCCGTCGACGAGGCGATCGCGGAGACGGTCGCGGCCTTCCGCGCGGGCACGCTGCCGCGCCCTCGCTGGTACGAGGCGCAGGGGGCGGGGTAGGGCTCAGTCGAGGCGCTTGAGGAGGGGCTTGACCGCCTTGCCGCGGTGGCCGAGGCGCTCGCGGTCGGCGTCGTCGAGCTCGGCGAGGGTCTGGCCGTTCAGTATCTGGGTGACGGCGTCGAGGCCGTAGCCGCCTTCGCCACGCGGTTCCATGGGAATCTCGCACTCGATGATGGAGACGGAGACCGCGACGTTGGGGTCGCCGGGGGTGGCGAGGGCGGCGGCGGCGCGCCCAACGGTAATACGCTGCCCCACGGGCGTCTGGGCGAGGCGCTGGAGCAGGGCCTGGCAGCGCTCCGCATCGGAGAGGCCGGCGTGGAAGGTCTCGGTGAGGGCGCCCGGCTGGAGGTCCATGGGGTAGACCTCGAGGCCGGCGCAGAGGGCGATGGCCATCTCGCCGGTGGCCTCGGCGGTGGTGCGGGCGCGGTGGGTGGCGCGGGCGGTGTAGTCGCCGCCACGGGGCTCATCGGGGGGCGTCTCGGGGTCGACGCACTCGACGGGGGCGTCGGCGAGGAAGGCGCGGAGGTCGGCGCGCTCGTCGGGGTCGGCGGAGGCGAGGATGAGGCGGGGCAGGTCAGTCATGCGCGCATCGTGAGGGGGCAAGGGGGATCGCGCAACGGGGCGGCGGGGAGGGGTGTTCGTTTGCCGCTCACCCACCCCGCGCCGATTATGGCCGGATGGCGACGCGCGGATCGGGCGGCGGGGAGGCGACACCGGGGAGAGGGACCGGGCTCGCGAAGCGGGCCTCTTTCATCTCGCTCGTGGTCCTGGCGGCATGCCTGGGCGCACTGGCGGTGCTGCTGTTCGACCGGTCGATGAACGGCGACGAAGGAGCGCCGCAGCCGGCAGCCGCGACCGAGTCACCCACCGCGGCCACGGAGACGACGCCGGCAACTCCCGATTCCCCGGACACGCCCACGGCGACCCCCACGGAGGCGGCGATGCCGCCAAAGGTGCTGTATTCGGGAGAGCTGCCGGCAGAGGTCGAGGGCGTGACCTTCGAGCCGGCGACCGACGCCACCGACCTCGCCTTCCTGCCGGAGGGCGGCGAGGTGTACCACGTGGTGAGTCGCTACTGGGTGCCGGTGGCGGCCATGGGGGTGGGCGTGGACGCGCTCACGCTGACGCAGATGCAGGACCTGTCGCGGGGGGCGATCACGGACTGGGCGGAGGTCGGGGGGATCGCGGGGCCGGTGCGCCCGTTCGCGCTCGCGCCGGCAGCGGAGGACGAGGCTGGGGCCACGTTCGCACCCTTCTCCCCGGTGCAGACGTTCGCAACCTACGAGGAACTGCTGGAGGCAATGACGCTCGACTCGGGGGCGTGGGCGTTCGTGCCGATCGAGATGGTGGGTCCGACGGTGACGGCGATCGCGGTGAGCGGGATCGACCTCGTTCGGGGGCGGGGCGATGCGCGCGAGTGGCCGTTCGTGGAGGGGGCGACGATGGTGGCGCTCACGGAGGAGGGGCGGGGGGCGGCGGAGGCGCTCGTGGCCGAGCACTCGGTGGCGCTGCCGGAACCGGTCACGGTGATCGCGACCGGCGACATCCTCCAGTCGCGCTGTTCGTTGACGCAGATCCGGGCAACGGGGGACTGGGGGGCGGCGCTGCGGGGGCCGGTGGGCGAGTACCTCGCCTCGGCGGACCTGACGCTGGGGTCGGTGGACGGCAGCATCCAGGACATCGGGGAACCGCTGGGCTGCTTCCCGCACGTGAACCTGAGCTCACCGCCGGAAGTGATCGAGGCGCTGACGCTCTCGGGGTTCGACGAGGTGACGGTGGCCACGAACCACGTGTTCGACTGCGGGGAGGTGCCGTGCGGGGCGGATGCGTTCCTGCGCACGATCGAGCTGCTGGAGGGGGCGGGGATCGCGGTCGTGGGGGGTGGCGAGAACCTGGAGGAGGCGCTGGCGCCGGCCATCTTCACGGTGGGGGAGACAACGTTCGGCATCCTCGGCTTCGACGACGTGGCGGCCTACTTCCTCGAGGCGGGCGAAAACCGTCCGGGCACGGCGCCGCTCGACGACGACTACAGCGAAGAGAATGCGGCGGGCGAGCCCGCCTTCTTCCGGCCCGCCTCGGAGCTGGGGCTGGACCGCTTCCGGGCGCGCATCAGCGCACTGGCGGCGGAGGTCGACGTTGTGATCGTGCAGGTGCAATCGGGCACGGAGGACACGCACGACCCGAGCCCGCGCAGCATCAAAGCGCTGCGGGCGGCGGTGGAGGCGGGGGCGACGCTGGTGGTGGGGAACCAGGCGCATCACGTGCAGGCGGTGGAGCCGGGAGCGGAGGCGTTCGTGGCCTACGCGCTGGGGAACTTCATCTACGACCAGAACCGGCTGGAGGGCCACATGCAGGGCTACCTGCTGGAAGCGACGTTCTGGGGGAGCCGGCTGGTGAACCTGCGCTTCGCGCCGTACGTGATCGAGAACCTCTACCGGCCCGTCTTGGCCGAGGGCGAGGTGCGGACGAAAATCCTGAACGATGTCTTTGAGGCATCGATCCGGCTGGCGGAGGGACGATAGTCCTGTGGGGTGCTCAACGGTCGTGCTGCCTGGAAGGTCGGGGGGCGATCCGGCTGGCGGAAGGGCGAGAGCGGGCGGCTAGCCGCCTGATCGCGGAGAATCGACGGCCATGCGCATCTTCTTCGACGTCGACGACACCATCATCACGTGGGACGTGCGGCTGCGGCCGGGCGTGATCGAGGTGTTCGAGCGGCTGCGCGAGGAGGGGCACGAGGTGTACCTCTGGAGCGGGAACGGGCCGCGCTGGGAGATCGTGCGGCGCTTCGACCTGCACGAGCACATCATCGACTGCTACTGGAAGCCGCTCTACCGCCACCACGAGCGGCTCGAAGAGTGTGGCGTGCCCTTCACCCCGGACTACGTGATCGATGATCACCAGGAGGTCATCGACGCCTTCCCGGGCGTGCGTATCGCCCCTCCCTCGTATCCGCTGGAGAAGGACGGGGAGCTGTGGCGCGTCTACGACGCCATCCAGGAGTACGTGGGGAGCGTGGCCGAGGGCGCGGAATAGCCCTCAGCCGCCCAGCCGTTCGACCAGGTTCGTAAGACCGCGGGAGAGGCGGACGGGGTAGACCCCCGCGGGCGCTTCGAGGTCCCTGGCGGACTCGGGGAGGCGAGCGACAGCCGCGGCGCGGCGCTCCTGCATCGTCGCCAGAGGTTCGGGGGGCGCGACGCGGCGACCGGCGGCCACGACCCGCTCCAGCAGGGGACGGCCGGCGGGGGAGGGCTCATCGGCGAGGGCGATCGTGTCGGCGATGGACTCGCCGTTGCGTTCCTCGCGGTAGACCTGCTTCACGCCGGGGAGGCTCGCCTTGCCGGCGGAACGCTTCATGACGGGGCCACGCGGTCCCGCGACCAACTTGTAGACGCCGCCGAGTGAGGGGGCGTCGGCGCTGGTGCCGAGGCGCGTGCCCACGCCGAAGGCGTCGATGGGCGCGCCCTCCGCAACCAGCCCGGCGATGCGGTACTCGTCGAGGTCGCTGGAGGCGAAGATGCGGATGTCGGGGCAACCCGCTTCGTCGAGCACGGCGCGGACCTCGCGCGCGAGCGCACCGAGGTCGCCGGAATCGAGACGCACGCCGCGGATGGCGATGCCCTCCGGGCGCAGCTCGTTCGCGACGGCGGCGGCGCGACGGGCGCCCTCGACCGTGTCGTAGGTATCGATGAGGAGGACGGCGCCCTCGGGAAAGTCGCGGGCGTAGGCGCGGAAGGCCTCTGTCTCATCGGTGAAGGAGAGGACGTAGGAGTGCGCCATGGTGCCGCTCAGGTCGAGTCCGTAGAGCTGTCCGGCGAGCACGTTGGAGGTGGCGGAGGCGCCGCCCACGAAGGAGGCGCGCGCGGCCCTGAGGGCAGCGCCGGCGCCGTGGTCGCGGCGGCCGGAGAAGTCGACGAAGGTGCGGTCGCCGCAGGCGAGGGCGATGCGGGCGGCCTTGGTCGCGATCATGGTCTGGAAAGCAATCGCGTTCAGGAGGAAGGTCTCGGCGAGCTGGGCCTCGATCAGGGGGGCGGTGACGCGGAGGAGGGGCTCCTGCGCGAAGACCGTTTCGCCCTCGGGCAGGGCCCAGACATCGCCGCTGAAACGCAGGCGGCCCAGCGCCTCAAGGAAGGCAGCGTCGAACGTGCCGAGGGAGCGCAGGTAGTCGATGGTGTCGGGGCTGAAGGCGAAGCGATCGAGGAAGGCGACGGCGTCTTCGAGGCCGCAGGCGACGAGGAAGCCGCGTCCGGGCGGCAGTTGCCGCACGGAGAGCTCGAAGGTGGCGGGCTCGTTCATGCCCTGGGCAAACTCGCTCGCCGCCATCGTGAGCTCGTACAGGTCGACGAACGCAGAGGCGTTTTCGTCGTTGACCCACGGCATAGGGGCAGTATGCAGTTCTATGGGGCTGGCGGCATGGAAACCATCACGAAGCGGCTGGCACGGTGGTACTCTGGCCGCACAGCGATCCGGCCCCTTGTGGCGGTGCGGATCGCGCGCAAGGCACACCTGGAGGCGACCCCCACATGTTCGACACCATCATCCGCGGCGGGACCGTGATCGACGGTCTGCGCACGCCGCGCTTCCGCGCCGACATCGGCATCAAGGACGGGCGGGTCGCCTCGATCGGGCGCATCCACAACGAGAACGGGGCGCGCGTGATCGACGCCGAGGGGCTGATCGTGGCGCCGGGCTTCGTGGACCTGCACACGCACTACGACTCGCAGGTGTACTGGGATCCGTGGTGCAGCATCTCGGGCTGGCACGGGGTGACCTCGGTCGTGATCGGGAACTGCGGATTCGGGTTCGCGCCGGTGCGCTCGGAGGACCAGGAGCGGGCCATGCTGACGATGGCTCGCAACGAGGCCGTGCCCATGGAGTCGATGCGGGAGGGGATGGCCTGGGACTGGGAAACGTACCCCGAGTTCCTCTCCAGCCTGGAGCGCACGCCGAAGGGCGTGAACCTGCTGAGCTACGTCGGCCTGAACCCGCTGATGTCGTACGTGATGGGGCTGGAGGAAGCCAAGAGCCGTTCCGCCACGGAGGCCGAGCGCGACGAGATGTGCCGCCTCTTCGAGGAGGCGCTGCAGGCCGGGGCCTGCGGCTTCTCGGTGCAGCTCGGGGGCGAGGAGAGCGTGCAGCGGGACTACGACGGCACACCGATGATCACCGACTTGATGTCGGAGGACGACCTGCTCGCGTTCGCGGGGGTGATGGGGAAGGTAGGGCGCGGGTTCGCGCAGATCTCGGGGCCGTTCGAGGCGGCGGAGAAGGTGGCGGCGGTGAGCGGCCGTCCCGTGATCTGGAACCTGCTCGCGCCGGCGACGGACCAGCACGGCCAGAACACGCCTCCCCACCGGCTCATGATCGAGAAGCTGGACGAAGCGAACGCGAGGGGCCTGCGCATCTTCGGCCAGGCGCTGACGGTGGATGTGGGCTTCGAGTTCAACCTGGAGGACTGGAACCTGTACGACTCCAGTCCGATCTGGCGCGAGGTCACGATCGGGACACGCGAGGTGCGCATGGCGAAGATGCGCGACGGAGACGTGCGCCGGGCGCTGCGCGACGAGTTCGACGCGGGCCACGGGCCGATCGCGGGCGGCGGCATCGAGTCGCAGATGAAGGCGGCGGGCGGGGGCGCGAACGTCTCCGGTATCGCGCAGCTGACCGTCGAGGAGGTCGAGAGCCCGGAGCTGAAGGAGTACGAGGGTCACGGTCTGGCCGAGCTGGCGGAACGGGAGGGGAAGCACATCATCGACACGTTCCTCGACCTCTCGCTGGCGGACGACCTGCAGGCAACATTCGTAACGCCGCCACGCCCGACCGACCCGGAGGCGATGGCGGAAGTGGCCAACTCGTCGGTCGCGATTCCGGGGGTCTCGGACGGCGGGGCGCACACGAAGTTCATCACGCTCGGGGCCTACCCGACGGAGTTCCTGGCACGGTGGGTGCGGGACGCGGGGATCATGGACCTGGAGCAGGCGCACTGGCGGCTGGCGGCCTACCCGGCGCTGGCGGCGGGATTCCGCGACCGGGGCTGCATCCGCGAGGGGGCTCCGGCGGACATCGTGGTGTACGACTACGAGAAGCTGGAGATGCTGCCCATCGAGAAGGCCTGGGACTTCCCCGCGGGCGCGTGGCGGCGCGTGCGCAAGGCGGAGGGCTACCGCTACACGCTCGTAAACGGCGAGGTCACGTTCGAGGACCGGGATTGCACGGGCGCGACGCCAGGGCAGCTCCTGCGGCACGGGTCGGCGTAGGGGGCTAGGCCGGTGGTAGAACGGTCTCAAGCACGGTCAGCTGTTGGCCCAAGTGCTCACTGAGTTGCTGTCGCCTCTCGCTGAGGAGTTCGCGGCTCTCGTACAGCGAGCTGACAAGGTCGCGCATCGCCCGCTCGGGGGTCGCCCCTTCACCGTATTCTCCAACGAGGTCGTCAGTCGCTACCCACTGGCCGGACGCTGAGCACGACAACTCAAGCCCAATCGATGCGGTCTCGCGTGCCGCCACTACGCCTCGTAGCGGGAGAGGACGAGGCAGCTGTTCTGGCCGCCGAAGCCGAAGCTGTTCTTCATGACTACGCTCGCATCGACGCGGCGCTGGCCCTCGGGGATGTAGTCGAGGTCGCAGGTAGGGTCGGGAGTCTCGAGGTTGATGGTGGGGTGGGCGAGGCCGGTCTCGAGCGTCTTGATGGCGGCGACGGTTTCCATGCCGCCGCTGGCGCCGAGGCCGTGGCCGATGAGGCTCTTGGTGGCGCTGATGGGGATTTCGTAGGCGCGCTCGCCGAAGACGGTCTTGATGGCGCTCGTCTCGGCGGCGTCGCCGGCGGGGGTGCTGGTGGCGTGGGCGTTGATGTAGCCGATCTCGCCGGGGCCCATGCCCGCGTCGTCGAGCGCTTCCTGCATGGCGCGAGCAGCGCCCTCGCCGCCCTCGGGGGGCGCGACCACGTGGAAGGCGTCGGAGGTGCAGCCGAAACCGGCGACCTCGGCGTAGGCGCGCGCGCCGCGGCGCAGGGCGTGCTCCTCGCTCTCGAGGAGGAGGGCGCCGGCGCCCTCGCAGGGCACGAACCCGTCACGGGCGGCGTCGAAGGGGCGGCTGGCCCTGGTGGGATCGCCCTCGGAGCTGGTAACGGCTTTCATGACGCAGAAGCCGGCGAGGCCGAGCTCGCTGATGCCGGCTTCGCAACCACCGGCGAGGACGACGTCGGCGCGGCCGGTGCGGATCATGAGGGCGGCTTCGCCGATGGCCTGCGTGCCGGCCGCGCAGGCCGTCACGACCGTGCCGTTGTAGCCGCGCAGGCCGAACTGCATCGCGACCTGGGCGCCGGCCATGTTGGCGAGCTGCTTGGAGAAGAAGAGCGGGTCGATGCGCATGCCGCCGCGCTTGAAGAGCGTGTGGGCGGCCTCCTGGATGCCGGGGTAGCCACCGCCGCCGTTGCCGACGAGCACGCCGGTGCGTTCGAGGTTCTGCGCTTCCAGGTCGAGGGAGGCGTCGTGGATGGCCTCACGGGCGGCTGCGACCATGAGCTGGGAGAAGCGGCCCATGCGGCGGGCGGCCTTGCGGTCCATGAAGTCGGCTGGGACGAACTCGGGGATCTCGCCGGCGAACTTGCAGGGGAACTCGGTCGTGTCGAAAAACGTGATGTGGTCGATGCCGGAGCGACCGGCGAGCATGCTCTCCCAGAAGTCGGGCACGTTCGTGCCCGCCGGGGTGACCGCCCCCAGGCCCGTGACGAGAACTCGGGTGCGGGAGCGCAACAGCTCATTCATTGAAAGCTAGGGTACAGGCGCGCCGGACCACCTGCGAGCGACGGCGCGCCCTGAGCGCCTGCCTGCTACGCTTCCTGCATGGTCGATGCCGCTCTTCCGAGCCACGTGGCGGCGCGCCGCCGGGACGGGCGGTACGAGGTGCTGCTGCATCGCTCGCTGGCCCTCATCGGCGAGGACAGGGTCGAGATCCGGAGCGCAAGGAGCACGATCGTGCTGCCGGCGCTGGGGGTGGTGCTGGGGGGAGGCGCGGGGGCGTTGATCGCGATCGAGGCGGGCGACCTCCCGTTTGGGCTGCTGGTGGGGCTGCTGCTGTTCGCCGTCCTCGCCTTCCCGATCTCCGTGATGGCGCTCGTGACGGCCGTCATGGGGGCGGACGTGGTCATCGACGGGCGCAAGGGCTCGGCGACGTGGCAGCAGGGGTACCTGGGGATGGGCGTGGGCACGCGCGAGCTGGTGCCGTTCGCGAAGATCGACCACCTGACCATCACGATCGAGGGAGACACGCCCGATCGGTGGCGCGAGGAGCGGGACACCCTGCGGCAGTTCGCGCTTGTGCTTGTGAAGCAGTCGGGCAAGCGGCTGACGTTAACGCAGGTGCCCGTTCCCGCCGGGGATCAGACGGACGGCATGGATCGCACGCTCGCCGTCGCCACCGCGGTCGCGAACCTGACCGGGGCGGAGGTCAGGCTGCCGGAGGGCTGGGAGCTGGTCGAGCTTTCCGAGGAGGAAGCCGTGGGAGGAACTTCGGATGAGTAACGACACTGCCCTCGACGCGCTCCTGGGGGCGAAGACGATCGCGGTGGTGGGGCTCGATACGCGCACGCACCGGCCCGCCTACGAGGTCGCGGCCTACCTGCAGTCCCAGGGGTACCGGATCATCCCGGTGCCGGTGCAGCAGCCAGCCGACGAGGTGCTGGGCGAGCGGGCCTACGCCTCCCTGCACGACATCCCGGAGCACGTGGACCTGGTCGACGTGTTCGTGCGGCCCGACCGCACCGGTCCCTACGTCGATGACGCCATCGCAATCGGGGCGGGGGCGGTCTGGCTGCAGCTGGGCATCAGGAACGATGAGGCGGTGGAACGGGCAAAGGGGGCGGGGCTCGTGGCGACGCAGGACCGCTGCACGAAGGTAGAGCACCAGCGGGCGAGCGCCCAGGGACTGAGCTAGCGGGCGGGGACCGGAGAACGCTCGCCGCCCTCGCCCGTAGAATGCGCCCACCCCGACCCACGGAGCACCCATGACTGCCGCTGATGTCTTCGAAGCACCCAAAGGGATGGAAGGAGTCTCGCTGCGACTCATCCCTCATGTCCTGAGGCCCCTGCCGCCGCTGGCGCAGGAGATGTTCGAGACCTTCATGCTGGCCTTCGGCGGGCGAGCCGTACACCTCTACGGGTATACCTTCCTGGGCGGCGGCACCGGCGAGCCCGCGGCCGCGCTTGAGCCCTCCCCCTACCCCGACGGTCGGGGCGCCTGGGAGCAGCACGCCCTGCCACGCGTCCGCCAGATCTGCGACGGGCTGCGGTCGGAGGACTACGACTCCTGGCCGCTGGAGCAGATCGCGCAGGCGATGCCGGGCTACTTCGCGGAGGCGGGGCGGGGATTCGCGTACACGATGCAGCCGCTCATGGTGGCGGCGGGACCGGCGAGCGCCCTGATGGTCTTCTGCGGGGAGAAGCTGGGGGACGTGGGCAACCGCGACCAGCTGTTGGCGGCGCTGGTGCAGGGCGTGGACAACGAGTCCGCAGCGCGCGGCCTGAAGCTGGAGGCGCTGGCGCCGCTGGTGCAGACCTCACCGGCGTTGCTGGCGGCGGCGCGCGAGGGCGACCTCGAAGCGGCGCGGGCGGCGGAGGGCGGGGAGGCCTTCGGGGCGGCGTTCGACGCGTACCTGGAGGACTACGGCCACGGCTCGCAGACGTGGTGGGAACTGCACACGCCCACGTGGAGCGAAGCGCCGGGGGCGGCCCTCCGGCTGCTGGCGGGCTACGTGGCAGATCCCTCGCGCGGGCCGGTGGCGGCGCATGCGCGGTCGGCGGCGGAGCGCACCGCGACGATCGCGCGCTGCGAGGCCGCCCTCACGGACGAGGGCGACCTGGCGAAGTTCCGGGAGCTGGTGGAGGGGGCGGTCGACTACGTCTTCGTGATCGAGGGGCGCGCGCACTGGCAGCAGAACTGCGTGGGGGCGCTCCGTCCGGTGTGCCTCGCGCTGGGGCGGAAGCTGGTGGAGCACGGGGCGCTGGCCTCGCCCGAGGACGTGTTCCAGCTGCGGCTGGGTGAGCTGGCCGAGCTCGTAGCGAACCCCTCGGGAGCGATGCTGGAGACGATCGAGACGCGGAAGGCGGAACTCGCCTCATGGGCAAATCTCGCGCCGCCGATGACGCTGGGACCGCCGCCACCACGACCGCCTGAGGGCGCTCCCCCGAACCCGATCGCGCTCATGTTCGGGGGACCGGCGGAGGACACGGGCGACCCCCTCTTGCTCAAGGGGAAGGGGGCGAGCCGGGGCGTGGTCACGGGCAGGGCGCGGGTGGCCTTCAGCCTGGAGGAGGCGGAAGCCCTGCAGCCGGGCGAGGTGCTGGTCTGTCCCTTCACTGCGCCCTCCTGGATGCCGGCGTTCACGACGGCTGCCGCGATCGTGACGAACCAGGGCGGGGTGCTCTCGCACGCGGCCATCGAGGCGCGCGAGTACGGCATTCCCTGCGTGACCGGCACGGAGTCGGGCACGGAGCGCATCCCCGACGGGGCGACGGTCACGGTCGACGGCCTCGAGGGGACCGTACGGATTCACGCGGACTGACCGCCCGGAGGGAGCGCGTGGCGGAAACGCAGGAGGTCGCGGGGTACGTCTCGCCCTACCCCTACGTGCAGCGGCTGCAGGACCGCATGGACGAGATACTGGACCGGCAGGTGCCAAACTCGGGACGGTTCTGCGGGTTCTGTTTCGCACGGCTGGCGAACGACGCCGAACGCTGCCCCTACTGCCACACGGAAACGGCCGAGCGCGGAACGGTGGACGCGGTGCCACGGGAGGCGCTGATCATCTACCGGGAGAAGAAGCGCACGGAGGAGCGGTGGGTGTACGGGGGGGCAATGATGGGGCTGTTGATCGCGGCGGGCGTGTTCGTGGCGCTGGTGGTGTGGGGGACGGACCTGGTCGGCAGCCGGAGCATTGCGCTGGGGATCGCCTTCCTCGCGCTCATCGGCGGGGGGTACCTGCTGGCACAGCTTTTCGGGCCGCTGATCTGCGGGCAGGTGGGGTACCGGCGGGGATCGCGCAAGCGGGACGAACTCTGGGGGCAGTTCCTGGAGGAGCGTGGGGCCGGGGAGCCGGGCTAGGACTCGACCCGCACGAGCGTCTGGCCCTCCTCGACGGTCTCCTCAGGGGCAACGAGCACCTCGGCGACGGTGCCGGCCTCGGGGCTCTCGACGGGTATCTCCATCTTCATCGACTCCAGCACGATGACCTCCTGGCCCGCGCTCACGGAGGCGCCTGGGCTGACCAGCACCTCGAAGACGGACCCGGACATGGGGGCGGGGATATCGACGGTAGCCACGGCGGCACTCTACCGCGCCGGGGGCGGGGGATGCGAGGGGTAGGCGGTCAATTGCGGGGGTTTGTGGCGCTGGCCATACTCTGCGCATCCAGTTTCGGTGAACAAAGGTCTTGCGAGTCATCTCAAGAAGGGCCCTGCGAGAGTTCTGGGAGCATCACCGGGATGCGGAGGGGCCGCTGCTCGCCTGGTATCGGGAAGCCCGACAAGGAGACTGGGATAACCCGGCCAGTGTGAAGGCGAGGTTCCCCAAGGCTAGCCTCGTGGGCAACAACAGGGTGGTTTTCAACATCAAGGGCAACGAGTACCGGCTGGTCGTGAGGATCAACTATCGCTACCGTGTGGTGTACGTCCGGTTCGTGGGCACGCACAGCGAGTACGATCGCGTAGACGTGCGGGAGGTGTAGGAATGGCAAGTGTGAAGCCCATCCGCACAGAGGCTGACTACAAGGCAGCCCTCATTCGCATCGACGAACTCATGGAAGCCAGCGCAGGGACGGTCGAGGGCGAGGAACTGGACGTGCTTGCCGACCTGGTCGAACACTACGAGGAGAAGCGGGACCCTCTCGGGTACCCGAGTCCCGCCGCGGCCATCCAGTTTCGCATGGACCAAGAGGGGTTGAGCGAGCAGGATCTCGTGCCATGGATCGGCAGCCCCGATGTGGTAGCCGAGGTTCTCGCCGAGAAACGCGCACTCACAATGCCCATGGCCCAAGCCCTGCACGAGCATCTGGGGATTCCCGCCGATGTTCTGTTGCGCAAGCCGGTGGTCGCCTAGTCGCGACAGTACGGCCCGCTCGCGCGGGAGACGAGAGGCTGTACACTTTCTGAACGGGCCAGCTCCCCGATAGTAGGGAGCGCCCGGAGCGAGTCCACCATGCCTGCTGTTGTGGTTGTTGGTGGGCAGTGGGGCGACGAAGGCAAGGGCCGGATCGTCGACCTGCTGGCCCGAAAGGCGCGTGTCGTCGCGCGGTACTCGGCGGGGAATAACGCCGGGCATACGATCGTGAACGAACTCGGGGAGTTCAAGCTGCACCTCGTGCCCGCTGGCATCTTCTATACCGAAAAGACGTGCCTCATCGGGAACGGCGTGGCCATCGACCCCGAGGTGCTGCTGGGGGAGATCTCGCAGCTGGAGTCGCGGGGCATCGACACGAGCAAGCTGGCGGTGAGCGCACGCGCACAGGTCGTGATGCCGTGGCACCGCTTGATCGACCGGCTGGACGAGGAGCGGCGCGGGGCGGACGCCATCGGGACGACGGGCAAGGGCATCGGGCCGTGCTTCACCGACAAGGTGGCGCGGCGCGGCATCCGCATCGTCGACCTGCTGGAGCCGGAGGACCTGCTGGCCCGGATGCGGGCGGTGGTGGACTACCAGAACGCGGTCATCACGGGCGTATACGGCGGCGAGCCAATCGACTTCGACGAGTGCTTCGAGCAGTACCAGGAGTACGGCCAGCGGCTGCGCCCCTTCGTGGCGGACACGCAGGCGATGGTGGTGGAGGCGCTGCGCTCGGGCGAGTACGTGCTGCTCGAGGGGGCGCAGGGTTCACTGCTCGACCTCGACCACGGGACGTACGAGTACGTGACGTCGAGCGTGCCGAGCAGCACGGCCGGCGGGGCCACGCTGGGCGTGGGCATCGGACCGACGGACGTGCAGCGGTCGATCGGGGTGTTCAAGAGCTACTGCACACGCGTCGGCAACGGGCCGTTCCCGACGGAGCTGTTCGGGGAGATGGCGGACAAGCTGCGGGACCACGGCAAGGAGTTCGGTCGCGGCGAGTACGGCACGACGACGGGCCGTCCGCGACGCATCGGCTGGCTCGACACGGTGGCGGCGCGCTACTCGGTCGGGTTCAACGGGCTCTCGGCGCTGGCCCTGACGCGACTCGACGTGCTCGACGGGCTGCCGGCGCTGAAGCTGTGCACGGCGTACGAGATCGACGGCGAGATGGTGAAGACGATGCCGGCGAGCCCCTCGGCGCTGCGCCGTGCGAAGCCGGTGTACGAGCAGCTGCCGGGCTGGAGCGAGCCGACCTCCGGGGTGCGGAACTTCGACGACCTGCCCGCAGAGGCGCAGGTGTACATCCGGCGGGTGGAGTCGCTGCTGGGCGTCCCGGTGGACCTGATCTCGGTGGGTCCGGAGCGCGAGCAGGCGATCATCGTCAACCCGATCTTCTAGGAGAGCGCTTGCGCTGCGCGCTGCGCTGAGTGGAGCGCCGCGTTGCCACGCGGCTAAGGAGAGCGCTCGCACGGATTTCTGGCGCTGGACTGCTTCGCGCTCGCGATGCTCGCTGAGTGGAGCGCCGTGCTCCGCTTCGGTGCGCGCGGCTGAGTGGGGTGGCTTCGCTACAGGGTCGTGAGGAAGGCGGCGAGGGCGGCCTTGCGTTCGGGGCTGGTCATCATGGTGTTGGTGACGGCGCAGGTGAGGCCGAGGGCCTCGACTTCCGGGGCGAGGGCGCGGTCTTCCTCGTCGATGACCATGACGTCGATGGAGTCGCGGTAGATGGCGGCGACGCCAGCCGCGGAGACTTCGTGGCCGAGGCTGGCGAGCATCTTCGCCGCCGGGCCCTTGATGGCCTGGCCGCCGACGATGGGGCTGACGGCGATGCGGCGGGCGCGGCTCTCGCTGACGGCCTCGCGCACGCCGGGGACGGCGAGGATGGGGCCGATGCTGACGAAGGGGTTGCTGGGCGCGATGATGAGCCGGTCCGCATCGCGGATGGCTTCGAGGACGCCGGGGGCGGGGGCGGCCGTGTCGGCGCCGGCGAAACGCACGCCGGTCACATCGGGCTCAGTGGCGAGCCGCACCATGTAGTCCTGGAAGTCGAGCTCCCCCTCGGCCGTAACCACGTGCGTGGCGACACGCTCGTTGGTGACGGGCAGGATGGTCGCCGCCACGCCGAACGCTGCGGTGAGCTCGGCGACGATCTCATGCATGGGGCGGCCTTCGCGCAGGAGGCGGGTGCGGTGGACGGCGGTTGCGAGGTCGCGGTCGCCGAGGTTGAACCAGCGTCCGTAGCCGAAGCGGCGGAGCGCGTCGACCACGTCGAACGTATCGCCTTCCAGCCCCCAGCCGGTCTCGGGGTTGATCAGCCCGGCGAGGGAGTAGATCACGATGTCGGTATCGGGTGAGACGTGCAGTCCGAACATCTCGACATCATCGGCGACGTTGGAGATGACGGTGACGGAGGCGGGGTCGACGACCTGCACCAGACCCTGGAGGAAACGGGCAGCGCCCACGCCGCCGGCGAGCACGGTATCCATGCGGGGTCATTGTAGGGGCGGGATTCGGTGAAGGTTCGAGTCGGGCATAGCTGATTTGCTATGTTTGTCAGTGGCCTGGGCGGTGCGGTGCGGACATCTACCTCTGAGAACGGGCGGGGGCTGCCATGACCGATTGGAAAGAACTCAAGGCGGAACTGCTCGCCGACACAGAGACGCTGGCGGCGTACGCCGCCGTTCGTCCGCGTTATCAACTGGCGAGCCTCCTCATCACGCTGCGGCGGGTGACGGGGCTCTCCCAGGCTGCAGTCGCGAAGCGGGCGGGAATGACCCAGCCTGAGATTTCGAGGATTGAGGCCGCCGAGGTGCAGCCGACCTGGGGAACGATGCAGCGGCTGCTCTCGGCCTTCGACGCAGAGGTGGAGGTCAGGGTGCGGGGTGAAGATGGAGAACTGGCGCGGGTGACGCTTGCAGCAGCCTCGGCAGCAGTCACTTCCTGACCCATGCTCTCGGGAACCCGGTAATGGCGCCCCCGGCAGGAGTCGAACCCACAACCCCCTGGTCCGAAGCCAGGTGCTCTATCCATTGAGCTACGGAGGCGTGCTTCAAGCTTACTACGACGTTGTTCACGCGCCCGAGTGCGCGGGAGGCGGCTAAGCTGGGGGGCATGTCCGGGGCTTCACCGTTCATGCAGCGGGCGCTGGCGGCGGCGCGCGGGGTGCGGGGGCGCACGAGCCCGAACCCCTGGGTGGGGGCGGCGCTGGTGCGCGGGGGCCGGGTGGCGGCGGAGGGGGCGACCGCGCCGGACGGGGGTCCGCACGCTGAGGCGCAAGCACTGGCGGGGACCGGGACCGGCGGGACGCTCTACGTGACGCTTGAGCCGTGCGCGCCCTTCCCGGGGAAGCGGACGCGGCCGTGCGCGGAGGCAATTGTCGAGGCGGGGGTGGAGCGGGTGGTGGTGGCGCTTCTGGACGCGGAGCCGCGAGTGCGGGGAAGGGGCGTGGAGCTGCTTCGGGAGGCGGGGATCGAGGTGGAGGTGGGGGACGGGGCGGCCGAGGCGGAGGCGCTGATGCGGCCGTACCTGAAGCAGCGCGAGACGGGGCGGCCGTACGTCATCGCCAAGTTCGCGGCGACCCTGGACGGGCGCATCGCGGCGGCGGGCGGCGACTCGCAGTGGATCACGGGCGAGGCGGCGCGGGAACGGGCGCACGAACAACGGGCGTGGGTCGACGCGATCCTGGTGGGGAGCGGCACGGCCCTGGCGGACGACCCATCGCTGACGGCGCGTCCGGGAGGGGACCGGGCCGAGCGTCAGCCGTTGCGGGTGGTGCTGGACGGGCGGGGGCGGCTGTCGCCGCAGGCGAAGCTGCTCTCGGAGCCGGGCCGGACGCTGGTGGCGACCTCGCGCGAGGCGAGCGGCGAGTGGAAGGCGGCGATCGCTGGGGCGGGAGCGCAGGTGGTCGAGTGCGAGCGCGACGGGGCGGGGCTGAACCTCGACCAACTGCTATCGGCACTGGCGGAGCGAGGGGTGCTCTCCGTCTGGGCGGAGGGGGGTGGGGCGGTGCTGGGGTCGCTCTTCGAGGGCGGGCACGTGGACGAAGTCTGGGCGTTTCTGGCGCCGAGCATCATCGGCGGGGACGGGGTGGCGGCGGTGGGCGGGGCGGGCGTGAGGCGGGCGGCGGACGCGTTCCGCCTGCGCGAGCGCTGCATCGAGGTGCTGGGGGAGGACATCCTGGTGCGGGGGTATGCGGGGGACTGGTCGCCGCAGCTACAGTAGGAGCATCAGGAAGACGCACCGGGAGGAGCAGCACCGTGGCGAAGTACTGGATGGTGACGCAGGGGCCCGAGATCTTCGGGAAGACGCGCGAGCTGGGGTTCGCGCGGCACGCCTTCAAGAGCACGCGCAGCAAGATGGTGTACCGCATCGAGTCTGGCGACGGGCTCGTGTTCTACGTGACGGGGAAGAAGCAGATCGCGGGGGCGGTTCGGGTCACCTCGCCAATCGCTGAGGAGAGCACGCGCATCTGGCAGAGCGACAAGAAGCCGGACGAGATCTACCCCTTCCGCGTCGACACGGAGCCGCTGGTCGAGGTGGACGAGGACCAGTGGCTCGACGCAGAGCCCTACCACGACCGCATGGAGTGGACCCAGCGGTGGCCGCGGGAGCACTGGACGCTGGCCTACCAGGGCAACCTGCGCGAGATTCCGGAGGACGACTTCAAGCTCCTGCTGGCGGACCTGCAGGAGGCGGCGCGGACGGCTCCGGCGAAGGCGTAGGGCATCGGCGGGAGCTCGGGCCGTTGCCGGAGAAAGGGGCGGTTGGTAGGATTCCGCGACTACAAAGGGATGGGGTGGAGGAATGGACGAATTTCCGCGCTGCCGTCGGTGTGACGACGGCGATCTGGTTCCCTTTTCGGACTTCGGAAGTCAGGGGGCGCCGATTCACTACAAGGCATGGGCGTGCACCAATCCGGAGTGCGGCTACAACATGAAGATCCGCAACGGTGATCTGTTCATCGATGAGCCGATCAACGACGGGGCGTACTACCAGGGCCGGCGCTAGCGCCTGCCCCGAGGCCACTTTAGGCTGAACGCGATGCCCGCCGAACATTCGACCAAGGTCTACGAAACGCTGCAGCTTCACGACTTCACGAGCGTGGAGGAGGAGCTGCAGCAGAACGTGCTCGTCACGAGCGTGGACCAGGTGCTGAACTGGGCGCGGCGCTCGTCGCTGTGGCCGGCGATGTTTGGTCTGGCGTGCTGCGCGATGGAGATGATCGCGACGGCGATGCCGCGCTACGACATCGCGCGCTTCGGGGCGGAGATCTTCCGAGCCTCGCCCCGGCAGGCGGACCTGCTCATCGTGCCGGGCACGGTGACGTGGAAGATGGCGCCCGCCGTCCGGCGTGTCTGGCTGCAGATGCCGGAGCCGAAGTGGGCGATCGCGATGGGCGGCTGCGCCACGATGGGCGGCCCCTTCGCCTACGCCTACAGCGTGACCCCGGGAGTGAACGTGCTGCTGCCGGTGGACGTGTACGTGCCGGGCTGCCCGCCACGGCCGGAGTCGCTGTTGACCGGCCTGATGCTCCTCCAGGACAAGATCAAGGAGGACACGATCGAGGGCGGCTGGCAGCGTCGCGACGTGGAGCCACAGTTCCACCGCTACCTGCCCGAGGGCGACCCGATCCGGCAAGAGCTGGAGTCGCTGTGGCCGCCGTACCTGGACTACGACAAGCCACCAACGGACCCGTTCGAGGGGCGCTAGTGTCCCGAGTCGGGAATGCGCTCTAGATATCCGGCGAGGTTGGTTCTCTCACTGTCAGTGCTTGCCGTAGTGGCGGGGTTGGCCACGGTCGCGCGACCCGCCGGCGCGCAAACCGGCCTGAACTTCACTGTGGGGCTGCAGCCGGGATGGAACCTCGCGGGGTGGGTGGAGCCGGAGGCAAGCGTCCAGCATCTCTTCGACACGATTCCACGCGCGGAAGCCGTCTTTGCCTGGGATGCGAAGGAGCAGCGATTCCGGGGCGCGTACGCGGACCCATCCCTGAACACCCAGCGCGACCTGGAGGAGATCAAGCCCGGCATGGGGCTCTGGGTCTGGTTGGATGGAACTGATCCGTTCGCCTGGAAACGGCCAATTTCTCGCGACCCCGCTGTTGACTCTCTCTCGCTGCAGGAAGGCTGGAATCTTGTGGCCTGGACGGGACTGGACGGCGTAGCGGCTGCGACGGGTCTCGAGAGACTCGTGGACGACGGGGCGCGCGTCATGATGTGGGACGCAACGGGCTCCCGACTCGTTGAGTACGACGCGACGGTTTCGGCACCTGACGGGGCGCCCTTGCTCCGGCGCGGAGGCGCCCTGTGGGTTTCGGCGTCGGCCGAGCTCGATTGGGGACACGAGGTCGTGATCGAGCCCACGGTTGTCTTCCACGGGGATGTGCCGGAGGCCCGGCAGGCCCATGTCCGAGCAACGGTCGACCACGTCGTCGTGCACTACGCGGAGCGATTCGGGACGTACCTCTCGAATACGACGTTTCACTTCACCGCCAATGACTCCCTCTTCCAGGACATGACCGAGGAGGTAAAAGGAGCCGCGTCCTCCCTGGACTGCCTGGACTACGGTGCAGAAGCAGCCTTCTTCAACCTGAGCTGCGATCAGTTGGACGTCGACTGGGTGTACTTCTTCGCCCTGCGGAGCCACTTGACGGTCCCGGTCGCCAGGGAGCTGGGGTGGACGAAGGGGGGGTGGGATCTGTATGAGCGCGCTCTCTATCGGGTTCTCTGGAGGATGCGTTCCCTGCTTCCTACGAGTCATACGAGGCGGCGCACGAAGAAGCTCGGAGACGTGTCCGCGAGTGGGAGCCGGCCCCCAAACGGCCGCTTCACCCGGCGGGGCAGTGGTCTCCCTCGTTGGGTTTCCTCGGAGTGGACTGGCTCGTCCGGCGGGCCGGAACCTACTCCGTCTACGAGTTCCTCCTCGCGATCCCCTGGGCCGAGAGCTCGGCGGACGCGTTCGGGGACGTGTTCGGCCTCACGCCCGATGAGTTTTACGACGAGTTCGAGTTGTACGTCGGGACTATCGTGCCGCCAAGGTGGGAGCTCAGCGGTTCATTCTTCGACAAGAATGGGGATGCCCTGGGGAAGTGGCTCCTCAGAACGGTTGCTCAACCTGTGGCGGACTACGGAGAACGTAGTATCAGCCAGAGGCTCCAGGGATACAGGTTGTTCCGGGGATTCACGCCCCCGGGATTCAGTATGAAAGTGGAAGCTGGCGCCTACATCCTTTCAGTCGCCGCCCGCTGCGACGCCCAGACGATTCTCCTTGGGTGGTACGACGGTGCAGGCGGATTGACGACCAACTGGGCCGAGGCGGCCAGCGTGGTCGTGGAGGGGGGCGAGGTGTCTATCGATATCCAACTACCCAGGCTGCCGTCCGAGGTCTCGCCGCTGTGCAAGCTGGAATCGCGAGTGGCTATCGAAGGCGTGGTCACGGGCCCAGACGGGCAGCCCGTTCCGGACATCTACCTGCAGGCTTCCCTAACCGATTTCTCCCCCGCAACCAGCCGAGAATACGAGAGGTATCCCATCGACATCGCGATCACGGACGACGATGGAACTTTCAAACTCCACGTCCTGGATGACCGCACTTACCGGATCGTTGTCCGCTCAGGAAGGTGTGAGGAGGGACCCATAAGTATCCTGGGCTCGTATGACTCCGTCGCCGGCTTCACACGACAGTTAGCCCCTGGGGAGAGCACACATATCGCGATTGAGGGCGAGGATGTCACCGGTATCCACGTGCGTCTCCCCGCATGGGAATACGGCATCCACCTTCAGGAACGGCAGAAGTGCAGACCGTCCGGCTCTGACTCAGGAGAGTAGCCCTTCCGCGTAGCCCCTCAGGGCATGGGCGCTATACTGAGGGCGCGAGGCGACGACGCCACGCGCGAAGGGGCCAGCCTTTGAGCGAGGGCAGCGACCATCCGCGCGAGGCCTGTGGCGTTTTTGGCGTCTACGGGCCCGGGGAAGATGTCGCTCGGCTTACCTTCTACGGTCTCTACTCACTCCAGCACCGCGGCCAGGAGAGCGCCGGCATCGCGACGAGCGATGGCGGGCCGGTGCGCCTGCGCACGGGCATGGGGCTCGTCTCCCAGGTGTTCGACGAGCCCGACCTCGCGCGCCTGCAGGGGGATATCGCCATCGGGCACACGCGCTACAGCACGGCCGGCGGCTCGCTGGCGCGGAACGCACAGCCGATCGTCGTGCACGACCGCAAAAGCGGCACGGAGATCGCGGTCGCGCACAACGGCAACCTCGTGAACGCCGACGTCCTGCGCGAGGACCTGGCAGCGATGGGCGTGACCCTGCACGGCACGGCCGACACGGAGCTGATCGCGCACCTGCTGACGCTGGCCCCGGCGGACTCCTGGGAGGAGCGCTTCCACTACGTGATGCGGCGGGTGAGCGGGGCCTACTCGCTCACGATCATGACGCCGGACACGCTGTTCGCGGTGCGCGACCCGCTGGGCGTGCGACCGCTCTGCCTGGGGCGGCTGGGCGAGGGCTGGATCGCGGCCTCGGAGACGTGCGCGCTGGAGCACCTGGGGGCGAACATCGAACGGGAGGTGGAGCCGGGCGAGGTGGTGCAGATCGACGCGACGGGGATGCGCAGCTTCTTCCCGCTGGGAGCGTCGGAGCGGACGGCGGGCTGCACGCTCGAGTACGTCTACTTCGCGCGGCCCGACAGCCGGCTCTCGGGCGAGCTTATCTACCTGGCGCGGGAGCGGCTGGGGGAGGAGTTGGCGCGGGAGCAGCCGGCGCCGGAGAGCGCGGACCTCGTGATCGGCGTGCCCGACTCGGGCATTCCAGCGGCGATCGGATTCGCACGGGAGGCGGGGCTGCCGTACCGGGACGGGCTCGTGAAGAACCGCTACGTGGGGCGCACGTTCATCCAGCCGGACCAGCGCATCCGCGACGCGGGCGTGGCGCTGAAGCTGAACGCGATGCGCGAGGTGCTGGAGGGGCGGCGGGTGGTGGTGGTGGACGACTCGATCGTGCGGGGGACGACGAAGCCGCGCGTGATGGAACTGCTGCGCCGGGCGGGGGCAAAGGAGGTGCACGTGCGCATCGCCTCGCCGCCGATCATCGCGCCCTGCCACCTGGGGGTGGACATGGCGACGCGCACGGAGCTGATCGCGGCGAACAACTCGGTGGCGGAGATCCGCGAGCACATCGCCGCGGACTCGCTGGGCTACCTGAGCGTGGAGGGCCTGGTACGGGCCACCCGCCGGCCCGAGAACGCGCTCTGCAACGGCTGCTTCACGGACCACTACCCGATGGACGTGCAGGACCAGCTGCCGCTGGTGGCGCCACGCGAGCCGCGCGAACTGGCGGCCTCGCGCACGTCAAGTGGCGGCTGACCGGCCCGGCCGCGACGCGAAGGACGGCATGAGCGCTTCCGAGGAGCCGAGTGAGAGCGCGCAGCTGACCGCGGCCTATCCCCAGCTCTTCACGGCGGACATGGAGCGCGCCGCGCGCTTCTACGGCGAGGAACTGGGCTTCGGGGTCCGCTTCCTCTTCGGCGATCCGCCGGTCTACGCCCAGTTTTCGCGCGATGCGGTGCGTCTGAACATGCGGTTTGTCAGCGCGCCTGTCCTGGACCGGGAGGCTGCGGAACGGGGTGAGCTCCTGGCGGCCTACCTCGAGTCAGACAACATCGAGGGGCTCTACCGCGAGTTCGCCGGCAAGGAGGTTGACTTCTACCTCCGGCTGACGACGAAGCCCTGGGGTCTCAAGGGCTTCATCGTCCGCGATCCCGATGGGAACCTGCTCAACTTCTCCGAGATACCACCCGCAGCCGAGTGATCACGCGCTAGCGCTCCAGGTAAGGCTCGAGGAGCTGGGGCACGCGCAGGTGCTCGGGGATGCGCTCGCGGCCGATAGCGCGGTCGAGCGTTTCGGCGCAGTGCCAGATGCGTCGCTCCTGGTAGCTGACGGGGATGCCAAGCAGGCCCGGGGAGTCGAGCGACTTCTGCATGGGGGTCATGTTGCGGGTGTCCTCCTCCATCACGACGGTGCGCTGGTGGAGGCGGTCGGCGCGCATCTGGACGATGGCGGGATCGTCGTCGTCGCCCCAGTCGTTCATGAAGGTGACCCACTCGAAGAGGGTGTGGCCGATGTCGATGGGCCAGCAGAGGAGGAAGGGCATGCCGGTCGCGCCGACGGGGGTGATGAGGTTGGGGAAGATGCTGAAGGCGGTGCTGGTGCAGCTGACCATGGGGACGACGGTGTCGATCTCGTGGATGGGACCCATGTCGCCGAAGCCGCGCATCATGCTCGCGCCCGGCCGCCAGTCGAGGGGGTCCTCCATGCCGGCGGCGGAGGCGGCGCGCTTGGTGATGGGCGTGATCATGCGCGAGTGGCCGTTGGGGAAGAGGCCCATCGTGGCGCCACGCTGATCGAGCATGGTGACGCCTTCCTTCTGGTGGATGTGCTTGAAGTGGTAGACCTCCTGGAAGGCCTCGACGGTGACCTTCCAGTTGCAGCTGATGACCAGCGAGTCCTTCTCGAAGAGGCGCAGGTTCTCGCCCTGGAACTGGGCCATCTGGCGGGCTATTGGGCCGAGCCACTCGAGCAGGGGGATGGCGTCGGGGTCCTGGTTCACGAAGACCCAGCCGGCCCAGACCTCGCAGCGGTACTCGGTGAGGCTGCGGTGCTCGTAGGGGATGGCATCGATCTCCTCGCCGAAGGGGATGGAGACGAGGGCGCCGTTGGTGTCGTAGGCCCAGCCGCGGCGCTGGCAGCGGAGGAGGCCCTCGGGGAGGGTGCGGCGGGGGAAGTGCTGCTGGCGGAAGAGGCGCCCGGGGGCGTCGAACTCGACCTCTGTGCGGAGGCCGCTGTCGTCGTGCCAGGGGACGAGGGGGGCGCTGTTGGCGCTCTCGTTGCGGAAGGCGCGGATGCGGTTTTCGGCATCGCGCACGAGGACTACGGGGGTGTCGGGGAGGGAATCGAAGAGCCAGTAGCTGCCGACCTCGGGGAGCTCCTCCTGGCGCCCCGCCATGAACCAGGTGCGGGGCCAGAGGTGCTTCATCTCCAGGTCGAAGAACGCGGGGTCGGTGTAGCGCTCGCCGGGGATGTCGGGGAACTTGGGGAAACCCTCGGGGGGACCCTCGCGGGAGAACTCGTAGCGGATCTCGTTCTTCAACTGCTCGATGAGGGTGTCTTCCACTGGGGGCCTCCGGGGGCACGACGCGGCGCGATGCGGGCCATGCGCTGGTAGCGTGGCAGGCGTTCAGGGGGGAGTCAACGAAGGGGGGAGGGGAGCGGCCCGCCGGAGCGGCCTACGACAACTCCGACGCCAGCAGCTCGCGGCTGAACTCGCCGATCGCGTCGCGGATGCCACGGAAGACGTCCGTCATCTCGGCCTCGCTCATCCAGGGGTAGTCGGGGTCTTCGAAGGCGTGATGCAGCGTCCGCCGGGCGCCGGGGAAGACGGGGCAGGCCTCGCGAGCGCTGTCGCAGACGGTCAGCACGAGGTCGAAGTCGTCGTTGAGGTACTGGTCGACGTGGTCGGAGGTGTGGCCGGAGATGTCGATGCCCACCTCGGCCATCACGCGGATGGCGATGGGATGGACCGTCTTGGGCTCGGTGCCGGCGCTGAACACGGAGACCCGTTCGCCACCGATCGACTGGAGCCAGCCGTGGGCCATCTGCGAGCGAGCGCGGTTGCCGGTGCAGATGACCAGCAGCCGGTAGGGTTCGGCGTCTGCCATGGGGAGCCTCCGGGGGTAGGACGGGCGGGGTTGAGGGGCTAGCGTCGCAGAGGGGCGGGAAAACGGTCAACAAACGTCGATGGGGGCGGTACGGGGTTGCGCACGTCCGTATCATCATGGCGGTCGAGGAGGACGTGATGACCAGCTTCGAGAACGTGAACATCGACGACGAGCTGGAGCCGCTGGAGCGCACGCCGACGGAGGACGACGCGCTCCGCTTCATGGGCCAGGATCCCGCCGCGAAGAGCCGCTTCAGCGACTCAGCGACGGCGCAGCGAGAGGGCTTCCGCGGCGCGGTCGTGCCGGGGTTGATGAAGCTGGCGTGGATCACGAGCTACGCGAGCGACTGGGCGGGGCAGAGCGCGACGGTTCGGAGCGTGCGTGTCGCCTACCGGCGGCCGGACTTCGCCGGCAATCCCCTGATGGTCGCGGGGCGGGTGGTGGACAAGCGGGAGGAAGACGGCCACAAGCTGGTCGACCTGGAGGTGGTGACGCTCATGGAGGACGGGCAGCCATCGGTACGGGGGAACGTGCAGGTGGAGTTCGACGCGTAGGGATGGGGGAGGCCGGGGCGGACGTGCTGGCGCGGGTGCGGGCGGTCTGCCTGGCCCTGCCCGAGGCGGAGGAGAAGGAGGCGTGGGGCATGCCCACCTTCCGCGTGCGGGGGAAGCTGTTCGCGCACTTCGCCGATGACCACCACGGCGACGGACGCACAGCGCTCTGGCTGAAAGCGGCGCCGGGGGCGCAGGAGCTGCTGGTGGAGGCGGCGCCGGAGCGGTTCTTTGTGCCCGCCTACGTGGGGCCGCGAGGATGGGTGGGGGCGCGCCTCGACGGGGAGGTGGATTGGGAGGAGGTGGCTGAGCTGGTGGAGGAGGCCTGGCGCCTGATCGCGCCGAAGCGGGTGGTGGCGGCGTTCGAGGGGCCGGGGGCCTAGCGGGGCCAGCCTCCGAGGCCGAGCCAGACGCCAACGGAGCCGGCGAGGGAGAGGGCCACGAGGAACATCCCGGCCCAGAAGAGGGATGCGCCCTGGCCCACCAGGCCGGGAGTCCCGCGGCGCCGGGCGGCGATGGTGCTGAGCACAACCCCGGGAAGGACGAGCGCGAGCCAGGCGAGGGTGGCCGCGAAAAGCGCGATCGACCAGGCGCGCAAGGCGTCGCGCGCGACGTTCTCGGCGGTGGCGTTGAAAGCGCCTCCCCAGGCCGCGAAGGCGACCGCCAGGGGTGCGATGACCGCGACGATGATGGCCCACTGCCAGAGCGGACCAAGGAGCACGCGACGCGCCCCACGGGGAGCGGTGACCCTCGTCATGGGCGCGATCGTACCGCCGACCGGCGTTGTGGGGGTGGCGGCGCTCGCCCGGGAAGGGTGAGCAGGGTGGGGCGGCCCCACAGTTGGCAGGGCCGCCCGACCCGCTGTTTGGGGCCTAGATGGCGTCCTTCAGGTTCTTGGCGGCCTTGAAGGCGGGCGCCCGCTTGGCGGCGATCTGAATGGATGCGCCGGTGGCGGGGTTGCGGCCCATGCGGGCGCCCCGCTCGCGCGTCTCGAACTTGCCGAAGCCGCCGATGGAGACTTCGCCACCACCCTGGAGCTCACCCGCGATGAGGCCCTGCCCGGGGACGGTGCTGAAGATCGCTTCGACGACCTCTGCAGCCTTGGACTGCGTGATCTCGGTCTTCCTGGCCAGCTCGGCCACCATTTCGGTCTTGTTCATGGCGTCTATGGCCCTCCTGAACAGTGAAACTGCTGAAAGACTATAGCGAATAAGCGCTTTCGTCACCCCCAGTCACGCGCAAGGAGCGGTTGGAGGGAGGCGCGGGTATCATCTGCGGTCTGCCAGAGGGGCGAGCCAAGCCCCCGGCAAGGCGGAGGGAAGCAGGCGTGCGACCGACAAGCGACGAGCTGATCGTGGGCATCCGAAACGTGCTCGAGGACGTGCTCATGCCGGAGCTGCAGTCCGACTGGGCGCAAACGATGGGCGCGCAGATGGCGCTCATGCTGCAGCACCTGGAGGGACGCGCGGAGCGCGAGCCGGTGTTCCTGGCCGGGGAGAACGGGAAGCTCGAGGGCGTGCTGGCGAAGGCGAATGAGGCCCTGGGGGAGGCTGCGGTGGCGGTTCCCGGGCGGCCGGCAGCCGAGACACTGGAGGCGCTGCGGGAGCACAACGAGGCCTTGCGGGAGGCGATTACTGCGGCCATCCACGCCGCCTACGAGCAGGGCGAGTACGGCTTCAACGATCTGCCCTCCGACCGGCTGGGGATCACGGACGCGCTCATGGAGATCAACACGGGGCAGGCGGCGTTCTGGCAGCCGATCGGGTTCAGCTACCCGGGACGGCAGCGGAGGTAGGACGATGCCGTATCAGCCAGAGGTTCGCAGGGAAGATGCGACGGCCTTCCTCTCGCACGCGCTGGGGAAGCCCGTGCAGGTGGTGGAGCTACGAAGGCTCGCCTCGGGACAGTCGCGGGAGACGCTGGTGGTCAAGACGGACCAGCCGGACGAGCCCGAGCTCGTGTTCCGTATCGAGCAGGGAGGCGTGCTGGGCACCACCAGCGAGCCCGAGTTCAAGCTGTTGCAGGCGCTTCACGGGGGGCCGGTGCCGGTGCCGAGGCCGCGCTGGCTGGTGGAGGACCCGCAGTGGTTCGGCTATCCCTTCATGGTGACGGAGAAGGTGGAGGGGGACGGCGGCTTCGGCTACCTGGCCGAGCCGGAGAAGGCGCAGACGATCCTGCGCACCTACATCCAGTCGATCGGGGAGATGCACCGCTATTCCTGCGAGGAGCTGGGGCTGCACGAGCTCGGCATTCCGAAGGACACGCGAGAGAGCACGCTGCAGCAACTGGACCTGTGGACGGATCGCTACGAGCGCTACCGCTACGGGCGCGAGCCCCTGCTGGAGGAAGCGATCGCGTGGCTGCGGCGCAACATTCCGGAGCCGAAGCGGCCCGTGCGGCTCAACCACGGCGACCTGAGCGCCGGCAACTTCCTCCTGCACGAGGGGAAGATCATGGCCCACGTGGACTGGGAATGGTCGAACCTCGGCGACCCGATGGAGGATGTCGCCTTCTTCGCCTACATCAAGGGGCGAATGTTCGGGCCGCCGGAGCCGATCCTGGATCTGCTGCGGGAGGTGGAGGCGTTCGAAATCGGTGGGGACGAGCTGCGCTACTGGGAGATTTTCAACTACTTCAAGGCGGCCTGCGCCAACATCGCGACGCTGAAGGTATTCAACGAGGGGCGGAACTACGGCCTGAATATGGTCGCGATCGGCACGGGCGGATTCCTGGGATTCACGCGGCGCACGGCAGAAGCGCTGCGTGCGGCTTCGATGTAAGCGACCCGACAACACAGGTCAGGGCCACTGGCCGGATGAGGCGGGGCCGCGTACACTCTGCCCGCTACACGCCTGAGAAAGTGAAGGGGAATCTATGAAGAGAATGCGCTTTAGCCTGCTCGCCATCGGCCTGGTGGCGATGCTGGCACTCGTTGCAGTGGCCTGCACCGGGGACGACGATGGGGGTGACGGAGCCAGCGAAGGCCGCGGCAACACCATCCAGACCATCAAGGACCGCGGCGAACTGAAGTGCGGCGTCAAGCAGACGCAGCCGCTGTTCGGCTTCAAGGAGCCCGACGGCAGCGTCGTCGGCTTCGACGTTGAGTTCTGCAAGGCGCTTGCCGCTGCCGTGCTGAACGACGCGGACAAGGTCGACTTTGTCGACGCTTCGAACGCAGCCACTCGCTTCGAGTTGCTGGCCTCAGGCGAGATCGACGTGCTGATTCGCACGACCACGATCACCGCTGAGCGTGACGCGAGTCGCGCCGTCGATTTCGCGCAGACGACCTTCTACACCGGCCAGGGCTTCGCGGTTCACGCGGACTCCGACATCCAGTCGACGGCCGACATGGAAGGCGCGACCATCTGCGTGCAGTCGGGAACGACGACCGAGCAGAACCTGGACGACCACTTCACGGAGCTGGGCTTCTCGTACGAGCCGCTTGGCGGCGAGGACGCTGAGACCCAGGACGCCTTCCTGGCAAAGCGTTGCGACGTGTGGACGGCTGACCAGAGCAACCTGGCCTCGCGCATTTCGGCGTTCGACAACCCGTCGGACTTCCGCGTACTTGGGCAGATCATCTCCAAGGAGCCGCTCGCCCCGGGCGTGCGGGACTACGACAGTGAGTGGAAGGACGTCGTGAACTGGATCGTCCACGGCCTGATCTACGCCGAAGAGCTCGGCGTGACGCAGAGCAACGTGGCCCAGATGGCGTCGAATCCACCGAACACCACCATCGCCAGGCTGCTGGGCGTCGCCTTTGAGGGCGGCGACATCGCGGACCTTGGTTTTGGGGTCGACCCGCAGTTCCTCCAGCGCGCGATCGCTGCTGTCGGTAACTACGGCGAGATTTACGACCGGGAGATTGGCACCAATATCCCGCGTGCCTGCACGTTGAACGCGCTGGCGATCGACGCCTCCGTCGACTGCCCGGCGGGCAAGGGCGGCATCCTCTACGCGCTTCCGTACCGCTAGGCGGCACGGTCCTGGCCACAGGCCACCAAAGGGGGCCGCCCAGTGGGCGGCCCCCTTTTTTCGATCTCTGGACCGGCTTTCTGCTATTGTGCGCGCCGAGCGTTACCAGCGTGCCGAGCG
>LXNI01000854.1_pt1 | contig 31657 bp, 33 predicted proteins | sample 809091 | NCBI WGS metagenome assembly LXNI01 (sample SAMN04870527, study PRJNA318959) | sponge metagenome | biome: 01000161; feature: marine sponge reef; material: water | host: Sarcotragus foetidus | place: Greece: Milos, Mediterranean Sea | collected 2013-05-29 | depth 5-7 m | reverse complement strand
GAAGCCCTGGGCGGAAGTGCCGGTCTTCCTGCCCTGGCGCGGCAATATGGTCACGACCTATGTGCGCAGCGCCGTCGAGAAGGCGCGCGCCATGCCCGGCCCGCCGGAGCCTTCCGCGCTCCAGGGCGAAGCGATGGACATGCTGGACGCGCTCGCCGCCGACCCGGCGCTGCATCTCGACATGGAACTGGAGGAGGGAGACATCCAGATCGTCTCCAACCACCGCATCCTGCATTCACGCACCGCCTATGAGGACTGGGACGATCCGGAGCAGAAGCGCCACATGCTGCGCCTCTGGCTGGCTTGCGCGGACGGGCCGGACTTGCCGCCGCTGATGACGGAGGAATATCAGGAGGCGACGGCCTCCGGCCGGCCGAACGGCATCCGTGTGCCGGGCGTGCCGCTTTCGGCGCCGCTGGCTGCAAATTAGAGTTGGGTCCGGCCGGGCCGGCTGCTATTGTCCGCGTCCCGCGCCGGGGAACGCCTTTCCCCGCGCCTGTTGCCGCGCCTCGCGCGGGTTGGGACGATCCGGATATGAGCGCGAAGACCGTCAAGTTCCTGCTGTCCGACGGCAGCACGATCCATGTCGAAACCGCCGATGCGGCGGAGGAGGAGGGCGAGGACGAGGCCGCTGGCGGCGTCGAGATCGTGCCGCGCTTCGAGCGCGCCGCTTCGCGCCTGCAGCCATTGGCCGGGACCCTGCTGGAGCAGGTGAAGGCCGCCGAACCCGGCAAGGTGGCGATTGCGTTTGCGCTGAAATTCGATGCCTCGGGCGAGCCCGTGGTGGCGGCGGGAGACGAGGGCGCGGCGTTCCGCATCACACTCGAATGGCAGCGCGGCGCGCGCCCCCCCGACCGCCAGGGCGACCGCCATAAGGGCCGGCCCTTCGAGGACAGGCGCGGCGGTTACGACGACCGGCGCGGCGGCGGTGGCGGCTATGACGACAGACGGGGCGGTTATGACGACCGCCGCGGCCCGCCCAGGGGAGGCGGCCCGCGGCGTCCCGGCTTCCGCAAGGACCGCGACCGGGACCGCGACTGATCCGTTCTACTGTGCGCCGGCGGGCTGGCTGAAGCGGCCGATATTGCCGAGCACCTGCTCCAGGATCGTGAGCGAATGGCCAGCGGTTGGCGTCTCGCGGCTCACCAGCAGCACCTCGCGGCCGCTCCCGGCGTCCCTCGTGCCGATCTCGGCGAGCAAGCCGTCTTCGTCGAACCGCAGGACCAGGATATGGCGCTCCACCAGCTCCGGATCGAAGAAGGCTGCGCGCCTCGTGGTCGCGCCCATATAATACCAGGTGTTGTCATCGAAGGCGGCGAAGCTGGAGGGCGTGCCCAGCGCCTGCAACACCTCGTCGCGCGTCGCCGTGCCGGAGGCGAGTTTCTCGACCGCCTGTTTCGGCACCACATAGCCGCGATGGTCGATGGTAGGCGCGCAGCCGGCGAAGACGAGGCCAAGCGCGACAAGCATGGCGGCAGTCCGTATCATGGCAACGCCTTCCCGCTCCGGAGTTCCGCTTCTTGATGGCGAGACGAGGCCCCGCTGTCAATCTCGGCGCGTTGAAGCGCCTGCTTTTCAGGCCGCCGCCCGCGGATGAAGCCTGGGCGCTGTATCGCGCGGCCGTCGAGGCGGCGCGCCGCCCGGCGGTCATGCTGGCGCTCGGCGTGCCGGATACGCTGGACGGGCGGTTCGAGCTGGTGACGCTGCATGTGGCGCTGCTGCTGCGCCGCGTGCAGAGGGCGCCGGCGCTGGCGGGGCTGGGCCAGGGGCTGGTCGATCTGTTTGTCGCCGACATGGACCAGAGCCTGCGCGAGATGGGCGCAGGCGACCTCTCGGTCGGAAAGAAGGTGAAGCGCATGGCGTCCGCCTTTTACGGCCGGCTGGACGCCTATAGCGACGGACTCGACCGCGGCGGCGACCTCGCGGCCGCGGCGGCGCGCAATCTCTACGGCACGCTGGAGCCGGCGCCCGGTCAGGCGGCGCGCGCAGCCGCCTATATCCGCGCGACCGAGGCGGCGCTGGCGGCCCAGGACGATGCCGCGCTCGCCGCCGGCGACGCGCAGTTCCCGGATGCTCCGCCATGCTGACGCGCCGGATCGTCCGCCCGGAGGCCGAGATGCGCATTGAGGCGCGCGCGACGCAAGCGGAATGCCAGGGGCTGGCGGCGCTCTTCGAACTTCCGGCGGTCCTGTCTGTCGAAGCCTCATTCGCTGTCAGGCCGCTGCCGGAAGGCGCGCTCGCACTGGAAGGCCAGGTAACGGCGCGGCTCCGCCGGCTCTGCGTGGTGACCGCTGAACCCTTCGATGAGGACTTCGCCGAACAGGAGGCGCGGCGCTACCGGCCGGGCGTCATCGAAGCGGATGAGCGCGAGGTCGAGGTCGCCGCGCTGGAGGAGGACGGGCCGGAGCCGCTGCCGCCGGAGGGCGTCGATCTGCTTGAGCTGGTATCGGAGGTGCTGGCGCTCGGCCTCGACCCGCATCCCCGCGCGCCGGGCGCAGACCTCGCCGAGCTCGAATACGACCCGGAGGCGGAGGACGACCAGCTTGCAAGCCCGTTCGCCGCGCTGGCCGCCTTGAGGAAGCCCGACGAGTGAGGGCGCGGCGATGCTGACGAAACTCACGGTTCGCAATTTCAAGCGCTTCGAAGAAGTCGAGATCGAACTCGGCAATCCGGTGGTCTTCGTCGGCCCGAATAATTCCGGCAAGACGACCGCGATGCAGGCGCTCGCGCTCTGGGATGTCGGCCTGAAGCAGTGGCTGGCAAAACGCTCCGGAAGGACGGCGCCGGAAGGCGCGGTCAAGGTGCGTATCGGCGAGGGATGCACCGCGGAGGTGTTGCGAGATCTGTGGTCCGGGTGGACAGGATGCGCGAGGCGATTGAGGAAGTCTCTGCAGCCATGACGACGCTCGACAAGGGAAGCCCCTGGGATGCGGATGCAAAAGTCAGCGATGACTTTTTGACACCGCTGTTCAGGAGCTATTTCAGGCGGTTGAACCTGCCAAACCTCATGCAGAAGAAGAACTCCCACGAGCTCGCCAATCATGTCCCGGACAGTGAGATAGACCCGGAAGTCACGGAGAAGCTCGACGCCATCGCCCGGGTGGCGGAAAGTGCGGAGCCGGCATGAAGGCGGAGGAAGTTATCCGGCGGCTGCGCCTGGCGCCGCATCCGGAAGGCGGCTTCTACCGGGAGATCTACCGGGCGCCGGGAGAGGGGCGGACGGCCGTCACTTCGATCTATTTCCTGCTGGAAGCGGGCCCCTCGCGCTGGCACCGGGTGGATGCGCCGGAAATCTGGGTCTGGCACGCCGGCGCGCCGCTCGTGCTGGAAACACAGACCGGCCACGCCACGCTCGGGCCGCTGGAAGAGGGCCATGAGCTCCAGGCGGTCGTGCCGGCGCATGAGTGGCAGCGCTGCCGGTCGCTCGGCGCCTGGAGCCTCGCCGGCTGCGTCGTCGCGCCTGCCTTCACCTTCGAAGGCTTCGAGATCGCTCCGCCCGGCTGGGAGCCGCCAGGGCCGGACCTGTAGCGGTCAGCCCTCCTTCCTGAAGGGCGTGAAATCCGCGAGGAATTCGATTTCCTCGCCGACGGCCTCCCGTTCGCGCGTCAGATAGTCGGCGACGGCGCGGCGGAAATTGCGGTCGGCGATCCAGTGCGCGCTGTAGGTCTCGACCGGGACATAGCCGCGCTGGATCTTGTGCTGGCCCTGCGCCCCGGCCTCCACCCGCGCCAGGCCCTCGCGGATCGCATAGTCGATGGCCTGGTAGTAGCAGGCCTCGAAATGCAGGAAGCGGAATCGCGTGTCGCAACCCCAATTGCGCCCGTAAAGCGCATCCGCGCCGCGCAGGTTCAGCGCGCCGCAGACGATCCGGCCGTCGCGCCGTCCGACGATCAGCACCACCTTGTCGGCCATGGTCTCGTGCAGGCGGAGGAAGAAGTCCCGCGTGAGATAGGCGCCGCCCCATTTGCGGTCCACGGTGTTGCGGTAGAAGCGGAAGAAAGTGTCCCAGTGCTCCTCCCGGAGGTCGGCGCCGGTGAGCGCCTCGAAGGTGAGGCCCCATTCCTCCAGCGTCCGGCGTTCCTTGCGGATGGTCTTGCGCTTGCGCGAGTTCAACGCCTTCAGGAAGTCGTCGAAGCTCCGATAGCTGTCATTATACCAGTGATATTGCTGGCCGAGCCGCTTCAGGAAGCCGAGCTCGCCCAGATAGTCCCATTCGTCCTTCGGCAGGAAATTCACATGCACCGATGACAGGCCGCTGCGCTTGGCGATCTCTATCATCGCCGAGGCGAGCGCCGCGCGGGCCTGTTCGGCGAAGGCGCCGGGACGCACCAGCAGGCGCGGGCCCGGCACCGGCGAGAACGGCACACCGGACAGCAGCTTCGGGTAGTAGCGCCCGCCCGCCCGCTCATAGGCATGCGCCCAGCCATGGTCGAAGACATACTCGCCATAGCTGTCGCCGCGCATGTAGAACGGCGCCACGCCGGACACTCGCCCCGCCTCGTCCTCGACCACAAGATGCTGCGGCAACCAGCCGCTTTCGGCCCCTACGGCCTCGCCGTCCTCAAGCGCCTTCAGGAACGCATGCGAAACGAACGGATTGCCGTTTCCCGCGCAGGCGTCCCAGTCCTCGGCGGAAACCGCGTCGATGCCCGACGCGATCCGGACGGAGATCGGTTCCTTGCCATCGGGCACGGGGGGTCAGTCGATCTCGAACACGGCGTCGATTTCGACCGCAAAGCCCATCGGCAAGGCTGGCGCGCCGACGGCGAAGCGGGCATGGCGGCCCTTGTCGCCGAAGACCTCGACGATGAGGTCCGACGCGCCGTTGACGACCTGGGGATGCTGGACGAAGTCGGGCGTGCTGCTGACGAAACCGCCGAGCTTGACGACCCGCGCCACCCGGTCGAGATCACCGCCGCAACCGGCCTTGGCCTGCGCGATGAGGTTGAGCGCGCAGGCCCTGGCCGCGGCGACGCCCTCTTCGAGGCCAAGATCGCCGCCGAGGCGCCCCTTGTGCATGCCCTGATTGTTGCCGGACACCTGCCCCGCGACGAAGAGCAGATTGCCGCTCCGGACCCAGGGCACATAATTGGCGGCGGGCGCGGGCGCCTCGGGCAGGTCTATGCCGAGTTCGGTGAGGCGGGCGTCGATGGTTCCGGCCATTTAGAGGCCTCCCTATGCGGGCTGGGAATACAGAGGTGAGGCGGCCGGTCCCGGCCGCGGGTCGATGGCCGGCAGGGAGCCGACCGCCGCCTCGATCGCGCGGCCGGCAGCAAGCGCCATGTCCTCCCGCCGGACCGGGGCCATGATCTGGAGGCCGACCGGCATGCCATCGGGAGCAAGGCCGGCCGGGATCGCGAGGATCGGGCAGGAGGTCAGCACCGTGCCCCAGCATTGCTGGAACCAGGGCGGCGGCGCCTCGGACCACTCATCCACCCGGGGGCCGCGCTCCTCGACCGAAAAAGCCGTGCAGCACACCGTCGGCATGACGATAACATCGACCTGCTCGAACGCCCGCGAGAGGCGCTGGAACACGGCCGCGCGCTCGCGCTCGGCCCAGATGAAGTCCTCGGCGGTGAGCGCCAGCGAATGGTCCAGCAGCAGGCCCAGAACGGGCTCCAGGCGGTCACGGTTTTCGGCGATGAAGTCCGCGCGTTCGATCAGCGTGTTGTGCCCGATCATCACCGAGAACAGGCGCGACATGTCGCCGAAATCGAGCGCGAGCGGCTCGACCGGAATGTCCAGCCCGGCGAGCGCGCCCTCGACGACCGCGGCGACATCGGGCTCGACGCCGCCGAGGCCGATGTCAGGGACATAGCCGATGCGGGCCGGCGGCTTGCCTTCGGCGCGGAAGGAGCCGGCGGGGTCCGGCAGGCTCAGCGGGTCGCTCGCCAGATAGCCGGCCATGGCGTCCAGAAAGAGCGCGATATCGCCCACCGAGCGCGCCATCGGGCCCTGGACCGACATCGGGTTGAAGCAGCGGTGGGAATGGGTGCGCGGCACCCGTCCGGGACTGGGCCGCAGGCCGCACACGCCTGCGAATGCCGCCGGGATGCGCAGGCTGCCGCCGATGTCGGAGCCGTGGGCGAGCCAGACCTCGCCCGCCGCCAGCGCCGCCGAGGCGCCGCCCGACGAGCCGCCCGGCGTCGTCTCGAGGTTCCAGGGATTGCGCGTGTGGCCGAACACCCGGTTCGTCGTCACCGGCATCATGCCCATTTCCGGCGAGCTCGACTTGGCGGTGACAATGCCGCCGCGCGCCTCAAGCCGGGTCACCAGCGGGTCGGACCCGGCCGCGACATTGTCAGCATAGAGCGGGCAGCCATAGGTGGTGCGCATGCCTTCGACATCGATCAGGTCCTTGATGGCGATCGGCAGGCCGGCAAGCAGGCCCCGGTCGCCGGGCGGCATGCCGCCGAGCCGCCTGGCGTCATCGCGGGCGCGCTCGAAGCGGTGCAGCGGCAGCGCATTCACCGCCCCGTCCACGGCCTCGATGCGGGCTATGGAGGCATCCACCAGCTCGAGCGGCGACACCGCGCCCGCGGTCAGCCGGCGCACCGCTTCCTCCGCAGACAGCTCCCAGAGTTCGGCCATGAGACTCTCCCCTCGCAAGGCCGCTAGTATAGCCCGAAAGCGGGAGTGGGGAATGTGGCAGGCAGGCGCGAGGACGCCCGGCTCATAACGGGACAGGGCCGCTATCTGGATGACATCGAGGCTCCGGGCGCGCTCTGGGCGGCGTTCCTGCGCAGCCCGCACGCCCATGCCCGGATCCTGGCCATCGAAGGCGATGGGGCGCCGGTGTTCACCGCAGCGGACATAGCCGGCCTCCAGGGCCTGCGGCCCTACCAGCCCGCCAATATGCAGACGGGCGAGCCCTTCGACTACGAGCCGCAACCGCTGCTGGCGGACGGCGCGGCGCGCTATGCGGGCCAGCCGGTCGCCTTCGTCACCGGGACCACGCCGGAGGAGGCGCTGGACGCGGCCGACCGGGTGCGGATCGACTATGACGCACTGGACCCGGAGCCGGAACGGCTGTGCCTCGACTGGCGGACCGGCGACGCGGATGCGGTGGAGGCGGCGTTTTCTGGCGCCGCCCACCGGGTCGGAATCGCGTTGCTGAACCACCGCGTGATCATCAATCCGATGGAGCCGCGCGGCGCCGCCGGCTGCTACGATCCGGCGAACGGGCGCTATACGCTCCGGCTCTCCAGCCAGAACCTGCATGTCAACCGCGACCATGTGGCGGCCAGCCTGGGCGTCGAGCCGGCGCGGGTGCGCTTCATCGCGGAAGACGTCGGCGGCGGCTTCGGGGTCAAGAATTTCGTCTATCCCGAATATGCGCTGCTGCTCTGGGCCGCGCGGCGGCTGGGCCGCCCGGTGCGCTGGACGGCGACGCGCTCCGAGGTCTTTCTCGGCGACCACCAGTGCCGCGGCCAGCGCGCCGAAGCCGAGCTTGCGCTGGACGGCGAGGGGCGCTTCCTGGCGCTCAGGATAGCGAGCACGGCGAATGCCGGCGCCTGGTTCGGCAATGTCGCGGGCGGCGTGCAGACGGGGCAATTCGTCCATCTGGCCGGCACGGTCTACGCCATTCCGGCCGTGACCCTGCATATACGCGCCGTGCTGACCAACACGGCACCCGAGGGCGTGACGCGCGGGCCAGGCTTCGCCGAAATGGTCAATATCCTCGAACGCCTGATCGACAAGGCGGCGGCAGAGACCGGCATTGGGCGCGAGGTGCTCAGGCGGCGAAACCTCGTATCCCGCCTGCCGATGACGAATGCGCTCGGCTTCAAGGTGGACAGCGGCGCCTTCCGGGAGGGCTTTGCGCTCGCCGAGCGCGCTGCCGGGGGCTTTGCGGCGCGCCGGCGCGAGAGCGAGGCGGCGGGCCTGCTGCGCGGCCTCGGCTTCGCCTGCCATATCAAGGCTACCGGCGGTTATCCGGAGGAGAATGTGGAGCTGCGCTTCCATGGCGACGGGCGCGTGGACCTCGTGACCGGCACGCAGCATATCGGCCAGGGGCACGAGACCACCTTCCCGGAAATCGCGGCGCGCTGCCTCGACCTGCCGAGCGGCTGCATCCATCTCGTCCAGGGCGATACGGACGAGATCGCCATGGGCGGCGGGCATGGCAGTTCGCGCGCGACCTACATGGCCGGCACGGCGATGGTCCGCGCGAGCGAGATCGTCATCGAGAAGGGCCGGGCGCTGGCGGCGAACCGGCTGGAAGCGGCGGCGGCGGATATCGAATACGCTGCCGGCGAGTTCCGCGTCGCCGGCACGGACCGCGCGGTCGGCCTGTTCGCGCTTGCGGATGAGGGCGCGCTCGACACCTATTACCACTGGGCGCGGGAGTGGATGACCTTCCCGACCGGCACCCATCTGGCGGAAGTCGAGATCGACCCGGAGACGGGGGCTGTCAGCCTCGTCCGCTATGCCGCCTTCGACGATTATGGCGAGCATATCGACGACGCCATCGTCGCCGGCCAGGCGCATGGCGCGATTGCGCAGGGCGTCGGGCAGGCGTTGCTGGAAGAGGCGGTGTTCGAGCCGGGAACCGGCCAGCCGCTCACCGGGTCCTTTCTGGACTACGCCATGCCGCGCGCCGACGACCTGCCGTCCTTCGACATCACGTTCACGCCGACGCGATGCACTACCAATCCGCTGGGGGTGAAGGGCTGCGGCGAGGCCGGCGCCGTCGCCGGCTATCCGGCGGTCACCAACGCCATTCTGGACGCGCTGGCGCCGCTCGGCGTCCGGCGTTTCGACGGCGCTGCAAGCCCGTTTCGCATCTGGCGGGCGATAAGGGAAGCGGCGGCGCGCCGGTCGTGACCCCGGGGAGGCATGCGGGTCAGGGCGTCACCACGACCTTGCCGGTGGCGTGGCGCTCCGTCAGACGGCGGATGGCTTTCGGCACATCCTCCAGGCGCCAGGTTTCCGTCACGCGCGGCGTCACCTTGCCTTCGCGGTACCAGGCGGCGAGTTCCTCCATGCTGCGCAGCAGCAGGTCAGGGCGCTCGCGGCGGAAATAGCGCATGGAGGAGCCCATGGCCGAACGGTGCTTGACTAGCAGGCGGTTGGCCGGGATGCGGGGCACGCCCGCCACGAAGCCGATCAGCAGGATGCGCCCGCCCCAGGCGAGCGAGGAGAGCGCCTCGTCGAACAGCGGCCCGCCGACCGGGTCATAGACGACATCGACGCCGCGCCCGTCCGTCAGGGCCGCGACACGCTCCTTCAGGCTCTCCGCGCCGTAGTCGATGCCCTCATCCGCGCCGTGGCGGGCGGCGAGCGCCAGCCGCTCCGGGCTGCTCGCTGCTGCGATGACGCTGGCGCCGAGCGCCTTGCCGCATTCGACGGCCGCCAGGCCGACGCCGCCGGCCGCGCCCAGCACCAGCATGGTCTCCTTGGCCTTGAGGTCCGCCTGCCAGCGGATCGCGACATGGGAGGATACCCAGGCGGTCGGGAAGGCGGCGGCCTCGATATCCGACATGCCGTCCGGAACCGCGAAGGCCTCCGTCTCCTTCGCAATGGCGGTTTCCGCATAACCGCCCCACCACAGGATCGCCATGACCCGATCGCCGACCGCCAGCCGCGTGCAGCCGGGCCCGAGCGCCGTCACTTCGCCCGCGACCTCCAGCCCCGGCGCGAAGGGATGCGCCGGCCTGGTCTGGTAATTGCCGGCAACCATGATCGCGTCGGCGAAATTGACGCCGGCGGCCGCGACCCGGATCGCGACCTCGCCGTTGTCGGGGCGGGGCTCCGGCATGTCGCGAAGCTCCAGCGTCTCGACCTCGCCCCAGGCGGAGCAGACGACAGCGCGCATCGATACTGATTCCTTGACGACGGAGATGGGAGGCCGGAGTTTAGCGCCTTCCGCAAACGGAGCCAGTCGATGCTCGACGATGCCGCCCTCGATCTGATCTTGCGCAAGGCCCGCACCCATAATGCCTGGCGCGACCGCCCGGTGACCGACGATGACATTCGCCGCATATATGATCTGATGAAATGGGGGCCGACCAGCGCCAATATGTGCCCGGCGCGTTTCGTCTTCGTGCGCTCGCCGGAAGCGAAGGAGAAGCTGGCGCCGGCGCTGTCCTCGGGCAATCTGGACAAGACCATGGCCGCGCCGGCAACGGCGGTGATCGGCTATGATGTCAGGTTCTTCGAGCGCATGGACTATCTCTTCCCGCACAATGCCGCCATGGGCGACATCTTCCGCAACGACCCGGCGGCGGCGGAGGATGCGGGCTTTCGCAACGGCACGCTGCAGGGCGCCTATTTCATGATCGCGGCGCGCTCGCTCGGCTTCGACATCGGCGCCATGTCCGGCTTCGACAAGGGCAGGGTCGATGCCGCCTTCTTCGCCGGCACGAGCGTCAAGGCGAACTTCCTGTGCAATATCGGGCATGGTGACGAATCGGTGCTGTTCGAGCGTCATCCAAGACTGGATTTCGACGACGCCTGCCGCTTCGCCTGACGGTGAGAAGGCCGTCTGCCCCGGACGCTAACCCGCATTTCTCACCATGGTCATGGTTTGCGCGGCGCTGTCGGGCCGACAGGGAAGGAAAGACGCGAAGCGCATCGTGCGTTGACGCGCGTGGGCGCGCGGAGCGGGGCATCGAGCAAGCGGCTTGACGCATCCTGCCGGTCCGACAGAGCCGCCCTTCGGATCGCGTCCAGGCGTCCGCTCGCGGCGGCGCAAACGCCGCCAACCAAACAAACTGCCGCGTTATGCGCGGCGGCGCAAACGCCGCCAACCAAACAAACTGCCGCGTTATGCGCGGTGTCGCGGGCCCCAACCGTAGGCTGTGCTACGCTTTTCGGCCCGCTCCTTGCGGAGCGAACGCCTGGACGCGACGCAGACCGTGACCATGGTGAGAAATGCGGGCTAAGCCGGGGCGACAGAAGGAAGGTGGATTGGGAACGACGGACCCGGGTCAGTAGGCCGTTCCCTCGCGGCGGTGCATATCGACGAGCGCGCGGTTGTAGGCCAGCATGACATCGCGCTCGTGGATGAAGCCGACCAGATGGCGGTCCACACGGTTGTCCACCACGCCGATATGCTCCTCATGCCGCGTCTCCATCAGGTTGAAGGCGCTTTCGAGGTCGTCCTCGACGGTCAGCATGGGCGGGTTCAGCCTGGCCGCATCGCCGGCGCAGATCAGGTCCTGGATTCCGGGATCGAAGGCGGCTTCGTCCAGGTCCGCCAGCGTGATCGTGCCGAACAGGCGGTTCGACGGATCGACGACGAAGAGCTCGCCATAGGGAGCCGTGGCGAGCGCGACGCGCAGCTCGCGCATTTTCATGGTCCGGGGCACGGAGGAGAAGGACCGGCTCATCACGCCGCGCACCCGCATCTGCCGCATGGCGTCCGTCTCGAGCCGCTCGTCGAGATCGATGCCGCCCTCCGCCAGCACGGTGCGGAAATAGGAGGCGCCGTTCAGCGCGCGGGTCAGCATGGCGGCCGTCACGGTCGCGATGGTGACGGCCATGGTGAGCTGGTAGTCGCCGGTGAGCTCGACCATGATGAGGATGGTCGAGATCGGCGCGCCGAGCACCGCGCCCGCCATGGCGCCCATGCCGACCATGGCGTAGGCTCCGACGCCGGCGAAGAGATGCGGCGCGACGGAGCCCGCGACCGAGCCGAACGCACCGCCCAGCATGGCGCCGAGGAACAGGGACGGGCTAAACACGCCGCCGCCGAAACCGCCGCCTATGGTGAGCGAGGTTGCCGCGGTCTTGGCGACAATCAGCCCGATCAGCAGCCAGAGGCCGTATTCGGCCTTGAGCGCATCATCCGTGGCGCCATAGCCCACGCCCAGCACATGCGGGAACACCATGGCGATCAGCCCGACCGCCAGGCCGGCAAGCGCGGGCCGCATCCAGGCCGGCACGGTCGAGGCCTCCGCCAATTGCGCCGTGATGCGGATGGACCGGATGAAGATCACGGCCGTGAGCGCTGTCACGCCGCCTAGCAGCACGAAGGCGGGGAATTCAAGCCAGGACCCCAGATTGTATTCGGGGATGATGAAAGCCGGATAAGCGCCATATGCGGCGTGCGAGATCAGGGTCGCCACCACGGACGACACCGCGACCGGCACCAGCGCGCTGAAGGCATAGCGGCCGATCACCACCTCCTGGGCGAAGAAAATGCCGGCGAAGGGCGCGTTGAACGACGCCGCCACGGCGCCGGCGACACCGCAGGCGAGCAGGGTCCGCGCCGCGCCGCGCCGGTTGTGAAACCGCTGCGCGAGCCAGGAGGCCATGGCCGCGCCCAAATGCACCACCGGCCCTTCCCGGCCGGCAGAGCCGCCGCAGCCGAGCGTCAGCGCGTTGGCCACCGCCCCGTGCAGGGCCGGTGCGAGCTCCATGCGCCCGCCCGCGGCGCTCGCTTCCATGACCTGCGCCACGCCGGTCGGTCGACCGTCGAGGAAGACGCGAAGATAGACGCCGACGGCGAGGCCGCCGACCGTCGGCGCAAGCACGACCTGCCAGGCCGGCAGGTCGGCGATAAAGTCGGTCAGGTTCTCCGCGCCGCTGCCGAGAAACAGTGACTGGAAGAGCGCCAGCAATTCCCGGAACAGCACGGCGCAGCACCCGGCGGCGAGCCCGACGACGAGCGCCACCGCTAGAAGGGCCATCTGATCGTCGTCGAATGCCTGCCGGAGGTTGGTTGCGACGCGCTGCCGGATATCGCTGGCGAGATTCACCGCACCCGGCCTATCGGCACTGGCCGATCGAGCCCGGCGCGCAGACATGACTGCCGTCGGTCCACAGGGCTCCGGACAGATTGGCATCGAAGAAGTCCGCCTGCTGCAGGCGCGCGCCGGTGAGGTCCGCGCCCTCCAGCCGGGCCCGGAAGAACCGCGCCCGGCGCAGATCGGCATGCCTGAGGACGGCGCCTCTCAGATCGGCCTTGGTGAAGTCCGCCTCGTTCAGCCGCGCGCGCTCGAATGTCGCATGCGCAAGCCGGGCGGAGATGAACTTGGCGCGCGACCCGACCGCGTCCGTGAAATCCGCTCGCTCCAGATTGGCCCGCTTGAACGACGACGACCGCAGCCTGGCGCCGGCCAGGTTGGCCTCCGGCATATGGCGCTCATCGAACAGGCAGCGATTCCACTCGACCCCGGGCGCGGCCGCATCGGTGCAGAAGGCCGCCGCCGGGCCGGCGAAACCGAGGAGGAAAAGGATTACCGTCCGCACCAACATCCGCCGGCTATCATCCTCCTTGCCGGTCCTGCAATCAAGCGGCGGATTTTTTTCGGATGCCGATGACGCGGCCGGCCTTGTCCGGGCGTGGCAGGGCGCCATGCCGGGCCCTTATCTGCGCCAGTTTCTCCAGTATCGCCGGAGGGAAGGGCGCGGCGCGGCGCTCGTTCATGTCTATATGCATGGCGATCAACTCGTTGGTCGCCGCCGCATAACCCTTCTCGGCATGATACATGACATGGAAATAATGCAGGCGTTTCTCGTCGAAATTGAGCAATTGGGTGGTGAATCTCAGCGGGTCTCCCTGAAGAACTTCCTGGTCATAGGTGATATGCCCTTCCAGGGTGAAGGTCGAAAAATTTCCATCCGTCTTATATTGCTCGCCGCAGCCTATAGCATCGTAGAATGCGTCTGTTGCGTGGTCGAAAGCGAGGAAATAAAAGGCGACATTCATATGGCCGTTATAGTCGATCCATTCGGGCTGGACGATTTCGCGATGTTCGTCGAACAGGACAGGCATAACTGGTTCCCTATCGGATTTTCAGGCTGGTTTTCGGGGCAGGATGACCGTGGCAGCGCCCAGCGCGGTCGTGCGCCCATGCTGGTTGACGCAACGAATGGCGCATTCCACCCGGCCTTCGCCGTCAACGACCGCCGCCCCGACGACTTCGCCCCGGCACCATGTGGCGTCGCCCACGACATTGTGGCCGCGCACCTGGATATTGAGCCGTTTCAGGAAGCCGTCATCGCCCATCCAGTCGGTCACCAGATGGCCGAGCCAGGCAATGCGCTCCGGCCCGAAATCATAGGCTCCGGGAACGCCGACCTCCTGGGCGAACTCGCGGTCCCAGTGCACGCGCACGGGCGGCTCCGGCACATTGTTCCGGTTGCGGGCGGCGAGTTTCGGGTGCCGATCGTAATACTGCCAGGCCTGGCGGTGATTGCGGACCGCGTAATTGCCCCAGGCCTGCATGAAGGCGACTGCTGCGGTAACGGTATAGGGCCCCTTCAGGATCGGGCCGATCGGGTCGCCTTCCCTTACATCCTCGAAATAGCGCGTTTCGGCCCCGCGCGGCTTCTCGGAGAGATATTGCGCCTGAAAAGCCGCGATTTCCGCCTCGCTATAGCGGTGCGGCTCCTGCAACCGGGGCTCGTATTTGGCGCCGTCCTCGCGGGCCGTATCGCGCTCGGTGCGAAAGCACCATGAGTCCGCTTCCGCGACTTCGCGGCCGTGGTGGTCGAAAAAGCGGATGCGGTAAATCTGCTGGATGGCGAAGCCGGCGAACCGCGTGCGATGCTCGACGATATCGTGCAGGCGGGATTCGGCGCGGCACGTCATCCCGACTTCTATCGGCCGGTTCCAGCGGAAGTCCGTGCCGGCAAACATCGCATGCACGCCCGGCAGGCCCTCGACCGCGCCCGAGACGGTGTTCTCCAGGCTGTAGAGGATCGAAGGCGGCGCCAATTGCCGGCCCCAGCGCGTGGCCGCCGCATAGCCGGCATCGTGGTAGAGCGGATTGTCGTCGCCGATCGCCCAGGCGAAGCGGCTGGCCGCGTCCGCATTGACCTCGGTGTAGAAGGGCGGGGTAACCCGGCGCACGGGCTGGCCGATGCGGGCGCGAAGTTCTGCGACGTCCGCTTCGGTAATCCGGCTGTGCGCCATGGATTCCTCCCTAGGAGTTTCGTGAGCGGACGCTTTATAGAACCCGTCAGGCAAGCGCGTCGAGGGCGGCCTCCAGCGGCCGCCGATATGCCGGGTCGGCAATCGCGATCATCGCGCGGGCCCGCTCCTGCAAAGTGCGGCCGGCGAGCTCCGCTATGCCATGCTCCGTCACCACGACATCGGCATCCGCGCGCGCCGTCGTCACCGGCCCCGACAGGCGGGCGACGATGCGCGAATGCCGCCCGGCCGTGGATGGCAGGGCGACGATGCCGCGGCCCCCGGGGCTGTGCAGCGCCGCGCGCTGGAAGTCCCCCTGTCCGCCTATGGCGCCGATATAGCGTCCGTTCAGGGCTTCGGCATTCACCTGCCCCGTCAGATCGACCTCTATGGCAGAGTTGATGGCGAAGAAGCGCTCCAGGGCCCCGAGCACGCGTGGGCCGTGGATATGGTCGGAGCCGCGCATGCCGAAAGCGGGGTTGCGGTTGGCATAGCGGTAGAGCCGGGGCGTGCCGAACAGGAAGCCTGCCGAAACGAGACCGGGGTCGGTCTCCCGGAAACGGTTGGTGACGGCGCCGCTCTCGATGAAGTCCACCGCGGCCTCGTCCAGAAGCCCGGTGTGGATGGCAAGGTCGCGCTTGGCCGCCAAGGCCTGCTGGACTGCCGCCGGAATCGAACCGATGCCGAATTCGAGCGTCGCGCGATCCGGCACGAGCCGCGCCACATGGCCGCCGATGGCATGTTCGACCGGCCCCGGCCGGCGCGGGACCAACTGTTCCAGCGGCGCCTCCGCGGGCACCAGCATGTCGATGCGCTCTTCGCCGATGACGGCGTCGCCGCCGGTCCAGGGCAGGTTCGGGTTTTCCTGCGCCACCACTTTGGTCCCGGCCGCGATATAGGCGGGGTTGTGGCCGACGACGGTGCCCAGGCTCCGCTGGCCGCGCCGGTCCGGCGGCGTGACCTGGATGAGCAGCACATCGGGGCGCAAATCGGCTATCCGGGAATAATGCCAGGGCCGGATATCGACAGCGCCGCGCTCGAACAGGTCGAAATAGCGAAAGAGCGTGCAGTAGCTGGAAACCGTGAGGTGGGAGGCGTCGATGTCCTGGAGCGTATCGGAGAGCGTGACGCCGACGAACAGTTCGGCCTCGAGGCGGCGCTGCTGGGCGACCAGGCGCGTCGTCAGCGCGGTCGGCTCCCCCGCGCCCTCCGACCAGGTCACAAGCGCCCCGGACGGAATCAGCCGGGCGAAGTCGAGCCGCTCCAGAGGGCAGATTTCCATGCTTTGGCGTCCTGCTTCGAATGGCCGGGCCAATGTCCATCCGCTTGCCGGTCCCGTTGACGGCGCGCCCGCGTCCCTGTCCCGCGCATGCGCTGCAGACCGTGTGCGTGACCGATCAGAAGAACATGAACCCGATGAGAAATCCGGGCTAATATACACGGGAATGACGGCTCCCCGGCGAGGCAGTGCGGATACGGTCATGGATCTGGCGCCCACACTCAACGACCGCCCCGACTGGCGCTATCTGCTGAACGAAATTTACTTGGTCTATCGGCACAGTTCTTCGGGCGGCAGCATCCCGATCCGCTCCCATCACCGCCAGGTGCGCCAACGGCTGAACCGGGCGATCGCGCAGAACCCCTTCGTGCTGGAGCGCCGGCCCCGGGTGAAGCCGGTCTGCGCCCATCTCGGCCGCGCCGTCGACAATGGCAAGCGCTTCGGCCCGGAGGCCCTGGTGCGCTGTGTGGAGACGATCGCGCCGACGCTGGTCTGGCGCTATGGCTATCGCGTCATGCCGGGCCGGCTCGGGCAGAAATACGCCTATGCGGAGTTCCTGGGGCCGCTCGGCCCGGTGATGGCCGACGACCTTGTGCTCGGCTGCGTGCTGTTCGCGCCGCGCACGATCTATCCGAGCCACGCGCATCACGGCGTGACCGAGAGCTATATCTGCCTCTCCGGGGCGATGTCGCAGAACGATACGGCGGTCTATACGCCAGGCTCGATGATCCTGAACACGCCGGATTTCGACCACAAGATCACGACCTGCGCGCTGGAGCCGACGCTTCTGGTCTATGCCTGGACGGGGAACACGGCCGACCTCACAGAGCAGGAAATGGCGTTCCGGCGCCCGCCCCGCGGGTCTTGAAATCGCCCGCCGGGCGGCGTAATCGAACCTGAGCGAGCTTGCGAAGCGGGAGCCTGCCCCATGCGCATTACCGACACGGTCCGGAGCATTCTTTCGGGCTATGAGAGCGAGAGCCCCGGCGTCAAGGCCAATCTCGCCCGCATCCTGATGCAGGGCCGGCTCGGCGGGACCGGCAAGCTGGTGATCCTGCCGGTGGACCAGGGCTTCGAACACGGGCCCGCACGCAGCTTCGCGCCCAATCCGCCCGCCTATGACCCGCATTACCATTTCGACCTGGCGCTGGAGGCCGGGCTCTCCGCCTATGCCGCGCCGCTGGGCATGATCGAAGCGGGCGCCGACAGCTATGCCGGCCAGATTCCGACCATCCTGAAGATGAACAGCGCCAACAGCCTCTCGCGCCTCAAGGACCAGGCGGTGACGGCCTCCGTCGCTGACGCGCTCAGGCTTGGTTGTTCGGCCATCGGCTTCACGATCTATCCGGCCTCGGACGATCAGTTCGAGATGATGGAGGAGATTCGCGACCTGGCGAGGCAAGCGAAAGAGTCGGGGCTTGCGGTCGTGGTCTGGAGCTATCCGCGCGGCGGCGACCTTTCCAAAGAGGGCGAAACGGCAGTGGATATCTGCGCCTATGCCGCGCATATGGCCTGCCTGCTCGGCGCACATATCGTCAAGGTGAAGCCGCCGACAGCGGCGCTTGAGCTCGACGCCGCGGCGAAGGTCTATCGCGACCGGCGGATCCCGTCGGATACGCTGGCCGCGCGTACCGCCCATGTCGTGCAATCCTGTTTCAACGGGCGGCGCATGGTCGTCTTCTCCGGCGGCGAGGCCCGCGATACCGAAGGCCTTTTGAACGAGATTCGCCAGTTGCGGGACGGCGGCGCCACCGGCTCCATTGTCGGCCGCAACGCCTTCCAGCGCCCGCGCGAGGAGGCGCTCGCGCTTCTGGGGCGAATCGTGGACATCTATCTGGGCAAGTCGTGAGCGACGCCGCGCCGGAGAGCATTGCCGCCATCGAAAGCTGGCATGCGCATGTCTATTTCGACCAGGCCACCAAGACGCGCGCCTGGGCCCTGAAGCAGCGCGTCGGCGCGGCGTTCGGCGAGCGGGTGACGGTCGGGCGCTTCCACGAACGCCCGGTCGGCCCGCACCCGATGTGGAGCTTCCAGATCGCCTTCGAGCCGGCGGTCTTCCCGAACCTTGTGCCCTGGCTCGCCCTGGAGCGGGACGGCCTCATCGTGCTCGTCCATCCCAATGCGGGTGACGACCTGCTGGACCATCGCGACCGCGCCCTCTGGCTGGGCGCCGGCCTCGACCTCAGGCTCGCCATGTTCGAGCGGGACGGCTAAGTCCGAAACGCGCTGTGGCGGACGCAGGACCCATTGCCGACCGGTAGCCGCGGCTTGCGTCCCGGGCTATCCCGTCGGCGCAGCCCGGGAGTGTCACTATGACACGATTGTTCACCGAAGCCGGATCCGCGGATATCGCGGTCGAGCGGCTGGCCGGATGCGAGGATCCGCGGTTCCGCCAGGTCATGGACTCCGCGATCCGTCATCTGCACGCGTTCGTCAAGGAGGTGCAGCCCACCGTCGCGGAGTGGTCCCGGGCCATAGAATTCCTGACCGCAACCGGACAGATGTGCGACGACCGCCGCCAGGAATGGGTGCTGGCCTCGGACGTGCTGGGGGTGTCCATGCTGGTGGAAACTATCAACAACCCCACCGGCGACGGGGCAACGGAGGCGACGGTGCTCGGCCCCTTCCATGTCGAGGGCGCGCCGCAACTCGAGTTCGGCGCCAATATCTGCCGGGACGGCAAGGGCATGCCCTGCCATGTCTCGGGCCGCGTCACCGATGCGGACGGCCGGCCCCTTGCCGGCGCGAGCCTGGACATCTGGCAGACGAATGCCGAAGGTTTCTACGACGTGCAGCAGCCGGAGCAGCAGCCCGAGATGAACCTGCGCGGGCGCTTCGTCACCGGGGCGGACGGGCGCTACGCCTTTCGCACGGTCCGGCCGGTATCCTATCCGGTGCCCACGGACGGCCCGGTGGGGGACATTCTCGGGCGCATGGGCCGCCACGCATGGCGCCCCGCGCATATTCATTTCATTGTGAGCAAGCCCGGCTACCGGCGGCTGGTGACCCATATTTTCGCCCATGACGACCCCTATATCGACTCCGACGCCGTGTTCGGGGTCAAGGAGTCGCTGCTGGTCGAGTTCCAGGAGCATGACGACGCCGCGCGGGCGGACACGCTCGGCGTGGCGTCGCCGTTCTGCACCGCCGAATTCGACATCCGGCTGGCCCGGGAAGACTGAAGCGCCCGGCAACAGGGGCCCGGCAACAGGGGAATGAGTCATGGCCAAACTTGCGATACTTGGATGCGGCCGGATCGGCGTGATGCACGCTGCAAATATCGCCGCGCATCCGCGCGCCGAACTGGCCGGCGTCTTTGACATTGCCGCCGCCGCGGCGGAAAATCTCGGGCAGGCGCTGGGCGCCAGGGTGTTCCGCTCGGCGGAGGAGGTGTTCGCGAGCGCGGAGGTCGAGGCGGTGCTGATCGCGACGGCGACTCCCACCCATTGCGACTATATCGAAGCCGCCATCCGGGCTGGAAAGCCGGTGCTGTGCGAGAAGCCGCTGGACCTGTCGCTGGCGCGGGTGGACCTGTGCAGGGAGCGGATCGGCAATACCGGTCTGCCGATCATGCTGGGCTTCGTGCGCCGCTTCGATCCCGGCCACCGCGCCGCGCGCCAGGCGATGCTGGACGGCGAGATCGGCGACCTCCACCAGATCGTCATCACCTCGCGCGATCCGGGCATGTCGCCCGACGCCTATATCGAGGTGTCGGGGGGCATCTTCCGCGACATGACGATTCACGATCTCGACCTTGCCCGCTTCCTGCTGGGCGAGGAGGTCGTATCCGTCTGGGCCACCGGCTCGCGCCTGGTCGATCCGCCTCTTATGGACCGGTGCGCCGACTATGACACCACCGTCGTCGTCCTGACCACAGGCAGCGGCAAACAGGCGATCATCATCAATTCGCGCGCGGCGTCCTATGGGTACGACCAGCGGGTCGAGCTGTTTGGCAGCAAGGGCATGGTGCTCTCGGACAACCGCCGGCACAACCAGGTGACCAAGCATGTCAGCGGCGCCACGAATGTCTCGGCGCCGCTGCTGGATTTCTTCATCGACCGCTATGACGCCGCGTTCAATGCTGAGATCGCGAGCTTTGTCGATGCGGTGGAAACCGGCGCGCCGGTCGAGGTCGGGTTCGAGGACGGGCGGCTGGCGCTGGCGCTGGCCGACGCCGCCTTCAAATCCGTCGCCGAGCGCCGGATCGTCGCGGTTTCCGAGATCGTCTAATAGGAGCGCGGCAGGCCGAGGACATGCTCGGCGAGATAGGCGAGCACGAGGTTGGTGGAGATTGGCGCGGTGCGGTAGAGCCGCGCCTCGCGGAACTTGCGCTCGATGTCGAACTCCTCGGCGAAGGCGAAGCCGCCATAGGTCTGCATGCACACATCGCCGGCCTTCCAGGAGGCCTCGGCGCAGAGATGCTTGGCCATATTGGCTTCCGGCCCGCAAGGCTCGCCCGCCTCGAACAGCGCGGCCGCCTTGCGCATCACCAGCTCGGCCGCGACGGTCTGCGCATAGGCTTCGGCGATCGGGAACTGGATGCCCTGGTTCTGCCCGATGGGGCGGCCGAACACGCTGCGTTCATTGGCATAGGCCACGGCGCGGTCGATGAAGAACTTGGCGTCGCCCAGCGCATCGGAGGCCACAAGGATGCGCTCGGCGTTCATGCCGTCCAGGATGTAGCGGAAGCCCCGGCCCTCCTCGCCGATCAGCGCGTCGGCGGGGATACGCATATTGTCGAAGAACAGCTCATTGGTCTGGTGGTTTATCATGGTGCGGATCGGGCGGATCTCCAGCCCGTTGCCCAGCGCCTCGCGCATATCGACCAGGAAGACGGACAGCCCGTCGGTCCGCTTCGCCACCTGGTCCTTCGGCGTGGTGCGCGCCAGCAACAGCATCAGGTCGGAATATTGCGCGCGGCTGGTCCAGATCTTCTGGCCGTTTACAACATAGCCATTGCCGTCCCGCACCGCCGTCGTGCGCAGGCTCAGCGTATCCGTGCCGCTGCTCGGCTCGGTCACGCCGAAGGCCTGGAGCCGCAGCTCGCCGGTCGCGATCTTGGGCAGGTAGCGCTGCTTCTGCTCGTCGCTGCCGTGACGGAGCAGCGTGCCCATGATGTACATCTGCGCGTGGCAGGCGCCGGCATTGCAGCCCGAGGCGTTGACCTCCTCCAGCACGGCGCTGCCGGCGGAGATCGGCAGGCCCGAGCCGCCATATTCCTCCGGGATCAGCACCGCCAGATAGCCCGCGTCGGTCAGCGCCTTGACGAAGGCCTCCGGATATTCGCGCTCGCGGTCGCGCTCGCGCCAGTAATCGCCGGGGAAGGTGGCGCACAGCCGGCGCACCGCCTCACGGATTTCGGGCCAGGTCTCGCCGACCTCCATCGTGATGGGGCTGGCATCGTTCATCGCATCCATGGGGTCCGCCGCCGCTTCCGTTTCGACACGCTCGCGCCGGAGTAAACCGGAAGCCGTGCCGGGAATCCAGCGCGCTAACGCCGTCCCCGCGCGTCCACCGGCCAGATCGCCTCCAGCATCTCGCCGCGCATGGCGTGATAGACGTCGTAGAGATTGACCGTCGGATCGCAATGCGGCGGGTGCAGCTCGACGATATCGCCGACCCGGAACCGCGCGGGGTTGCCCTCTGCATAGTGGACGCGGCCATGCTCGTCGCCGGCGAAGCTGAAGACCGCGCCTTCCGGCGCGCCGCGCGCGAACAGCGGCATCGGCCCGTCGGTCGCGAGCGCCTTCAGACCGGCGTCGATAATGGCGAACTCATCGCCGGCCGCGCTCACCACCGTCGCCATCACGAACAGCGCGGGCTCGAACGGGCCCGGTCCGTCCTCGGTCAGCGCCACCCTGCCGTAATCCACATCCATCACCGTGTAGCTGCCCGCCTGGAGCTCGCCCAGCACGCCGTGGCGGTAGTCAAGGGCATGCGTACCTGTGCCGCCGCCGGTGACCAGCGGGGGGACGAGGCCGGCATCCGCCAGCACTGCCGAGACATGGGCAAGGCGCTTGGACATCGCCGCCACCGCCTCGGCGCGCTCGGCATAGTCGTAAACATGCTGGAGGTGGCCGGCATAGCCCTGGATGCCGGCGAAGACGAGACCGGGCGCTTGCGTGATCTGCCGGGCCAGCGCCACCGCCGTTTGCGCGGAAGGCACGCCGGTGCGCTTCGTGCCGACATCGATATCGACCAGCAGCGAGAGCGGCTTGCCGGTCACCGCATCGGCCAGCGCGGCAATCGCAGCGGGGTCGTCGGCGACCGCCATCAGCCCTTCGGCCGCCTCGTTGAGCGCGACCAGCCGGGCCGCGCGGCCGGGACCGACCACGGGCGAAGTGACCAGCACGCCCGGAATGCCCGCGCCCGCCAGCACCTCCGCCTCGCCGAGCGTCGCGCAGCACTGGCCGACCGCGCCCGCCGCGATCTGCCGCCGTGCAACCTCGACACTCTTATGGGTCTTGGCATGGGGTCGCAGCGCCTGCCCGGTCCGCCGGCAATGGGCCGCCATGCGCTCGATATTGCGGTCGAGCGCGTCGAGGTCGAGCAGCAGAGCAGGGGTGTTGAGCCTGGCGCGGCCGCCCGCCTCGCCGATCAGATGCGCATTGGAGCCGGGTTCCATGGCCGTTCGTTCCTTCTGCTGAGGTGCCGGCCGGTTTTACACCGAGCGGGCGGAAAGCGCAGCGGCCGGGCGCAGCCCCTTCCGCCGATTGCCGCAGCATGGCAGCATGGGGCGCTTGTCCGGAGGAGAGGATTGCTCCCATGTCCCCGCGCGCCCCGGCGCCGCAGCGCGGCTTTGAGGATTTCCGGGTCGGAGAGACCTTCCATGCGCCCTCGCGCACCCATTCCGAATCACTGTTCTATGCCTTCCAGCTCGCCAGCGGCGACAATGCGCCGGTGCATTACGACATCGAGCATTGCCGCTCGCGCGGCTGGCCGGGCCTGATGGCGCACGGCTTCCAGACCTTGATCCAGACCGCGCCTGGCGCGACAGGCCTGGCGGCGGAGATGGAGGACGCGCTGGTCGGCTTCCTGGAGCAGTCGAGCCGCTTCCTGAAGCCCGTCTTCTCCGGCGACACGCTCTATCCCGAGCTCGAGATCGTTTCGCTTGAACCGCAGCGGACGACGGGCGTGATGACGCTGGCGAGCCGGGTGTGGAACCAGCGCGAAGAACTTGTGCTGGAAGGCCGGATGCGCTTCCTGCTGCGCCTGAAGCAGCCGCGGACGGCGGACGCCGCGGACTGAGGCAAGGAGACGGGTTTCATGACACTGGAGATACGGCCCCTGAGCGACGCGCTGGGTGCGGAGGTCACGGGCCTCGATCTGACGCAGCCGCTCGACGAAGCCGATGCGGCGGCGGTGCGCGAGGCCTTCCTCGACCGGCATCTGCTCTGCTTCCGCTCCGAGCCGCTTGCGCCGGCGGATTTCCTACGCGCCGCGCGCCTGTTCGGCGAGCCGCAATTGCAGCTTCTCCGCCATCGCCGCCACGGCGAGGCGCCCGAGGTCTCGGTGCTGGAGAGCACATACAAGCGCCCCGAGGACAAGCCGGACGACCTCGCACTGGTGCGCCTCTCCGGCTGGCACACGGATGACAGCTATTTCGCCCGGCCCGCCAAGGCGACCATGCTCCAGTCCCTCGCGCTGCCTTCATCCGGCGGCGAGACGCGCTTCTGCAGCACGCGCCGGGCCTGGGAAGCGCTCGACGACGACATGAAGGCGCGGATCGAGGGCGCCGAGGCGGTCCACGGCTACGATACGCCGCGCGCGCCGGGCCGGGCCGAGACGCGCACGGCAGCGGAGGCTGCCGAGACGCCCGATGTCGTCCATCCGCTCGTGCGCACGCATGAGGACACGGGCCGGAAGGCGATCTATTTCAACCCGAACCGCACCGACCGCGTGGTCGGGCTGGAGCGGGCGGAGAGCGATGCGCTGCTCGACCGCCTCTATGCGCATATGACGGCGGCGCGCTTCCGCTACGACCATGGCTGGCGGCTCGGCGACATCCTGCTCTGGGACAATCGCTGCCTGCTGCATTCGGTCAACACGGACTTCCCCGTCGGCGAGGCGCGCCGCCACCAGCGCATTCTGCTGAGGGGCTCGAAGCCGGTATGAGCCTGCGGATCGAAAAGCTGTCGCCCGCCATCGGCGCGGAAGTGAGGGGCGTGGACCCGCGCCGGCCGCTCGACGACGAGACCGCAGCGGCCATAGAGGCGGCGTTCGAGCAATATGGCGTGCTGCTGTTCCGGAACGCGCCGATGACGCCGCCGGAGCTGACGGCGTTCTCGCGCCATTTCGGCCCGCTTCAGCCGCATGTGCAGCGCGCCTACCAGCACCCCGAAGCGCCGGAGGTGGTGGTGATGACCAACCAGCATGCCGATGGCAGCTTCGACGAGACGGGCGCCAGGCGCGGGGCCATAGAGGATGTCCGCTATGGTTGGCATTCCGATCTCTCCTATGACCCGAAGCCGGCCAAGGCGACATTGCTGCACGCCACGAATGTGCCGTCCTCCGGCGGCAATACCTGTTTCGCCAATGCAACCGCCGCTTACGAGGCGTTGCCGGAAGAGGTGCGGGCGCGCGTGAAGGGCCGGGAGGCGTTGTTCGTCTATGGCACGGACCAGCGCAATCGGAGCCTTGTCGTGGCGGCGCGCACGCTGGACAGCGAGCAGCGTGCCGTCCATCCGGTCATCAACGCCCATGCGGCGACCGGGCGGTCGGCGATCTACGCCAATCCGCTGCTGACCGTCGGCATTGTCGGCATGGCGCAGGAGGAGAGCGACCGCCAGCTGGACGAGCTCTACGACATGCTCGACCGGGCGGAATTCCACTGGGAGCATGAATGGTCCGTCGGCGACACGCTGATGTGGGACAATCGCGGCGGCGTCATGCATTGCGGGCGGCTCGACTATCCCCGGAACGAACTCCGCCGCTTCCTGCGCACCACGGTCACCGGCGGCCCGATCCTGCCGGCGTAAGGCCGGTTTGCGGGCCGGGTTTGACGTAGCTTGGCCGGGCCTGACCGGGCCTGGCCGGGGCCGCCCGTCTCCCTGTCAGCTTCCGGGATTCAGTCCCGGTTGGACAAGCTGTTGAGAGATCGCAGCTAGAGCCCCAAGCAGCTAAAGCCCCAATTGGTGCTTGGCGACGATATTGCGCTGGATCTCGTTGGACCCGGAATAGATCGAGGCGGCGCGCAGGAAGAGATAGCCCGGCAGGAGGCCGTTGAAGGCCTCGTCGCCGACCGGCTCTTCGTTCCAGCCGTGGCGGAGCGCATTCACGTCCATCGGCAGCGCGTAATAGCCCGCGGCCTTGACCCCGAGCTCCGAGATCGCCTGCTGCACCTCGCTCCGTCTGATCTTTATCATCGAGGTGAGCGCGCCGAGCTCACGGTCCGCCGAATAGGCGGCCAGCGCCCGCAGCATCACCTGCTCGACGGAGAGAAGCTGGATTTCGATGTCGGCGCAGCGCCGGCGGAAATCCGCATCGTCGATCAGCCGCCCGCCATCCGAGGCTTCCCCGGCGGCGATGTCCCTGACGCGCTTCAGCGCCGTCTTGAGCTCGCCCACGCCGCCGCCGCTCATACGCTCATGCTGGAGCAGATATTTGGCGATCGTCCAGCCTCGGCCCTCTTCGCCCACCAGGCTGGAGGCGATGGGCGCGCGCGCATCGGTGAAGAAGGTCTCGTTGACATGGCGCAGGCCGTTCATGGTGATGATCGGGCGCACCTCGATGCCGGGCGTCGTCATCGGGAAGATGAGGAAGGAGATGCCGTCCTGCTTCTTTGCCTCGTCGCTGGTGCGCACGAGGCAGAAGATCCAGTCGGCATGGTGCGCGAGCGAGGTCCAGATCTTCTGCCCGTTGATGACATAGTCACCGCCGTCGCGCAGCGCGCGGGTCTTGAGCGAGGCGAGGTCCGAGCCGGAGCCGGGCTCGGAATAACCCTGGCACCAGACGCGCTCGCCGGAGAGGATCTTGGGCAGGTGCTCGGCCTTCTGCTCCTCCGTGCCGAAGGCCATCAGCACCGGGCCGACCATGCCGAGGCCGAAGCCGGAGAGGCGTGGCGCGCCCGCCAGTCCCGCCTCCTCGTCGAAAATATAGCGTTCCGCCGGCGTCCAGCCGGCGCCGCCATGCTCCTCCGGCCAGGTGGGGGCCACCCAGCCGCGCTCGTAGAGCGCGCGGTGCCAGCGCATATAGTCGTCTTTGGCGACTTCCATGCCGGAGACGACCTTGCGCCGCACATCCGGCGGCAGCTTGTCGTGAATGAAGGCGCGCACCTCCTGGCGGAAGTCTTCCTCGGCCCGGCTGAACTGCATCGGCGCTCCCCTTTGTTGCCGTCGCCGCAAAAGCCTAGGAGTCTGCGCCGCCGATGTCACGGCCTGCATCGCGTTCAGGCATGACAGGGGACAGGCCGGAGACGGTGCGCGCTGTCAGGACAGCACGGAGATCGTCTTTCGCCGGATGAGGTCGAAGTCGATGGCGGCGCCGAGGCCCGGCGCTTCCGGCGCATGGACCCGGCCGGCGCCGTCCACGATGATTTCCTCGGCAAGCCCGTAGCGGTGGGCGCCGTCCGGCATCAGCACTTCGAACATCTCGGTGTTCGGAATGGCGCAGATCAGATGCAGGTTCGCGATGTTGTTGAGCGAATTGCCGCCATGATGGACCTCGTAGGACATGTGGAAGGCCTCGGCCAGATGCGCCGTCTTGAGGCAGGCGGTGAGCCCGCCCTTCACCGCCACATCGCCGCGCAGATAGTCGGTCGCCTGCAGCAGCAGCCAGGGGGCGTAGGCTTGGAAGCCGCCGGGGCTGTATTCGGTCGCGAGTATGGGAATGTCGAGCTTCTGGCGGAGCTTGATGTAGTTGGTGATGTCGTCGTCGGCGAGCGGGTCCTCATACCAGTAGAAGCCGAGCCGCTCCGCCGCCCGGCCGACGCGCATCGCCGCCGGGTAGTCATAGGACCAGGTGCTGTCCAGCATGATGCGGTAACCATCGCCGACCGCCTTGCGCACGGCCTCGCAGACGCGGATATCCTCCTCCGGGTCGGTCGGCGGGTGGATCTTGTAGGCTTTCCAGTTGTTGTCGCGGAAGGAGACCGCCTCCTCGGCATAGGCCTCCGGCGACGCCAGCACGGCGGAGCTGGCATAGGCGGGCGCGCTGGTGCGAACCGTGCCCATCAGCCGGTGGATCGGCAGGCCCGCCACCTTGCCGGCGATGTCCCAGAGCGCGATATCGACCGCGCCGATCGCCCGCCAGGTGGTGTTGCGGTTGCGCGCCGTCAGCCCCAGATAGAGCCGCTCGCGGTCGAGCGGGTTCTCGCCCATCACCTGCGGCTTGAGGAAGCGGATGAGCGAATCGGCGTCGCTCGCCGCTCCCCGGCTGGCCGAGCCCAGAAAGGCATGGCCCTCGACACCGTCATCGGTGCGCAGCGTCAGCAGGCCGAGCTCGCTGCGGCCCTCGAACCGGCCCGTATGCTTGCCATAGCTCGTCGCCGGGATATCGTCCCAGGCGAACAGGGTGAGCGTCACATCGTCGATCTTCATGGGGCCCGCGCTTTCCTGCCATCTTGAACCGGGGCGCGAAGCGTCTCATATGCCGGGCCGGGACGGAACAGGCAGGAGGACGCATGCGATGAGCGAAGAGCGCCGGGAGTTTCAGGCGGAGGTCGGACGCATCCTCGACCTCATGGTGCACTCGGTCTATTCGGACAAGGAAATCTTCCTGCGCGAGCTGATTTCCAATGCGGCGGACGCCTGCGATCGGCTGCGCTACCGCGCCATCGCCGAGTCGGAGCTGCTGGACGGGGACGGCGATTTCCGTATCCGCATCGAGGTGGACAAGGACGCCCGGACCATTACCGTCGCCGACAATGGCGAGGGTATGGGACGCGATGAGCTGGTCGAGAATCTGGGCACCATTGCGCGCTCGGGCACGGCCGCCTTCGCCGAGAGGCTGACCGGCGACGCGAAGAACGACGTTGCGCTGATCGGGCAGTTCGGCGTCGGCTTCTATTCCGCCTTCATGGTGGCGGAGCGGGTGCGGGTCGTCTCCCGCGCCGCGGGGGCGGAAGAGGCGTTCGCCTGGGAATCGGACGGGCGCGGCGCGTTCACGGTCTCGGAGGCCGAGCGGGAGCCGCGTGGCACGGCAGTCCGCCTGCATCTGAGAGAGGATGAGGACGAGTTCCTGGAGCCGGCCCGGCTGCGTGCGGTGGTCAAGACCTATTCCGACCATATCGCCATTCCGGTCGAGATGGCGGGCGAGACCGTCAATGAAGCTTCCGCGCTCTGGACCCGGCCGCGGAACGAAATCGAGCCGGAGCAATACACCGAGTTCTACCGCCATGTGGGTCACGCCTTCGACGAACCCTGGCTCACGCTGCATTTCCGCGCCGAGGGCGTGATTGAATATGCGGGCCTGCTGTTCGTGCCGACAGCGCGCCCGTTCGACCTCTTCAATCCCGACCGCAAATCGGCGCTCAAGCTCTATGTGAAGCGCGTGTTTATCACCGACGACGCGCCGGAACTGGTCCCGGCCTGGCTGCGCTTCCTGCGCGGCGTGGTGGACAGCGAGGACCTGCCGCTCAACCTCTCGCGCGAGATGCTGCAGCGCAATCCCGTGCTCCGGCGCATCCGCGACGGGCTGGTGCGCCGGGTGCTGGGCGAGCTCAAGACGAAGGCCGACGCGGACAAGGAAGGCTACGAGACCTTCTGGGAAGCCTTCGGGCCGGTGCTGAAGGAGGGCCTCTACGAGGACTCCGGCCAGCGCGAGGCGCTGCTGGAGCTGGCGCGCTTCCGCTCGACGGCGTCGGAGGGCTGGACGACGCTCGCCGGCTATGTCGAGCGGATGCCGGAGGGCCAGGACGCGATCTACTACATCGCCGGCGAGGAAGGCGCTGCGCTTGCCGGCAGCCCGCATCTGGAGGGGTTCCGCGCGCGCAAGGTCGAGGTGCTGCTGCTGCAGGACCCGGTGGACGACTTCTGGGTGTCGGCCGTCGGCGACTATGACGGCAAGCCCTTTGTCTCCGTCTCGCGCGGCGGCATCGACCTCGGCGCCATTGCGCTGGCGGATAGTGAGACGCCCGCAGACGAGGCCGCGCCGGAAGCCGATATCGCCTCGCTGGTCGCGCTGTTCAAGGTAACGCTCGGAGAGGCGGTCAAGGATGTGCGCGGCTCGGAGGCGCTGACCGAAAGCGCCGTGCGCCTGGTGGCGGATCAGGGCGACATGGACCTGCATCTGGAGCGGATGCTGCGCCGCCACGGCCAGATCGATGGCGCGGCGGCGCGGCGGGTGCTCGAGCTCAATCCGCGCCACCGGCTGGTGCAAGGCCTCGCGCGCTCCATGGCCGCGGGCGAGGACCGGGCCGCACAACTCGCGCCCCTGCTGCTGGACCAGGCGCGGATCGCCGAGGGCGAGACGCCGGACGACCCCGCCGCTTTCGCCCGCCGGCTCGCCGACGCGCTCGCCGATAGCCTGCCGATGACCGGCAAATGACCCAAGGGGAAACCGCTCCGGCGTAGCCGGTAATTACTCGAGAGCGGTCCGGCGCCGTAAAGGCGACTGTGCCGTCCGAGGTCGTAGCGCCGCAGCCTTCATCGGCGGAATCCGCTACATATATCCCTCCTGCCCCCGGAACGGAGACCCGGCCCGTGACAAGCGATCCCCAGACCCGCCCGCGCTATCTCGGCCTGCCGACCTTCATGCGCCTGCCCTATTCGGAGGATCTGGAGGGCGTCGATATCGCGGTGCTGGGCGTGCCTTTCGACGGCGGGGTGAGCAACCGGGCCGGCGCCCGCCACGGGCCGCGCGCGGTCCGGGACCTGTCGAGCATGGTCCGCAAGGTCAACCAGGCCACCGGGGCGACGCCCTTTGATGCCGCCAGCATTGTGGATGGCGGCGATATCTGGACCGAGCGAGTCTATCGGCTGGAGGACGCCCATGCCGATATCGAGCAGGGCTTTGCAAGGGTGCGCGCGGCGGGCGCGGCGCCGCTCTCCATAGGCGGCGACCATTCGATCAGCCTGCCGATCATGCGCGCGCTGTTCTCCGGCGGGCCGCCGGTCGGCATGGTCCATGTCGACGCCCATTGCGACACGGCCGACGATGACGGGCCCTCGCGCTTCCATCACGGCGCGCCCTTCAGCCGCGCGGTGGAGGAGGGGTTGCTGGACCCGAAGCGGACCGTGCAGATCGGCATTCGCGGCCCGCTCTTCGACCCCGACAGGTGGAAGTTCAGCTATGACGCGGGCATGCGCGTCGTGCCGATGGAAGAGGTCTATGAGATCGGGCCGAAGGGCGCGGCCGCCATCGCGCATGAGGTCGTTGGCGGCGGCCCGACCTATCTTTCCTTCGACATCGACTGCCTCGACCCCGCCTTTGCGCCCGGCACCGGCACGCCGGAGATCGGCGGCTTCAGCACCGCTGAGGCGCTCATCCTGCTGCGCCGGCTTGCGGGCATCGACTTCGTCGCGGGCGACCTGGTGGAAGTGTCGCCGCCTTTCGATTCCGCCGGCATCACCGCGCTCGCCGGTGCCAGTCTCATGTTCGAGATCCTGTGCCTGCTGACCGGCTCGCTGGAAGCCCGGCGCCAGGCGGCGGCGGAGTGAGGCGCGACAGATGAACGGCGGAAGGTTCGAAGGGCGCACGGCCCTGGTGACGGGCGGGTCGCGCGGCATCGGCCGGGCGATCTGCGTCCAGCTTGCGCGCGAGGGCGCCTGGGTCGCGGTCAACTATGCGGAGAGCGCTGAGGCAGCGGCCAAAACGCTTGATCTCATGCGCGCCGAGGACGGGCAGGGCGGCGTCTTCCAGGCGGATGTCGCTTCCTGGGAAGCGACATCCGCCATGTTCGACGCCATCGAGGCCGTGCGCGGCCCGGTGGACCTGCTGGTGACCAATGCCGGCGCCGCGTCTTTCCAGGACGATGGGGACATTCCGCTGGAGCTCTGGCGGCGCATCCTGTCGGTCAATCTCGACGGCACCTTCCACTGCGTCTGGCGCGCGAAGGAGGCTATGCGGGCGCGGAAGGACGGCCGCATCGTGTGTATCTCCTCGATCAACGGCATTACGGGGAGCCGCATACGACGCGACCGCCTGATCGCCTATGGCACGTCGAAGGCTGCGGTGATCGGGTTCGTGCGGAATTGCGCCAACGCCTTCGGGCCGGACATCCGCGTGAACTGCGTGGCGCCGGGCCTGATCGACACCGACATGACGAAGGACATGAGCGCCGAGATGCATGCCCGCATCGTCGGCGAGACGCCGGCCGGGCGCAGCGGCACACCCGAGGATGTCGCGGAACTCACCTGCTTTCTGCTGAGCGACACCGCCAGCTTCATCACCGGCCAGACTTGCGTGACCTCCGGCGGCCTGGTGACGCTGCCGTAACCCTCGACCGGGAGGCTATGCGCCGACGACTTGCGCCGGTTCGGAAGGGCGCGGGCCGGCGCCGCGGGCGAAGCGAGCGTCGTTGTAGATCTTGACCGTGGTGGGCGCGTAGAGCGGCGGGTGAGCGGCGTCGATGCAGG
>LXNI01000853.1_pt1 | contig 31661 bp, 19 predicted proteins | sample 809091 | NCBI WGS metagenome assembly LXNI01 (sample SAMN04870527, study PRJNA318959) | sponge metagenome | biome: 01000161; feature: marine sponge reef; material: water | host: Sarcotragus foetidus | place: Greece: Milos, Mediterranean Sea | collected 2013-05-29 | depth 5-7 m | reverse complement strand
TGCCGCCGACACCGGAAACGATGTTCACCACCGGCGTCACGACCGGCGCGTCGTCGTCGAGGACCGACGCCGTCTTCGATGCCGCCGCGCCCAGCGTGTAGCCGTCGCCGGCGTTCAGCGTCAGCGTCACCGACCCGTCGGCCTCGTCCGCGCTGTCGCCGACGGTGGCCACATCGATGGTGACGCCGCCGCCGGCGGCGATGGTGATCGTGCGCACGCCGGTCGTGACCCCGAAGTCGCCTGTGGCGGTGACGGTCGCGGTGACCGCCAGATCGCCCGCCGGCGCCGGGTCCGCCTGCAGGCCGAAGACGGCGGGCGAGCCCTCCGTCGCGTCGGCCGCGAGGATGACACTCACCACCGGCAGCACGACAGCGTCGTCATCGTCGGCCACAGCCACCGTGGCCGACGCCTGGGCAGCCGACACGCTGTAGCCGACGCCGCTGTTCACCGCCGCGCTGACCGAGCCGTCGGCCTCGTCCGCCTCGTCGTCGCTGGTGGCCACGCTGAACGTGGCGCTGCCGCCTGTGGGGACCGTCACCGTCCGCGGTCCCGTGGATGCGCCGTAGTCGCCGTCGGCGCTGACCGTGACGGTGACCGTCAAGGCGTCCGTCGGGGCCGGGTCCGCGGTGACCGTGAAGGTGGCGGCGCCGCCCTCGGTCACCCCGCCGCCGGCGGTGACGCCCACCTCCGGCAGCGCGACCGTGTCGTCGTCGTCGGCGACGGCGACCGTCGCCGACGCCTGGCCGACCGACACGTTGTAGCCGACGCCGTTGTTCACCGCGGCGCTGACCGAGCCGTCGGGCTCGTCCGTGTCGTCGTCGCTGGTCGCGACGCTGAAGCTGGCGCTTCCGCCCGTCGGGATGGTGACTGTCCGCGACCCGGTGGCCGCGCCGAAGTCGCCGGCCTGGCTGATGGTGACGGTGACCGTCAACGGCGCTGTCGGGGCCGGGTCGGCGCTGACCGTGAACGTGGCGTCGCCGCCCTCGCTGACCCCGCCGCCCGCAGCGATGCTCACCGCCGGGGCGTCGGCCACCCACTCCTCGCCCGCATGCAACGTCCGGAACCTGATCTTCTCTCCGATCGGGGTGTAGTCCAGATCCCACACCCGCAGCTCGTACATGACCCTCGGCCTCAGAGCGGTGAACTCGACCGTGGTGCCGCTGGTGCGCTTCGTCACGACATCGTGGCTGCCATCAGCGAGCAGCACGATCTCATACAGGCTCACACCGGGCTGCGACGGCCACACGACGGTCACGCTGTCGCCGGTCACGCGCGTCACCCGCACCGGATTCGGCGGCGGGGCGTCGTCGTTCAAGACGGCGGTCTGCGCGAAGCCGCCGAACTCGGCCTTCTGGTAGCCGTCACCGTCGACGACCTGCAACAAGATCACACCGTTGTCCTTGTTCGTGTCGTCGTTGTCGGTCGTCGCGATCTCGACCCGGGCGGAACCCGACGTCGGCACCACGACCGTGCGCCGGCCCAGCTGGCCGTCGAGGCCGATCTCCGTTTGTCCGCTGTTGTAGCTGTGGCCGACATCGACTTGCACCGCCAGCGGCTCGACCGGCGGCGGGTTCACCGTCACCGTGAAGGTGGCCGTGTCGCCCTCGGTGACCGACGTCGCCGCCGCCGACACGTCCACGACCGGATTCGCGGGCGTCACCGGATCCGAGCCCGCACTCAACGTCGTGAACGTCAACTCCTCACTGCCCGAACCCGGCAGCACCACACCCTCATGGACGTAGAACACCTGCACGCTGTGCTCAGTCTCAGGCTCGAGGCCCTCGAGGACATGGGTCGGCGCGTCGGCCTGCTCGCTGTGCACACCACCACCGGAGGTCTCGAGCTGCACCTGGTAATGCTGATCACCGAACATCTCACCCCACGTCAGCTTCACGTCCGTGTCGGACAGCTGCCCTATCGCGATCTTGTTGATCTGCGCGTCGATCGCAGGAGGCGTGTACTGCTCCGACATCATCCCGCCGCCTGTCGAGCCGAAGGGGACCACCACCCAGTCCTCGAACTTGTAGTCAAGGGTCCGGTAGTAGTGGTTGTTGGGGTTGTTTGATTCGATGTTGGCTGCGCTGTTGCCGGGCAGCTCGATGTCCTTGCGCTGGAGCATCTGGTTGGTGTCGACGCGGATCCTGACGCCCTTGGTCGCATCAGCGTCGGCGTCGACCGTGATGGTCACCTCGACCGGTTCGTTCCAGCCGGTGCGGCCCTTGCTTCTCTGGGCGTCGGTCAGCGGCCTGGCCGGATCGGCATAAAGATAGGAGGCGTTGGGCTGCTTGAACGTCGGGCTGACCGAGATGTCGAACACGCCGGTGCGTCTCGGGCCGTAATCGATGGAGCTCGGGTTGTCCAGATTCGTGGTGCCCAGCACCCGCACGAACGTCTCCATCTCCTGATAGGTCGGATGGTAGGTGGCGTCGTCGGTATTGTCGTCGGGGTCGTCCACAGGGTTGACCCGCCTGCTGACGGCCGTGTTCCGATCCAGCATGGTGGCGGGATTCTTGTTCAGCTTGATGTAGAACGTGTGCGACGAGCCCGGCGCCAGCGTGTCGGGCAGGGCCTTGTGCAGCCCGTTCTCCGAGCCCAGCACATACGTCCCGTTCTCGGTGGCGGAGAAGACGAGCTCCTGTTCCCATTTGTCGTCGTCGACGATATGGACCCGCACCGGATAGTCGACCCGCACGGAGCTGTTGGCGTGGACCAGGACGATGTGCTTGATGTCGAAATGGTGGTCGTAGGCGTCGGCGTCCTCGCCGGCCTGGAACTTCACCGACTGCCACTGGTCCCAGCCGCTCGCGCCGAACGTCTGGCGCTTGTGGTCACAGCCGCCGTGAATGTCATGGTCCACCGTGTTGCCGCCGGCGTCGAGGCCCTTCTTGAACAGGGCCGACTTGTACGGAAAGCCGTGCGGGCCGGTCTCGTTGTCGACCCGGTTGTTGATCTCGTCGGCCTTCTTGCCCTTGCGCCACGACACCCCATGCGCCGGCGTCGCCACACAGGAGATCCGGTCGAAATCGGGCGCCGGGCCGAGATGGAAGAACGCCCGGTTCCCGCCCTCTTTGCTGCGGCCCAGCGGATCCACGACCGGCGTCACCGACGCCTCTTTCAGGACAACCTGCTGCGAGTTCCAAAGCCCCTCATAGGGATCGCGGTGGAACTTGTACTGGTACTCCACCACGTCGCCGCCCTCGTGGAGGGTGATCATGAGGTTGTCGCCCTCCACCCACTCCGGGGTGTCGCCCTGCTGGGTGCGGAGTATCAGGCCCCCGGGACGATCCCCGTCCGGGAGCGCGATCCGCGAGGTGGCCGGCAGCAGATTCGGCCCCGTCAACGTCACCTCGAGGGTCTCGGTCGGGTCCTGGTTGCCGGTGAGCATGTCTTCCAGGCCCTCCACCGCGAACTTGACCAGGCCGTTGGACGCGCTCGCACTGAACGTCGTCGTGGACGTGGTGACTCCACCATCTATCACCGTCGAGAAGCCGGTGGCGGGGATCGGAGTGGCGTTGTCGTGGGGGTAGTAGACGTTGAATTCATTCAGAGCCGCCGTGGTCGTGAGCTTGATGGAGACGCTTGAGCCCTCCACCTTCTCGAACACGACCGTCTTCTTCTCGCCCTCATACACCGACGAGTACGACGGCTGCCTGTAGCTCGGCGGCGCCGGCAGCGTCACCGTCTCCCCCGCGACCCGGAAGACCGGCGACAGGGCGTAGAAGGAATGCTGCTCGCTGCGCGACGCGTCGTTGTAGTCGATCGGCCCCGTCGAGCCCGAGTTGATCCAGAACCTGCCGCGGCGCACATTGCCCGACGAGCCGAGATGGTTCGCGTGCTTCGACCCGTCCTCGGCGGTGCCGGTCCAATGCCAGTCATTGCTCGCCTGCGTTCCCGCCTCGGTCGTGCGGTCCTGCTCCTTCCAGTTGTCCCAGCGGCTGCTCCACAACTCGTTCTTGTTGTCCACCACCCGTTTGCCGTCCAGCCAGTAGATCGCCACATTCGGATGGGCGCTGTTGGAGGGGTTGGTCATCGTATGGTCCCGGGCGTCCACCGTCGCCGTCGAACCCAGCGCCTTGAACTGCGAACTGTAGGTCTGGATCGCGGAATGGCCCGCGGCGGCGGCAGTCTGCACGAACGTGTCGTAGGTGGCGATGTCCGTCGCCGTCCCGTCGCGCTTCGTCGACGTCATGAACATCAACCGGAACTGGCCGCCGGGCCCCACCGCAGCCGGCTTCAACGCCCAATTCTCAGGCACCACGATCGGCGCCGGCACCGTCTGCGCGTGCGCGACACCCGGCCGCTGCACCGACAACGCCGCCGGCAACGCCAACAACCCCAACACCAGCACCAACAGAACCGACACAACCCGCCGACGACACCCGCCGCCGGCCCCAAGAGTTACAAGACGATGCCCTCTACCCGAAGGGGGGGGGGGGTGGGGAATATTCAGAACGCATAGCCGACGCCTTCCAGGCCGCGGAAAATTGCAGACAGCATTCTATAACCGCCCCACCCCACAAACGCAATACCCGTCCACCGCCGCGCACCCACCACACCGGCGGACCCAGGCTTAACCTGAGCTGTGGTGACCACCGCACCCGGCTCCTCAGAGGCACCCCGAGCCTTCACCGACGCATGGGTGGCCCGCCTCGACTCGGCACTGTCGGAATGCTCGGTGGACCCAGAGGTGGACCTCGTCCTGGAGCACCGGGTTGCGAACGAGGACGGCTCGGTCTTCTGCTGGCATGTGCGCGTGGCCCGGGGCCGCGCCTCGGCGGCCACCGGACCCTCGGGCGACGAACACGCCGACCGGCGCGTGTCGTTCGCCTCGGACCGCGAGACGGCCCGGGAGATGGCCGAAGACGGCAGGTCCATCCAGCGGGCCTTCGCCCAGGGACGGCTGCATCTCGACGGCGATCCGAGGCTGCTGATCGCGGCCCGTCCGGCCATGGACGCGATCGGCGCGGCGCTGTCGCCGCCCGCTTGATCCTTGTAGCGAGCGCAAGTCGGGGAAAGCCTGTCGCGTCGTGGCGGGGTGTTTCCCGCTCTTGTTCGCTGCGCTCACGGGCCGCTCGGGCCACGGCCTCGCCCGTATGCGCCGGATTCGCTCGCCTGTTCGCTCGGCCTCCTACTTGAGGAAGCGGCTGGTGGTGTTGTCGGCCAGCACCTTCCCGCCGGTCTGGCAGGCCGGGCAATAGGCCACCCGGTAGCGGCGGTACTCGACCGACCGCACCGTCTCGCCGCAGGCCGGGCACGCCTGGCCCACGCGGTGGTGCACGTTGTTGGGCCGGTCCGCGGAGCGGCCCATCTCGTCGAGGCCGCGCTCCGCGGCCAGGCCCCGTTCGATGGCTGCACCCATCGCCGAGTGGAGGCGGTCCACCGCCTCGCCGTCGAGGCGCGACGTGTTGGCGAATGGGGAGACCCGGGCCGCGTGGAGCACCTCGTTGGCCAGCAGCCGGCCGATTCCGGCCAGATGCGACTGGTCGCGCAGGAACCCGTGTACTCGCTCGCTGGCATCGGCCAGGCGCCCGGCGAGATCGTCGCGGCTGATGGTGTCGGCATCGGGGCCCAGACGCGACAGCGGCTCGACTCCGGACGGGTCGCCGGCGACGAGCCACACCCCGGCCCGGCGTTCGGTGCCGGCCTCGGTCAGCAGCAGCGCCTCACCGTCGCTGAAGGTCCAGCGGGCCATGCCGCCTCTGGGCTTGGGGGCCTGCCGGGTGTCGGGACGGAGCCGTCCCCCCTGCATCAGATGAACGACGAACGTGAACTCGCCGGCGTCGGTGCCGCCATCGGGGCCGCCGAAGCGCAGCAACAGGTACTTCCCCCGATGGTCGACCGCGGCCAGCGTCTGGTTCTCGACGGCCGCGGGCCTGGGATCGAAAGTCTTGAGGGCGGCCGGGTGCAGCGGCTGGAACCGGGCCAGCGCTGCTCCCGAGAACACGCTCGACAGCCGCTCGGCGTGGGCTGCTACCTCGGGCAGCTCCGGCACCGGGGTGCCCCGCCTCTAGATGAGGCCCAGCGACGCCACCGTGTCGCGCTCGGCGGCCAGCTCGGCCACCGAGGCGTCGATGCGGGCCCGGGAGAAGTCGTCGATGTCGAGCCCGCCGACGATCTGGTAGGCGCCGCCGGCGCAGGTGGCCGGGAACGACGAGATCAGCCCCTCGGGCACGCCGTAGCTGCCGTCGGAGGGCACCGCCATCGACACCCAGTCCCCCGGTGGGGTGCCCAACATCCAGTCGCGCACATGGTCCACGGCCGCGTTGGCCGCAGAGGCTGCCGACGACGCGCCCCGGGCCTCGATGATGGCTGCTCCCCGCTGCTGCACGGTGGGGATGAAGGTGTCCTCGAGCCAAGCCTGGTCGTCGACGAGCGCGGCCGCGTTGCGACCACCCACTTCGCAGTGGAACACGTCGGGGTACTGGGTGGCGGAGTGGTTGCCCCAGATGGTCATCTTGGCGATGTCGGCGACGGTGGCACCGAGGCGGGCCGCGAGCTGGGCCTTGGCCCGGTTGTGGTCGAGGCGGGTCATGGCCGTGAATCGTTCGGGAGGGACGCCGCCGGCGTTGTTCATGGCGATCAGGCAGTTGGTGTTGGCCGGGTTGCCCACCACCAGCGCGCGAAGGTCGTCGGCCGCGCCGGCAGCCAGGGCCCTGCCCTGCACGGTGAAGATGGCGCCGTTGGCCTCCAGCAGGTCCTTGCGCTCCATTCCCTTGGAGCGGGGCCTCGAGCCCACCAGCAGGGCGATCTGGGCGCCGTCGAAGGCCTCGCCGGGATCGTCGCTGAGAACCGTGCCGGCCAGCAGCCCGAAGGCACAGTCGTCGAGTTCCATGGCCACGCCCCGCAGGGCGTCCATGGCCGGCGGGATCTCCAGCATCTGCAGGATCACCGGCTGGTCGGGACCGAGCATCGACCCGGAGGCGATGCGGAAAAGCAGGCTGTAGCCGATCTGGCCGGCGGCGCCGGTGACGGCCACTCGTACGGGATCGTTCATGACGCCACCGTACCGGGTGGCGTGAGCGCAAGGCCGCGGCAGTGCCCGCTACCGGCCCGTGGGCGCGGCTCGGCGGGTGTTGCCCACCCAGGACTCGTGAAGCCGGGCATACACCCCTCCGGCCTCGACCAGCTCGTCGTGGCGGCCCTGCTCCACGATGCGGCCGTCGTCGAACACGAGAACCAGGTCTGCTCGTTCGGCGGTGCTGAGACGGTGAGCGACCGACACCGTCGTGCGTCCCTGGGAGAGGTGTGCCATAGCCGAAGCCAGCGCCTCCTCGGTCTCGGGATCCACCGCGGAGGTGGCCTCGTCCAGCAGGAGCAGGCCCGGATCGGCGACCTGGGCCCGGGCCAGGGCCACGAGCTGGCGCTCGCCCACCGACAGCCGGCCGCCCCGCTGGCCCACCGGCGTGTGCATGCCGGCGGGCAGGCCCTCCATCCATCGCTGCAGTCCGAGCGCTTCCACGGCGGCGGCCGCGTCGGCCTCGGTGGCGCCGGGCCGGCCGTAGCGGATGTTGTCCTCGATGGTGGCTGCGAACAGGAAGCCGTCCTGCGGGACCATGCGTATGCCCCGGCGGCGGGCATCGGGCGCCACGGCGCGAAGATCCACCCCGCCGATGAGCACATAGCCCGATGAGGGGTCTGCCAGGCGGGCCAGCAGCCGCGCGAAGGTGGTCTTGCCCGAGCCGGTCTCGCCCACCACGGCCACATCGGCGTCGGCCGGTATGGCCACGTCGACGCCCCGCAGCACGGGCTCACCGGCCCGGTACGAGAAGTCCACGCCCCGGACCTCCACCGGCAGCGGCCCGTCGGGCAGCTCCCGCGCCTCGTCGGGGGCCGGCTCGATGACTTCGACGGGCGTGTCGAGCACTCCCATCACCTTCCACCAGGCCGCCAACGCCGCCTGGGTGTTGTCGAAGACCTCGCCGATCTCCGAGATCGGCCTGATCAGCAGGCGCACCAGGAACACGAACGCCACCAGCCCGCCGGCGCCGATGCCCAGCTCGTCGCTCCACGTCACCCCGGCGACGATGGCGGCGGCCAGCGCCACCGACGACACCAGGTCGACCACCGGCAGCATGAACGCCCACCACTTGAAGGCCGACAGCTGGGTCTCGTACTGGCGGTCCACGGCGCGGTCGAGGCGGGCCCGCATGGCGCCGCGGTACCCGTAGGCCCGTATCACCGCCGCGGCGGACACCGCCTCGCTGGTGTGGCCCATAGTGTCGGCCACCCGGTCGCGCACCCGGGAATGGGCCGCGATCTGGCGACGCTGTATCCAGCGCAGGAACGGCAGGAGCAGCAGGTGCAGGGCGGACACGAGCAGCGTCAGCTGCCAACTGTAGAAGAGCATCACCGCCAACGTCGCCAGGATCAGCACCGGATTGATGGTCCACGAATAGGCCCCCCACTGCATGAACAGGGCCATGGCCTCGATGTCACTGGTCACCCGGGCCACCAGCACCCCCCGGCGAGACTCGCTGTGCGCGGCCAGGCTCAGGCGGTGGATGTGCTCGAACGCCCTGACCCTCAGCCCGAGCAGCACCGACTCGGCCATGCGCACCAGCCGGATCAGCGCGAAACGGCTCGCCGCGGCCACCACCAGCACGGCTGCCAGCGCGGCCAGCGACAGTGTCCAGACCACGCCGGGCCGGTACCCGTCGGCGCCGAGCACGCCGTGGTCCAGCACGAGCTGCACCATGACCGGCACGATCAGCCTTCCGACCGCTGCGAACAGGCCCACTGCGGCTATCGCCGGCACGCCCCGGCGCAGTTCCGGGCTCATGGCGATGCCGCGGCGCAGCACACGGAGTGCCCTGACCGGTTCGGTGGCCGCTCCGTCCAGGTCCTCGCCGATGCCTGCCCGGTCCGGTGCAGACCGTGCGCCGGCGGGCGCTTCGCTCGGACGCGTCCGGCCGAGGTCGATGTCCGGTGTCTCGCTCATCCGGCGGAGGTCTGCTCGTAGGCCGAGACCAGCGACCGGTAGTCGTCGAGGGCCAGCAGCTCGTCATGGGTGCCGTCGGCGACGATCCTGCCGCCGGCGAGGTACGCCACCCGGTCGGCGAGCTCGATGGTGGAGATGCGGTGCGCCACCACCAGCACCGTGGTGTCCAGGTCGCGCCGCAGGTTGGCGAGGATTTCGCTCTCCACGACGGGATCGACCGCACTGGTGGCGTCGTCGAGCATTAGCAGCCGGGGCGAGCGCACCAGGGCGCGGGCCAGGGCCACCCGTTGCCGCTGGCCGCCCGAGAGCGTCACGCCCCGCTCCCCCACCACGGTGGCAGGGCCGTCGGCCAGCCCGTCCACGAAGCCGCCCGCGGCCGCGGACGCCAGTGCGGCGGCCACATCGGCCGGAGCGCTCCCGGTCTGCAGGTCGACATTCTCGACCACCGAGTCCGCGAACAGGAACGCCTCCTGGAACACCAGCGCCACCGCGTCGTGGATCTCGGCGGGATCAATGCGGTCGAGCTGGACGCCAGACAGGCGGATCGAGCCTCGCGCGACGTCGTTGAGCCCGGCCACGGTCTCGAGCAGTGTCGACTTGCCCGACCCGGTGGCGCCCACCAGGGCGACGGTCTCCCCCGCTCGCACCTGCAGCGAGACCCCGTCGAGCACGAGCCGCGAGCCGTAGCCCACGGCCAGGTCCTCGATCCCCAGGCCGAGCGGGCCCTCCGGGAGCAGCCGTGCCCCGGTTGGCGCGGCTGCACCGACGGGCCGCTGGAGGACCCGGTCCACCCGCTCCAGCGACACGACCGAGCGGGGCATCTCCTCCAGGAAGAAACCCACGATGAACAGCGGCAGAGCCAGCAGCGAGAACAACGTGGCGGCCAGCACCAGGTCGCCGGGGGTGGCCGAGCCCCGCCCCACCAGCCACGCCCCCACGAGCAGCAGGAAGACGGCGCCCATCGTGGGCAGGGCGTCTATGGCCGGCTCGAACGCGGCCCGCATGCGGCCCACCCGGATCCGCTCGTCGCGGAGACGCTCGGACGCGGCCCGCATCCGCTCCACCTCGATGGGTTCCCGGCCCAGCGTCTTCACCACGACCGCTCCGTCGAAGCTCTCGTGGGCAACCTCGGAGACCTCGCCGACCCGCCGCTGCACTTCGGCCGAGGGTGCCTCGATCCTGCGGGTGTAGAACCGGCTGATCACGGCCAGGGCCGGGAACACCACCGCAGCGATGAGCGCCAGCAGTGGATGGGCTGCGAACAGCGCCCCCATAGTGACGATTACCAGGACCACCACGCTCACCGCGAACGCCAGCGGCTTGAGCACCATGGTGGCCGTGTTCACGTCGGCGTCGGCATGGGCGAGCAGTTCGCCCGGGTCCCGCTCGCGGTGGAAGTCCATGGGCAGGTCGATGTAGCGGTGCAGGAGGGCCCGTCGCCAGTCACGCTGGGTTCGCAGCTCGGCCATGGCCAGGAACCACCGGCGCATCAGCACCGATATCCCGCTGACCACCGAGACCCCGATCAGCAGCGCCGCGGCCACGCCCGCGCCGGCCCGATCGGCCTCCTCGGCGATGATTACGTTGTCGGTGATCCAGCCCAACAGCCAGGCGGTTCCCACGGTGGTGGCGACGAACCCGAGCGCACCGATGAGGGCGGCCGTGTGCGCCAGCGGATGGGCCCGCACCGACCGCATGATCAGCCGGTAGCCCCGGCGGGCCAGGCCGTCGCTAGCGGCGCTCATCGTGCCCCCTCCGGCCACCGAACTGGCAGCGAGACGCGCCCCATAGAGGGCAAGACGCTGCCAATCCCCGGCAAGCCTCCCTCCGGCCACCGAACTGGCAGCGAGACGCGCCCCATAGAGGGCAAAACGCTGCCAGTTCCCACCGAGTCGGCTTCAGAGACGGTCGACGATGGCCGCGGCGAACTCCGAGCACTTCACCTCGGTGGCACCCTCGGTGAGCCGGGCGAAGTCGTAGGTGACGATCCCGTCGCCGATGGTGGCCTCCACCGCGGCGATGATGTCGTCGGCGGCGGCCTGCCAGCCGAGATGCTCGAACATGAGCGCCCCCGAAAGCAGCACCGACGACGGGTTCACCTTGTCCTGGCCCGCGTAGCGGGGAGCCGTGCCGTGGGTGGCCTCGAACACGCCGTGGCCGGTGACGTAGTTGATGTTGGCGCCCGGCGCGATCCCGATGCCGCCCACCTGGGCCGCCAGCGCGTCGGAGATGTAGTCGCCGTTGAGGTTCATGGTGGCGATCACGTCGAACTCCGCCGGGCGGGTGAGCACCTGCTGGAGGGCGATGTCGGCGATGGTGTCCTGCACCAGGATCTTGTCGCCCGGATCCCCGCCGCAGTCCTCCCAGGCCACCGCCACGTCCGCGAACTCCTCGCGCACCAGCTCGTAGCCCCAGCCCCGGAAGGCCCCCTCGGTGAACTTCATGATGTTGCCCTTGTGCACCCAGTGGACCCTCTTGCGGTCGCGGCGCAGGGCGTAGTTGAGGGCGGCCCGTTGCAGACGCTGGGAGCCGAACTTGGACACCGGTTTGATGCCCACCCCGGCATCGGCGCGGATCTCCCAGCCGAAGGCGTCGTGGAGCAGCTCGATGAGCCGGGCCGCTTCGGGCGAGCCGGAGGGCACCTCCAACCCGGCGTAGATGTCCTCGGTGTTCTCCCGGAAGATCACCATGTCGACTAGTTGCGGCTCCCGCACCGGGGAGGGAACCCCCTTGAACCATCGCACCGGGCGCAGGCACACGTACAGGTCCATGATCTGGCGGATGGCCACGTTGAGGCTGCGGAAGCCGCCGCCCACCGGCGTGGTCAGCGGCCCCTTGATGCCGATGAGGTGCTCGTCGAAGGCAGCGATGGTGTCGGCCGGGAGCCAGTCGCCGGTCTCGTTGTAGGCCTTCTCGCCGGCCAGCACTTCCAGCCAGGCGATGCGACGGCCGTGCTTGGCCGCTGCCGCGTCCAGAACGGACTGTGCCGCGGGCCAGATGTCGATGCCGATGCCGTCTCCCTCCACGAATGGAATGATCGGCTCGTCGGGCACAACGAGGGCGCCGTCGGCGCCCAGAGTGATCTTGTCAGCCATGTATACCGAGGCTACCGGCGGCCCCGGAGGCCGAGCGGGCAGGGCGACAGCACCATCTCGCACCGCCCCGGAGGGCCGGTTCAACCCGCCAGTGCCTGGGCCTCGTCGAAGGCCGCTTGCAGGCGCTGGCGGATCTCCTCGGAGAAGCGGCTCATCTGCGGGCGGGTCATGCGGCCCTCGGGCGGTCGGATCGGCGGGCCTGCCACCATGGCCACCCGGACGCGGCGAGGCAGCCGGGTTCCGGTGGCCATGGCCGATTCGGTGCCGGCGATGCCGACTGGAACGATGGCGGCTCCGGTGCGGGACGCGAGATAGCTCATCCCGTCGAACACGGACTCCACCCGGGGCCCGGTCTGGCGGGTGCCCTCGGGGAAGACCACGATCTGCTCGCCCGCCTCCAGCATCCTGACCGCCTCGCGCATGGCCTCGCGATCGACCGCGCCCCTGCGCACCGGGAACGCGCCAAGCGCCGACAGGAATGCGCCGAAGTACCGGTTGGAGAACAGCGACTCCTTGGACAGGGCCCTCAGGCGGCGGTGGCCCAGTCCGGCCAGCAGCGGTGTGTCGAGGTTGGACCGGTGCACCGGCGCCACGATCACCGGGCCCTCGATGTCGAGGTGCTCGCCGCCGCGGCGGCGCACCCGGAAGTACGGGTACAGCACCACCATGATGGTGCGCCTCACCGAGCGGTAGACCCACATGGAGCTGCGCCTGGCTGCGATGCGCTGGGCTCTCTGCTGCAGGTCCTCCACCTGACTCCCCTTCGGCCCGGAGGTGTCGTCGGGTGGTTGTCTACCACTCGCGCGCCGGGCCGCTGTACGCGTCCGGCTGCAGTAATGGAGAATGGTGGGGCGGCCGGGAGACAGGAGGCAGGCAATGGGACAGCTCGAGGGCAGGACGGCCATCGTCACCGGGGCGGGCGAGGGCATCGGTCGGTCCGTGGCCCGTGCCTTCGCTTCGGAGGGAGCTCACGTGCTCGTGGCGGAGATCGATGAGCGCCTGGGCGCCGACGCCGCGGCCGAGTTCGGTGACGCCTGCGATTTCCTGCCCACCGATGTGGGTGACAGGGCCGCGGTCGAAGCGATGGTCGCCCATGCCAACGAACGGTGGGGGTCGGTGGACATCCTCGTCAACAACGCCTGGGGCGGCGGCGAGATCAGCCGGGTCGAGCGCAAGACCGAGGCCGGGATGTCACGGGCACTGGCGGTGGGGTTCTACGGCCCGTTCTGGGCCATGACCGCGGCCCTGCCCCTGATGAAGGCCAATGGCTGGGGCCGGGTGATCAACATGTGCTCGCTCAACGGGGTGAACGCCCACATGGGAACGGTCGAGTACAACTCGTCCAAGGAGGCGCTGCGGGCCGCCACCCGCACCGCGGCCCGGGAGTGGGCCGGCTGGGGCATCACGGCCAACGTCGTGTGCCCGGCCGCGAAATCGGCCAGCTTCCACCGGGTGATGGGCGCCCATCCAGAGTTGCTGGCCGCGGCCGACGCCTCCAACCCGATGGGCCGCATCGGTGACCCCGACCTGGATATCGCGCCGGTGGCGGTGTTCCTGGCCTCGGAGGCCAGCCGGTATGTCACCGGCAACACGCTGTTCGTGGACGGCGGCGGCCACATCAACGGTTCAGCGTGGAAGCCCGACCTCGGCGACTAGGTGGACCGCCTCGGATCGAGTTGGACTGATACCGTCGCCCGCCATGGCCTCCGCAGACGACTTCGTATTGATCGACCACCCGCGGCCCGACATCGCACTGGTCACCCTCAACCGGCCCGAGCGCATGAACGCCATGGCCTTCGACGTGATGATCCCACTGGCCGACGCCCTGCGCGACGTCCACAACGACAACGACGTCCGGGCGGTGGTGATCACCGGCGCCGGCCACGGGTTCTGCTCAGGGGCCGACATGGTGAACTCGGGCCGGGTTCCCTACGTCGAGGGCCTCACCCGGGCGACCATCGCCCACCGGGCCGCCGACCGGCTCCACGAGGTGATCGAACTGGTCGGTGATTTGCACCAGCCGGTGATCGCGGCCATCAACGGCGCGGCCATCGGCGGGGGGATGTGCCTGGCCCTGGCGTGCGACATCCGCATCGCGTCGACCGAGGCCTACTTCCGGGCTGCGGGCATCAACAACGGCCTCACCGCGGCCGAGCTGGGCCTGAGCTTCACGCTGCCCCGGGCCATTGGGTCGTCCCGGGCCTTCGACATCATGCTGACCGGCCGTGACGTCGATGCCGACGAGGCGTCCCGCATCGGTCTGGTTAGCGAGACGGTGGCTCCCGGGGACCTCCTGGAGCGCTGCTACGAGATCGGCGCCCGCATCGCGGCGTTGAGCCGGCCCGGCATCGAGCTCACCAAGAGGATGCTGTGGGCCGGGCTGGAGGCGTCCAGCTACGCGGCCCACATGCGCTCAGAGATGAACGCCCAGCTGCTGGTGCGCATGACCACCCGCAACTTCGAGGAGGCCGTCCTGGCCCGCTCCGAGAAGCGCCCCCCAGTCTTCGAGGACTGACCGGCACGTCCAGATCAGGCGACGCCCAGGACTTGCTGGAGGCCCTTGAGGGCTGTCACCGCGTCCATGGCGTTGTGCCATATCTCGTCGACGCCTGCCGATCGCAGATCTTCGAGGAGTTCAGCCGGGGTGCCGAGGTCGCAGGCCAGGGCCACGAAGGCCGCTCCGGCCTCGGTCAGAGCGCTGGCGGTGGCCGGGCCGCGCAGGCGGTACATGTCGTCGGCACCGGTGACCACCGCCGCCGCCAAGCCCGACATCGCGAAGTCGGCAGCCGCCGCGACCGGCGAGTCCACCCCGGTCGCGCCGCGGGCCTCGATGCCGCCCGCGGCCAGCAGGTTCTGCGCCCATGCGGTTCGGGCCGAGTGGTCCGAGGCCGACCCCAGCGCGGCTACCCAGACTGCGGGCCGATCACCGGTGGCCATCCCGTGGCGGTCGGCGGCATCGCGCAGATCCTCGAACGGCTCGGCCAGGCGCCTGATCGGCAGGCCCACCGCGCCCGCCGCTTGGGCGGCGTCGGGACCTGACGGAGAGGGCTCATCGAGCAGGGGGAACTCGCTCACTCCGGTCAGCGGCTCGCTCCGGGTCCTCAATGCTCCCAGGCGGGCCTGCCAGCTCTCTTCGGTCGCGGCGGCCAGCGCGCCGCTGTCGATGGCGGCCTCGATCCCGCCGGACGCCTCTACCTCCTGCAGCACCCGCCAGCCCTCCGAGGCCAGCTGCTCGGTCAACGACTCGACGTAGAACGACCCGCCCGCGGGGTCGGCCGCCCGGCCCAGGTGCGACTCCTCCAGCAGCAGCAGCTGCGTGTTGCGGGCCAGACGGCGCCCGAGGGCACCGTCGGCGTCGACCGCTCCCGACGCATGGTCGAAGGGCAGCACGGTCACCGCGTCGGCACCGGCCACGCCCGCGGCCAGCGCGGCGGTGGCCCCCCTGAGCAGGTTGACCCACGGATCGCGCCGGCTGTACATGTGGGTCGCCGTGACCGCGTGCTGGTACTGGCGGGTCGCCTCCGCTGAGCCGCCGCTGGCCGTCACCACCCGCGCCCACATGACCCTGGCCGCTCGTAGCGCGGCGATGGTCACGAACTGGTCGGCCGTGGCCGCCAGCCGGAACCCGATCGATGCGGCCGCCGAGTCAACCGGGACACCCGCCCCGACCAGCGCGCGCAGGTAGGCGACCCCGGTCGCGGTCGCCCAACCCAGCGCCTGGGCCTCGGTCGCGCTGGCATCGACGTAACGGACCCCGTCCACCGTCAGGGTCCTCACACCGGGGGCGAGCGGGAAACCGCCCGAGCCCGGACCCGAACCCTCAGAGCCCCGATCCTGCGGGCCCGCGGCCACGGAGGCTGTCCAGGCCGCGGCCGGGGCACAGTCCATGCGATGGCCCGAGCGGGCCCACTCGCCCAGCGGGTCGACACCGAGCGAACTGCCGGCTGCGAGACTTGCGCCCCGGCGCGCTGCCAGCGCGATCAGGGCATCGGCCGCGTCGAGCTCCGCGTGGGGCGTCAGCGCCAGCGGCGTTGCTGCAAGGTCGACACCGTCGAGCAGGGCGTCGAGTCCGTCGGCATCGACGCCCGCGGGGACTTCAAGCTCCAACGAGGTGACCCCGCCCGCCAAGTCCTGTGCGATCTCAGCCCGGAGCCGGTCGAGGGCGTCAGCGGTTGCCGCCGCCGGCCCGTGGCGCTGGCGGACATCCCAGCCCGCCTCCAGCCGCCGCGGATCCGGCGCTGCCATCGCTGCCGGCCGGCCGGGGCCGTCGGTGTAGAGCGGCCGGATCTCGATGCCGTCGCGGGTCGTGCTGGACAGCTCGGCCAGGTCCCGGCCCCGCAGCGACTGCTGCACCAGGGCCATCCAGTCGTCGGCACCGGCGGGCGGCCCGCCGTCGGGGGTCATCACATTGTGAAACGGAGGCTGCGGGCCGCCTGCTCGCCCCACTGCGCGTCGCCGCTCCAGGAGATGGAGCCGTCGTCGATCTTGGACTGCGGGTCGATCCGGCCGCAGGCCAGCATGATGAACGTCGTCGAGTCCGCGGTCAGCACCACGCCGGGCTCGGCCAGCGAGGCCGGATCGACCGCCCTGGCCCGACCGTCCACCATCACCGCGATCTGGCGCTCAACCGGGCCGGTGATGTCGGCTCGCAGGCTCATGCCGTCGGGCAGGCCGACCTTCTTTCCCATGATGAAACCGATCGAGCCCTCCACCTGATTGAGGGTGATCTCGGCAGCCGGTCCGCTGTCGTCGGTGCCGCGCCCCAGCGGGATGGTGCAGTCGCGTACATGCACCCACATGTCGAAGATGCGAATGGCCAGGAAGCCGCCGTAGCTCTGCACCCCGACCGGCGTCCACGAGGGACGCTCGATGTCGTCGTCGCTCAGCGCGGCCAGATCGGACCGGCGGGCGTCGAGTATCTCCGCCACCCGAGCCCCGAACTCAGCCGAGGACATGCCGGCGGAGGCGTCGGTCAGCGCCTGCATCTTCTGGAAGGGCGGCATGTCGTCGGTGCTGATCTCCCAGCCCGAGATCACGTCCTCCACGCCGACGGCATGGCCGATGGCCTGCCGGACCGTCCAGTCCGGGCACAGTGACTGCACCGTCCACTCGTCGTCGGAGAGGTCGGCGCAGAGTGCTGAAATCTCGGCGAAGCAGGCCTCAGTGGTGTCGATCAGGTGCTGGCGGGAGTAAGAATGCATGGACCTAGCATGACGCCGACCGGGCCGTTGCCGCAACGTCCAACGGAGAATCACCCATGACCGCCACCGAAGTCCCCGCCGACACCGGCGAGCAGACCCGCATCGCCACCGACGCGGTCGACGCCCTGCTGGCCGCCCACGACCCCGCCGAAGAGAGCCTCATCGAGTTCCGGGGCCACCAGTACGACGCCGGACTGGCCTGGGTCCACCACCCGCCGGGCTTCGGCGGGCTCGGCCTCTCCCGCCGGGTCCAGCGCACCGTGGATCGTCAGCTGCGAGCCGCCGGCGCCCAGCCCGCCGACCCGTCAACCTTCTTCATGATGCTCGTCGGCCCGACCATCCTCACCCACGGCACCGACGAGCAGAAGCGCCGCTATCTGAGGCCGATGTTCACCGGGGAGGAGCGCTGGTGCCAGCTCTTCAGCGAGCCCGGCTCCGGATCGGACTTCGCGGGCCTCGGCACCCGGGCCGAACGTGACGGCGACGAGTGGGTGGTCAACGGCCAGAAGGTGTGGAACACCCTGGCCCATGTCGCCGACCTCGGCATGCTGGTGGCCCGCTCCAACCCGGAGCTGCCCAAGCACAAGGGGCTCACCTACTTCGCCCTCGACATGCACTCGCCCGGCGTGGAGGTGCGGCCGCTACGCCAGATCACCGGCGAGGCCGAGTTCAACGAGGTGTACATGACCGACGTGCGGGTGCCCGACGCGGCCCGCATCGGGGCCGTGGGCGAGGGCTGGCGGGTGTCGCTCACCACCCTCATGAACGAGCGGACCGCCATCGGCGGAGCGGTGGGCGGCGCCACCACCGCCCAGCAGGGGCCGTTGGGCAACCTGATTGAGGCCTTGCGCAACATGGACCCGGCCGTTCGCACCAAGGCCCACCGCGACGAGGTGATGCAGCTGTGGGTGCAGGGGGAGGCGCTGCGGCTCACCAACATCCGGGCCGCCCAGAATGCCCGGGCCGGCAATCCCGGGCCGGAGAGTTCGGTCAGCAAGCTGATGCTGGCCGAGTTCAACAAGGAGCTCACGGCCAAGGTGCTCGACCTCGAGGGACCAGCGGGGATGGTGGACTACGACTACGAGTTCCGCCGGCCCACCGCAATCTCGCTCGACGGCAAGTTCGGCGACACGCACCACGGCTTCCTGCGAGCCCGGGCCAACTCCATCGAGGGCGGCACCAGCGAGATCATGCGCAACATCCTGGGCGAGCAGGTGCTGGGCCTGCCCGGCGAGCCCCGGGTGGACAAGGAAGTCCCCTGGCGCGACGTGCCCCGCAACTAGCCCTGCCCCCTCCCGGCAGCGAACGGAGCCGACACCATGCCAATGCCGACCGATGTGGGGATCGTCGACACGATGATCGGCTTCCCCGCCAAGGACTTCGAGCACTACGAGTTCATCCGCAAGCAGCTCAAGGACCCCGAGTCCGCCGGGTTCGACTTCCCGGTGGAGTACATGTTCAAGGGTGTGCCCAAGGAGAAGTACGGCGCCGACGATCCCGTCGCGCTCACGTTGGGTGAGATGGATGCCTACGGCGTCGAGTGGGGTCTGATCGGATGCGAGGGCGAGGTCAACCGCAAGGCCCTGGCCGACCACCCCGACCGGTTCGTGGCGACCTGCCAGATCGACGCCAACGACATCATGGGAGCGGTCCGCAAGATCCGCCACTGCAAGGAGACCTACGACATCCGGGCGGTGGGCACCTTCCCGGCCGGGTGCTTCCCCCAGATCCCGATAGACGACGCCAAGTGGTACCCGGTGTACGCCGCCTGCTGCGACCTCGACATCCCCGTCTTCGTCTGCGCCGGCGTTCCCGGTCCCCGGCTGCCCATGGACTGCCAGCACGTGGAGCGCATCGACCGGGTGATGTACGACTTCCCGGAGCTGACGCTGGTCACCCGGCACGGCTGCGAGCCCTGGGAGGCTCTGGCGGTGAAGCTGATGCTGAAGTGGCCGGGACTGCACTACTCCACCTCGGCGTTCGCGCCCAAGCACTACCCGCAGGCCATCGTCGACTACGCCAACACCCGGGGCGCCGACAAGGTGATGTACGCCGGCTACTTCCCGATGGGCCTGTCGCTGCAGCGCATAATGACCGAGATGCCCAATGTCAGCTTCCGCGACGACGTCTGGCCCAAGTTCCTGCGAGAGAACGCCGCCCGGATCCTGAAGCTCACCTAGCCGAGCTCGCCGCGCCTCCTGTAGAGAGACTGCCTCCATGGTCACCTTCGACGATGTCCGGCGGCTGGGGATGCGACTGCCCGAGGTCACCGAGTCGACGTGGTACGGCACCCCCGGGCTGAAGGTCCGCGACAAGGGGTTCTGCCGCCTGTGGGGCGAGCGCGAGCACCGGCGGGACCAAGTGCATGACACCGAGGTGCTGGTGCTGTTCTGCGAACTGGAGATGAAGCCGGTGCTGCTGGAGAACCACCCCGGCGTGCTGTTCACCGTGCCCCACTACGACGGCCACGGCGCCGTGCTCGTCCGTCTCGCCGACGCCAACATCGACGACATAACCGACTGGCTGGAGGACAGCTACCGGCGAGTCGCTCCGGCCACGCTCATCCGCCGGCTCGACGGCTAGATGCGGCGGTCCCGGTCCTGCCAGAACTCGTCGCGCAGGAGGCGCTTGTAGAGCTTGCCGGTCTCGCCGCGGGGCAGTTCGGCTCGGAAGTCGACGGTGCGGGGACACTTGACCGAGGCCAGGCCGGCCCGGCAGTGGTCGATCAGCTCACGCTCCAGTGCGGAGGCGGCTGCTTCGCTGCCGGGCATCTCCATGGGCTGGACCACTGCCTTGGGCACCTCGCCCAGGTCGTCGTCGGGCACGCCGATCACGGCTGCGTCCAGCACGGCCGGATGCATGGTCAGCAGGTTCTCGGCCTCCTGGGGGTACACGTTCACTCCGCCGGAGATGATCATGTACGCCTTGCGGTCCGTCAGGTACAGGAAGCCGTCGGAGTCCACCCGGCCGACGTCGCCGATGGTCGACCAGCCGTTGGGCAGGCGGGAGTCGCGGGTCTTCTCCTCGTCGAGGTGGTACTCGAAGGTGTTGCCCTCACCGAAGTACACCGCGCCCTCGGTGCCGACGGGCACCTCCTCGCCGGTGGCCTCGTCCACGATGTGGACCTCGCCGCTGATCGGAACCCCCACCGACCCCTCATGGGCCCGCCACTGCTCGCTGTCGCAGAAGGTGACCCCGTTGCCCTCGGTGCCCGCGTAGTACTCGCTGATGATCGGCCCCAGCCACTCGATCATCCGGCGCTTGGCCTCCACCGGGCACGGCGCGGCCGCGTGCAGCACGCCGACCAGCGACGACAGGTCGTAGCGCAGCCTCCGCTCGTCGGGCAGCTTCAGCATCCGCACGAACATGGTCGGCACCACCTGGGTATGGGTCACCGAGTAGCGCTCGATCGCGGCCAGGAACTCCTCGGCGTCGAAGCGCTCCATGATCACCGCGGTGGAGCCGATGATGTGGTTGGCCATGGTGAAGCGCAGCGGCGCCCCCTGGTACAGCGGAGCGGGCGACAAATACACCGACTCGTCGGACATGGCCAGCAGCAGCACGCACATCATGGCCACCACCGACTGCGCCTCCTCGATGGGCACCGCCTCGTACGCGGCGAGCACCCCCTTGGGGCGCCCGGTGGTGCCGGAGCTGTAGAGCATGTCGGTGCCGGCAACCCGGCCCTCCAGCGGCTCCGGCGTCATCGCGGCCAGCGCCCGCTCGTAACTGCCGTAGGAGTCGATGACGCCATCCATCATCAGCCTCAGCTCGACCCCGTCCGTCCGGTCGACGAGCTCGGCCGCCTGAACGGCCTTGTACTGCGACGTGATGAACGCCCGAGCGCCGCTGTTGTCGACGATGTAGGCGATCTCGTCGGTGGTCAGACGGCTGCTGATGGGCGTGTAGATCAGCCCGGCGTAGTGGGCCCCCCACATCAACGGCAGGAAGTTGCGGTGGTTCTCCAGACACCAGGCCACATGGTCGCCGGGAGCCAGGCCCGACTCCCGGAACAGGCGCGACACCCGGTTGGCTTCGGCGTCGAGCTGGGCGTAGGTGATCGTCTCGCCCGATCCGGCCATGATCACGGCCGGCTTGTCGGGATTGACGGCTGCGTGTGCTCCGGGGTACATCCACTCGGACGCTACCGCGGCATCGACCTCGCAGGTGTCGTCTCGATAATGGAACACCTCGCCCCGGCTGGGCTGGCTATGGATACGCAAGTCGCGACGGTAGCGGGCCACAGACAAGTTACAGCGCGTTCTGGGAATAACTTATGACGCGTTACAGGATAAGATTACAGTTGCATTATAAGAATAAATCGCAACGCGTTCCAGGAATGATCACTCGTGCAGACGCAGGCGACGGAAGCCGTTGTGCGGCAAGACCCCTCAGGCGGCGTAGCCGCCGTCGACTGCTAGATGCTGGCCTGTGATGTAGCCGGCCCGGTCCGAGGCCAGGAAGCACACTGCCTCCGCGATGTCGGAGGCCGAGCCGAAACTGCGTAGGGGGATGTTGGCCCGGGCCGCATCGAGAGCCCTCTCGTCGAGGTCGTCCGAAGCCACCAGCCGCTGGGCCATGCCGTCGGTGAGCATCCCCGGCCCCACGCTGTTGGCCCGCACCCCGAAGCGGCCCTCCTCCACGGCCAGACCCCGTACGGCCGCCTCGACGGCCGCCTTGGGGACGGTGCTGAGGCCATCGCGCACCGGGAACCGTCCGAGGCCGGCAGTGGTGACGGCCACAATGCTGCCCTTGGACTCGCGCAGACACGGCAGAGCGGCCTGGGCTGCCGAGAAGAAGCCGGCGGCGTCAGCGGCGAGCTGGGCCCGCATCGCGGAGGGCTCGACGCGGCTCAGGTGCAACTGCGGCACATGGGGTCCGGCCGCGTAGACCAGGGTGTGGATTGCTCCCGCCGCGGCCGCCAGTTCCTCAACCGCCGCGGCGGTGGACGAGTCGTCGGCCAGGTCGGCCGCCGCGGCCCAGCACCGGCGCCCGCAGCGCTCGACTTCAGCCGCAGCTGCCGCGGCGGCGTCGGCGTTGCTGCGGTATGTGATGGCCACGTCGCTGCCGCGGGCGGCCATCTCCGCCGCGATGACCGAACCGAGGCCGCCGCCGCCCCCGACCACCAGGGCAGCCCCGGATCGGCTGGCGAAGTCCCCACTCAGATCGAGCTCGCTCATTGTTTAAGCCTGCCCGCCGGTGACCGCCCGTACAACCGGGTACGCCGGTCCGGCCGCGAACTGGCAGCAAACAGGCCCGCATAAGGGGCAAAACGCTGCCAGTTCCTCCGGCGCCAGCCCTTCCACCGCGAACTGGCAGCAAACAGGCCCGCACAACGGGCAAAACGCTGCCAGTTCGGGGGGCCGGTCGGTTCAGCCCGATCGGAGGTGCTGGGTCAGGTACTCGACGGGGCGCTCCGACAGCGTCCTGACCACCTGCGGGATCGCGGTGTCGAGACGGCCTTGGGCCAGCACCCGGAACTTGCGCTCAATCTCCTCGTCGCTCAACGGGTCGTGCATGGAGCCCCTCTGCCCGTGCACCGTCCTCTGCAGCACCCGGCCGTCCGTCAACGTGATCCGAACCCGGGCGCCCTGCTTCCAGGCGTAGGTGGCGTCGAAGACGGGATCGGGAACAGTGGTGGCCACCCTCGCCTGGAGAGCGGCCAGTGCAGGATCGGCTATGCGATCCGGGTGATAGGTGGAGGGATCGGCCGGGTCGGCCAGCACCGCGGCCGCGATGTTGAACCGGGCCGAGTACTGAGCCGCCATGACGGACCGGGTGCCGTCCATGTCGTTGAGCTCGGCCGCCTTCGTCGGCCCGTCAACGGTGATCCGGTCGATCTGATCGGCCGCCACGCCGTGCGCGGCCACGAGCTCGGAGGTGGCCTGGATCATGGCGTGCACGTCGCTGCAGGCCGCGTAGGGCTTGACCGTGATCTCGTCGATCATCCAGCGCTCGCCCAGCCGCTCGGTGAGCCGCTCGGGTTGCGGGTCGTCAGTGAAGACACGGCAGAAGCCGTAACGGCCGGCCAGGCCGTCCCGGGCGCCCTCGAAGCCCTGAGCGGCCAGCGCCGCAGCCATGATCCCGCCCTCGGCGGCCCGCGCCGCGTGGATCCGCTTGGCCATGCCCCCGGAGGACGTGAACTCCATCGTCCCCGAGGCCAGCGACGCCGCTATTCCGAAGGCGTGGTTCAGCCCGGCCGCGTCGAGGCGGCGCAGGTGTCCGGCCGCGGCCGCCGCGCCGAACACGCCCGACATCGATGTCGGATGGAAGCCGGCCAGCATGTGCGAGACCGGTCCGACCGCCAGCCCGGCCCGGCCCATCGCCTCATAGCCGGCCACGACGGCTTCCAGGAAGGCCGGGCCCGAAGCGTCGAGCTCCTCGGCCACGGCCAGCGCGGCGGGGACCACCACCGCGCCGGGGTGGTTGACGGCCTCCTCGTGGACGTCGTCGAGTTCGAAGGCGTGGGCCGCGGCGCCGTTGGCGAAGGCGGCCATGGCCGGCGAGGCCCGGTCGGGCCAGCCCACGACGGTGCAGGCGCCTGGCCCGGTGGCCAGCGCGTGGCGGGCCCCGGCCCGCGACCACGGCTGATCGGCGCCGTGGGCGATACAGCCCAGCGTGTCGATCACGCAGTTGGCGGCCGCGGCCATGTGGGCCGGGTCGACCCTGCCGTGCAGGCCGCTGAGGAACCCGGCCAGCTCCGCGGACCGCGAGCCCGTGTCATGTTCCGGCCCGCCGGGACCGGGCCGGACCGGCATCACACCGCCGCGCCCAGCGATGCCAGCAGCAGATCCTGGAGGTGGCGCACAGAGTTCTCGCTGTGAACGCCGCACACGCCGCTGGGGTCCTCGATCAGCGGCCCGGGCGTGTAGCCGCGACTGGCGACGCCGCGCTGCACCGACTCGACGATCCCGAAGTCCTCGGCGACAGTGTTCTCCCAGTCGTCGGAGACGAGCCGCGACTGGGCCTCGGTCAGATCGGCGGTGTCGAACCACCACTCGCGGATCAGCAGCGTCCGGTCAACCGCGAGCGGCACCCAGCGGAAGGTGTTGACGACCTGGCCGGGATAGCACTGGATGGCCGACGCCGGCCACACGAAGTACGCCTCGTATCCGTCTCCGGCCCCGCCGCCGTCGCCGCTGCCGGATCGGGTTCCCGCGACAGCCCCTTGTCCGGCCCCGGAGGCCTCGACGTCGCCTGTGCGGGTCCAGTCAGGCGGCTGGCTGGGGACCTCGGCGGCGTGGCGGATCACCGAGCCGCCCGAGGCGATCCGGTAACTGCCGGGGGCCACCACCCCCGACGTGAACCACTTGTGGACGTTGGGGCAGTGGTAGCACTCGTTGTAGTTCTCCACCACCACCTTCCAGTTGGCCCGCATCTCGTGGGTGAGCCGGGCCGACAGCACCCGCCGGGGCGCGTCCGGCACCCGAGCGAGCAGTCCGTCCTGCACTCCCGGCGCGGTTGCGGCCAGCCCGGCCGTCTCGGCCGACAGGTTGACGAACAGGAACCCGGCCAGGGTCTCGAGGCGCACACGGGGAACGCACACGTCGCCGACATCCTCGCCGCGAGCGTGCAGCAGGCGCCCGTCGAGGCCGTAGGTCCAGGCGTGGTAGGGGCAGGTGATCCGGTCGAGGCGGGCCGTCTCGGACGTCACCAGCTCGTGGCCGCGGTGCTGGCACACGTTGAACATGGCCCGGAGCTGTCCGCCGTCGTTGGCCACCAGCACGCTCTCATCGCCGACGCGTGCCGTGATCACCATCCCCGGCTCGGCCACCTCCGACGCGTGGCCCACCATCACCCAGCTCCGAGCGAACACCCGGTCCATCTCCGCGGCGAAGACTCCGCCGTCGGTGTAGTAGCGGGCCGCCAGGCCTCCGGGCCGCCCGGTCACGGCAGATCCGCCAGCGCGTCGACGAGGCGGTCCATGCGCTCGGGAAGGTTGGCGTCGCAGCGCAGGAAGCGCTTGTGCAGACCCCGGAACGACACCGAGCCGTCCTTGACGATCACGCCCCGCTCCAGCAAGCCCTCGAAGATCTCGGTGGAGTCGGTGGAGGGGTCGAGGATCTCCACCAGGAAGAAGTTGGACCGGCTGCCGGGCACCATCCGGAACCGGTCCAGTTCCTCGAAGCGGGCCTGGGCGTGGGCCCGGCCCTTCGCGATCGTGTCCACGGTGGCGTCGATGTGGTCCTTGTCGTCGAGGGCCGCGGACGCCCCCGCGGTCTGCAGCACGCCCATGTTCCAGGTCGGCTTCACCGCCAGGCAGGCATCGACCACCGGCTTGGCCCCGACCCCGAAGCCCACCCGCAGGCCCGCGAGGCCGAACGCCTTGGAGAACGTGCGCAGCACCACCAGGTTGGCGTAGTCGTCGGCGAGGTGGATGTAGCCGTCTGTGCCCGAGTAGTGCACGTAGGCCTCGTCGAGCACCACCAGAGCGGTGGGAGCGGCCTCGACGATGCGCCGTACATCGCTCTCGGTCATCCACGTGCCCGAGGGGCTGTGCGGGTTGGTGACGAACACGATGCGGGTGTCGGCGCCGATGGCGTCGATGTAGGCGTCGACGTCCATCGACATGGCCGTCCGGTCGGTGGCGGAGTGCACCAGGACCGGGACACGGCCCTCGGCCTCGGCGAACAGGTGGTAGACGGGGAAGCACGGGCCGGGCATCTGGATGCGCCCGCCCGGCTCGCAGAACGCCCGGATGAGCCACGAGATGATCTCGGTCTCGCCGGCGCCGCACATCACCCGCTCGGGCTCGAAGCCGTAGCGCAGCGAGACCTTCTCCCGCAGCGTCTCCGCCGTCCACGACGGGTACAGGTGCAGGTCGTGCAGGCGCTCCCGTATGGCCTCCACCGCCAGCGGCGATGCGCCCAGGGGATTCTCGGCCGAGCCGAGCTTGGCGATGTCGGCGGGGCTCACGCCGTACCGGGACACCACGTAGTCGGCGGGAAGGCCGGGCACATAGAACTCCGGATCGGCCAGACCCGGATGCGAGAGGCGCATCCCGACCTCCTGTGTCCTGTCGTCGTCGCCGCCGAATCGGCTTGCGCTGGTTGCCGTATTGTGCCCCATCCGCGGCGGTATCGTCGCGCACCGGCGCCCGCCGAGGCGGACTTGTTGAGAGAGGGGCAAGGTGGCTGAAGGTTCCGTTGGGCCCGGTGGGGCCGGTCCGGCCAGTTCCAGGCTTCCGGACGCGGCCCGGGTCGTGATCATCGGTGGCGGCATCTGCGGCGCCAGCGCGTTGTATCACCTCGCCCACGAGGGTTGGACCGACGCCCTGCTGGTCGAGAAGGCCGAGTTGACCTCCGGTTCGACCTGGCACGCCGCGGGCCAGATCACCCACTCGGTGTCGAGCTACGCGCTGGCCGAGTTCCGCCGTTACGCCTGCGAGCTGTACGCCTCGCTCGAGGCCGAGAGCGAGGTGGCCACCTCCTGGCACCGCAGCGGCAGCCTCCGGGTGGCCTACAACGCCGAGGAGGTGGACTGGCTGCGGGCCCAGCTCGGCCCGGCCGAGTACGTGGGCAACGCCATGGAGTGGGTCGGCCCGGCCCGGATCTCCGAGCTGCACCCCTTCTATGCGACCGACGGGATGCTGGGTGCGGTCCACACCCCCGACGACGGCCATGTCGACCCCGCCGGCGCGGCCAACGCCCTGGTGCGGGCCGCCCGCAACCTGGGCGCGGCCCTCAGCCGCCGCAACCGGGTGCTGGGAATCCGGCGGCGGAACGACGGCAGCTTCGCAGTGGACACCGAGCAAGGCACCGTGCACGCCGAGCACGTCGTCAACGCGGCCGGCTGCTACGCCCACAGGGTGGCCCGGATGGTGGGGCTCGACGTGCCCATCGCCAACGTGTTGCACACCTACCTGCTGACCGAGCCGGTGCCCGAGTTCGCCGACCTCGACCGCGAGCTGCCGGTGGTGCGCGACGACTACGTGTCGGGTTACCTGCGCCAGGAGCAGCAGTCGGGCCTCGTCGGCATCTACGAGCAGGCGGGCGCGCAGGCGGTATGGCACTACGGCGACGGGCCGGACTGGTCGCTCGAGAACCCGCTGTTCGACGCCGACTTCGACCGGGTCGGCCCATGGCTGGCCCGGGCCTTCGAGCGGATGCCGGTGCTGGAGCCGCTGGGAATCAAGCAGGTGATCTGCGGGGCGATCTCCTACCCGCCCGACGGCGAGCCGCTGCTGGGGCCGTCGGGGGTGCCCAACTTCTGGCAGATGGCCGGCGTGCAGGTCGGGATCGCCGACGGGCCGGGCCTGGGCCGGGAGCTGGCCCGCTGGATGGTGCACGGCGCCACCGGCGTGAGCGTGCGGGCCTACGACGCCCGCCGGCTGGGCTACATCGACCGTGGCGATGTCATGACCTACGGCCGCACGAAGGGAACCGAGGACCACCAGTACCGCCACCGGACGCCGCTGCCCGGGCTGGAACGGCCGGCCGGTCGTCCCTACCGCACCACACCCCTGTACGGGCGCCTGCACGGCAAGGGGGCGGTGTTCACGCAGGTGTACGGCTGGGAGCGGCCCAAGTGGTTCCCGGGCGCGGCCGGGCTGCCCTCCCGGGACATGGTCTCGTTCCGCCGCACCGGCTGGTTCGACACCGTGGCCGAGGAGTGCCGGGCCGTGCGCGAGCGGGTCGGGATCCTCGACGCCACCGCGTTCGCCAAGTTCGACCTGGTCGGCCCAGACGCTGCCGCAGTGCTGGACCACCTCACCACCAACAGCGTGCCCGACGTCGGGCGCATCGGCCTCACATACCTGCTGACACCGCAGGGCCGGATCGAGAGCGAGCTGACCGTCACCCGTCTGGCCGGCGACCACCTGTACCTGGTGTCGGCCGCAGCCGGCGAGGGCAAGGACCGCGAGTTCTTCGAGACGCACTGGCCCGAGGGCGCCGACGCCGAGCTCGTGGCCCGGTCGACCGAACTGGGCGTATTGAACGTGACCGGGCCCGCGGCCCGCCGTCTGCTGGCCCGGGTGACCGGCGCCGATCTGGGCAACGAGTCCTTCGGCTGGCTGCGAGGCAGGGTCATCGACGTGGCCGGCGTGGCCGGCGTGCGGGCCCTGCGGGTGGGATTCACCGGCGAGCTGGGATGGGAGCTGCACCTGCCCGTCGAGCACCTCGCCACCGTCTACGACGCCCTGTGGGAGGCGGGAGCGCCTCTGGGCGCAGCCGATGCCGGCAACCATGCGCTGGACTCGCTGCGCATGGAGAAGCGCTACTGCACCAGCCGCGAGCTGACCCACGACGTCAATCCCGACGAAGCCGGGCTGCACCGCTTCGTGAAGCCCGGCAAGGGCGACTTCGTGGGCCGCGACGCGCTGCTGGCCCGCCGGGACCGAGCCGCCTCGGGAGAGGAGCCCTACCGCTGGCGGCTCGCGTACCTGGCCGTCGAAGCCGACCGTGCCGACGCTCACGCGGCCGACGGCGTGTACGCCAACGGGCGTGCGGTGGGCCTGGTCACGTCGGGCGCCTACGGATTCCACAGCCGCCGCAGCCTGGCCTTCGCCTACCTGGCGCCCGAGCACGCCGAGCCGGGAACCGCTCTCGAGGTGAGGGTGGTGGGCGAGCTGTGCGGGGCCCGCGTGCTGGGCGAAGCAGTGCATGACCCGACCAACAGGCGCCTGCGGGCGTAGTGTCCTGTTTGGTTAGTTGTTGTGGTCCTTCGGGAATCTCGGGATGGTTTTGTGCATCCTGTGCATACAAACCGCCCCAAGAAGACCGGCGGTGTCACCGCTGGTCCCTCCCCCAGAAGGCTCCGGGGGAGGGGTGAGCGGTGGTCGTGCTGGCGGAGCTTGTGTCAGTCGTTGTCGGTGATGGTGCCGATGGCGTGCTTGTTGGCGGTGTGGGCGCCGTCGACCCAGACGAGTTCGAGGTACATCTTCTCGTCGCCTTCGACTTCGTTGTCGTCGAGGGTGGCGATGCGCACCAGTTTGTGTGTCTGTCCGGGGTCGAAGGTGATCATGTCGCTGCGGGTGACGATGTCGTTGGCGTCGGTCTGCCACGTCTTGGTGACATAGACGACGTTCACGGCGTTCGCCGAGGCGCGGTTGAGGCTGATGGCGAACTCGAGGTCCGCTCCCTCGGTCGCGGTGGCGGCTGCTGCCGACACTGTCACCGGGCCGGTGTCCACCACCGGCGGCGCCGGGTCGTCGTCGTCGGCGACGGCCACGGTGGCCGTCGCCTTGCCGCTGGCGACGGTGTAGCCGTCCCCAGCCTGCAACGCCACGCTGACGGCGCCGTTCGCCTCGTCCGCGTCGTCGTCGTCGGTCGCCACCTTGAGGGTGGCCACCCCGCTGGTGTCGATGGTCAGCGTCTGCTCCTCGGTGACGACGCCGAACCCGCTGATCTGCACCAAGACGGTCACGCTCCCGCTGGCGGGGACCGTCAGCGTCTGCGACCCCGTGGTGACGCCGTAGTCGCCGTCGGCGCTGACCGTCAGGTTCACCGTCAGGTCCTCCGCCGGGACCGGGTCGGCGATGATGGTGAAGGTCGCGTTGCCGCCCTCGGTGATCCCGCTTCCCGCGGTGATGCGCACCTCGGGCGTTACCACCGGCGTGTCGTCGTTGTCGGCGACGGCCACGGTGGCCGACCCCTGCGACGCGGACACCGTGTAGCCGCTGCCCGCGCCCAGCGCCGCGCTGACCGAGCCGTCCGCCTCGTCCGCGCTGTCGTCGGTGGTGGCCACGCTGAAGCTGGCGCTCCCGCTCGTGGGGACGGTCACCGTCCGCGTCCCCGTGGACGCGCCGTAGTCGCCGCTCTGGCTGACCGTCACAGTGACATCCAAGGCAGCCGACGGGGCCGGGTCGGCGGTGACGGTGAAGACAGCGTCGCCGCCCTCGGTGACCCCGCTTCCCGCGGCGATGCTCACCTCCGGCGTTACCACCGGATCGGGCACCACCACAACGGGCGGCACCACCACGACGGGCTGGGCATCGTGGTCGTCGGCTATCGAGACGCTTCCCAGGTCGGTGGGTTTGGTGATCCACTGGCAGCGTTCTCCCTCATTGGGATCAACGGGCTGCCACTTGAACCGTATCGTGCCGAGGTTCGGCGTCTCCACGCCGTCGCCCGTCGAGGAGTAGGTGAGGCGGAACTGCCCCGTCTCCACGTCCCCCCGGTAGCACGGGCTGGTGGACCGCTCCGTGCCCGCCGGGATGCCCTCGATGGCCACGCCGTACTGGGCCGCCAAAGACCGGTCTGACCATTTGATCTGCACCCGGCCCCAGGAGGCGTCGGTCACCTCGCAGTCCAGGTGGCCCGTCGCGCCCTCGGGAATGGCCGCCGGGGCACAGGACATCGTTCGCGGCTCGTTGATCACCAACGGCGCAGCGTCGTCGTCGACAATGTCGACCGTCTCCGACGCCAGCGCGCCCACCGAGTAGCCGCTGCCCGCGTTCAGCGTCAGCGTGACGGAGCCGTTCGGCTCGTCCGCGCTGTCATCGATGGTGGGAATGCTGACGGTCGCGCTCCCGCCGGTTGGAATGGTGACCGTCCGCGCACCGGTGGACGCCCCGAAGTCGCCGCTGGCCGAGACCGTCGCGCTGACCGACAGGGCCGCACTCGGCGCCGGGTTGGCGGTGACCGTGAATGTCGCGGTCACGCCCTCGGTGCCGCCAACGCTGCCGGTGATGTTCACCTGTGGCGTGACGACGACCGGGTCGTCATCGTCGGCGATAGACGCCGTGCCCGACCCCTGGCCGCTTGACACCGTGTACCCGTCCCCCGGATTCAGCGTCAGCGTCACCGACCCGTCAGCCTCGTCCGCGCTGTCGCCGACGGTGGCCACATCGATGGTGACGCCGCCGCCGGCGGAGATGGTGATCGTGCGCACGCCGGTGACGACCCCGAAATCGCCTGTGGCCGTCACGGTCGCGGTGACCGCCAGATCGCCCGACGGCGCCGGGTCGGCCAGCAGACCGAAGACGGCGGGCGAGCCCTCCGTTGCGTCGGCCGCGAGGATGACGCTCACCACCGGCAGGGCGACCGCGTCGTCATCGTCGGCCACGGCCACCGTGCCCGACGCCTGGGCAGAGGACACCGTGTAGCCGTCCCCCGCGTCCACGGCGACGCTGACCGAGCCGTCGGCCTCGTCCGCCTCGTCGTCGACGGTGGCCACGCTGAACGTGGCGCTGCCGCCTGTGGGGACCGTCACCGTCCGCGGTCCCGTGGATGCGCCGTAGTCGCCGTCGGCGCTGACCGTGACGTTGACCGCCAAGGCATCCGTCGGGGCCGGGTCCGCGGTGACCGTGAACGTCGCGCCGCCGCCCTCGGTGACCCCGCCGCCGGCGGTGACGCTCACCACCGGCAGCGCGACCGCGTCGTCATCGTCGGCGACGGCGACCGTCGCCGCCCCCTGGGTAGCGGACACGTTGTAGCCGACGCCGTTGTTCACCGCCGCGCTGACCGAGCCGTCGGGCTCGTCCGC
>LXNI01000852.1_pt1 | contig 31688 bp, 27 predicted proteins | sample 809091 | NCBI WGS metagenome assembly LXNI01 (sample SAMN04870527, study PRJNA318959) | sponge metagenome | biome: 01000161; feature: marine sponge reef; material: water | host: Sarcotragus foetidus | place: Greece: Milos, Mediterranean Sea | collected 2013-05-29 | depth 5-7 m | reverse complement strand
CGGGACGGCGTCTCCGCCAGACGGGCGGTTGACGGCGCGCCGGGCGCTACGGCGTTCGGGTGGCATTCGACTGGACACCATCATCAACGGCTCGGACCATAATCGCGATCACGGTCCGACCCGCGCCCGCGCTGGCTCAGCGCCCCTATCATCATCACAAGGTCGCGGCGAGCGTGCCGTACGACTCGGCTAAGCGTGTAACCTGCTCGTCCAGCCACTCGATTCGCCTCTGCAAGGCTGCGTTCTCCCCGCTCTGCCGCTCGACGTGCTGCCGCAAGGCTTCGTTCTCCTCGCTTTGCCGCTCGACGCGCCCTTGCAAGGCTTCGACGCGCTGCCGCAAAGCTTCGAGCTGCTCGGAGTGCCGCCGCTGTTCCGTTTCGTACTGCGCGGAGAGCCTCTTCAAGGCCTCCGTCAACTGCCGTTCCAACTCGCTCATGCAGCTCCCTCACTCTCTTAACAGCTTCAACGCCGGAAGGTCTCCGTCCACCCTCCACCAAGGCGGATCGGCCAGCACCTCGTCCGGCACCACCACGAACCGCTCGCCCTTGATCTCGCGGAACACGAGCCCCCAGGTGTCCTCCTCCAGCTGGGCCAGCGTCCGCCGGGCGTCCTCGATGTTCCGGCCCAGTTCGGCGCGGGTCTCGATCCGGTTCTGGATGCTCATCGACAGCCAGCGCATCGTCGCCCAGCTTCCGCCGAAGAAACCGAGCCAAAGGCTCAGGCCTACGATCAGTGGCCGTTGCCACGCCTTGGCCAGCAACTCGCGCATCCGCCCGGTCGCCTCCTCCGTATCGCGCTCGATTGTACGCAGCGCGTTCCTCGCGACGCGCCGCGAGTTTTCGGCGAGCCGTTCGAGCTCGCTCGCGGTCAACTCCTCGATCTCCTTGCGCTCGTTCTCCAGTCGTCGCCGCAGCCGCTCGGTCAAATCGTTCGCGGTCGAAGTTCTCTCCATACAGTTCTCCTTTCAGCCGCCACCGGTCCCCGCTCTCGGGGTCCAGCGCGGTGATGTAGTCCTTGCCCTGGCGCGGCACCTCAAGACCCGCTTCCCGCAGCGCGGAGACAACATCGGCACGGTCCCGCACCGTGCCGTGCTCGACCCTCTGAAGCAGGTAGTCCCGGATCAGGTCGCGGGGTGATGCTTCGAGCCGGAGGCCGGCCCTCAACTGCGTCGCCTCGACATAGGCGCTGTGCCCGGGCTGCTGCACTCTGGCCCGCGCCGGGTCGTCCGGCCGAGCCCAGCCGTGTTCGTGGTTGAAGGCGTCCCGGAGGGGGCCGAAGGTCTTCTCCCATCCCGGCGGCGCGATGTTGAGGCTGCGGCCGGTCTCCAGGTCGCACCGAGCGGCGAGGACGTGGACGTGAGCGCCGCCGCCGTGCTCGCGGTGCAGCACGGCGGTCCAGGCGTATCGGTCGCGCTCCAGTCCCGCCCAGGCCGTCTTCTCGAACTCGTCGAGCACGGCTTCGATCTGCTCGTCGGTGGGTCGGTCCTCCGGTGCCCAGGCGATCACCCCGGAGGTGTACCTGTGCTCGAACGCCAGCGTGTCGGCGACGGCGGCCACCATGTCCGGGTTCCCGCGCAGCACCTCGACGCCCTCGCGCAGCTTCCCGGCCGCGTCCCGCTCCCCGAGGAGGTAGCGGGCCGCCGCCCGAGCCGAGCCGGTCCCGCGCGCGAGGAACTTAACCAGCATCGCCGTCCGGGCTCTCGAAGCGAGCGAGCGTCGCGAGCGAACGCTCGATTGCGGTCAGGTGGCCGATCACCTCGACGGCCTCGATGGCCCCCTTGTGGGTATTGGCCCAGCGAGCGATCTGGTTGAGGTTGTTCCCGATCCGCGCGACTTGCTGGGTGCGCTCGCGCTCCACGTCGGCGTGCGCCACGGTCCAGGTGTGCACCCGGCCAACCGAGCGGCGAAACAGATCCGACAGCGTAAGGCCGGCGGACCGCGCCTTGGCGTGCCACGCGGCACGCTCCGCCTCGCTGGAGCGGATCTTCACCCACACGGCGCGTCCGGCACTCATGACGCGCCGTTGGCGATGGGGGGGTCACAGGGGGCACAGCCCCCCGCCAGCTCCCTCCGGGGACGCGCGAAGCGTGGCCACGGAGGGTATACTGGCTCTCCGCCCAAACAGGCGTCCGACACTCCCGCCGGCGGCGTGCCCGGGCAAGGTCGTCGGCCGCCGCCAATGCGGTGGCCGAGCGCCCCCGCGACCGCTCCTCCGAATCCGTTCACCGGGCCTCGCGAACCGCGGCCGACGGCGGGATGGAGGCCCGCGATGCCGAGCCGTCCGCAAAGCTGGGGCGGACAACCGATCCCCCCACCGCCCCGTTGGGGGACACGGGCATCGGTTCCGCCGTGGGATGAATCAACCTGAACTACGCTTCTCCTCCCGCGTTTCGGCCCGTTTGATCGTGCTACCCTTCACGCTTCGGTGACCCGAAGGGCGACATCTTACGGATTCGATCCGCAATTGGTTTCAATCCGGGACGGAGGGACGGACGCCGCCGACGCCGATCCGCCCCCAGCTCACGAGTCGTCGCGGTCGGATCAAGGCGGATCGGCGCTTTGACAGTCGCCAGGTCATCGACGACGGCTGCGCCGGAGAGTGGGCTGAGCGGCGTGGACCACCTCAGAGGCCCGGCGACGCGCACCGTCCCGCCGAGGCGGTCAACGCGTCGTCGGTTGCGGCGTCGGAGTCCTTCAGGGCTGTACGGATGCCGCGGAGAGCAATAGGACACGCCCGCGAGCACGAGGAGCGGGCCACCGGGGTCCGTAACCCGGGGGCGGCAGCGGGTCAACAGCGCTTGAGCGCGTGCACGCTTTACAGGGGCCTGGGCACCCGCTAAAATCCAGCGAGCCATGAGGCTAGGGCTAGACACTGCTTGAACGAGGGAGGACGGCCGTCAGTGAGCAGTCGGTTAGGCGCTCCGCAGCTAGCCCTTCCAGTCAACTCACCGCCCGGCGACAGCAGCCCCTGCGGCTCCCAATCGGGGAATACCGCCCAGAACGGGCCAACGCCTGCCCAACGCACCGCTGTCTTCTCGTTTTTCACCGGTGCCGGACTGCTGGACCTCGGTTTCGAGGCCGAGGGCTACGACGTCTGCTATGTGAACGAAAAACATGAGCCCTTCCTCCGCGCCTACAAGCATTCGCGCACGGTGTTGGCGCATCCCGAGCCCGTGTACGGGCACGACCAGCGGAGCATACGCACGATAGACCACGGCGTCCTTGCCGCCCGCGTGCGTGAGCAACGGGGCTCGGGAGCCGTGGTCGGCTTCATTGGCGGGCCACCGTGCCCAGATTTTTCCGTGGGGGGCAAGAACGCTGGCGTCCAGGGTGTGAACGGGCCGCTATCCGGTGTCTATGTGGATCTGATTTGCTCGCAGCGCCCGGATTACTTCCTGTTCGAGAACGTAAAGGGACTCTGGAGGACGAAGAAGCACCGTCAGTACTTCGACCACATGGCATACCGCCTCAACCGCGCGGGCTACCGGATCCACACACGTCTCATCAACGCGCTTGAGTACGGGGTTCCCCAGGACCGCGAGCGTATCATCGTGCTCGGCTTTCTGGACGAGGCATTGCCAGAGCGCTTCTCGTGGTTGGGGCAGCGGTACCCCGACCGCACGGCCTTCGATTACGATTGGCCCGATCGCGACCGTTTCGATGAGCGTCGCGCCCGGGAGCCCGGAGCCGACACGCCAGCAGAGCTTACCGTCCAGCACTGGTTTGACCGGAACAGGGTGGACAGCCATCCGAACGCGGCGCATTGCTTTCAGCCACGGGCAGCGCTCAAGCGCTTCCAGTCGGTGGAAGAGGGTGACGACAGCAGAAAAAGCTACAAGCGACTGCATCGCTGGCGGTACTCGCCGACAGCGGCCTATGGAAACAACGAAGTGCATCTCCACCCCTACAGGGCACGCCGCCTGACGGTCGCCGAGGCACTGGCCGTCCAGTCGATGCCGCGACTGTTCGAGCTTCCAGCAGACATGACGCTAACCGACATGTTCAAGGCGGTCGGAAACGGCGTGCCCTACCTAGCGTCGAAATCCATCGCGCGCTCCATCCTCAGACACTTGGAAGAAAGCAAATGCGGGTAACCGCGCACAATCTGGTGCGGGCCATAGGCCAGCTCCCCCGCGGCCGCCAGTACGAGTACGTCAGCCCCCGGAATCGCGGGCGCATCGTCGTTGATCATGCGCAGGAACCCGATGGCCCAATCGCGTTCCGCCGATTCAACCCCAGCCAAGGGAAGTCGTTAGCAGCAGCGGAGGTAGAGCACATGTCGCGACCGATGCTGTGGCGGATGGCCAACTCAATTTGGCCGGGCGAGCCGATCAACGTGGACCGTGTGTTTGGAGGCAGCTACAACGCTCGTTCTGTCCTTGAGGCGTTGCTGGCCCACACCCCCGACTTCTACCACTGCCTGCCCGGCCGTATTGAACTCATCAACGATGCCGCGCGTGTCAAGCGGGGACACAAGCACCTGATATACCTGCCGGACGAGCCGCACGAGAACGGTGTGCTGTGTGAATACAGCGCACCGAGGGAAATGGCGATTTCGGAACTCCCGCCATCCCATGTCGTGTATCGTGACTTGAAGCTTGGCGATGAACCCGGGCCCTCGAACGGCTCGGTGGGCATGCAAACACCCCCAGACATGACGTTCGAGCAGAAGCGACGGCACGCACAGATGCAAATCGCCTTGGTCCTGATCGGGCAGCAACTTGGATTGCGTACCTGGGTGGCAGCGAATGACCGCAACATCGAGTATTCAGGAAGGAAACTTGCCGAGATGCCGGGTGTGGTCAACAACCTGAGATCGGAGAATGTTCTCACCGCGTACCCAGCAGCTGCGGATGCTGGGCGGCTGATTGACTGCATTTGGTTCAAGAACGACCGTTTCATTCCCGCCGTCATGGAAATCGAGCACAGCACCGGCGTTACCAGTGGATTGGCGAGGATGAAGAGGTTCCACGACGCCGCCCCACCTCTGAGGGATATCGACTGGACGATTGTCGCGCCGGACGAGGTCCACCACTTGGTCTGTCAAAAAGCGAACCAACCACAGTACAGGGCGATGAACGTCAAGTTCTTGCCATACTCCGCCGTGGAGGAGCTTTTCTCGCTCTGCACGCGGCGACGACCCGAGGGTCTTTCAGAACGCCTGACGAGTTGCTTCATGGACCAGTGTGTGTCGTAGCCGCGCACCAGACGGGAAAGACTCTTGGAAGGAAGCAGCCTAGACATAATGACGGCGCGTGAGCGGAGCGCGCTGATGAGCCGTATCCGTAGCAAGGACACGAAGCCCGAGATGCGGGTTCGGCGTTTAGTGCACGGGATGGGCTACCGTTACCGCCTTCACGCGAAGGACTTGCCGGGCCGCCCGGATCTGGTGTTTCGTCCGCGTCGAAAGGTGATCTTCGTCCACGGCTGCTTCTGGCATCGGCACGACGGGTGCCCCGACAACCGGATTCCAAGGTCGCCCGAGCGCCGGGAGTATTGGAGGAACAAGCTGGACGGCAACGTCCGGCGTGATCGACAGAACCTCTTGGCGCTTGAGGCGAGCGGCTGGGGCACGTTGGTAATCTGGGAATGCGAAACAAAGGACGCAGACCGCGTGATGAGGCGAGTTCAGACATTCCTTGAATGCTCGCCTGTCGGCTAATGGCCGCGGGGGCACGGGGCGGCCCGCTCGAGGACTCCGGACAGCCTGGCGCGCGAACCCGCCAGATAGTGGTGGGTTGCCTGCGGTGTCCGTTCGTTGGAAACAGATCAGATCTGCTACGACTGCGGATCCGAGGAAAAACGAACACAAGAGCACAAAGGGCACCGAAACAACCATGAAGACTCTCTTCCGATCGACGGGGACACTCCATTGGCTGGAGGACGCGAAGGGTGATTCCATTCCAGAGCGAAGCGTACTCGCTCATCCGGTCACTGCGCATGTCAAGTACGAGTTGCGACCTTCGCCCCAGCAGCCCCTCTTCGTGGATCTATACGCCCGCGGCCTCATGGGATTCGGCCAGACGAGGCACCGTCTTGAGCTCGATAACGGCATCGTTTTGACCGGGCGCATCGTAGGCGGGGCATTAGGCGGTCGGGCTAATGAGTCAGTCCAGAAGGTCAAGATGATCGATGTCGAAGAGTCGACGATCCAGATCGATCAGGACTCCGGCGATTCATCGCCCCAGATCGACGCCGCAGTTTTTCCCGTCATCTCAAGCGATCCTCTCGGCAGTGGCTCATGCATCAATGGCTGGGCACGTCCAGGACTCCCATTTTCGTTTGTCGAGTCCCTTCCACAACATGACGAACTTAAGGGCACGTGGAGCGCGAGCGCCCTTCGACTCCGCCACGGTGAACTTGAGATAAGCGTAGTCCCTAGCTCCATGTACTGGAAGCGACTTGTCGATCGGACTTCCTTGCATCACGACTCAATCATCGGCATTCGCAGATGCGACGGAGGTATTCTCAGCTGGAGGGAACTCAATGTCGTGACATCTCTCTTGTCATACTTTATTGGTTGGCTTAACCACTGTACGTCGCCTATATTTCATATCAAAGCCTACCGACGAGGCAGATTGGTCTACCGGGGGTACAAGGTACATCCTCACGCGACTGTCCATAGGAGTGGATCCTCATGGTTGCCCCGATTGGCCCTCGAAGACGCGGAAGGGAGCATCGGCACCCACCCCGAGACGGTAGAACATGCACTGACTGTGTTCGCGAAGGCGTGGGACACGAACGCCAGTAACAATGGTACACTTCACATCGCTCTGCAGCTGCTTCGGAGCCAAGAGAGAGGTACGCGCGGAGCCGATCCGTCGCTATTGTACCTGCGGGACGCCTTCGGCGCTATCAGCATTATCGTCGGCATGTTGGTCGGACCGAACCCCGGCCGCGGAAGACACCAGACGATACGTGAATCCCTAGCACAAGTGAAGGTGCTTGATCGGCTTCCGTTGAAGAACTGGCGTGCTGAACTGGCGACAAACCATAAGGACTTGTGGCGTGCTGCAAACCAGGGACGACGAGTGCAACAGCGGGAAGTACAGAATGCAACGTTGAGTCGGCCGCTGGCGAACGTTGAGAATTGGCTTCTCCATGTAGACGATCCGAAGAATGCAGGATATCTCCTTACACTCCCAGGACCAGTTCAGTGGTATATTCTCAAAGTGGCCATCTGGCTCGCTGACCTCATGGTGCTGAAGGTGATTGATTATGAGGGCACCTACTTCAATAGGCTAACTGGGAAGACGGAGCGTGTACCGTGGCTCAAATAGTCTGCCCAGCTGATCGGTTGGCGGGTTCGTCGGTGGAGGTTTCGGGGCGTGCTGCTGCTTTAGGGCGGGCGAGTGATAGGCGACCTGCCGCTGCTCGGTCGGCGGGGCGTGCGGCGGATCGTCGGCTGGACGCGGGTGCCGGACCCCAAGACATTCCCGGCGTATTCCATACGAGGGCGTCTCCACCGTTTCCAGTACCGTGCCCGTTTGCGGAGTCCTATCGCCCGCGGCCCGGTACCCGAGTGCTGATATGGCCTCCTCCGATTCCCACGCGATGCCGTCAGCATTCCCGCCACTCTAGACGGTTTTCCAACTGTTCCAGCACGGTGGAGCCAGTCCTGAACGAATGGCAAGAATGGCAGATCGCGCAGCCCTGGTTGAGCTTTTTGGATTCACGCTAGGCGGAATCTATTCCGCAATGTGAGCAACAGCAAAAACAGTAGTATAGGTCCAAAAACTGCTTGCATCGTACCGATCACTTGTAGGGTGGCCGAGGACGCGCTTGCCTCGACCATGCTCCGGTAGGGGGCCAGATATCCGGTCTCCGATGTAAGCCCAAGGAAAGCGTGCGCATTTGCGAATCCTGTAACCAACGTTGCCCAAAGTAGCTTCGGCCCTTTTAACGCAGGCTGAATGCTCACAAACAGGATGGCGCCGGCGATCAACCAGTGCAGTAGCCACGAGGTAAAGGCTCGCGTCACTCCCCAACCGTAGTCGGACAACCGTTCGAACAACCAACTCAGCGACGCAAAGAGGCCATCGCCCTTCTGTCTACGGAGGGCACGCATCCGGAGACGGAAGAATCTGTGCCGGTCTTCCGGCTTTTCCAACTCGCTCATCATTAGTTCGAGTTGTTCCCAAGCTCTGATATTATAGCTCGTAAGAGGCTGTCGCGGGTGCTGCCACACCACGCCATGAAAATCAGTGTCCCTGTGCAGCTTGGTTCCGAAGAACGCGGGTGGTCCCGCGAATACAGCTCTCCGAAAGTCGGTTGTTCCCTCGAACACAGCGTCACTGAAATCGACCCTCCGTTCGGGATCGTGTTTGGGATCGGTTGTACCGAATTGTGTTTCGCGAAACGAAACTCTCGTCTCGAATCGCGCACGAACGAAGCTTGTCAAACAAGACGTCCATATCGAACTCGCATAATAGCGCTCCGAGAATCGTGAGTCGTGAAAGCTCACCGGACCACAGAATACCGCATCGGTATAATCTGCGGCACCGTCGAAATGCGCGCCATCAAACCCAGCCCATTCCTTGAAATGGGCGCCGGCGAAGGCAACTTCGGCGACAAAGCGGCTGCCGGTAAATGACGCTAGTTGGTGGAATGTGGCTCCCATGAACCAGGTTTGATGAAAGAAGCGTGCGCCGATAAAATCGACTGGGTGCTCAAAACCTGCCGCGTCGAAAGAACTAGACACGAGGGTCAAGCCCGAGAAATCGACCATCTCGTCAAATGTATGTTTACGGAAGTCCATGTACCGATCATGCTCGTACGTAGGGTGACCACCGCATTTATCTGCCACATGTTCCAAGTATCGTGAGTCTTCATCCGTGAGTTGCGGCCAGCCATCGGCAGGTGGTGCAACCCAAGGCTTCGGCCAAGACGTGTCGTCTGGTGCTGGCTTGGCTAGGACCTTCTTGGGCAAGTGTTGGCCGAGATAGCCATTCCACAATCGCCGTCTGCGGTCGTCATCTTTGATGGCAAGCAAGGTGAGCCAAAATGCCGTGTTCGCTGTATCGCTTATTGTGCTCATCGAGTCCCTCTCCGTTTATCCATGACTATTGCTCTTGAGATTAGGGCACATCGGCCGTGGCCGCACGCGACTCTGTACCGGTAAGCTAAGGGTTCGTTGGAGTGCTGACCACAGAGGCCTACCGGCGTCCGCGCTTGGCTGCTGCGGCGAGGGCTTGGCGCGCGCCACCCGTGGTTTTCTAGGCAGATCCGGCGAAAGGGACAGAAGTCGATCCGATCGTCGACCAAGGACCTGTGCCGCCGTGGTCGGAAGGCGTCCCGCCTTCAGTGCGGGCTGTGAATCGTAACTGTTGGGGGTAGAGACTCATTGGCGGCCCGCATTCGCTTTCGCTTGGAGCGTTCTGTGGGCTGTTCTTTGCGATCGGCCTGACGCTCGGGGAATTGGCGTCATTGTCGATCTACAGGGAGGGGCCAGCGTGGTCCTCAGTGGCGACTCGGGGCCGTCGAGGGAGTGCCCCACGGACGTTGGATTGACTGCTCCACTTCGCATCGTCGGTCCAAGCTACGAGCTGTGGTTGTCGGCCCCTCGTCCGTACCGTCCTCCAGAGCTCGCTTCGGCGCTTCCTTCCGGCTCCCATGCGATGCCGTCAGGATTCCCGCTACTATGGACGGTTTACTCGCTGTTCCAGCACGGTGGAGTCAAACCTGATCGACCGACAAGAGTGGCAGATCGTGCAGTCCTGATTGAACTTACGTGGTTTCTTGCGGTGATTCGATTCCCAGTGAATCTGCCGCTTCGGCACGGTCCGAAGGGCCAGAGGCTCCGGCGAACGCTGCGAAAGAGAAGAGAGGAGCAAGGAACGATGACGTTGCTCGAGCGGGCCCGGAAGTGGGGCGAAGAGCGGGACCAACTGTGGCTGCAGAAAGGCCTTGAGAAGGGCATCGAGCGGGAGCGCGAACTGGTTCACCGGATGGTCAGCCGCAGGTTCGGTCCCGGCACAGCCGATCAGCTCCGGCCGATACTGGCGAGGATTTCCGACCAGGAAGACATCGTCGCTGTCGCCGATGCAGTGATCGAATGCGAGACCGCTGAGGAGTTCCTCGGGCGGGTAAGGAAGGCTTGACCTCGACGGCGGCCTGGGCTTTGGCCACTATCGGGAACAACGGCTCCCATCCCATGTTCCTGTCGCTGGCCACTGCGACGACGGCGTGTACTGGCAAGCTCGCGCGGCCCGCGACTGGCTGCAGGTGATTGTGAGGTAGGGAGTGATCCGTTCTCGAGTTGTCCTGACCGTGTCGGCCGTACTGCTGCTTGCGGCCTGTGGCATTCGCCCGCGATCGAACCTGCCGGATGCCCAGGCGGGCACCGTGATTACGGCCGACGAAGTCCTTGCGTCCGAGGCAAAGACCATGTGGGAAGCCCTGCGGCGAACGGTTCGTTACGCAAACTTCGGGGAGTCCTCGAGCGGTGGTCCCACCCGCGTTCACCGACGGGGCTATTCCAGCATCTCCCTGGTCGAAGACATGCCGATCTACCTCGACCGGGTCCAGGTTCGTGACCTCAGCCTCCTGGACGCGCTGCCGGCCGCGGACATCGAGCGAATTCAGGTGCTCACCGGCGTGCACGCGACAACCTACTACGGCACCAATGCGGGAGACGGGGTGATTCTGATTCGGACTCGTACCGGCACATGACCGAGGGGCGCCCCACCTCGCGGCGGAACGCCCCTCTTTCCCTGCCTGTATACCGGCAGCAGGCTGTGGCAGTCAGCGCTGGCTGACTAGGCTTCGCGGTCAAGGCACAGCGACTGCCCTTCCAGCCCGGACAACGCTTCGTTCTCGTGTTCCTCGAACGGGATCGGGAAGGTCACGTCGCTCCCGTACGCGCCGCCCTTGAAAAAGGAGCCGGTCGGGAACACCTCTGCCTGGTCATACCCGTACTGGCGCACGAGTCGGCGCAGGTCGCCCATGCGATGCCCGGTCCCGAACAGCCACCTGGCGCGTTCGTCGAAAAGCATCCTGACCTGTCCGTCCTGGTCACCGGGATCTGACAGAGCCGGCAGCCCCACGCCCTCGCGCAGCGCGTTCAGCGTGGCGAGCCACGGGCCGCCCGTGCTCAACTCGACTTCGGCCTTGATCAACTGGGCCTCGAGACCGCTGCCGAGCACGACATCGGACTCCTCGGAAGTGTACTTGAGCTGGTGAAACAGCGGAGTCTCCTGGTCGAAACCCGGACCTCCGCTGTCTTCCCACGGAACACGCGCATCAGTGGCTGAACGGAACGCGACACCGTTCTCTCCCTCCATGTCGGAAATCGACCAGCGGCGCTGGCGCTGGTTGAGTTCGAAGATGGCGTTCCGCTGCCCGAAGTCCCCACCTTGCTTGCTTCGGACGTAGTATTCCCAATCGGCAGGAATGGTCGCTGCCGCGCTCGCCGCGCCAGCGTAGTCGTTCATGTTGAGGCGGGTTCGCGCAGTCCCGATCGCCGCCAGGTTCTTTTGATTCGCGTCGCCGCCCGCCGCCTGGTCCGCCGCTCCGAAGGAAGCCAGGGCAGCGTTGTAGATCTCATCCGTCGTCTGCCGCTCGCCGTACACGATGTCGCCCTCGTTGGGCGTGTCGCTGAACGGCACGCCGGAACAGTAGTTCTCGGCGAAGAACAGGTTGACGTAGGCGTTCATGTTCCACATCTCGGCGACACGGCTGTCGCCCGGCAGGAACTCGGCCATCCGCTCGGCGGCGTTCTTGGTCCCTACCCGGGCCCGGTGGTAAGTCCGGTACTGGCCCAACAGTGTCCCGTTGCGGTCGTCCATCTCGCGCCGGTCCACTTCGTTACGGGTCGGGAAGGTGCCGGAGAGATGGAACTCGTCGGACATCATTCCCGAGTAGACCACCTGTCCGCCGCCGCCGCTGGAATAGGCTCCTGCGAAGAGGCCGACGGCCCCGGCCCAGTACAGCTCGGCCCCCTTCTCTCCCACCACGTCATTGGGTGTCACGATGTCGGGGTCGACCACGTTGAGAAGCTGGTCGGTGTCGCATGCTGCGAAACCTGTTGCCACCAGAATCACCAGGAATGGCCGAACCTTGTTGTTCAGATACTTCATTGGTCGGTCTCCTGTCAGAAGGTGAGGTTGAGGCGGGCAGTGTAGTAGCGGACCGGAGGCTGGGTCAGGAACTCGGAGATACCGAAGTTGTCACCCGATCCGTTCCAGTTGATTTCGGGGTCCATCCCCGTGTAGTCCGTCCACACTCCCAGATTGCGTCCCGACACGGTGAGCGAGCCGCGCGACGCCCCGATCCTGTTCATGACGAAGTCCGGCAGATCGTACCTCACCGAAACCTCGCGAAGCTTCCAGAAGTCACCCCTTTCCATGTACCCCCAGACCGTCTGGCTCGGATGCAGCAGCGACGCCACCGCACGGGCCTGTTCGTCGATCGGTGTCCCCGGATCGATCAGAGCCTGGCACAGCCGGAAACGGCAGCGGAACCGTTCCGTGTTGTTGTAGGCGATGTAGTCCCCCCGATAGTCGAGGAGTCCGTAGATGTTGAGGTTTTCCAGGATCTGGAAGTTCGAACTGATGGTCAGCTGGTCTTCCGGCTGGCCCGGACCGACGTATTCGATCGTGTCACCGATGACGAGTTCGTCCGGCGTGATGATGCCGTTGCCATCAACGTCGCTCCAGCTCTGAAGCGGACGGTCCCACTGGCCGCCGAGCGGGAATCCGGGCACGAACCGGGTCTGCGAACCGATCGGCTCGGTCCCCTCGCCGAGGGAGAGCAGTTCGTTCTTGTTGATCGAACCGGAGAACGTCACGTCCCAACCGAACTGGTCGGTATTCACGATTTGGGTTGTCAGCGTGGCCTCGAAGCCACGGTTCTGTACCTCGCCGATGTTGACCCATCGCGACGCGCTCGCGCCAAGCGACGGGGCCAGCGGCACGGTGATCAGCGCACCATCCGTCCGCTTGTCGTAGTAGGTGAACTCGAGACCCGCGCGCCCGCCGGCAACTTCGGCGTCAAAGCCCAGTTCGATTTCGCTGGACCTTTCGGGCTCGAGCAGGCTGTTCCCGATGTTTCCGATCGACACACCCGAACTCGTCTCGTCGCCCGGAGTCGTGATCGCCGTGGCTGACAGCGTCCGGATTGCGTCGTCGGATCCCGGCTGCAGGCCGGATTTGCCCCAGGCGCCGCGGAACCGCAGCTGGTCCAGGAACGGGATCTGCGGGAAGAACGCTTCCTCCGATGCGATCCAGGAGAGACCCGCCTTGGGGTAGAAGATGAGGTCGAAGTCCTGACCGAAGGCGCTGTTGTCGTCGGCGCGGATGGCGCCGGTGACGAAGAGGCGGTCGTTCAGGCCGAACTGCTGGTCGATGAAGAGTCCGGCGGTCTTCTCGAAGGTGTGGAATTCGCTCGAGAAGGTCTCGGCGGCGAGACCGATCGAGGAGCCACCGTTCACGATATCGATGCCCCAGGCACTGGTGCCCTGGTACTGATTCTCGAAGTACTGCACTCCCACGGTCGATCTCGAAGTGATCGACCCGGGAAGATCGAAGGATGCCGTGCTGCTCATGTCCAGGGTGTACTGCCACTGGTTCAGGTAGTCGGTATCCTTTCGCCCGAGGTTGCGGTCGCCCGGAACACCGATGTCACGTGCGAAGAAGGAGATGTCGCCCCGGTTGTAGTAGTCGATACCACCGGTGCCGCGGACCGCCAGCCACTGGAACGGATCCCAGGTGACGGTGCTGCCGGCAGTGAGGCGGTTCGTGTCCTGGTAGAAAGTCCGGCCGAAGAGCTGTGCCGGACGCTGGAATCCCCAGGCCCGGTCAGGGTTCGACCCTCCGAAGAAGGCACTCGGCAGGAAGCCGTACGAGTTGTTGTCATTCCCCATGTAGGCGAAATGGCTGTCCAGATACGACATCTGGAGCGACAGGGTGACCCGGTCGGCCACCTGGCTGTTCAGATTGACCCGCAGGTTCTTGCGCTCGAGCTGGTTCGGGCGCTCGACTTCGCTGGTGATCGGCACACCGCGTGCTTCCAGATCGTCCCGGTCGGCCTGCGGCAGGGAGTAGGGTCCCACTTCCGTCTCGAGCTCGGCCGCGATGTAGTAGTTGATCCGTTCTGAACCGCCCGTCAAGGACACACCGAGCTGCCGGCGGTTGCCGTCGTCGATCGGCGACAGCGCCGGGTCGTGCAGAACCTGGTAGGACTCGACCGACGTCTGGTTGCAAAGCCCCTGGGCGACCTCGTTCAAGCGGCATGCCCGCGCGTACCTGCCTCCAGCCGCGTCGAGCCCCGCGAAATTCAGCGGGTAGGTGTTCGGCTCCTGGATCACGCCGCCTTCGGTCCAGATGTTCCAGCGCGTGTCTCCTGGCAGTCCGCGACGCGTAGTGATCCGGATTACGCCGTTGGCGGCTTCGGTGCCGTACAGAGTCGCCGCCGACGGGCCCTTCACGATCTCGATCGACTCGATGTCCTCGGGATTGAAGTCGTCGAGACGGGAGGCTTCCTGCCCTCCGGCTCCAAGGCCGCTCATGCGGTTGTCGACCCGGATTCCGTCCACATAGATCAGCGGCTCGTTGGACAGGGAAATCGAGCTCGATCCCCGGATGCGGATTCGGGAACCCACTCCCGAAGTGCCCGCGGAGCTGAATACCTGAACCCCGGCCGACCGTCCCTGCAGGAGGTCGGAGATGTTGTTGATCGGGGCTATTTCGCGGACCGCGGTCACATCGATATCGCCTACCGCGTTTCCGAGTTCCCGCTTGCGTTGCTGGCCGGTGGCCGTGACAACGAGCTCGTCGAGCGCGAGGGCCGACGTAGCGAGCTCGAAGTCCACCTCGGCGGTCCCGCCGCCAGCCACTGTAAACTCGTGCGCGACTGGCCCGTAGCCGATGAAAGTCGCGCGCAGCGTATACGTCCCGGGAGGGATGTTGAGGATGAGGAAACGCCCTTCGGCGGTCGTCAGGCCACCGAAGTTCGTACCCTCGATCTGCATCTGGGCACCGGCGAGGGGCGCCATTGTGGCCGCCTCCCGCACCGTGCCGCTTACTGAGCCGCGCTCCTGGGCGCTCGCGGGTACGGCGAGAGCCAGCAGCGCCACAGCGACTCCAATCTTACGAAGTAGATTCATGCGTCATCTCCTATGGAGAAGGGGTAAGAAGGGCGACACCTCTGGACGCCCGGACAAGGTTCGAGCAGTTGATGGGAGAATAGGCCTGCGGCACCGGCTGCCGGGAGTTGCTCGATCATCACAGTCAACCCGCTACGCCACAGGCTCCCTGGGGAATGTGGGAAGCTATTTTGGGGCACATCCCGGCGCAAGCACGCGTAGCATGGTCGGACGCGACGGGGCTGCGTGTCGGATCGGTGGTGTGCTATGTACATTTTTTTTGGCCGGAACATGAGCCAGACGGAGAGATTTGCAAGCAGCGAGACACTTATAGTGAGACACCGCTGGCGGGTGCCGTGTTCCTCTCGGGATACGCGGACCTTGCCCTGGCAGACTGGGTATCGACCGAGTTGGAGATCTTTCCCCTTCGCGCCGCGATTGGGGAGGGAGATTCGACGAAACTGGTGGTTGTCCTCGGGGAGAGGATCCCGGGGGGCGGCTCGACCCGACTTTAGTATGGTAAACATGACATTTCGTAATGTTATCTTTACATTCTGGTGATGGCGAGCAGCAAACGGTCGATAGGCCGCACGGGCCGAGAAAGGACGGAAGCCATGAGACCGCCGACGCGCCGATCCGGAGCGCTGACCATTCCCCTCGTCGCCGCACCGGGTTCGGTGCTCCAGCATCCCGTTGCGGACCGTACCTGAATGTCCGGGTTTTTTCAGCACATCCAGGACGCCATTCGCATCAACAAACAACGCCGTCCGGTATACGATGCGATGGCTGGCAGACTTGCGCGGAGAGCATCGGACCTGCTCATTGGCATGGAGTACGTTTGCCTGCCTTTCGCGCTGGTCTTCGACCACCGCGGGAAGAGATTCAACGAGGCCGGGATCCCGATAATACAGGACGACTTCGTGTCCATGGAAGAGATTGGAGACCCGAAGGATCCGCCCAAATTCACGAAGCTGGCGGGACGAGGCGAATTCGAGGCAGTGCGTGCCGAGTTCCGTGAATACAAACGGTGTATTGGAGACAGAGCCAAGGCGTTGGACTTCGAACAGGCGGCCCGCGATACGGCACGGAAGCTGGCGGCTGTAGTGGAGCGGGAGGGCCGATGTGAAGCACACTTTGCAATGGTGCGGCACGTGTTGGAGTCCATCGGCCTTGCCGCCGTCAATGCGATTCGCTTCGCAGAGCTGAGCGGGGGCAAGACGCGGCGCCTGTCCCGCGATCTGCTAATGTTCCAGGTCAAAGGAGTACGGACCGCAGTGGCACTCGACCGGCGGGCGCAGGAGGTACACGCTTTGGGTGTTGGCATCATCGTCAACGATCTTCCCGCGATACCGTTTCCTGCGCCTCTGCGGGAACGGAGCTGCGATAGCCGATGAGCTCTCTTACCGCCGTCGACCGGGCCGAGGATCTTGCGTCACTGCGGGCCGGCGCGGTGGAGCCGTTGGAGGCCGAGGGCTTCCGGCTCACCAATCCTTCGCGCCATCTCGCGCTTCGGGACGCTACGGGTGGGTTGCTCGCCCGTTGTTCCCTCTGGAGGGCTCGCGACGCCCAAGGCGAGCCGACCACGGTCGGCCTGATCGGCCACTACGCCGCTTTCAACGCCGACGCCGGCGCGGAGCTGCTGGAACACGCCCTGGACTGGCACCGGGCAGACGGGTGTGCGCGGGTCATCGGTCCGATGGACGGCTCCACATGGCACCGCTACAGACTGCTGACCGAACGCGGAACCGAGCCGCCTTTCTTCCTGGAGCCCGACAATCCCGACGACTGGCCGAAGCACTTCACGGACGCCGGATTCGTTCCGGTGGCCACCTATACCTCGGCGCTCAATCCGGACCTCAACCGGGTGGACCCACGCTCCGACCAGCGGCGGGCAGAGCTTGAACGGAACGGCATCACCCTTCGGACGCTCGACACCAAGCGCTTCGACGACGAGCTCGCGGCCATTCACGAGCTGTCGCTCGAGGCGTTCGCGAGCAATTTCCTCTACAGCCCCATCGGGCTCAAGGACTTTCTGGCTTCCTACGCGCCAATCCGCCCTCATCTCGTACCCGAACTCGTCCTTCTCGCGGAGGGCGGTGGCCAATTGGTCGGCTTCATCTTCGGCATTCCCGATCTCATGGAGTCCGCCCGGGGCGAGCCGCTTCGCACGGCGATCATCAAGTCGATGGCGGTGCATCCGGCTTGCGGTGGAAGCGGCCTCGGCGGTCTTCTGATGGATGATTGTCAGCGGGCGGCACGAACGCTCGGGTTCGAGCGCGCCATTCACGCCCTGATGAGGGAAACGAACCTGTCACGGCGCATCTCGTCGCGCTATGGAAAGACGATCCGGCGCTACACCCTGTACGAGAAGACGTTGCCGGCGGGGTGAACATCAGCCGCATCCTGATCGAGCAGGCCACGGAGCGGCCCGACCAGCCCGCGATTGTGGAGGCGACAAGGGATGGCTCGCGCACGCTCACCTTCGGCCAGATCGCAGAACGTTCGGCGCGGGCCGCCGCGTTGTTCCGTGCGGCGGGGCTCCGCAAGGGGGATCGGATCCTCGTATTCCAGCCGATGTCCATCGAGCTGTACGTTGCGCTTCTCGGGATTTTCCGTCTCGGCCTGGTGGCCACCGTACTCGACCCATCGGCCGGGCGCCGACACATTGAGCAGTGCTGCAGCATCGCCCGCCCCAGCGCTTTCCTCGGCCCTGCCCGGGCACATCTGCTGCGGCTCTTCTGCCGCGGTCTGCGTCGAATCGAACGTCATATTGTGACTGCGGGCCGGGCCCCTTCGGCTACCCACTGGTCCAGGCTCGAACGCCTCGCGCCCCTGCACTCGATTGCCGCCTGCGATTCGTCGCACGACGCGCTTCTCACCTTTACCAGCGGCAGCACGGGAGTTCCGAAGGCGGCGGTTCGCAGCCATGGTTTCCTGCTGGCGCAGCATGATGCTCTGGCGGAAGCCATCGCTCTCGAGCCGGGCGAAGTGGACCTCGCAACGCTGCCGATCTTCGTGCTCGCCAACCTGGCTTCGGGCGTCACGACGGTCATACCGCAAGGCGATCTCCAGCGTCCCGGCTTCATCGAAACGGGCCCGGTGCTCGAGCAGCTCGAGCGTCATTGCGTCACGCGAACTGTCGGCTCGCCGGCGCTGTACGAGCGGCTGCTTCAGGGTGCTGGGACCGCCACGGGCGCTGGAAGTGGAAGCGCTGAGGCACCCTTGGGGACGCTCAAGAAGCTCTACACCGGCGGTGCTCCCGTCTTCCCTCCCCTTCTGCAGCAGCTCCAATCCGCAATGCCGCAAGGTCGGGTCATCGTGGTCTACGGCTCGACCGAGGCGGAGCCTATCTCCCACCTGGATTGGGCCGAGGCCGAACCTGCCGACCTGGACGCGATGTTTGCCGGCAAGGGGCTTCTGGTCGGCAAGCCTGTGCAACAGGTCGACTTGCGCATCCTCGACAACCGCTGGGGCGAGCCACTGCCGGCAATGAATGCACGGGAGTTCGACAAGCTCACGTTGCCCAGTGCGCGGGGCGGCGAGATTGTGGTCAGCGGCCCCCACGTGCTCTCCGGCTACCTGAACGGAGTCGGCGACGAGGAGACGAAGTTCCGGGTCGAAGGTGAGGTCTGGCACCGCACCGGCGACGCCGGCTATCTCGACGCCTCGGGCCGACTCTGGCTCCTGGGGCGCGCTGGCGCAGTCATTCGGGACGAACGCGGTACGATCTACCCCTTCGCGGCCGAATGCGCGGCAAGCCAGTTGCCCTGGATCGAGCGGAGCGCTCTCGCCAGGCACAATGGAGAGCGCCTCCTGGCGGTGCAGCTGGGACCGCGGGCGCCGGCGGATGCCGAGTGGCATGTGCAGGAAGCACTGTCCTGGGCGCAGCTCGACCGGGTCGTGCGAGTGCCACGAATTCCAGTCGATCGCCGCCACAACGCGAAAATCGACTACCCCGCACTAAAGAAGAAACTGGAGCGCCATGTCAACTGATCTCCGAGGTGTAAGCGGCTACTTCGCGCGTCTGCTCGCCGAACGTTCTCAAAAGGAAATCGAGCAGGACCTGATGCCCTCGCGGGACAACATCTCACCCGGCATTCCTCGCGGCGGAGCGCCCGGGACGATCTCCCCCGAAGCGGTGAAGCGGCGCTGGCAGTTGCTCGGTGTCGAGGCGTCGGTGAGGGATCGGCTCCTCGACGACATGACGCGCGAACAGATGCCCGTCTACAGCAAGAACATCGAGAACTTCGTGGGCACCGTGAAACTGCCGATCGGGCTGGCCGGACCGTTGCGGGTACGGGGGCTGTTCGCGCGGGGAGACTACTACGTGCCGCTGGCGACGACGGAAGCCGCCCTGGTGGCGTCATACACGCGAGGGGCGCAGGCCATCACACAGGCGGGCGGCTGCACGGCGGCAGCGATCTGGGAGGGTGTGACGCGCGCTCCGGTCTTCGCTTTCAACAGCCTGGTCGAGGTCGGCAGGTTCATCATGTGGGCCGGCGAGCAAGCGGATACGTTTTGCGAGATCGCCGCATCGACCACGCGTCATGGCGAACTCATCCGCACCCGCTTCAACGTGGAGGGCAACCACGTCTACCTGATCTTCGAATACACCACCGGGGATGCTTCGGGACAGAACATGGTCACGATCGCAACCGACGCCGTGTGCCGCTTCATTCTCGACCAGACACCGGTGCAGCCCGCCTACTGGTTCATCGAGGGGAATCATTCTGGAGACAAGAAAGCCTCGCATCTGTCCTTTCAGAACGTGCGCGGAAGGAAGGTTTCGGCCGAAGTTGTCCTTACGCCCGGCATCCTCGAAGGACTCCTGAAGACAAGCGCCAGGCGAATGCTGGATTTCTATCGCGTCTCGGCGATCGGCGGTGTGATGAGCGGCAACATCGGGCTGCAGGGGCACTACGCCAACGGGATGGCGGCGCTCTACATCGCGTGCGGCCAGGATGCCGCCTGCGTTGCCGAATCCGCCGTTGGCGTGACCCGTTTTGAGCCGGCGGGCGAGGGCGGCCTCTACGCTTCGGTGACCTTGCCCAACCTCATCGTGGGAACGGTCGGAGGCGGCACGGCGCTGCCGAGCCAGAACGCCTGCCTGGAAATCCTGAGACTCTCCGGGCCGGGCAACGCGGCTGCCCTCGCCGAGTTGTGCGCCGCCCTGGTGCTCGCGGGCGAGCTGTCGATCAGCGCCGCGTTGGCATCGGATCACTTCACGCGAGCGCACCAGACGCTGGCGCGAGGTGTGCCGAGGGCGAAGAAGAAGGCATCGGCAGGAGATCGGGCGTGAACACCGTCCCGACCGGCCCGAACGAGCACGGCATCCGCCGCTGGTGGGTGTATCAGAGGGAACGTTTCCCGCTCGTGCAGCACGGGCCGCTGATCCTCGCCTTCAGTTTCAGCGCCGTCGCCTTCTCCTGGATGTTGCGCTCGCCCGCGGGATGGCCCAGCCCGCTGTCGGTGGTGGTTGCCTTCGGCTCCTGCCTGGTGTTCTTCCTCCAACTGCGCATCGCGGACGAGTTCAAGGACGACGAAGAGGACAGGCGCCACAGGCCCTACCGCCCGGTACCGCGGGGTCTCGTGACGCTCCGCGAGCTGGGCGGTCTCTTCGTGCTCGGCGGGGCCCTGCAGCTGGGCCTGGCCCTGTGGCTCGATGCGCGACTTCTGGTCCTGCTGCTGGTCACCTGGACCTACCTCGCGCTGATGAGCAAGGAGTTCTTCGTCGGAGAATGGCTGCGCGGCCGGCACCTCACCTACATGGTCACACACATGGCCATCATGCCGCTGATCGACCTCTACGCCACCAGCTCCGACTGGCTGGTCTTCCAGGGCCATCCTCCATCGGGGCTCTTCTGGTTTCTGCTCGCCAGCCTCTTCAACGGCATGGTGATCGAGATCGGTCGCAAGATTCGCAGTCCACAGGATGAAGAAGAGGGCGTGCCCACCTATTCCACGGTGTGGGGTCGGCGGCGGGCGCTGGGCACATGGTGGCTGGTAATGGGACTCGCGCTCGTTTGCGCCTGCCTGGCCGCGCGCCGCATCGGGTTCTTCCTGCCGATCGCCATCGCCCTCGGTGCGACCTTCGCCGCCGCGGTGCTCATCGGGATTCGCTTCCTGCGGCAGCAGACGCCGGGAGCGGGCAATTGGATCGAGAATTGGTCCGGGGTCTGGACGCTGGTGCTCTACCTGAGCCTGGGGCCGGCACCGCTGCTGTGGCGGGAAATGGGATGAGCTTCGTTCTTTCGTTTTCGGACGGCGTCGATCTCGGACGCATGGGAGGCAAGGCGGCAGCGCTCTCCTCGCTTTCCGGCTCGGGGATGAGGATCCCCGCCTGGTTCGTGATCACGCCGGCCGCCTTCGAGGCCGGTCTCTCGTCGGCCCAGCGCACTGCCCTGCTCCAGGCCGAAGGACAGGAAGAGCTTTCGGAGTTCTTTGCCCGGATCGTGCCGGCGCCCGGGGTTCTCGAAGAGGTGGAACAGCGCTTCGCAACGCTGGGTGGCGACACTCGATACGTGGCGGTACGCTCGTCCGGTGCACAGGAGGACGGGGTCGAGCACTCCTTCGCCGGCCAGTTCGACAGCTACCTGTCCGTCACGCGGGAGCGCCTTCCGGGACGGATTGTCGACGTATGGCGGTCGGGTTTCAGCGAACGCGTTCTGGCCTACCGGCGGGAGAACAGCCTCGAAGGGCTACCGCAGGTGCCGGCCGTGCTGGTGCAGCAAATGGTCGACAGCGAGGTCTCCGGGGTCGCCTTCAGCGCCGACCCGGTAACCGGACGCCGCTCTGTGACGGTGGTGTCGGCACTCCACGGTCTGGGAACGGCGCTGGTCGGCGGCGATGCCGACGCGGACACCTGGCGCGTGCACTTCGACGGCAGGATCCTCGAGCGGGACATCGTGGCGAAGAGCCTGGCGCACCGGCCGTCCCCGGATAGTCCGGAAGGATTCGCGGCGCAGGAGATCACGGAGCCCGCGGCTTCCGACCCAGCCCTGACCGACGAGGAGGTGGCGCGCGTCGCGGACCTCGCACGCCGGGCCGAGCGGCATTTCGGGAGGCCGCAGGACATCGAATGGGCGATGCGCGGCGACGAGATCTTCCTCCTCCAATCGCGACCGATCACTTCCCTGACTGCGACGCCCGACCCCGATGGCGTCCGCAACATCTGGGACAACTCGAATATCGTCGAGAGCTACAGCGGGATCACCACCCCCTTGACCTTCAGCTTCGCGCTTCACGCCTACGAGGGGGTCTACCGCGAGTTCTGTCGGCTACTGGGGGTGAGCAAAGCCAGGATCGCGGCCAACGATCTCACCTTCCGCCGCATGCTCGGGCTGGTGCAGGGGCGCGTCTACTACAATCTCCTCAACTGGTACCGCGTTATCGCACTGCTCCCGGGCTACACCTTCAACCGTCGCTTCATGGAACAGATGATGGGCGTGCGGGAGAGCCTTCCCGATGAGATCACCGTCGCCGCATCTACCGCCTCCCGGTCACAACGTCTTTTCGATCTGCTCCGCCTTTGCCGCACCATGGCGGGCATGGTCGTCAACCAGGTCCAGCTGCCTCGGATGATCGACCGGTTCCATGACCGGCTCAACCGCGCTCTTGCTCCTGGGGAGCCACCTCTGGAGGTACGGCGACTCGACCAGCTGGTCGCCGATTATCGCGCGCTCGAGGCGAGTCTCCTGACGCGCTGGGACGCGCCGCTGATCAACGACTTCTTCGCCATGATCTTCTTCGGCGTCCTGGGCCGCCTGACGGCCACATGGTGCGCCGGGGAGGAAGACGAACACGGCTCCCTGCAAAACGACCTGGTGTGCGACCAGGGGGGAATGATCAGTGCCGAGCCCGCAAAGCGCATCGTCGAGATGGCCACCGTCGCAGCGCCGGAGTCCGAGCTCGTCGAGATCCTCTGCCACGGTGCCGCGACCGCGGCCGAGCAGGCCGCTCGCCGCCACGAGGAGTTGGCACCACTCTACAACGACTATCTGGCCACCTTCGGCGATCGGTGCCTCGACGAGCTGAAGCTCGAGTCGACTACGCTCTTCGAGGATCCGGAGCCGCTGCTGCGCTCGATCGGTCACGCCGCGGCGCGACTCGCGCGCGGTCAGGCGTTCGATACCGGGGTTCAGTCCGACATCCGGCAGAAGGCGGAAGCGAGCGTGCGGCAGGTCCTGGCCCGACGCCCCGTGCGCCGAGCCATCTTCGCTTGGGTGTTGCGGAACGCCAGGGCGCGGGTGCGGGATCGCGAGAACCTGAGGTTCGAGCGCACCCGGCTCTTCGGCCGCATTCGCAGGATCTTCCTCGAGGCCGGGCGCAGACTCTTCGCAGACGGAGTCCTGGAAGATCCGCGTGACGTCTTCTACCTCGAGCTGGACGAAATCGTAGCGTACACCGAGGGGGCCGCGGCGTGTGACGATCTGCGTGGCCTGGCACGCGTTCGCCGCGGTGCTTTCGAACGCTACGCCGAGCTGGACGCTCCGGCCGACCGTTTCGAGACCTTTGGCGCGCCCCACATCGCCAACAGCTACGCCGGGGGCGACTCGATTACGGTGGAACAGGACGAAGCCGGGGGGGAGGACGGACTCCGCGGCATTGGTTGTTGTCCCGGAGTCGTACGCGGCCGGGCGCGCGTGATCCGCGATCCGCGGGGGGCCGAGCTGAAACAGGGGGAGATCCTGGTGGCGGAGCGCACCGACCCGGGTTGGATCATGCTTTTCCCGGCCGCCGCCGGCATCCTGGTCGAGCGCGGCAGCCTGCTCTCACACTCGGCGATCGTGGCCCGCGAGATGGGGATTCCCGCCATCGTCTCGATCCCCGGTGTGACGACCCGGATCGAGAGCGGCAGCTGGATCGAGATGGACGGGGCGCGCGGCACCGTGCGCCTGGACGCTGCTCCCGAACCCGCAACCAGCCCGGACGATCGAGCCGCCCCATGAGCACCGAGGCGGCGGGCCGCGCCGACTTCTCGTTCGTCCGGTACGCGCAGTGCTGGGAGGACGCCGATGTCCTCCTGGAGGCGCTCGACGTTGGCGAAGGCGATGTCTGCCTGTCGATAGCTTCGGCCGGGGACAACTCCCTCTCGCTCCTGTCCCGTGGACCAGCCCGCGTGATCGCGGTCGACATGAATCCGGCGCAGCTTGCTTGTCTCGCATTGCGGGTCGCGGCCTACCGGACACTCGAGCACAACGAACTCCTGCAACTCGTCGGCTCCGAAGAATGCGACGACCGGCAGGCGCTCTACAGGCGTTGCCGGGGCACCCTCGAAACCGATGCCCGAGATTTCTGGGATGCCCACCCGCACCTGATTCGGGCCGGCATTGGCTCGGCCGGCAAATTCGAGCGCTACTTCGCTGCCTTTCGCACCAAAGTGCTTCCGTGGATTCATCCGCGGCATCGAGTCGACCGGCTCCTGGCAGGCGGCTCCCTGGATGCTCGCCGGCGCTTCTACGCCGAGAGCTGGGCCAACCGGCGTTGGGAACTTCTCTTCCGGCTCTTCTTCTCGCGCTTTGTGATGGGCCGGATGGGACGCGACCCAGCCTTCTTCCGCTACGTCGAGGGCTCGGTGGCGGAACGCATCCTGGCGCGCACCAGGCACGCCCTCACCGAGCTCGACCCCGCAGCCAACCCCTACCTCCAGTGGATCCTGACAGGCCGCCACACGACCGCCCTGCCCCACGCCCTGCGCAAGGAGAATTTCGACGCCATCAGAGAGAACCTGGACCGGATCGAATGGCACCCCATGTCGATCGAACAGCTCCTGGCAGCCGAGCCCGAACTTCGAGTCGATTGCTACAACCTGAGCGACATCTTCGAGTACATGTCCGATGAGAGCTTCCACCAACTGCTCTCCACGCTGGCCGGGCGCGCACGCCTTGGGGCCCGATTCGCCTACTGGAACATGCTGGTGCCGCGCAGCCGACCGCCGGAGTTGACCGACGTGCTCATTCCGAACAGCGAACTCGCCGAGCGGCTTCATCGCGAGGACAAGGCGTTCTTCTACAGCCGGTTCGTGGTTGAGACGGTGGAAGCACAGGCAGGGCCGGGATGAGCCTCACCGCCAACCTGCTCGCCATGGCAGCCCTCCTCGCCACGCTGGCCTTTCTCCTGGTCGGCCTGAAGGCGCTGGAGAAGCGGGGTCGGCTCCATCCCGAGTCCCTGCGCAAAGGGGTCCACATCGGCATGGGACTGGTTGTGCTTCCGCTGCCCTGGATCTTCGATCGAGCCTGGCCGGTAATCGTGCTGGCGATCCTGGCCTGCTGCGCAATGGTGGCGACTCGCTCGATTCGCAGCCTGCGCGGCGGCATCGGAACCGTGCTGAGCGGAGTGGGGCGGGACAGCCTGGGGGAGATCTACTTCCCCATCGCCGTCACTGTGCTTTTCGTCCTCGGTCGCGCCGACTGGCTGCTCTATGTCGTTCCGATCCTCATGCTGACGCTGGCAGATGCCGTCGCAGCGCTGGTGGGAATTCGCTATGGGCAACTGCACTACCAGACTTCGGACGGCATCAAGAGCCTCGAGGGTTCACTCGCTTTCTTCCTGGTGGCCTTCTTCAGCGCTCACCTTCCTCTCCTGCTCCTGACCGACACGGGCCGCGCCGAGGCCGTGCTCATCGCGACGATCCTCGCGCTCCTCGTCATGATGCTCGAGTTTTCGGCGTGGCGCGGCCTGGACAATCTCTTCATACCCCTCGGTGCACACGCCTTTCTGCGCCTCTATCTGGGAGCAGACACCGAGCTTCTCCTCTTCCACCTGCTGGTTGCCCTGCTCCTGATGGCTTTTGCCATGGCCTGGCGGCGTCGCAGCAAGCTCGACGACAGCGCACTGATCGGGGGCGCGCTCGTCGGGTACGCCGCCTTCACACTGGGCGGGTGGCTGTGGCTTCTCGGACCGCTGCTCCTCTTCCTCGTCCTGAGCCTGGCCTGGCCGCGGGCCACCGAGGATCGTCCACACACGGCGTACGCCATTCTGGCGGCAACGGCCGCCGGGCTTCTCTGGCTGTTCGCGTACTCGATCACGGGCGAGGGATGGCTCCTCATCCCTTTCACAGCCTCCTTCGCCGCCCAACTCACTCTGTACGGGGTCGCACGGTTTGGCTACCACCCCGACCGCGGACCACGTTCGTTACGCCTGCTCGGCGATATCGGGCTCGGCTGGCTTCTCATCTACTGCCCGATCCTGCTCATCGCGTTCGCCGGCGGTGCCGCGGCGGGGGATCCCGGCGCCCCGAGACCGGATGACCTGAATCTCCTGGGCGACCTCGGTCTCGGTCTGCTGGCGGTCAGTCTGGTGGCGCTGATCCTGTTTCGGCTGGTTCCGCAACTCTACGGTCCGCCCCCGCGCTCGGCGGCAATCAACCCCGCCATCGGGATCCTGGGGGCCGTGGCGTCGCTTGTGGCCGGGCTGCGTTGGCTGATATGACTGGTCTGGGCATCCATTCACCTTCCTTCCGGAAAGCAAGATGACTCGCATCCAATTTGTCCCGATGGCCTTCGCCATGAGCCTCGTCCTTCCGGCCGCAGGCGCGAGTGCACAGTCGAAGGATGACATCAGGTTCGCCTACGAAGACGGCCGCTTTCTGGAAGCCGCGGATCTTTCCCAGGCATTGGGGACGTCCGAAGGCTACACTGTGGCGGCGCAATCACTTGCGATATACGCCCACTATCAGGCGACAGACGAGGAATGGAACGAGGTCATCGAACGTGCGATGCGGATTGGCGAGGAGGCCGTACGCGCCGATCCGACCAACCCCGAGGCGCATTGCCAATACGCCCACGCCGTCGGCCGCTATTCTCAGGGCGTGGGCACGATCACCGCAATTCGGCAGGGCCTCGCCGGCAAGGTTCGCGATGCGCTCGAGGCGGCGCTTGAAATCGACCCCGACTACCCCGGGGCACATTTGACTCTGGGCGGTTGGCACGCCGACGTCGCTGCGGCAGGGTTTCTTGCGCGAAGCATGTACGGTGCCAGCCGGGAGGACGCCATCCGCCACTACGAGCGCGCCATGGAACTGGTCCCGGAGTCAAAGATCCTGCTGTACGAGTACGGGATCAGGCTGCCCCAGCTCGACGAGGAGAGAGGCACGGAAAGGGCCAGGGAGATGCTGGAAAGGGCGCTTGAATTGCCGGTGCGGGATGCCTACGAGGAGTATGTTCACCTCGACATTCTGGATGGTCTGGACGCGCTGAGGGGCAGATAGCGGTGCTGCAGACCTGCCAATAGTATAGTCAACATGGCAGGTCACCTGGGCTGCGAATCACGGCAGGACATCGTCTAAAGTATTACAGGACTGCACGATCTGCGTTTCCTGCCATTGCGTTGGACCCTGCTGGACCGTGCCGCGAAAGCTGGAAAAACTGGTTTGAATGGCGGGACTCCCGCGCCCGCCGTGCGTCGTAGCCGGAGGTCCCCGAAGCCCTCCTTCACTCGTCCTGGGCAGGCCAGGTCGACCGGGCAGCGGTGCGGCCCGCCGGAACGGGAGCGCCGCGCCAAGATTCCAAGTGTAGCGCACCACGTCACGCGGCGATAGGCCTCCCGGTAGCTTCTAGCCTTCGTCCGGCATCCGGTCCCAGTAGCTGTCAATCGGCACGAAAAACGTCCCGGTTACCGGCATTAGAAATGTCCCGGTCCGGCGGCTGCCCCGCGAAGGGAGCGACCGGAGCGGGGCAGGCCAAGACAGGGAAGCACCGGACCGGATGCCTTCGCGCCTCGACGGTCCGCCGCCTCGACACGTGGTGCGCCGAAGCGGGGATCGACGCTGGCGACGCGCCCTGTTCCCGGCGCTCGACAGGTGGGTGTCGCGTCCGCGACGCCTCGAAGGCCATGGCACCGCGCGCGGTCGCGGACGCTTCCGCCAGCGCGCCGCCGCCGTGGGCCTTCGGGCCACCGGCCACAGCCTGCGGGTCAGGGCCGCCGTCAGCATGGCCAGCCGGGGGGCCTCGCTGGTCGCCATGCAACAGGCCGGGGGATGGGCCGCCCCGACATGCCCGCCCACTACGGACGCCAGGCCAGCGCCCGCAAGGGGCCGGTCGCCACCCTCCGTAAGGATGATCGGTGGGCTTGACGCCCGCTCAGCGGGGAATCCCCGCCGGGGGGTCTCCGGTGGGTGCGCATCTGGGTTCGATGCAGGCGGGGACCGGAACGGAAGACGCCCCGGCCATCACCGTCCGCTTGAAAGGCGGAACCCGCAAAACGGGACGAACGGCGACAACCGGGGGCGGTCCCCACTAACCCGGCAGGTAGTCTAACCCCCGCCGGGCTTCTGTGCCCAATAGCAGCCGTAGTAGCGCAGCGTCGGCGGGTCGGGCTCGCCGTCCGACCGGCTCGCCACCTTGCAGGCCATCGGCGAGCCCCGGTGCTCCACCGCGATCCACGACAGGCCCTCGACCGGCGGCGCGAGACAGCCCGTGTCCGCGCGCTCCAGCGGCTGGTAGTAGTCCGACCCGTGCGGCATCAGCTCGTTCGCGTAGCCGCACGTCTCCAGGCTCACCACCCCCTCCGTCTTCGGAATCCGCACCACCAGTTCCCCGGCCAGCACCTCGGTCGCAAACCGCAGCGTCGAACGGTAGTCGTCCCACACGATGGCCGCCCGCACCCGGTGCGCCCCCGCCTCATGCTCCACGTCCTCCACGATGACCCACACCGGAGCCGGTACGCTCTCGTACGCCGTCGTGTCGGGGGGCGTCTCCTGGGCCACCGCCGCCAGCGGCAGCAACGCCGCGAACAGGGCGGCGGCAAGTCTCGTTCTCATGGTCATTTTCGGGTCTCCCTCCGTCAATTCATCGTGGTCGTGCAAACGGTCTCGGTGGCCCACGCGCCCTTCTGGACCTCCTTCCAAACGACCTCGAAGACCGGAACGAGGCGCTGCACCGGGTTGTCGTCCGTCCCCTGCATCGGATCGTGTACCCCCTCCCACTCCCACCCGGTCTGAACCGACTCCGACTCATACTCCGTCCACCGATTGTACACCGGCTTCTCCTCGCACGTCGTCGTCGTCCCCGTGTTCCCGCCGGGGCCGTCGTCGTCGTCTTCCTCTTCCTCGCGGGCCTCGTCGTGGCACGATTCCAGGGTTCGTCCGTTGTAGTTGGAACTGAGCCGAGCGCTGAGCGCCTTGATGTCGTCGTCGTCGTCACCCGTAGAACGGTGCCACGCCTCGTGAATCAGCGTCCCGAAGCCCGCCGCTGTCGGAACCTCAAAGGCTGAAATAAGGATCACGTCCTCGTCGCCGAAGTATTCGCCAAAAAGGTTCGGGCTGTTGGTGATCCCCGCGCGAATGTCTGCGTTTGCGATCGCGTCGCGGGTGTACCCCATGGCGGCTTTGCAGTCTTCGTCGGTGTGCCACTTCGACGTGGCCGCCGCCGCGCTGTTCCAGTCTTGAAGAACCCCAGGGGCCACCATCGTCATAGACAGAATGCTGCTCCACACGGCGGGCATGCTGTCCGGCATCAGGTGGGCCGGAATGGTGTCTAACCTTTCGCTCCACGACCGCCCGCTCTGCCCGAAGCTCATTGCCGGTACGGCGAGCAGTGCCAGCAGGGGAAGCAGAACGCGGGTCCGCTTGAAAAGCTGTTTCATCGGCGCACTTCCTCCCTTCGCTCAGGACAACCGGGGCAGTATCTCTCCCGGAGCGTCGGCGGGTCGTAGTTGTACACGCGAACTATACCCTCTTCGAAGGGGACGCCCATCAGGAAGATGACGCGCTTGTTGTCCCAGACCTGGGCGGCGCGCTCGGCGGACAGCGGAACGAGTTCATTCACCGGGCCCTCCATGACCGAGGGCGAAGCCAGAAGCTCGGTCCATACGCGCTTGGACTCCTCGCTGACGAATTGCATGAAGACGCCTTGCTCGCCGGGCTGGCTGGGCCTACCGAGAACCGACACCATCTCGTAGACGGTCTCGGTGTCGAAGGTCTCCGGTTCCGCCTCGATCATGCTTCCGGGGCCGTCTTCGGCGCATCCGGCCAGGGTGAGGGTAGCGGCGATTGCGGCGGCGGTGAGTGTCCAAGCCTTCATGGTGTGCCTCCTTCGAGCGGGTGAGCCTCTTCCCCGATAGTGCATGTGGTCAGTTAGATCTGGAGTATCATGGATAGATTGCAGTACCGGAATAACGCAAGGCATATGCGGCGAAATGTCGCTCATATCGGCCTGATATTATCTTTCAGCGGTAACATAGCGCAAGGGGCACGCGCTTGGAATCGCGTCGGCTTGCAGGCGGGAGAACCGGTCGTTACCCTGTCTGGACCGTAGCGGATCTTTCTTTTCCACCCCGTGACAGTGTGGGAGGATCGGACATGAAGACGCGGATTCTCGCAGTCCTCGTTTCAGCTGTCGTGATCAGTGGCTGTAGGCAGCGGCTGGTCGAATCGATGGACCAACCCGTGCATATCGGTCTCGAAGAGATGGAGCTCGTCGCCCAGACGGTGCTCACCGGTCAGGACGAGATTGATTTCCTGCGGGCGAAGGCGGAAAGGGACCTCGAAACGGTTCTGGCAATCGACCCGGACCATCCCGGCGCCGAGCAGATCCGTAGGGCGCTCGCCGATTTGGACTGGCGGGAAAGGCAGCTTCACTGGCGCATCGCGAACGGGTTCGAGGGTCCGGATGCCGTCTATACGCCGGAGGAGTTCTGGCGGCGGATGATCGAGGACCGGGACCTGCTGGAACTCACGGACGATGCGGTGCGGGCGATAAGGGCACGCCTCGATGTCCTGATGAGAACGGACACGACCATCGCCGCTTCCGGCTCCGGCACCGACGTAGTCTGCACGGCCGACGCCTACTTGGACTGGGATGCATCCGGCGACTTGTACTTCGACCAGTCGGGCGATTTGCTGACGTTCAGCACCCTGTCGCGCCAATACACGGAGATGCATGTGGCCGGGCTTGGCCGGGTCGGCACTCCGCAACGTCATCGGTTCAACGGACTTGCCGAGCCGGACGCCCGATCCAGCAACGGAAACCTCGTCACCTTCATCCCGCCGCTATGGCGGCAGCGGGATTGCCTCACCGGGATGAGCGTGGTCCAGAATTTCGTGTATACCGGTGCGGTGCCCGGCGCGACCTATTGCGCGGGTGGCCCGCAGGTGAACCAGTTTGCCGAGGTCGAGAAATGGTCGCAGGTGCACACGTGGGACTTCTCGAACTGGACGAACCACGACGCCCGGATCACGGTGATAGAGGAAGACTGCGTAACGGTGCCCGGCGGTGGCGGCGGCGGGGATGATGATGAAGAGGATCCCCGTCCGAGCCGGGATTGCACTTGGGTGTCGGGACCGGGCTACGGCTTCTGGCTTTGCGTGGAGGGCTGAGACCCTCCAACCCGCTTTCCCCCGACCGGGAGCTGGCTGTTCGACCTGTTAATGGCCGGGAGCCAGCACACGCAACGTTGAACGTTGCGGCTGGCAAGGGGGAGCGCGCCGCCCCCTTCGATCCCCCAAGAAAAAGCTCGCAGTCCGGCGAGCGCCATCGTGCGACACTGGCAGCCCGATGACAGGAGCCGGGCAGCTACTCTCGCAACGCGATGACCTGCGGGTACATCCCCCCGGCAACGATGCCGATTAGCGCATCGCGGGCCAGCGCAAACCGGGACAACGGCACGGG
>LXNI01000851.1_pt1 | contig 31780 bp, 22 predicted proteins | sample 809091 | NCBI WGS metagenome assembly LXNI01 (sample SAMN04870527, study PRJNA318959) | sponge metagenome | biome: 01000161; feature: marine sponge reef; material: water | host: Sarcotragus foetidus | place: Greece: Milos, Mediterranean Sea | collected 2013-05-29 | depth 5-7 m | reverse complement strand
CATCCCGACGTACACCTTGGTCCCGTTCTTCATAGGGCCGGTCTCCTGTTCCGGTTGCGACCTCAAGCGTCGCATGTGGCTCTGGCACCTCCGCTCACCGGGGCGCTAACCCACGGTAAGCCGACAGGGGCCGGCCCTTCCATATTTTCTAACCCTCCACCCGCCCATCCACCAGCCGAATCAACCTCCCCGCCCGCTCCATCACCCTCGGGTCATGCGTCGAAAACACAAACGTCGTCCCCTTCTCCCGGTTCAGCTTCTCCATCACGTCGAGCAGCGCCTCGGCCATCGTCGAATCCAGGTTGGCCGTGGGTTCGTCGGCCAGCACCAGCGCCGGTTCCGCCAGCACCGCGCGCGCCACCGCCACCCGCTGCTGCTGCCCGCCCGACAGCTTCGGCGGCATCCGGTCCTCCAGCCCCTCCAGCCCGATCTCCGCAAACAGGCGCCGCACCCGCTCGCGGCGTTCCCGCGCGGGCAGCCCCTGCAGCAGCATCGTGAACTCCGCGTTCTCCTGGGCGGTCAGTACGGGAAGCAGGTTGTAGGATTGGAAGACAAATCCGATCCGCGAAAGGCGTACTTTCGCCAGCTCCTTGTCCGGCAGTTCCGAGATCTCGCGGCCCGCGATCCACACCTTCCCTTTTGAAGGGCGGGTCAGTCCTCCCAGCAGGTTGAGGATGGTGGTCTTGCCGGAACCGGACGGCCCGGCCATCGCCACGAACTCGCCGGCGGACACCTCGATATCCACCCCCCGCACCGCCTCCACCGGACGCGGCTCCTGCGGATAGATCTTCCACAGGCCCTCGGTGTGCACGGCGGGCTGCCCCACCCCGTTCGTCCCGTTTCCTGCCGTCGCGTTCTCTTGCATTCAATCCACCTTGACTGTTTCGGCCGGGTCCAGGCGGGCCGCGTGCCACGCCGGGTAGAGCGCCGCCGACAGGCCGATCAGGGCCGTCATCACCACGCTCTGGATCACGGGCTTCGCTTCGATGACCGGCACCATGACCGGGTCGAAGGCGATCCCCCCGAAGTTGAGGTCCGAGGGCATCAGGCCCGACATGTCCAGACCGTCGCTAAGAAGGAAATACACCACCGCCAACCCCACGGCCACGCCGACGATCCCGCTCGCAAAGGTGAGCAAAATCCCCTCGATGTAGACCACGAGCCCCGTCTCGCGGCCGCTCAGTCCGAGCGCGCGCAGAAGTCCCAGTTCCCGCTTCCGGTGCAGCACCGAAATGAAGATCGCGTTGAGGATGGCCAGGGCTACGATGGCGAAGAGGATGACGTGGAAGGCCCAGTCGCCGCCGTCGTCCAGCTTGAGCGCCGAGTACAGGTCCGGCGAAGTCTCCGGCCACCCCACGACCTCGACGCCGGCCCCGCTCACCTCGGCCCTGGCTTCTTCCAGCACCGGGTCGGTGTAGGACGAGTGGGGCAGGAACACGGCCACGGCGGTGGCGCCCTCCACGCCCAGCCAGGAGCGGGCCGTGCCGAGCGGGATGTGGATGAGCGTCTGGTCCAGGGCGTCGATCCCGGTCCGGTAGGTGCCCACGACGCGGACCAGCTGCCCCTCGATGTCGCCCGGGGCGGCCTGCGCCGTCAGGACCATGCGGGACCCGGTGCGCACCCCGAGCCGCTCCGCCAGCGCCTGGCCGAGGAAGGCGTGGAGGCGGTCGCCGTCTTCCAGGTAGCGCCCGTCCACCACCTCCTCGCCCAGCTTCGAGAACGCCAGTTCGGTCGTTGGGTCGACCCCGATGATGTACGCCGGGAGCGCGCCCTCGGGCGACGACGCCAGGCCGCGCGTGGCCACCCGGACCGAAGCCAGCGCCGGTTCGGGGACCTCGGCCTTGGCGACCGCGGCCACCGACGCCTCCACCTGGGCCGCGCTCATGCGGTCGTCCAGACTCTCGCTGTCGCGGTACCCGGGCGCGTGGAAGGTGACGTGACCCGAACCCAGGCCTACACCCGAGTCGATCCAGTCCTCGTGCATGCCGTTGGCAAGGGTGCGCGAAAAGATCAGGAGCGCGAGACCCATGGCCATGGCGGCGGCGGTCAGGGCGCTGCGGCGCATTTCGCGGCCCAGGTTGCGGAGCGCGAGCCAGGTGAGGGTGGGGATGCGTACCATCTGTCGGCTACCGGTTGGCCAGCACGTCGGCGGGGGGTATGCGGACCGCCCGCCAGGCGGGAAGCAGCGCGGAGACGACGCCGGTGCCGACCAGGGCGACCGCGCTCACGAAAGGTCCCCACACGGAGTACTCGACCGTCAGCATGGGCCGGACCGCGGAGCCCACGAAGGAATAGGTGCCCACGAACCTGCTCAGGTCGATGGGGTTGTTGTGGATGTAGAACATGAGGGGAGCCGCCAGCGCCGCGCCCGCGGCGAGCGAGACCAGCCCGAGGAGGAGCCCCTCGTAGATGACGATCCGCCCGATCCCGCCCCCCGACGTCCCCAGCGAGCGAGCGACCGCGAATTCCCGGCGGCGCTCGTAGGTCGCGATCAGCATCGCGTTGGCGACCCCGAACGAGGCCATTCCGAAGATCAGGATGGCGACGACGAAGTTCACCGCGTCGACGTAGTTGACCATGAAGTAGAGCTGGTCCAGGAAGCCCGACCAGGGTTCGGTGCGGAGACCCGGCGCGACCGCCGCCACGGCCTCCCTGATCTCGGCGGCCGGCACCTCCGGTTCGCGAATGCGCGCCACCGCCACCGCCACCTCGTGTATGCGGCCGGGGTCCATCGCCATCAGCTCGGCGAGCGACCCCATCTCGAGGAGCGCGTAGCTGTCGTCGTACGCGCCGACGCCCACGCTGAAGATCCCCGACACGGCAAAGAGGTCGTTCCCCGTCGACCCGTCGGCCGCGGGCGCCACCAGCACCACCTCGTCCCCCACTCCGGCCTCGACCGTTTCGGCCATTGCCTCGCCCAGCGCGATCTCGCCCGGCCCCGGCATCCGCCCGGCCACCAGCCCGCTCGCGAACCGGCTCACCGTCTCCTCCCGGGCCGCGTCGATCCCCATCAGCACCGCCCCCACCGTCTCCTCACCCGAGCTGACCAGTCCCCCGCCATAGAGCCGCGGCGCCGCCCCGGTCACCCCGTCCTGCGCCTCCACCGCGGCCAGCAGCGCGTCCACGTCCAGACCCTCGCGTCCCCCCATCGTCTTGTGGATGCTGCGCTCCGGCTGGTAGTCCTCCGCCTGGATCTGCACCTGCCCGGTCACCACGCGCGTCCCGTTCGAGACGAGCTCCTCCACGATCCCGTCCATGTACCCGATCATCAGCACCGAGGCCACGAACCCGAAGGAGAGCGCCGAGGCAGTGAGGACGGTGCGGCGCCGGTTCCGCCCCAGGTTGCGCCACGCAATCCGCCACCAGATGCGCTTCGCGCCGCGGCTCAAGGGCTCACCTCCCGGTCAGCCCACGCGCGCCCGTCCCAATCCGTCATTGCCTCGCCCGCAGATTCCGCAAGCTGAAGAAGTCCTCCTTCAGCCCCACGTCGAACTCCAGTTCCAGGTAGATCACCACCGTGCGCTCCTCGCCGTCCGCCGGCTGGATGACCGTGCGCGTCGGCACGGTCCGGCCGCCCATGACGGCGACGTCCGAGAAGGTCATGCTGCGCGAGAGCGTCCCGTCCTCGTCGTAGTAGCGCGCCCACGTCGGCATGCGGTCGCGCTTGCGAATCTGCTGCTCGATGCGGCCCCAGATCACCGGCGCCTCGGGCTTGGGCGTCATCGTGAACTCCCACACCTCCTCGCCGTCGCGGTCGCCCTCGAAGGAGATGACGATGTCGTAGTCCTCGATCAGACGGCTCTCCTTGACCAGGTCGTCGTTGGTGAAGTGCGAGCCCATCCACGACCCGAGCATCATCGAGGGCGGGATCTTGATGGTGCGGTCGGCGCGGGGCAGGTAGTTCCAGACCTCGTTCTCGACCTTGAGGGTCGCGGTGCCGGACTCGCGCGGGGGACTCTCCACGCGGATCAGCGAGTACTCCGTGCCAAGCGACCAGACGCTCATCTCGAGGGAGCGCGACCAGTTCTCGGTGTCGATCTCCATGCGCATGCGCCCCGTGCTCGATTCGCCCCGCATGAGGCGGTCCACCTCGTCGATGATCTCGAGGACGCGGGGGTCGGTCTGGGCGGTGGCGGGGGTGGGGGTGAAGGCGGCGAGCAAAAGTGCAGGCATTGACAGCGCTGTCATTGACAGCACCCGTACCTTGGACCGGCCCGGCGCCATCGGCGGTGCGCGCCGGTCGCGGAAGTCGTGCGTAATCGTTGTCATTTCGGCCTTTAGCGGTCTGACGGGATCTGGCGGCTGGCCTGTGGGGCCCCGAAACACTATTGTCGCGGGTCGCCGGGGTCCAGTCCGCCCACCTTCCCCAGGAGTACCGCCGTGGTCACCCTCACCGCCCTCTGGCTGCCCATCCTGCTCTCCGCCGCCGTCGTCTTCGTGGTCAGCGCGATGGTCTGGATGGTCATGCCGCACCACAAGAACGACTTCGCCCGGGCCGACGACGAGGACGGCCTGATGGACGCGGTGCGGCGCTGCGGCGGTCCCGGCATGTACATGTTCCCGTGGGCGCCGGACAGCGAGATGTCCAGCGAGGACTATCAGGAAAGGCTGGCCGCCGGTCCTGTGGGGATCCTGCGGGTGCGCGACCCGGCAACGGTGATCGACATGAAGCCGGCGATGGCCAAGTCGGTCCTGCTCCATCTCGTCGTCGCGGTCTTCGTGGCCTACCTGGCGGCGAGCACGCTGGAGGTGGGCGCGTCGTATCTTTCGGTCTTCCAGGTCACCGGCACCGCGGCCTTCATGGCCCACGGCTTCATCGGCTTCCAGGAGAGCATCTGGTTCGGACTCCCCGGCAAGGTCGCCTTCAAGCACGCCCTCGACGGGCTCGCCTATGCGCTGCTCACGGCCGGGATCTTCGCCTGGCTGTGGCCCATGTGACACCCCCTTCATCCCCCAAACCCACAAACGGAGCACCTCCCCCATGAGCGACATCGTCTACGAAGCCGACGTGCGGATCGAACGCACGCGCGGCCCCCACCGCCTCGCCTGGCTGCCCGCCCACGACGGCCCGGTCGAGTTCGGCGTCCACGGCGCGATCGCCGAGCACTACGGCGTCCGCCTCAAGACCGAGACCACCACCACCCTCGACTACGTGATCGCCGCGACCGGCGGCTGACTCGTCGGAACCCTCGGAGGCGTGCTGGAGGCACGCGGGATCGATGCGTCGGGCGGCAGGCTCACGGCGGAGGTGAAGGGGAGGGTGGGCAAGGAGGACGGGGTGCTGGTGGTGCGGGAGATTCATGCGAAGTACCGGCTGGAGGCGGCCGGGGCGGACCAGGCGGCGGTGGGGAGGGCGTACGATATGCATGCGATGCGGTGTCCGGTGTATCGGACGTTGCACGGATGTATTGAGATCACGACGGAGTTGGAGGTGGTCTGAGAGGGTGGTGGACGGTGCGCGCGAGCGGGGGTTGTGACGGTGCTTGACCGGCGGCGGTGGCTGAAGGTTTCGGCGGGGATCGTCGCCGGGGGGTGGGCGACCGGGTGTGCTTCGCGGCCGGAGGGGTGGGGCACAGCCGCGCCCACATGGACGCCGTTGCGGCCGGTGCGCGTGTCGCGTGATCGGGTGATTCGGGTGGTGGCGGGGTTGAGGCCGTACCGGGCCGAGGGGTTCGTGGTGCGGGCGGAGCGGCTGGCGGGGAAGCTGGTGGTGCACAACTACGGACACGGTGGCGGCGGGGTGACGCTGTCGTGGGGGACGGCCGAGATGGCGGCGGATCTGGTGACGTATGGTGGGCGCGAGGGTGACGTGGCCGTGGTGGGGGCGGGGGCGGTGGGGCTGGCGACGGCCCGGCTGCTGCAGCGTCGGGGCCGCAGGGTGACGATTTACGCGCGGGATCTGCCGCCGAACACGACCTCGAACATCGCCGGGGCGCAGTGGTCGCCGTCGACCGTGTCCGACAACCTGGACGGGCCGTTCGGTCTTCGGTTTGAACGCGCCGCCCGACTTGCGTATCGCCACTTCCAGAACCTGGTCGGGCCCGAGTACGGGGTGCGCTGGATCGACAATTACTTTCCGCGTGAACGGCCGTCGGGCTCGGGGGGATATACTTCGCGGATCCGCGATCTGTACCCCGAATGGGAGGAACTCGAGGGTGACGAGCACCCGTTCCCGACACGCTACGCGCGCCGCGTGGCGACCATGTTCATCGAGCCGCACCGGTATCTGCGGGCGGTGTTGCGGGATTTTCGGATCGCGGGGGGCGGGGTGGTGGTGGGCGAGATCGCCGATGTGTCACAGTTGGCGGGGATGGCCGAGCCGGTGATTGTGAACTGCACGGGGATGGGGGCGCGGGAGTTGTTCGGGGACGAGTCGCTGGTGCCGATCAAGGGGCAGTTGGTTGTGTTGCGGCCGCAGCCGGAGATCGATTACCTGACGGTCGGCGGCGGGCGGTTTTCGACTCGCGGCAGCCACTACATGTTCCCGCGCAGCGACGGAATCCTGCTGGGGGGGACGTTCGAGACGGGGGTTGAGACGCCGGAGCCGGATCCGGGGGAGACGGAGAGGATCCTGGCGGATCATGCGGCGTTTTTCGGGGCCATGGAGGGGAAGGTGGGGGGCGGTCACGGCGATGTTACGTTCGAAGGGGATGTCCAGTGAGCAATTGGAGGAGGCGATGACCATGGGAACCGTTGCGACGGCATTTCAGCGCAGCTTGGACGAGATCAGGCAGGAAGGGCAGGTGGACGTTCTCAGCCAGCTGACCGCACAAAAATTCGGCCCCGCTGTGGCCGAGGAACTGGTGAGCATGCTCGAGCGTACTCCAGGCCCGGAGCCAATTGCGCGGGCCACCGCGGCGCTCTTCGACAGCGACGCCGCAGAAGAGTTCCTGAATCGAGTGCGGCGGGCGTGACGACCGATTCGATAGACTTGGGAGTGGGCCGGTCGTAGCAGATGTCAACTACGATTGACATTTGGACAACTGGAGTTTACGTCGCTTGCGCTCCAGTGTGGCGCTGGCCAACGTGGTTCGCCACGCGCGGGTGGCGCGCCGCGTCTGGAAAGTGAACCTTTGAAGCAGCGTCGGCCGTAGGGGGACCAGATTCGTCGGCAACGTCGTGGCGCTCATGGCCGACGCTCCCCGGGGACTTCAGACGAGGGAAAGACCGATGGCACAGATCGTGAAGCGCGTGGTTCGCTGGGTGCTGGAGTGGTTGTTGAAGAAGATTTAGCACAACCTACCCCCCCACCCACCCCCTGAACTCCTCCAGCGCCTCCGGGTTCGCCAGCGCCTCCACATTCCGCACCGGCTCCCCGTGCACCACGGCCCGCACCGCCAGCTCCACAATCTTCCCACTCCGCGTCCGCGGAATATCCTCCACCTGAACGATCCTCGCCGGCACGTGCCGCGGACTCGCCTCCCTCCTCAGCACGGCACGAATCCGGCGCCGGAGCGCCGCGTTTAGCCGCACCCCGCGGGCCAGCCGCACGAAGAGTACCATGCGCGTGTCGTCCTCCCGGCGCTGCGCGATCGCCAGCGCCTCGGCGACTTCGTCCATCGCCTCCACCGGGCGATAGATCTCGGCGGTCCCGATGCGCACACCGCGCACGTTCAGCGTCGCGTCCGAACGGCCATGGATGACGTAGCCGCCGGTCCCCGTCCTCTCGACGTAGTCCCCGTGACACCACACCCCGGGAAAGCGGTCGAAGTAGGTGCCCTGGTAGCGGGAACCGTCGTCGTCGTTCAGGAATCCGAGCGGCAGCGACGGGAAGGGCCGGGTGCAGACCAGCTCGCCCTTGCCCGCGCCGAGCGGGGAGCCGTCGGTGTCGAAGATGTCGGCGGCCATGCCGAGGACGGGACCCTGGATCTCGCCGGGATGGACCGGGTGCGTGGGGATGCCGCCCACGAAGCAGGCGCAGAGGTCGGTGCCGCCCGAAACCGAGGCCAGGTGCACATCGCGCTTGACGTGCCGGTACACGTACACGAACCCGTTCGCGGGCAGCGGCGAGCCGGTGGAGACGATCGTCCGGAGCGGGGACAGGTCGTGGGTCCGGCGCGGGCTCGCGTGGGAGGTGCGGAGCGTGTCGAGGTAGCCGGGTGAGGTGCCCATGAGGGTCATGCCGGTGGTTTCGGCGAAGTCGAAGAGGGTGGTGGTGGTGGGGTGCACCGGCGAGCCGTCGTAGAGGAGGATCGTCGCTTCGGAAGCCAGGGCAGAGACGAGCCAGTTCCACATCATCCAGCCCAGGGTGGTGTAGTAGAAGACGCGGTCGCCCGCGCGGATGTCGCAGTGGAGCTGGTGTTCCTTGAGGTGCTGGAGCAGCACGCCGCCCGCGCGGTGCATGATGCACTTGGGCACGCCGGTGGTGCCCGACGAGAAGAGGATGTAGAGGGGGTGGTCGAAGGGGAGACGGGCGAAGTGGATGTCGGTGGGGGGATGGGGGGCGATGAAGTCGTGGAGGGTGACCGAGTGAGCCACGGTGGATGGAGTGGCCTCGTCGAGGTTGGGGACGACGATGGTTCGCTCGACGGTGGGCAGGCCTTCGAGGATACGGGGGACTTTCGCCAGGGTGTCGTAGCGCTTGCCCCGGTAGGTGTAGCCGTCGGCGACGAAAAGGAGCCGGGGACCCACCTGCCCGAAGCGGTCGACGACCCCGCGCACGCCGAAGTCGGGAGAGGCGGAGGAGATGACCGCGCCGATTGCAGCCGCCGCGAGCGCGACGGCGACGGCTTCGGGGATGTTGGGGAGCAGGAGGGCGACTCGGTCACCCGGCTGCAGGCCGGCGGCGCGCATGGCCTGGGCGAGTTGTGATGTGAGGTCGTGCAGCTCGCGCCAGCTGAATTCGCGGTGACGGCCGCTCTCATTTCGCGCGATGATCGCGGGGGCGCCGGTGCGCTGGCGGAGGAGGTTTTCGGCGAAGTTGAGCCGCGCGTCCGGGAAGTAGCGGGCCTCGGGGAGATGGTCGCCGGTTTCGACTACGCGGCCACCCTTGTCGCCCACGACCCCGCACCAGTCCCACACCGCGTCCCACAGGGCGGACTGGTTCTCGATCGACCAGCGCCAGAGTGCCTCGTAGTCGTTGCCCACATCATGGCCCTGCGCCGACAGCGAGGCCGTGAAGCGGGCGAGGCCGGTGGCGTGGGCGCGTTCCCGTGAAGGGGTCCAGAGGGGGGGTGGGCGCCGGGTTTCCGTGTCGGGAGAAACCAGCTCCCGGCCTATCCCCACGGATTGACCGCCGTTACGCCGGTGTTCCGAAAATCCCGATCGTTGCGTGTGACGATCGCCAGCCCGCGGCTCGCGGCCGTGCCGGCGAGCATGGCATCCGGCAGGTGGTTGTCGAGCGACTCGCCCCGCCGTCGCTTTTCTTCCATGATGCGCGCGCATTCGACGGCATCGGCCGCAGCCCAATCGAGAACCTGGTCCTCGAAGAGGGCGTTGACGATGTCCGTGAAGCGTCTGGCCAGGTCCCCGCGCCGTTCTTCGTGGTCGAGACGGCCGATGCCGTTGAGGATCTCCCAGACCGTGATGGCGCTCACATGCAGTCCCTCGTTCGCGACACCGTCGAGGAATCGTGCGACCCGCGGCTCCGGGTGCGGGCGCATCATCTCCGAGACCACGTTCGTGTCCAGCAGCCAGGCCACCGGTGACTACTCCACGTCCCTGAATTCGACCGGCCGATACCCGTGGCACCCGCGCAAAGGCAGTTCTACTCCGTGTTCAGGGCCGAAGTATCGGCTGAAAGCTTCCGAAGGGCGCATGCGGCGGCGCGACGCCTCTCTCTGGTCGCGGATCATCTGGCGTACGAATTCCTCCATCGAGACGCCGGCGTGACGTGCCTCGCTCCTGAGCCAGGCCTTGTCACCCGGGTCCATACGGCGGACGGTGATCGTGGCACTCATCTGGGCGGCATCCCTTCAACGTGGAAAGTGGCGGTTTGGGAAGGGTTGGGGGAGGATTCAGGCTAGTGCTAGCACTTTGTGCTGTCAATCTTCTTCGGATAGCCGCCGGGGCGACTCGCCGGCGATCTAGTCGTCCCCTTCCTCCCCGAGCTGCCGCGCGATCCGGTTGAGCTTCGGTCCGATGGACGACATCACCGCGGCGAACAGCACGACCGCCCAGCCCGCCGAGAGGATCAGGTGGGCGCCGACGAGCACCCTGGCACCGAGCGAAGCCGGAACGACGGTGATGAAGTCCTGGCCGAGCGCGGTGAAGAACGAGAAGGACAGCCATTCGGTGATTCCGGCGCCCTCGACGGTCCCACCGAACGCGGCGGGGCTGAAACGCCCCAGCATTCCGTAGAACCCGGCAAACAGGACGATGATCGTCAGGTAGCCGACCGCGAATCCGCCGATCGGAACCCACATGACGCGCAGGTAGTCGGCAAGCTGGCCGTACACCTGAAGGCGCGGGCGAAGCCAGATGATCGCGGCGCGACCAATGAGAAACGCTGCCGCCGGGAACCCCAGCAGTGCGAGGGGCACGAGCACGGCCATGTCCCATATCGTCGCACCTTCATCCACCACTCCCAGCGCCAGCATGCCAATCAGGACGACAGGCAACGCGACCGCACCCAGGAACAGCAGCCGCGGAGGCCGGGCGTCGCGCCATCCCTCGCGGCGGTGGCAGAGAAGGCCGACCAAAAGGGTCGCCCACGGTATCAGCACGAACGGGAGGGGTGCCATGAAGAGCAAGTCACGGACATTCTGCGGAAATGGTTCCGACGCCAACACGGCGGGGCAGAGTCCCAGTAAGAGCAGGACAGTCACGATAAGCGCTTCCCGTCTCACATCCCGATATCTGGAAAGTGTCGAGCCGCCGATCCCGTCGATCAGGCCGACCGCCAAGGCGACAACCGGCAAGACGAGAAATGCCCACCCGTTCCAAGGCAGGAGGCCGGCGATCAGCGCGGACGCGACCCCCACAATCGAGCCGATCAGGACACCGGTCCACGGGCCGCTCAGCGAGCCTCCGCGCAGCCCGACGCCCACACCGACAGCGATCCCGTACCCCGCCCCCAGCAGGACATCGGCGTGGTTCGCCGTGATGGCGTAGCCGAAGGGGACGACGACGAGGGTGACCGCGGCCGCAATCCGGAGCGCCGGCCCGATTGAACGGGTCAGCATTCGCTGCCTGACATGGCGTCAATGGGGCCGCGGATCGGCGGGTACTGCTGTGTGGCGGGTATCACGGTGGCCACCTCTACCCTTGAGGTTCCAGGGCGACCAGCCTGACTACCCGCACGGTCGGCACGTCCATCTCGCCGCGCTCGATGTAGGCCAGAAGCCCGCCGGGGCCGAAGGCGTCCGGCGTCCTGAGCCCCTCCGGCGGCAGGGTGCCGAGGTAGTCCCCGTCGGGCCTCACGATGTCGGTCGGGCCATCGTCGTGGCCCGTCGGACCCCGCCGCTCGACCCAGATTCGGTCCTCCCAGTCCACCTTCAACCATACAACACCGGCACCTCGTCGGCGAAGGTGAGCCCCTCCACGCCCTCCATCTCGATCTGGATGGGCGAGTTGGTGCTCGTGGCATTCGCGCGTGCCGTGCTTTCCCGGTAGCGCTCGCGCGCGGCCTCCCTGATCGCGTCGTCGACCGCAAGCGGCGCAATCGGTCGCTCGATGGTTCCGGCCACGCTTCCGTCAAGTTCGATGAGCTTGACCCGGTACCCAATCGAGTCAATCAATGCGACGCGGCCATCGGTCAGGAGGTCATAGCTGACAAGGGGCTCGAAGGCGCGGCCCGCCGACCAGGCCACACGCCTGCCGCTCTCGCGCGACCCGCTCACGCTGATTCCGTCCTCCTCCTCGTCGGGTGGCCTCCAGGCGGTGTAGAGGACTTCCGACTCGGTGCCGTCGAGCGGGAAGATATGAATGGGGTGGCCCTCTTCCGCCTCCTCGTCGTCATCGCCGAAGCGCATGATCGCGCCCGTCACCAGGCGGCCGTCGGGAAGCGCCAGGTTGGCTACGACTATTCCCGTCGTCATTGGGTCCATGATGATACGCCGCACAAACTCGCCATCGGGCTCGAGAAGATCGATCTGCGAGAATCCCAGTACCGTGTAGGAGCCGTCGCGTCCGACGATTGCCGTGGTAACGCTGCCGAACTCTCCGGGTCCCTCTCCCCGCCCTCCGACCGTGCGGATGAGCGACCCGTCGGGCCCGACCACCAGGATGTGTTCGGCTTGCATGTCGAAGATGTGCAGGTTGCCTTGCGCGTCGAAGTGGACCGAGCGAATGCTGCCGAAGGTGTCCCATTCGTCGCCCACAACGGACCCGACGGTGAAGACCTCCTCGGTCACGGCGTTCATGATCACGTCCGGGCCATCCAGCGTTCCGGCGGCGCCGGCGGCCGATCCGTCCCCGGCATCGCCGCAGGCCACCAGGAGCGCGAGGGGGAGGAGCCGCGGAAGGCAGCGCGGTCGCGATGTGGTCGTTCTTCGTCCTGTCAGCTTCGGCATTTCAGTCCGTACCTAACGCAAAGGGGATTGTGCGGAAATTCGAGCCGGGGGTTGAAGCTTGTGTCCGCGCGGACGCCGGCGCCAGCCGCCGCTAATGCGCCCAGCCCAACCCCTCCCTCAGCTCACCCGCAAAGGCCCGCGGCCCCCGCCGCACGACCGAACGCAGGAAGAGACCCAAAAGCAACGCCAGGCTGACCTGCTGCAACAGGCTGGGCGCCTCCTCGATCAGCGTCGCGAGAGACGGCACCGGCAGCGCCCCGAACGCGCTGTTGATCGCGATGCCGGACGTCACCGCGAGCGTCACCATCACCACGGCAAAGCCGATCGTCGCGCGCCGCCCGTGCAGGCTGCTGACCAGGCCCAGGGTCGAGATGTTGGTGGCCGGTCCCGTGATAAGGAAGGCGATCCCGGCTCCCGGCGAGAGCCCCGTTGCCAGAAACGCGGCCACCAGGGGCGTGGCCGAGGCGGCGCAGACGTAGGTCGGGAAGCCCAGCAGCGCGAAGAGGAAGACGTCGGCGACCGGGGGCAGGCTGCCCAGCCAGCCGCTCTCCAGGAAGGGCGTCACGAGGGCGGCGACCCCCAGCCCCAGGACGATCCAGGGAGCCGTGTGGTCCACCACGTCCCCCGTCCCGGTTCGTAGCGCGGCGACAAGGCGCTCTCGGGTGCTCGGCTCGTCCCCCGGGGTCCCGATCCGCTCCTCGGCACGCTCGGCCTTCTTCAGCCTTCCCCCCACCCACCACCCCACCAGCATCGCCACCAGCGCCGCCGTGACCAGACGCAGAATCGTCACTTGCGGCCCCAGCAACGGAATCGAGAGCAGCACCGCGTCGAGCCCCAGTTCCGGGGTGGCCACCAGGAACGCCATCGCCGCGGCGGGCGGGGCGCCCCGCTGGATCAGGCTGCGGTACAGCGGCACGACCCCGCACGAGCAGATTGGAAAGGGCAGACCGATCGCCATTCCCCGGACGGACTGGGAAATCCCGCCGCCCTTTTCCATCCACCGCACCGACCGCTGCGGCAGGAACGCGCTCAGCAGGCCCGCGAAGACGTAGGCCAGCAGGAGAGCGGGCGCGCTCTCGGCGGTCAGAACGTACAGGCGCGACACGAAGGCCGCCGTCCCGCCCGCACCGTCATCCGCACCGATCGCGAACACGGCCAGGAGGAGCGTCAGCGCCAGAATCGCGCCCCATCCTTCGCGGCGGCGGTCGTCCGGACTGGCGGTCGCTCCGTGCTGGTGGACCACCACGTGCACGAGCGAGCCCGCGACGGCGGCCTGGTAGAGCGTCAACGCCGACGAATCGGACACCACCCCGCCCACCACCACCCCAAACACGTATCCCCCAACGGTCGCGAGAATGAGAGCCGCGATCGCGGCGAAGCCGGCCCGGCGGTCGATCTCCCTGGCCACCAGCCACCAGACCGCGACACCCACCGGCAGCCGGTGCAGGACGACGGCCATGGGAAATGACGGGCCGCCATCGACCGGCAGCGTGGCCAGCGCCGCGCCGTCGAGCCCGGTATGAATGACGAAACCGGACAGGCCGGCCAGAAGGGCCAGGCGGTGGGCCGGGCGCGTGGCGTGGCGCGAGGTTCTCTCGATTGCAACGGGGACCAGGAACCCGACCGCGAGCGCCAGCAGCACGAACCAGTCCCCCTCACCTACCGCCGCGGGAATGAACGCCAGGAAGACCAGTCCGGGGATCGCCGTCCGGGACAGTCCGTCGAGTACGGGGACGAAGCCGCGCCGGTGGCCCGCGCCCGCGTCGAGGAGCGGTCCGGCGGCGAGGGCCGCGAGCGAGGCGATCAGATAGGGCATGTCAAGGTGTCGGCAAGGCCGTGCGGTCTGGACAGTATGAGTCCTGCAAGCAACATCCAATCTGGTGAGCTACTCCCGATTAGACCACACGTGGGGAAAAACGTTCCCTCGATGCGCCCCGAACGGCTGCCGCGGGATGCGACGGACGCTATCTTCCTTGGCAACAGGCATTTCCGACATCTGGCCGCGTCCACGTCGTACCGAGGGTCGGCGGACGCCCGCCGCGGGCGGTCTGCGATGGATCGGCCCGGAAGCCAACCAGAGTCGTGGACAGATTGTCGGACAGATTCTATAGGGAATCTGGCACTGTATTGGTCAATTGCTGTCGATTGACCGGTGTTTCGGACTCCGGTCAAGTGATCTGGGACAGATAACCCCCTGAATCTGTCCGCAATTCACTCCAACCTGACAATCATGCCCAAATCAACCAACGAGCCCATCGCGATCGTAGGAATGGCCTGCCGGTTCCCCGGCGCGAACGATATCGAAGCATTCTGGCGCATGCTGGAGGAGGGCAGGACCGCAGTCACCGAGGGGGTCCCGGGTTCGGGCGTCGGGCGCGTCGGCGAACTCTTCCCCGACCCGGAGATCCAGAGCGTAGCCTGCCGGTTCGGGGCCTACCTGGACCGCCTGGACCTCTTTGACGCGTCCTTCTTCCGCATCTCCCCGGTCGAAGCGCAGCTCCTCGACCCGCAGCAGCGGCTCATGCTGGAGACGAGCTGGCGGGCTCTCGAGGACGCGGGAATGGACCCGGACCGGCTGAAGGGCAGCCGCACGGGCGTCTACGCGGGGATCAGCAACAACGAGTACCGGGGACTGGTGCTGGATGTGAGCGATACGTCAGAGCCCGCGGCAAGTCTCTATTCGGTTACCGGGACCTCCTTCAACACCGCGATCGGCCGGGTCGCCTACGCGCTGGGACTGGAGGGACCGGCGATCGCGCTGGACACGGCCTGTTCATCGTCGCTGGTGGCGATCCACCAAGCGGTTTCGGGGCTGCAGCGGGGCGAGGCGGACCTGGCGCTCGCGGGGGGTGTGCACGCGATCCTCTCAGGCCGGCTGCTGGAGATGCGGGCCACTGCGGGGATGCTGTCGCCGGACGGCCGCTGCGCCACCTTCGACGCCGCGGCGAACGGCTACGTGCGGGGCGAGGGTTGTGGCATCGTCGTCCTCAAGCGGCTGAGCGAGGCGGAGGCGGACGGCGACCGGATCTGGGGTGTGGTCCGCGGGGCGGCGATGAACCAGGACGGCGCGAGTCCGGGGTTGACGGTGCCTAGTGGCGCGGCCCAGGCGCGGGTCATGGCCGATGCGTTGGCGACGGCGGGGCTGGAGGCATCGGATGTGGACTACGTGGAGGCCCACGGGACCGGCACCGAGGTGGGTGATCCGATCGAGGCGGGGTCGACGGGGACCGCGTACGCGAAGGGACATGACCACGCCGACCCGCTTCTGATCGGGTCGGTGAAGACGAACATCGGCCACCTGGAGGCGGCGGCGGGGGTCGCGGGCGTGATGAAGGTCGTGCTGGCGATGCGGCATCGTACGATCCCGCGTCATCTGCACTTCCGGACCCCAAGCCCGCAGATGGACTGGGAGCGGCTTCCGCTGAAGGTCACGGCGGAGCGGATGGCGTGGCCAGGCCGGTCCGGGCGTCCACCGACGGCGGGGGTAAGCGGGTTTGGGTGGTCGGGGACGAATGCGCACGTGTTGCTGGAGGGGTACGGGGCGGGGGATGGGGCGGGGGGATGGGGGCCGCCCGTGGGTGCCGCGACAGCCGCGGCCGTTCCGGACGGCCCGGGTGCCGAGCCGGCGGCGACGGGTGCCCGCCCGGCTCGCCTATTGGCGCTGTCGGGCAGGTCGGACGACACGTTGTGGCAGGTGGCGGACAGATATCTCGACTGGCTGGACGGGCACGGCGCACGGCTCGCCGCCGCGGGGAGCGCCAGCGATCCGCTGCTCTCGGACCTGGCCTGGACCGCCGCGGTCGGGCGCAGCCACTTCAGCCACCGCGCGGGGCTGGTGTTCCGCGACGCGGAGTCGCTCCGGGAAGGACTGAGGGGGCTGGCGGAGGGAGTGGACGGGACCCCGGCGGAACCGGCCCGGGAGAATCCGCGGATCGCATTCGTCTATACCGGGCAGGCCAGCCAGTGGGTCGGCATGGGCCGCCGCATCTACGAGACCGAGCCGGTGGCGGGCGCCGTTCTGGAGCGTTGCGAGGAGGTGTACAGGGAGGCCCGTGGCACGTCGCTCCTGGACGCGATGTTCGGCTGCGGGGATTCGCCCGGCGACCTGGATGATCCGGCGTTCAAACAACCCGCGATCTACGCGCTGGAGTGCGCGCTGACCGCGCTCTGGGCCAGCCTGGGCGTCCGGCCCGATGTGGCGATGGGGCACAGCCTGGGAGAAATCGCGGCGGCGCAGGCGGCGGGGGTATTCAGCCTCGAGGACGGTCTGCGCTTCGCGGCCACGCGCGGGGAGCTGATGGGCGACCTGCCCGGCGAGGGTGCGATGGCCGCGATCTTCGCGAGTGCGTCCCGGGTGGCAGAGGCGGTGGCGGCCCACAACACGACGTCGAAGGGGCCCGGCGTGAGCGTCGCCGCCGACAACGGGGCGCACCAGGCCGTGAGCGGTCCGGCGGCCGAGGTCGAGGCGGTGCTCGCGCGCTTCGAAGCGGAGGATGTGCGCGTGAGGCGGCTGCGGCGCAGTCCGGCCTACCACAGCGCCCTGGTGGAGCCCGTGCTGGACGATGTGGAAGCCGCGCTGGAGGGTGTCGGGGTCGCGCAGCCTTCGGTGGATTTCGTGAGTACGCTGACGGGTGGGGTGATGGGGGCGGGGGAGGCGCTGGACGGGACATATTGGCGGCGCCAGGCGCGCAGTCCGGTGGCCTTCCGGCAGGCGGTCGAGACGGTGGCCGAATCGGGGGTGGGGGTGGTGGTGGAGGTGGGTCCGCACTCGGTGCTGGGACCGATGATCGGGCTGGCGTGGCCGGGGGCGGGGGGGGCGCCGGCCGTCATCCCGAGCCTCCTGCGGCAGGGCCGCTACGTGACCGCGCTTCAGTCCGAGGACTCGTTCGTGACGGCGGTGGGACAGGCGTACGAGGCCGGGCTTCCGGTGACGTTGCGGCGCCTCTTCGCGGGCGAATCACGGTGCCGGATCTCGCTGCCGGGGTATCCCTTCCAGCGGGAACGCCACTGGGTCAAGGCGGCGAAGCGGCGGCGGACCGGTACCGACCATCCCCTGCTGGGCACCCGGCACGAGTCGGCGAGCGGCGAAATCACCTTCGAGACGGAGATCTTCCCCTCCGATCCCGAGTGGCTGACGGATCACCGGGTTTTCGACCGGCTGGTGGCGCCGGGCGCCCTCTACGGGGCAATGGCGGTGTCGGCCTGCCTGGCCGAAGGGGACGGAGCGCAGGCGCTCGAGGACATGCAGCTCCAGAGCCCGCTCATCTTCTCCGACGAGGAGGACGAGGGCGGGGCGGGTCAGGCGGGGCGGAAGGTGCAGGTGCTGCTCGAAGCGCCCGAAGACGGGGCGCCGCGCCGCGTTCGGCTCCTCAGCAGGGGAGAAGGCGCGGAGGCGTGGACGTTGCACGCCGAAGGCCGGGTGTCCGCCGGCGCCGCGGAACGGGAGGGCGAAGGCAGGGTCGACATCGAGGCGCTGAAGGGTGGTCTGGAGGCGCGGGAGGTGTCGGGCTTCTACCGGGCCAGGGCCGAAGTGGGAATCGACCTGGGACCCTCGTTCCGGACGCTGGCCGCCGTCTGGTCGCGCACGGGCGAGGCGGTTGGCGAGGTGGCCGTGCCGGAGGGGCTCGACGGAGGGGGTGCCGAGGTGCATCCGCTGCTGCTCGACGGCTGCTTCCAGGTCATGTCCGCCGCGCGCGGACCCGCCGCGACCGAAGACGGAATCACCTATCTGCCCTTCGGGTGGGAACGACTGTGGCTCACCGCGCGCCTGCCGGAACGCGTGATCTGTCACGTCCGCCTGCGCGAGGGTCCACAGGGCCGGCGTGGGGATCAGGGCGAGGGTGAAGATGGTTCGGAGAGCGGGACCGAGGCGGCCGAGGTCCTGGCCGGCGATCTGAGGATTTACGACCTGAGCGGCTTCCTCCTGGGCGGCCTGACCGGATACACGGTGAAGCGCGCGACCCGGGCGGCCCTGCTCTCCGCCGTGGAAGGACTGAGCGAACTCCTCTACGAGGTTGCCTGGCGGGACCGGGCCCTGCCGCCCGGCATGCCCGACGCCGGCTTCCTGCCGGGCCCCTCGGCTGTCGCCGCCGAATCGGGGTTGTTCACCGGATACCTGGCCGACGAGGGTGTCGGCGCCGCCGAGCGCGACTCGCTCCTCGACGACCTGGAGCGTCTGTCGCGGTCGTACGCCCTGATGACGCTCGACCGGCTGGGGTGGGAGCGCCGGGTGGGCGCGGTGGTCGAGTCGGCGAGTCTCAGGCGGGACCTCCAGGTGCTCGATGAGCACGAGCGCGTCTTCCGGCGAATGCTGGAGATGCTGGTCCGATCGGGGGTGCTGGAGGAGGAGGGCGAAGGGTTCCGGGTGATCGTCGGGTCAGGCGACCCGCTGGCCGAGGGAATGCCCGCCGTGCCGGACGAGTACGCAGCCGGCATGGCAGGGCGCTACGCGCACGGTTCGAACGAGATCGGGCTCTTCCGCCGGAGCGGCGACGCGCTGGCCGACGTGCTTCGCGGCCGTGAGGACCCGCTCACCCTCCTGTTCAGCAGCGGAGAGCCGACCGCGGCCGACCTGTACCTGAAGGCGCCGGTGGCCCGCGCGGCCAATCGCATGCTCGCGGGCGCCATCCGCACCCTGGTCGCCGGGCTGCCCGAAGGACGCAGGCTGCGGGTGATCGAGGTGGGGGCGGGAACCGGGTCGGCCACCGGATCCGTGCTGCCGGAGCTTCCCGAGGGCCGGTTCGACTACGTCTACACCGACATCTCGGCCGGCTTCTTCGCCGAGGCCGAGGCGCGCTTCGCCGAGACCGGCGCAGCGATCGACTACCGGGTGCTGGACATCGAGAAGGATCCGCTGGAGCAGGGGTTCGACGCGCACGGCTATGACCTCCTGATCGCGTCCAACGTGCTGCACGCGACCCGATATCTGGACGAGACCCTCGCCCACTGCCGGAAACTCCTGGCCCCCTCCGGGCAACTGGTCGCGCTGGAGAACCTCCGCGGCCAGGGCTGGCTCGATCTGACCTTTGGCCAGCTCGACGGGTGGTGGCGCTTCGCCGACGACTACCGCCCGCATCACGCGCTGGCCAGCCCCGAGGTGTGGACGCGGGCGCTGACCGACGCGGAGTTCGGCGAGGTCGAGGTGCTGGGGGTCGACAGGTCGGACGCGGCCACGGCACCCGACCGGGGCGTGATCGTGGCCCAGGGGCCCGCCGAGGTGGCGGAGCCGCCGGGTGCGTGGGTCATCGCGGCGGACGAGGGCGGGGTGGGTGACGCGCTGGCGGCCGAGCTCGAGGCGCGGAACCAGACGGTGGTCCGCGCGGCCGCAAACGCGGAAGGGCGCGAGGAGTGGCGGGCGCTGCTCGACGGCCTCCCGGACGACCTGCCGCTGAACGGCGTGGTGCATCTCGGAGCGCTGGACGGTCACGGCCCCCAGGCGACCACCCCCGAGATGGCAGCCGATGCCCGCCGCGCCGCCGGCACCGCTCTGGCGCTCGTGCAGGGTCTCGCCGATTGCGACGCCGTGCCGGCAAACGGCTTCTGGCTGATCACGCGCGGCGGCCAGGTGCTGGAACGGGAACGCGGTGGCCAGCTGGCGGGCGCCCTGCTCTGGGGCTTCGGCAAGGTTGTCGCAAAGGAGTTGTCCCACCTGCAGCCGCGCATGATCGACCTGGACCCGGAATCGGGGCTCTCGGCCTCCAGCCTCGCCGATGAGTTGCTTTACCCCGATGCCGAGACCCACATCGCCTACCGCGCGGGCTTCCGCAGGGTCGCGCGCCTGGTGCGGGCCGGCGCCGGCTCGGAACGCCTGTCCGTGCCCGACGGCACCGACTGGCTGTTGGAACCCGACGCCGCCGGGGCCCTCGAGCGGCTGGGCGTGGAGCTGTTGCCGCCGCGCACGCTGGGTCCCCGTGAGGTGCGCATCGCGGTCGAGGCGACCGGCCTCAACTTCTGGGACGTCTTCCGTTCAATCGGCTTCATCGACGAGGGGGTGCTCGGCGGCGAGATGTGCGGCACCGTCGTGGAAACCGGGCCGGAAGTTACGACGGTTGAGGTCGGCCAACGCGTGGTCGGACTTGCATTTGGCACGTTCGGACCGGAAGCGGTCACCCGGGAAGAGATGCTGTGCCCGGCGCCGGTGGACAAGCCTGTCACCGAGCTCGCCACCCTGCCCACCGCGTTCGTCTCCGCCGACCTGTCCTACGAGCTCGCGGAGCTTGAGGCCGGCGACCGGGTCTTGATCCACGCGGGGGCCGGGGGTGTCGGGGTCGCCGCGATTCAACTGGCCCAGGCGGTGGGCGCGGAGGTCTTCACCACGGCGAGCGCCAGGAAGCGGGACTACCTGCGCTCGCTGGGTGTCGAGCACGTCTTCGACAGTCGCCGGACAGCCTTCGGGGGGGAGATCCTCGATGCGACCGGCGGCGAGGGCGTCGACGTGGTCGTCAACAGCCTGACCGGAGAAGGCTTCATCGACGCCAGCCTGTCATGCCTGGCGAAGGGCGGGCGGTTCGTGGAACTGGCCCGGCGCGACATCTTCAGCGAAGAGGAGATGGCGGCGGTCCGTCCGGACGTGGACTACCACATCCTGGAGCTGGACACGCTCAAGGAGCACGATCCCGGGTGGCCGGGAAGATCGCTGGCGAGGGTGATGAAACTGTTCGCGGCCGGCGAGATCGAGCCGATCATCCACAGCCGCTGGCCGTTGGCGGAAGCTGCGCCCGCGATGCGTTTTATGCGTGCCGCGCGGCACATCGGGAAGATCGTGTTCACCACTGCGCCGCTCACGCGGGGGAGCCTGCGGCCCGACCGGACCTACCTGGTGACGGGGGGGCTGGGCGGCATTGGGTGCCTGGTCGCGCGGTGGCTGGCGGACCGGGGCGCCGGGGCGATCGTCCTGAACGGACGGCGGGCCCCGGACGCGGACGCCGAGGAGACGATCGCGGCGCTCAGGCGGGGCGGCGCAACGGTGCGTGTGGAGCTCGCCGACGTGACGGACCCCGAGGCGCTCGACGCCATGCTCGAACGAATGGACCACGACCTGCCGCCGCTCGGCGGGGTGATTCACAGCGTGGGCGTGCTGTCGGACCAGTCGCTCGGCAACCAGAGCTGGGAGCGCTTCGAGCAGGTTCTCTGGCCGAAGGTGCTGGGGGCATGGCACCTCCACCGCGCCACGGCCGACCGCGACCTCGACATGTTCGTCCTCTTCTCCAGCGTGGCCGGTGTGCTGGGCAACGCGGGGCAGGCGAACCATGCGGCCGCCAACGCCTTCCTCGACCAGCTCGCCGCGCATCGCCGCGCGCTGGGGCTCGCGGGACAGGCCATCGCGTGGGGCGCCTGGTCGGGGCTCGGCGAAGCGGAGGAGCAGCGCGAGCGGATTGCCCGCCAGTTGGCCGCATCCGGGACCGGCTGGTTCAGCCCGCAACAGGGCATGCGCGCCTTCGACCGGCTCGTGCGCGAAGACGTCACCGCCGCAGTGGTGGCCGCGGTCGACTGGCCGGTCTACGGCGAGGCGATCGAGAGCCGTCCCCCCCTCCTCGAGGACCTGCTCGCCACCGACGCCGACGACGGAGCCGAAGCCACCGCGCTGGCCGACGACCTGGTGGCCACGCTGCGGGCCACGCCTCCCGCCGCCCGCGAGGAACTGCTCGTGTCCTTCCTCCAGGAGGAAATCCAGGCGGTTCTGCGACTGCCTTCCGCTCCCGCGCCCACCATCGCGTTCTTCGACCTCGGCATGGACTCGCTCATGGCGGTGGAGCTCCGCAACCGAATCAATCGCGCGGTCGCCGGAGAGTATGTGGCCCCCAACACCGTGGTCTTCGACTATCCGGACATCGCAACCCTGGCCGGCCACCTGGCCGGGGAACTGGCCGACACCGCCGCCGCCCCTGCACCGGCGCCGGACCCACAGCCTGAACCCGAGTCCCGGCCCGTCGTCCAGGGCGAAGACGACGGAATCGCGATCATCGGCATGGCCTGCCGGTTCCCCGGCGCTCCGGATCTGGCGTCGTTCTGGCGACTGCTCGAAGCCGGCGAGGACGCGGTCACCGACGGGCGCCGGGATCCGGGTGACTGGACGGGAGTCGCTGGAGACCCTGCCTCGACCGATGTCTACACGAAGCGCGGCGCCTTCCTCGAGGGGATCGACCGGTTCGACGCGAGGTTCTTCCGCATCCCCCCGATCGAGGCGCGGACCATGGATCCCCGCCAGCGCCTCCTCCTGGAGACCACCTGGCACGCGCTGGAGGATGCGGGCATCGACCCGGCGGGGCTCCGCGGCAGCCCGACGGGCGCGTACATCGGCGTCACCAGCGGGGACTATCGTGAACTGGCCGTGGCGGCCGGCGAGTACTGCGGCTACCTCGGCACCACGCCCAGCGTGACCGCCGGACGGATCGCCTTCGTGCTGGGACTCGGGGGGCCGGCCGTGCCGGTGGACGTGGCGTGCGCATCGTCGCTGGCGGCGGTCCATCAGGCCGTCTCCGCACTTCGCCAGGGCGAGGTGGAGCTCGCTTTGGTGGGAGGCGTCAACGCGCTCCTGTCCCCCGAAGTCTCGGTTTCCATGGCCGAGATGGGGATGCTGTCCAGAACGGGGCGGTGCAGCACCTTCGACGCCTCGGCCGACGGGTTCGTACGCGGAGAAGGCTGCGGAGTGATCGTCCTCAAGCGCGCGAGCGCGGCAGAAGCGGACCGAGACCGCATCTGGGGCGTGATCCGCGGGTCGTCGGTGAACCAGAACTGGGCGAGTGCCGGCCTCACGGTCCCGAACGGGCCGGCGCAGGAGCGCGTGATCGAGGAAGCGCTCGCCAGGGCGGGAGTGGAGCCCTCGGAGGTGGACTACCTGGAGGCGAACGGCGTGGGGTCCGATCTGGGCGATCCCATCGAGGTGCGCGCGGCGGCGGCCGTCTACGGGCGCGGCCGGGAGGCGGAGCGGCCGTTGCTGATCGGCTCGGTCAAGACCAACATCGGGCACCAGGAGTGCGCGGCGGGGATCGCGAGCCTCATCAAGGCCGTTTTGGCCATGCGCGCGGGTGTGATCCCCAGGCACCTTCACTTCCATGATCCCAGCCCGCACCTGGAATGGGACCAGCTTCCGGTGCGGGTCACCGACCAACCGACGCCGTGGCCGCTGCGATCCGACCGACCGCCCCTCGCAGGGGTAAGCTCGTTCGGCATGTCGGGGGCGAACGCTCACGTCGTGGTCGAGGGCTGCGCTGGCGTCGGCGCGCCCCCCGGCCCCACCGCACAGGTGTCCGTGCCGCTGGAGGACCTTCCCCCCACAGCCGGCGAATTCGCCCCTCGGCCAACCCGGATCCTCCCCCTGTCCGGCAAGTCGGAAAAGGCGTTGAGCCAAGTCGCACAACGCTATCTGTCCTGGCTCGAGACGAACGTCGGCAGCTCTACCGAGGTGGACGGCCACTCTTCCGACGCCGACGCACTCGCCGACATGGCCTTTACCGCGGGCTCCGGACGCAGCCACTTCGCCCACCGGGCCGGCCTCGTTTTCCGTGACGCCGACTCGCTTCGGGGCCGGCTGAAGGCGCTGGCACACAGGAACGGCGAGCCGGGGCCCACGCAGGCACCCGAACCCCCGACACCACCAAAGACCGCCTTCGTCTACGCCGGCGACGAGCTTCTCCAGCCCGGTATCGGCAAGGCCCTCCATGACACGGAGCCCCTCTTCCGCGCGGTCCTGAACCGCTGCGACGCCGTCTTCCGCGAGGCGGGCGGCAACGCTTCGCTCGTGGACATCATCCTCGGCCGGGCAGGCGCGGACCGCGACCTCGAGGACGCCAGTTGCGTGCAGCCGGCGGTCTACGCGCTGCAGTGCGCCCTCACGTCGCTGTGGACCAGCGTCGGCGTTCAGCCCGGCATCGTGGCGGGACACGGTATCGGCGAACTGGCCGCCGCGCAGGCCGCAGGAGTCTTCACTCTGGAAGACGGGCTTCGCCTCGCGGCCGCCCGAGGCGCGCTGATGGCGGTGCCAAGAGCCCGCGTCGCGGCCGCCGTACCGGGCGGCGATCCGTCGGGTAACAGCCAGGATCGCCTGGCCGGCCTGGAGGCGGTTCTCGCCGATATCGACATCTCGCCACCCGAGCTCCCCATCCTCGGGCAGGCCAACGGCGACGTCCCCGAGCCGGACGCGCTACTCGACCCAGCCTACTGGCGCGAGTGGGCCGGCAGCGCACCCGGTTCGCCCCGCAAGATCGCCAGGGCGCTCGCAAAGCGCGATGTGCAAGCCGTCGTCGAGATCGGCCCGAGCCCCGCAACGGGTCCGATTCCCCTGCGGGATTGGCCGGATGGCCCCGACCGCGGCGAGCACGACTTTGCGCAGTCGGTGGCGAAGGCCTACGAAGCCGGGTTGCCGGTTTCGTTCGCCGGGATGTTTGCCGGAGAATCACGGCGGCGGATCTCGCTGCCCGGCTACCCGTTCCAGCGCGAGCGCCACTGGTTCGGACCGATCGGTTGAGCGCCACCGGCCCCACCATCCGCTACCAGCCCGACGAGAGGCCCCCGTTCCGGCTCGCGCTCGGCGTCGGTGTGCAGCTCACCGTCCTCAACATCGCCGCCATCATGCTGATTCCGATGGTCGTGATGCGCGCGGCCGGGGCCTCCGACACGCAACTCTCCTGGGCCGTGCTCGCCTCGGTGGTCATCTGCGGCGCCACCACCATGCTGCAGGCCACCCGCACCGGCCGCATCGGATCCGGGCACGTTCTTGTCATGGGGACCTCCGGCGCCTTCATCCCGGCCTGCATCATGGCGCTCGACGCCGGCGGTCCGGCGCTGCTGGCAACCCTCGTCAGCATCTCGGCGCTGGTCCCCCTCCTGCTCTCATGGCGCCTGTCGCTCCTTCAGCGAATCCTGACCCCCGCCGTATCGGGCACCGTGATCATGCTCATTCCGGTCACGGTCATGCCGTTCGTCTCCGGCCTGCTTTCGGGCGTCCCCGGTGCAGCCGCGCCCCCCGGTGCGCCGCTCAGCTTTCTCGTCACCGTCCTCGTCATCGGGGTTCTCGCCCTCAAGGCCACGGGTGCCCTGCGTCTGTGGGCTCCAGTCATCGGCGTGGCGGCGGGTTCCGCGATCGCCGCCGGGTACGGCCTCTACGACCTTGAACGTGTCGCCGCCGCCCGCTGGATCGACCTTCCAAGCCCACAACCGCCCGGCTTCGCTCTCGACTTCGGTCCCGCTTTCTGGACCCTGCTCCCCTCATTCCTTCTCGTGGCCGTGATCGCGAGCGTCCGCACGATGAGCAGTTCCATCGCGGTTCAGCGCGTTTCGTGGCGGCGCAGGAGCCGCGCCATCGACTTTCGCGCCGTTCAGGGCGGGGTGGCGGTGGACGGCGTGGGGAACCTGCTCGCGGGACTCTCGGGAACAGTCCCGGGAAGCGCCACCACCACCAGCCTGCCCCTGACCCAGCTGACAGGGGTGGCCGCCCGCACCGTCGGTATCGTAGCCGGCGCGACCTTCGTCGCCTTCGCCTTCCTGCCGAAGCCGTTCATGGCGGTGCTGGCCATCCCGGATCCCGTCTTTGCCGGCTACCTGGTCATTCTGCTGGCAATGCTCTTCGCCATCGGGATGAAGATCGTGATGCAGGACGGCCTCGGTTACCGCGAGGGGATGGTGGTGGGCATCGCCTTCCTCGCCGGAGTGAGCTTCCAGTACGGCCTGATCCTGCCCGAACAGGCGTCCCGGTTCGCCGGAGGTCTCTTCGAGAACGGGATGAACGCGGGCGGCTTCGCGGCGATCCTGATGACCCTCTTCCTGCGCCTTGCCGATACCCGGCCCAGCCGGCTCGCGACGCGCGCCGACCCATCGGAACTGCCCGCGATCCGCGATTTCCTGGATGACTTTTCCGCGCGTCACGGCTGGGGCGCGGAGATGGCCCACCGCCTGGCCGCCGCCACCGAGGAGACGCTACTCGCCCTCGACCAACCCACCGTTCCTGCCGAAGAACGGGAAACCGGTCGCCGCCTCCTCCTCAACGCCCGCCGGGACGGGGGCAGCGCGGTGCTCGAACTCGTGGTCGCGCCCTCGGACGAGAACATTCAGGACCGGGTGGCCCTCATGGCGGCTGAGACCGCGGAGACATCGGTCGAGCGCGAGATGTCGTTGCGACTCCTGCGACACCTGGCGTCCTCGGTCAAACACCGGCAATACCACGACACGGACATCGTGACCTTGCGTGTGCAAGCCCCGTGAACCATCGAACAGCCGCTCACGGCCGCAAGTCCACCTGCTACAGCAGCCCGCTCTTCTCCAGAAAGTCGCACATTGCCCGGACACACTCCGCCGGCTTCTCGACCTGCAGGAAGTGGGTGGTTTCGGGCATGAAATCATACTCGACAGCCACGACATGGCTCAGGTCGAGGGTGGGCAGGTACGAGTAGGGCACCGTCGGATCGGCCCCGATGACCTTGGTCGGACAGGGCATCGCGGCGAAATCCACCAGGCACGAATAGGTCCTCACGTACCGGGCGATCTGTGACTCGTAGTCGCGCGGACACCGGAGTTCCCACCAATGTCCGTCGGCGGACTTTCGCAGGACGGTCCTGGACATCAGTTCACCTGCGCCGGCAACGGCCCGGATAAGGAGGGGCATGTACCGGAGCACCTCGGTGAAGTCCTCCCTCATATGGAATCGCCGGGAGCGCTGGAGGACCATCCGGGCCGCCACTTCGGTCGCGTCGTCGAACTCCTGGTCGCCGAGGCCGGGTTTGTGTACCGGAGGATCGAAGAACACACAGGCGGACAGCCGGTCGGCGGCGCGCGACCCGAGGGACGGCGAGACGAGCGTCGCCAGCGCCGACACGGAGTGGAATACGCCGACCGTCGGCCTGTCTCCATAACGCTCGGCCACCGCCGCGACGATGTCGTCCTGATCGCGAATCAGGTTCGGAAAATTGTGTTCCTTCGGATCGCCCACGGCATTCCAACCGTGGTTCCTCAGGTCGTAGAGGACCAGGTCGAAGTCGTCGAGGAGCAGCGACCAGAAGGGCAGGTAGAAGTCGATCGCGAGCCCGTTGCCGTGGCTCAGAAGGAGCCTGGGACCGGCGGGATTCCCGTGACGACGCACGATCGTGACGCTGCCGTCAGAATGGGCAACCTCAAGCCGGTCAGCCGGTTCGGGCACCTCCCACACCGGCTCGGCCGCCATGTTCAAGACCCCCGGTCCTCAGGGCATGCTGCACAATTTCCACCCGGGACCGGAGTCGGACCCGCGGCCCCCGATGACAAGCGGAACCCTGGGTCGGGCTGATTACGAGTCGATCTGGTCAACCAATCCGCGCAGTGTTCCGATATTGGACCAGTCGGCGGCGGACAGCGAGAGACCGAACTCCTTCTCGACGAGCTTCATGAAGGCGACCGCGTTCAGGGAGGAAACACCTGAATCCGCGAGCGTTCCATCGAAATTCGGATCCCGGTCGAGACCGAGGTGCTGCTGGGCCAACTCTCTGAGGCGGGTTTCGGTGGTGGACATGCGGCGTTGCGTCTTTCGGTGATGGGAATACAGGTGGGACAACCCAAGCCCGCCTATCTTCATCCCGTACAACGCCGTTGTCAACGGTCACGCCGGCATCACACGTGCATCACACGGGCATCGAGCATGGGTTTTGCGCGACAAAGGGGTCTCTGTCCCAACCCCCACACTACCTGCTAGCTTGCGTGCACAGCACCGAGAGCCCCGTGCCGGGATGGTACGGTGGCCCGCCCGCCGGCATGGTCCCACACGAGTCGACACCTATGGCACGCCGCTTCTCACTCCTGCCCCTCCTCGCCCTCGCCACCGCCTGTGCGGACCCGGGCATCAATCCTGCCGACCTCGTCCCGACCACACTCGAGGTCTCACCGCAGTCGCTCGACTTCGACGCGCTCTTCGCAGCGGTCCGGCTCGAAGCCACGGTCTTCGACCAGAATGGCAATGTCATGGCGGGCGCGGCCGTCCTCTGGCAGTCTTCAAGCTTCGACATCGCACGAGTCGATCAGGCCGGCCTGGTCACCGCGGTCGACAACGGATCGGCGTACATCGTGGCGGCCGCCGGCGACGCGAAGGACTCGGCCCGCGTCCAGGTGCAGCAGCGCCCGGCTTCGGTAAGGATCGCTCCCCCGCGGCGGCCCGTGCTCAATGCTCTCGAAGATACCGTGCGAGTCACGGCCTCGGTGCTTGATCCGAACGGGCGTCCGATCGCGGATGCCGTGGTGTCGTGGTCCAGCGGCAACCCGGCGATCGTGACCGTGCGCGAAGATGGACTGTTGACCGCGGTCGCCACCGGAACCGCCATGATCCGGGCGACGCTGGGCGAGCTTGCGGATACCGTCACCGCCGAGGTGAGGCAAGTCCCGGCAGACGTGCACATTCGCCCCACCGACCTCCCGACCTTCGTAACGCTCGGAGACACTGCACGGCTCTCCGCGCACGTGGTGGACGCGAACGGCCATCCGGTCCCGGGGTTGTCCGTGTCGTGGTCCACAAGCAACGTGGGCATCGCCTCGGTCGACCGCGAGGGGCTGGTCACCTCGACGGGCAACGGCAGAGCGACCATCTCGGCAACCGCCCTGAGCGCCTCCGGCTCGATCACGGTCGAGGTGGAGCAGGTGCCGACGAGTCTCGAGGTCAGGTCACCGATGGATCTCATGGCGGTCGGCGACTCGCTCCGGATGGAGGCGGAAGCCTACGACGCGGGCGGCAGCCCGATCCCCGCAGGCCATTTCACGTGGCTCTCCGGCGATATGGCCATCGCGACGGTGACTCCGGTGGGGTGGGTGCACGCGGTCGGCGAGGGAACGGTCGAGATCACCGCAACCTCGCACGACCTGAGCGCGTCCGCTTCCGTGACCGCGATAGGCCCGGACGAGTTCGCTCTTCTGGCCTTCTTCGAGTCGGTCAACGGGCAGTTGTGGGCCACGAACACCAACTGGGGCACGGAGGCGCCGCTCTCCGAATGGTACGGCATCGAACTCAATGAGCGCGGGCGGGTCCGGTCTCTCGATCTCTCCGAGAACAACCTGGCCGGCCGCCTGCCTCCCGAGATCGGCAAGCTCACCGAGCTGGAGACCCTGCACCTCGAGGAAAACCTCATCGAAGGGCCGATCCCGCCCGAAATCGGAGAGATGGAAAGTCTGCAGTGGCTGGGACTGTTCGGGAACTACCTGGAGGGCCCGATCCCGCCCGAAATCGGACGTCTCGAGTACCTGGAGGTCCTGGACCTGACATACAACAGCTTCACCGGATCCATTCCGCGGGAAGTCATCGATCTCCCCTACCTCTGGTATCTCGGTCTCTTCGGCAACGAGTTGAGCGGGTCGATTCCGCCGGAGATCGGCAACTTCCAGAGTCTGCGGTATCTGGACCTGTGCTACAACAAGCTCACCGGCCCGATTCCGCCGGAGATCGGCCGTATCGAGACACTGGAGACACTGGCGCTTTGCGGGATCGACACGAACCCCGAAGCCGGCAATCGCCTGACCGGCAGGATCCCTCCCGAGATCGGCAACCTCACCAACCTCAAGCTGCTCGACCTGGGCGCCAACCGGCTCGAAGGGCCGATCCCCCCGGAACTCGGCAGGCTGGAGAACCTCGATTCGCTGGCGCTCTACAGCAACGTGCTCACCGCCCTCCCCCCGGAGCTCGGCAATCTTACCAATCTTGAGTACATGTCGATTTACGGAAACCGGCTGACCGGGCCGATTCCGAGTGAAATCGGAAACCTCGGGGAACTGCACATTCTGTTGCTGGGACGGGGGTTCAGCAGCGGCGACAACATTCTGACCGGCATCATCCCGCCGGAGGTCGGAAACCTCGCGAGCCTTTTCAAACTCGACCTGGGCGGCAACAACCTGACCGGAACCATCCCGGGCGAATTAGGTCGCCTGACGAGCCTGGAATTCATGGAACTCGGGACCAATGAGCTGACGGGAGTGATTCCTCCGGAACTGGGTGGGGCTACCCGGCTGGCCTGGCTGAACGTATGCCCCAACAACCTGTCCGGCTCGATTCCCGGGGAACTCGGCAGACTGAGCAATCTTCGCCGCCTCTACCTCTGTGCGAATGACCTGACGGGAGACTTGCCGCAGGAATTGGGCGACCTGACCGACCTCGTGCACCTGAATCTCGCCGCCAATCGGCTCACGGGTGAATTTCCGATGTCGATGCTGCGCATGAGGCGCCTCGAGTCGTTGCTCTGGCGAGGAAACAATGGACTGTGCGCCCCGAATACCGAAGCGTTCATGCAGTGGTTGGCCGGCATTCCGAATTCATCCGATATCTACTGTGCTGAAGCCTCGGGATCAATGCAGGGTGCCTATACCGGAAGTGCCACCCCGACCAGTTGTTCGGTGACGGTGGCGGCGGCGAGATCGGCCAGGGGGCGGGGATGGTGGGAGGGGACCGGGGGGACTTGGGGTGATCGGGGGTTGCGGGAAAGAGAGTCTGCCCGGTTCAGGATCGGATCGCCCGGATCGTGGACGGTCGGGTGTGAACGGCCACCGGCGGGCTCGTGACAGATTCGCGGACAGATTCTGGGGGAAATCTGTCCGGGTTTCCTGGGCGTCCGGTCCGTGGACAGATTCTGGCATGAATCTGACCGCTTCTCCAGTTTCCTCGTTTAATTGACAGATTCTGGGGATTATCTGTCCGCGCTGTCCCTCTGCCCCCTCCTGAGTTCTGCCGCGCGGGCGTGGGCTTCGAGTCCTTCCATGCGGGCAAGCCTGGCCGCATCTTCCGTAAGGACTTCGAGTTCCGGCCCTCTTTCCAACCTTAGCCAGGTCGGTCGGCGCAGGAATGACAGCACCGACAGGCCTCCCGTAAACCGGGCCGTGCCCCCGGTGGGAAGGGTGTGGTTCGGACCCGCCCCGTAGTCCCCCAACACCTCCGTGACAGATTCGTTGACAAATACTGCCCCGAATCTGTCCAGCGCCTTCTCCCAGCGCTCCACGCGACCACCGTGGAGTTGCAGGTGTTCCGGGGCGAGTTCCTCGCAGCAGCGGAGCGCCTCCTCTTCCGGGGCGACAACCGCGAATCCGTTGCGTAGGGCCGCCCGCGCGATATCGGCGGTGGGAAGGTCCGACAGCTGACGCGCCAGCTCCGTCTCGACCCTGTCAATCAGGTCGGGGCAGGTGGTGATGAGGACCGGCAGCGCGGCCGGATCGTGCTCCGCCTGCGCGAGCAGGTCCGCGGCGATGAGGACCGGATCCCCGGCCTCGTCCGACAGCACCGCCAACTCCGAAGGGCCCGCCAGCAGGTCGATCCCCACCACACCCGACACGAGCAGCTTGGCCGCGGTCACCCACTCCCCCCCCGGCCCCACCACCACATCGCATCGCGGGACGGG
>LXNI01000850.1_pt1 | contig 31811 bp, 32 predicted proteins | sample 809091 | NCBI WGS metagenome assembly LXNI01 (sample SAMN04870527, study PRJNA318959) | sponge metagenome | biome: 01000161; feature: marine sponge reef; material: water | host: Sarcotragus foetidus | place: Greece: Milos, Mediterranean Sea | collected 2013-05-29 | depth 5-7 m | reverse complement strand
GGCACGGCCACGAACTGGCCGAATTCGAGCACGGTGATGCCAGAGAAGGGTTGCTCGTCGCTCACGACTCGTCCTGCCGGGGACGCTTGAAGTAGAGCATCTCGCGGAAGATGAGCTGGGTGCCCACCCAGTTCTCGACGCGGGCGTCGGAGACCATCTCCCAGCCCGCGTCACCGAGGTCACGGAGCGCTTCGGCGAGGTCGTTCGTGCCGTACTCGCGGTCTTCCTCGGGGTGGTGGCTGAAGTTGGCAACGATGGGCTGCTCCATGCCGCTGACGACAACGCGCGCGTATTCCCAGCGAACGAGCTCGCTCATGCGGGAACCTCCTCGGGCGGGGGCGCATCCCAGAAGTTCTCGACCTCGCCCTGGGGAAGACCGCTGACGGGTTGGAAGGCGCCACGGTGGAGGAGGCGGAGGAAGTGCTCGGGGGTCTCGACGGTCTCCTCGAACTGGGCGCTGAAGTAACCGATGCCCTGGTTCGAGTGGGCGTCGGAGCCGCCCGTGCCGGGCTTGCCGAGCACCTTCGCAACCTGCAGGGCGAAGTAGTTCTCGCGGGGAGTGTTGCAGCCGTTGAGCACCTCGACCGCGTCCACGAGCTGGAAGACGGGGAGCTTGGCGGCTTCTTCGGGGGTGAGAGTGAAAGCGGGCTTGCCCTGGCGCTTGAAGTGAACGGGGTCGAAGAAATGGCGGAAGGGGTGGGCGACGATGAGGTAGGCGCCCTGCTCGTCGGCGACCTCGCGGAGGCGTTCGAGGCGGCGGATGCCGCCCTCGTAGCCGCGCAGGCCGACAGCGATGATATGGCCCATGTCGGTCGAGACTTCCATGCCGTTGGAGACGAAGGTCTCGGGGTGGGCCTTGCGGAAGGGGTTCAGGTCCCAGGCTTCCCACATGCGGTCGTGCTCGGTGATGTTGACGCCGGTGAGACCGATGCGGTTGGCCTCGGCGATGAGGTCCTCGGGGTCGAGCATGGAGTCGGATGCACCGCGGGTGGTGTGCAGGTGCATATCGACGATGGTGCCTGGCACGTGCGCCTCCGCGCTCGTGAATCGGGGCACAAGCGCCGCCAGCTATCTTATCGACCCGCCAGGTGAGGGAGAAACCAGCCAAAGAGACCGACGCAGGGAATAGCGAGGGCGGTCCACATCCACCAGAGGCGGGGCCAGAGGATGCCGAGCAGCAGGGCGGGGGCGAGCGAGAAGACGACGGCGATGATCGTGAAGACGGCGCTGGGGCTGGCGAGGCCGTCGGCCTGGGCGCCGAGGTCGGCGACCTCGTAGATGATGGCGGAGACCAGGCCGACGAAGACCCAGGCCAGCACGGAGCCCGTGAGGATGGGGACGAGCAGCAGCGGGCCGGGCACGTCACGGGCGACCCAACGCTCGACGAGCTCGGCATCGCGGGCGCGGAACACGAGGTACGTGACCGCGACGCTCGTGAGCATGGCCATCACGTAACCGGCCATGGCCCCCGCGATCAGCGCCGCCATAGGGAACCGGCCGTGGCCGTGGGGATGACGGTACAGTCGAGGCCGGCGGCCGCGCGGCTCACGCGCTCCGTGTCCTCCATGGGCCCGATCCAGAAGAGGGTGGGACCGGCGCCGGCGAGGCGGATGGCTTCGCCCGTGCGCGCTTCGAGTTGCTCCCACAGGGCTGCAAGACCGGGGAAGCAGTCGAAGGCGACGCGCTCGAAGCTGTTGTAGAGGTCGGCGCCGGTGACGCGCGCGGGAAGGCGGCCGGCAAGCGAACGGGTCACGGTTGGCTCGTCGACCCGGCCGTCGCGATCGATGGCGCGGAAGAGGGTGGCGGTCTTGTTCGGGAGCGTCTCGGGCGGGATGAAGAGCACGACGCCGTGCGGGGGGAGGTCGGGGAGGGGGGTGACGCGCTCGCCCCGCCCCTCGACGAGGGCGGTGCCACCGGCGAGGAAGAAGGGCTCGTCGCTGCCGACAGCGGCGGCAGCGACAGCCAGCGCTTCCTCGCCTGCATCAGGCCAGTGGCGGGCGAGCAGACAGAGGACGGTGGCGGCGTCGGAAGCGCCGCCGCCAAGGCCGCCCGCTGCGGGGATGCGCTTCTCGATGCGGATGCGGAACGCTTCCGGCTCGCGCCCGAGCGCCTCCGCGAGGGCGTCGAGGGCGCGCCAGGCGAGGTTACCGGCGTCGGTCGGGGCGCCCTCGGCAAAGGGGCCGGTGTTCTCGATCGAAGTGGTGGCGGCCGGGGTCAGCGTGACCTCGTCGGCGAGGGCGAGCGTCTGGAGGACGCTGGCGAGGTCGTGGTAGCCATCGGGTCGCGTACCGCCGACCTCGAGGGTGAGGTTGATCTTGGCGGGAGCGAGGCCGGTCAGCGACTCAGGCATGGGCGGCGGCTTGCTCGAAGGCGTCGAGGAGGGCCAGCCACTCCTCGATGGCGAGCGTCTCGGGGCGGCGGTGGGTGTCGATGCCCGCGGCATCGAGGGCGGGGCGAACGGACTCGGGGACATGGCCGCCAGGGGCACGGGAAAGGGAGTTGTGGATCTGCTTGCGAGGGTTGCGGAACGCCCCCGAAACGAGCGCGAAGAATGCTTCGGTTCGCTCCCGCGGGACGAGGGGCGCTTCGCGCACGGTGAGGCGGACGACGGAGGAGTGAACGGCGGGGGGCGGGTCGAAGGCGTTGGGGGGCACGTCGAAGAGGGGTTCGGCCACGGCGTAGTTCTGGACGGAGATGCCAAGGAGGGAGAGCTTGCCCGGGTTCACAGTAATCTCGCGGGCGACCTCGCGCTGCACCATCACGACGAGCTCGGAGGGGAGCGGCGCGCCCTCGATCAGGTGGCGGATGATGGGCTTCGCGGCGAAATAGGGCAGGTTCCCGACGACGCTGAAGGGGCGCCCGGGGGGAATGACCTCGGACAGGTCGAGGAGGCGGGCATCGCCCTGGGCCAGGGTCAGGCGGGGGCGGTCGGGGAAACGGCGGCGGAGGTGGTTGAGGAGGCGGGGCTCGATTTCGAGGGCGACGACTTCGTGTCCGGCGTCGAGCAGGGTCCCGGTTAGCTGGCCGGTACCAGCCCCAATCTCGAAAAGGATCCCCTCAGCCGGCACGCGCACCGCGGCGGCGATGTCGGCCAGCACGCCGGTGTCGGTCAGGAAGTGCTGGCCAAGCGCCTTGCGGGCGCGCGGTCCTCGGGACTTACCGCTCATGAGGCGATGGTAGGCCCGCCTGCAAGGGTCAGTCGAGGATGTAGATGTTGACGTAGCCGGTGTGCCAGGGCTCGGGGCCGTGATCCATGGGGAAGCCGAGGTCGACATCCCAGCCGTTGATGAGGCCGCCGATGTCGGCGGCGAGGCACTCGCCGTAGCCGGGCACGTAGAACCTGGTGCCGAGAGGGATGTAGTCCGGGTCGACGGCGCAGATACCGTATTCGAGCATGATGCCGCTGTAGGTGACGCCGAAGGCAGGGTGGTCGGGAGCCTTGTCGCCGTGGGTGGCGTCGTACCAGGTGGACCAGACGCGAATCTTCTCCCGGTAGGGCCCGTCGTAGTCATCAACGACGACCGGCGAGACGCCGTCCTCGGCCACGGGCCCGCGGAGGTATTCGCCCGCCACCGGCTTGGACTCGACGATGGCGGAATGGGGCAGGCGCTTCAACTCCAGGCCGTTCTCGTAGGTGACTTCCTCGAAGACGCGCACCTCGCCGGGGATGCCCTCGATGGTGCGTTGCTCGCCGGGGGCGAGGGTGTGGTCGTCCCGCCAGTACATGCGGGCCGGGGTGTACTCGATGTAGTCCTCGAGCACTTTCTCCACCTCCACGACGACGATGACCATGCCCTCGGTCACCCGATCGTCGAGGGGGTGGGAGACGCGGTCGTGCTCCCCAAGCTCGATTTCGAAGAGAGTGAGGACATCCTCCACGGTTGCGGCGTCGGTGCGCAGCAGTTCGACCTGACCGCCGAGGTTGAGGGCGATCGACCGCCGCTCGGGGAGCGCCGCGACGGCTCGGGCAAGCCTCTCCATATCGGGAGGCAGTCCGCTCTCGCGGAGACGCCAGGCGCCGGGATGCGCGAGCACGCTAAGGGCGGCGGTCTCGGGAACGGCCTCAAGGGGCGGCAGCGCGGAGGTCTGCGCCAGCAATGTGCTGGCGGACGAATCGGCCGCGGGCACGCCGGGGAGGGCGCGGATTACCTCAATACGCAGGGGTTGGTCGGTGGAGGCGGCGGACACCGTCCCGGGAGCGAGTTCGTCGTCGGGGGCGGTGCGTGAGCCGTCGACGTAAACGCGGTCGCCGTCGCGCACCTCGATGTTGGCGAGCGCGAGGGCACCGGCGATAGTCTGGGCGCGGGTGCGCACCTCGATGCGGGCGCCATCCACCAGCACGACCAGGGGCGTTGCTCGCTGGACGGCCACGGCTGCCTGGTCGCCCGCACGGGCCTCGAGGAGACGGTCACCGGGGGCGAGCTCGAGGGAGGCGGCATCGAGCGCTTCCTCACGGTCACCAAAGGTAGAGCGCACCTGGACCGTCGTGTCGCCGGACACGAGGGTGACGTCCTGCAGGGGGAAGACCTTGAAGGCAAGCACCATCAGCAGGGCGACCACCAGCATGGCAGCGGCGTGGCGGCGACCCCGCGAAGAGCGGGAGTACTCGAAGGGATCGAAGCCCTTGAGCGGTCGCCCGATCATCAACGGCGAGTCGATGGAGGGGCGAGGACCAGACAAGCTACGTTCCAAGCGCACCCCCTCCCCTGCTGCAAGCCGCCCCGTGGCGGCTTGCGAGTAATGATAGCGACCGTGCACCCGCCTTTGGAGTGAATACCAGGCTTGCACCGCGCGAGCCAACTCGGACCCGGTGAGTCTGCGGCGCCCGGAGCGTTCTACTTATGGCTGCTTCCTTCCGGACCTGACCAGGTTCGTAGTGCTCCGCCGCGCAGGACCAGATCGTCAACGCCGCTTTGCGAAGGCAGTCCCCGGAGAGACAACCCCTCGGACGGGAATTCAGCCCCGCTTGAGCGGATTGCGGGTACAGGGCACCGCTAGCTCCCCGCCTAGCACGGCCGGGCGCGTACCGTACGCAACGTAATCACACGGGTCAACGGCAAGAGCCGGCACTATCCGTCGGGCGTTTCCGCCGGCCGGATGACGACAATCTCGTCACCCTCCTGCACCTGACCGTCGGCAACGACGCCGACACGCTCGACGATGCCGCCGGCTGGAGCGCGCAGCTCGTTGTTCATCTTCATCGACTCGATGACAACAAGGACGTCGCCAGCTTCAACCTCAGCGCCCGGCTCCGTGCGCACCTCAAGGACCGCACCGGTCATGGGGGCGCGGATGCGCACAATGCCATCGCTGGCGGCAGCAGCCGCGGCCATGCTGGCGGCACGGCGGCCGCGCCCGATCTGGATGTGGTAGGTCCGACGACCAATGGTGACGTCGACGGCGCTGCCCCGCCGTTCGATGTAGAGCTCGACTGGGTGGTTGTCGAGCATGACGACATGCAGGCCGGCGCGGACGTGCTGCAACTCGGCGAACCGCCACTCACCGTCGGCATGCAGGCGCACACGAGCCCCGCCCCCGCCATTGAGGCGCTCGATCTCGGCCTCGAGCGGCTGGTCGTCGACCTGGATCAGATACTTTTCGGCCATCGTCCCATCGCTTGTTGTCGCCAGGCGGACGGTGCGGTACGGCGGTCGCCGGCATCCGCAACGGGCGCGCGGCTCTCGCCAGAAAGTGTAAGCAAGGCCGCGATCGCGGCCGCCTCACGCAGGGGTTCCTCCGACTGCCGGGCCTCAACCTGGTGGCGGTCGAGGAAGTCCGTGTCGAGCCGCCCTTCCACAAACGCCGGCAACTCGAGGATCTCGAGGAGGTAGGGGATATTGGTGGCAACGCCAACCACGCGGGACTCCCGCAGGGCGCGAATCAGGCGCGTGCGCGCGTCCTCGCGGTCGGTGCCCCAGGCGGTCACCTTGGCGAGGAGGGAGTCGTAATAGGGGGTCACCTCGAGGCCGTCGTGCAGGCAGCTCTCCACGCGGACCCCGGGGCCGGCCGGCTCGCGCGAGAACACGACCCTTCCGACGGAGGGAAGGAAGCCGTTCTGCGGGTCCTCGGCGACGATGCGGGATTCGATCGCCCAGCCGCGGGTGATCAGGTCGCCCTCGTCGTAGGCGAGCTCGGAGCCGCCCGCAACAAGGAGCTGGTCCTTCACGAGGTCGACGCCGGTGGTCATCTCGGTAACGGGATGCTCGACCTGGAGACGGGCGTTGACCTCGAGGAAGTAGTAGCGCTCGTCCTCGGTGAGGAGGAACTCGACGGTGCCCGCGCTGCGGTAGCCGGCGGCGCGGGCGACGCGCACGGCGGCGCGGTTGAGCGCGCGGCGCAGCTCCGGACCGACGACGACCGAGGGCATCTCTTCGATGATCTTCTGGTGGCGGCGCTGGATGGAGCACTCGCGCTCGCCCAGCGGAATCACGTTGCCGTAGGTATCGGCGATGATCTGCACCTCGATGTGGCGGACGCCCTGCATCTGGGCTTCCAGGTAGAGGGTGCCGTCGCTGAAGGCGGCCTCGGCCTCGCGGCTGGCGAGCATGAGGGCGCGGGGCAGGTCCTCCTCGCGCTCGACGAAGCGGATGCCGCGCCCCCCGCCGCCGGCGACGGCCTTAATGGCGATGGGGTAGCCGATCTCCCGCGCAAGCGCCGGCGCTTCCTCCAGCGACTCGAGCGGGCCGCTGCCGGGCACGACCGGTACGCCCACGCTGGCGGCCAGCGAGCGCGCCCTGTTCTTGTCGCCGAGCAGGCGGATGGCGGAGGGCGCGGGACCGATGAAGGTCAGCCCGGCATCCTCGCAAGCCTCGGCGAAGTCGGCGTTCTCGGCGAGGAAGCCGTAGCCGGGATGGATGGCGTCAGCCCCGCAGGCGGTGGCCACATCAAGGATGCGCTCGGCATTGAGGTAGCTCTCGGAAGCCTCCGGCGGGCCGATGAGGTAGGCCTCATCGGCGTAACGCACGTGCCGCGAGAGGCGGTCCACCTCGGAGTAGATGGCGACCGACGCGATGCCGAGGTCGTGCAGGGCGCGCACGATCCGCAACGCGATCTCACCGCGGTTCGCGACCAGAACCTTCTTGAGCATCGATCCCCTTTCAGGCGACTGCCGTGGACGGATCAGCTTAGCGGGTTGGGATGAAGGTCGAAACGGGGGCGGAAAGGCTGCCTTTTCTGGTTCCGCCGTGAAGCAGGTCGTACGCTGGGCCCGTGAACGAACACACGTTGCGCGTGCTGGAGTTCGACAAGGTGCGGTCGATGCTTGCGGGCGAGACCGCGTTCAGCCTCGGTCGCGAGCTGGCGCTGGCCCTTGAGCCGGAGCGCGAACACGAGGCCGTCCTCGCCCTCCAGGCCGAGACGGCGGAGATGACGCACATCGACCAGATGGGGCTCGACGTGCCCCTCCGGGGCATGCGGGACCTGCGTCCGATGGTGCACTCCGCCACGATCGGACAGGCGATCGAACCCACCGATCTCCAGGACGCAGCGAACGCGCTGGACACGGCCTGGCGCGCGCGCCAGCTGGCCATGCGACTCGCGGAGCGCACGCCACAGATCGCTGGCATTGCGGAGGCGATCGCGGACTTCCGACCGTTCGTTGCGGAGGTTGGCCGCGCGATCACGCCGCGGGGGGCGGTGGCAGATGACGCCAGTCCCGAGCTGGCGGCGGTCCGTCGCGAGCTGCGGGGCGCGCAGGGACGACTCGAGCAGCGCGCGCGCACCGCCCTCGCCGACGCCGTGCGCCGGGGAGTCGCGCAGGAGGAGCTGCTGACGGAGCGGAACGGGCGCATGGTCATCCCCGTAAAGGCCGACTTTCGGGGGCAGCTCCCGGGAATCGTGCACGACGTGTCATCCAGCGGGGCGACGGTGTTCCTGGAGCCGATGAGCGTGGTGGAGACGGGCAACGAGGTGCGCGAGCTGCAGCTGGCCGAAGAGCGCGAGGAGCGCCGCGTGCTGCTGCAGATCTCGGCGATGGTGGGGGAGCGGGAGGAGGAGGCGCTGGGGACGCTGGCGGCGATGGCGCGCCTGGACCTGCTGCGGGCGAAGGTGCTGCTGGGGAAGCGGCTGGGAGCGGCTCTGCCACGGGCCGACGGCGACGACTCGTGGCTCGGGGAGCGGGGCGAGACGAGAGTCGTGCGGGCACGCCATCCCCTGTTGTGGGGGGATGTCGTGCCGATCGAGCTGAACCTCAGCGAAGAGGAGCCGGGGCTCTTGATCACGGGGCCGAATACGGGCGGTAAGACGGTCGCTTTGAAGACGGTGGGGTTGCTCACGCTGATGGCGCAGGCGGGCCTTCCCGTTCCCTGCGACGAGGGCAGCCGCTTCGTGACGTATCCGGCCATCCACGCCGACATCGGGGACGAGCAGTCGATCGAGCAGTCGCTCTCCACGTTCTCTTCGCACATGCGGACGATGGGCGGGATCCTGGAGGCGGCGGCTCCGGGCACGCTCGTGCTACTCGACGAGCTGGGGGCGGGCACGGATCCGGAGGAGGGCGCGGCGCTCTCGCGGGCCATCCTCGAAGCGCTGCTCGACCGTGGCTGCACCATCATCGCGACGACGCACCACGGCGAGCTGAAGACATTCGCACAGGAGGAACCACGCCTGCGGAACGCCTCGGTCGAGTTCGACCTGGCGACGCTAAGCCCGACCTACCACCTCACGATCGGGCTGCCGGGCCAGTCGAACGCGATCGCGATCGCGCGGCGGCTGGGAATCGACGAGGGGGTGCTGGAGCGGGCGGAGGAGCGCATCGCGCCGGAGACGCGCGAACTGGACGGGCTGCTGGACGAGGCGCGTCGGGAGCGAGCGGCGGCGGCTGAGGCGCGCGGGCGCGAGGAGGAGGCGAAAGACGAGGCGGAGGAGCTGCGCCTGCAACTGGCCGAGCAACACCGCACGATCGAGTCCGAGCGGGAGGCGATCCTGGGACGGGCGCGGCGGGAGGGCGAGGCGCTGGTGGCGCGGGCGCAGCGGGAGCTGGAACGCCTTGAGCGGCGCGAACGGGAGCGCACGGTCGACCGGGCGGCGGCGGAGCGGCTGCAGGCGCTGGACGCGGAGATCGAGGCGGCGGGCAAGGAAGCCACCGAGCGAGCGGGCGCCTGGCTGGACACCGTCTCGCCGGGCGACGTCGTGCGGGTGCGCGACATCCCCCAGCAGGGGGAGGCAGTGACGGGGGTGGGGCCGGACGGGCGCGTGGAGGTGCGATTCGGCTCGATGCGGATGAAGGTCTCGGTCGACCGTATCGAGCGGACGGAACCGCAGCTGACGCCCACGGCGCCGGCGCGGGGGGAGTTGCCACCGGCGACGGCGGTCCCGATGGAGCTCGACCTGCGGGGCCAGCGGGCGGAGGAGGCGGTCATGACCTTCGAGGGGCACCTGGACGATGCGTTCCGGGCGGGGCTTCCCTCCATACGCATCATCCACGGGAAGGGAACAGGGGCGCTGCGGGCGGCCATCCGCGAGGCGCTCTCGCGGCACCCGCTCGTGCGTCGCTACGAGACGGCGCCGCCCCAGGAAGGCGGCGACGGCGTGACCATCGCCGTGCTGGCGGGCTGACGATGCCGCGGCAACGGGACGCCCGAGGACTGCAGGCATCGCTGGGCTTCTCCCAGGAGGAGCGGGCGGACGCACCGCTGGCGGCACGCATGCGCCCGCGCACACTCGACGAGTTCGTGGGGCAGCAGCCGGCCGTGGGTCCGGATGCGCTGCTGGGGCGGGCGGCCACGGGCGGGACGCTGCCATCAGTCGTCCTCTGGGGGCCGCCGGGCTGCGGGAAGACGACGCTGGCGCGCATCCTCGCGGGCGAGGCGGAGGGCGAGTTCGTGGCGCTCTCCGCGGTTGCTTCGGGGGTGGCGGAACTGCGCCGCGTCATCGGAGAAGCGCAGCAACGCCGCGAGGCGGGCGTCCGCACGGTCCTCTTCATCGACGAGATCCACCGGTTCAACAAGGCCCAGCAGGATGTCATCCTGCCTTATGTAGAGAACGGCACGGTGACGCTCATCGGGGCGACCACGGAGAACCCATCGTTCGAGGTGGTCGCGCCGCTGCTGAGCCGGGTGCGGGTGGTGCGGCTGGAGGCGCTGGCCGAGGACGACCTTGCCCGCATCGTGGAGCGGGCGCTGGAGGACGAAGAGCGGGGCCTGGGGTCGCTCGGACTCGCGATCGAGGAGGAGGCGCGAGGGGTGCTGGTGGAGGGGTCGCACGGTGACGCGCGAGCGGCGCTGAGCGCCCTCGAGATCGCGGCGGACTCGGCCCGCGAGGATAGCCGCGAGCGCATCGGGACGGCGGACGTGCGGCGGGCGCTGCAGGAGCGCCGCCCCTACTACGACAAGGAAGGCGACTACCATTACGACGCCATCTCGGCCTTCATCAAGTCCGTGCGGGGATCGGACCCGGACGCGGCGGTCTACTGGCTGGCGCGGATGGTCGAGGCGGGCGAGGACCCCCTGTTCATCGTGCGGCGGATGGTGATCCTGGCGGCTGAGGACATCGGGCTGGCGGACCCGCAGGCGCTCGGCGTGGCGACCTCCTGCCAGCAGGCGGTGCACTTCGTCGGTATGCCGGAGGGGTTCCTGCCGATGGCGGAGTGCGCCCTCTACCTGGCGCTCGCGCCCAAGAGCAACACCGCGCTGACGGCCTACGCGCGGGCGAGCGAGGACGCCCGGCGCACCTCGCACCTGCCCGTTCCCCTGCACCTTCGCAACGCGGCCACGGGCCTGATGCGGGAGATGGGCTACGGTTCGGGCTACCGCTACGCCCACGACGAGCCCGAGCACTATGCCGAGGGTGAACGCTACCTGCCCGAAGAGTTGGGCGAGACGCGGTACTATCACGCGGGCTCACTGGGATCCGAGGCGGAGTTGGCCGAACGGCTCGCCCGGCAACGACAGCCCCGGGAGGAACGCTCTGACAGCGATCAAGGTTGAGGTGCTCCACGCCCGCGGACAGTCGCCGGGCGAGGAGACGGAAGAGAATCTGCGTCTCGCCATTGAGGCGACGGCGGTCGAGGTAGAAGTCGCCTACACGGAGGTGCTGAGCCAGGAAGACGCGACCGCGAAGAAGTTCCTGGGCACACCCAGCATTCGCGTGGAGGGGGTCGATGTCGAATACGGCAACCGTCCGCCGGAAGAGGTGCAGATCGGGACGCGCTACTACAACTCGCCCGAAGGCTGGAAGCCGTATCCGCACGCCCGCATGATCGCGAACGCGATCCTGGAGGCGCACAACTCGCAGGAGGGCGGCTAGCCCTCGGTGGTCGCCTCGCGCTCGCGGGGAGCGCCTTCGGCATCCTCGGAAAAACGCCCCTCACTGTCCCAGAGCAACCACCACTCGCGCTTGGCCTCCATGCGCAGGAAGCGCTCGTTGCGGCGCAGCACGACCTTGGTCTGGCGGAAGCCAGCCCGCTCGAAGGAGCGGCGGGCGCGTTCGTTCCACTCGAGCGTGTGCAGGTAGATGCGCCGTAAGGGAAGCGACCTCCAGGCGAAACGGAGAAAGGCGATGGTCGCCTCCGTGCCGAGGCCGGCGCCGCGGCTCTCGGCGGGACCGATGGAGATGCCGTACTCGGCCGTGCCCGAGACGTGGTCGGCGTTGTAGTACATGAGGGCGCCGATGTGCTCGCCCTCAACCGTCTCAATGGCGTAGGCGTGGCGGGCGGGGTTAACGAAGCGCAGATCGCGCTCGAACTGCTGGACGAACTCGCGGTAGGAGAGGATGAGCGGCGGGGTCGCGTCGTAGCGAGCGACCTCGGGGTCCTTGCGCCAGGCGTACTCGGCGGCGGCGTCTTCGATGCGCTTCTCGCGGATGCGGAGCCGGGCCGTTTCAGCGACGACGCCGGGCTTCGAATCGCTCATGCGTCCCCCTCCAGGGCGGCAAGCGCCTGCTCGAGGATCGAGCGCTCGGTCTGGAAGGTAATCTGGGCGAGGGCCTCGCCGGCGGAGGTCCAGATGACCTCGTCGAACTCGTGGTCGCGAGCGGAGAAGTCACCGCCGTGGGCGGTCATGAGCCAGTGATGGACCCGCTTGCGGTAGCGCCGACCCTCGCGCGTGAACCAGTAGTCGATGACGCCTACCTTCTCGCCCAACGCGACCTCCAGGCCCGTCTCCTCGGCGACCTCGCGGAGGGCGGTGGCCTCAAGCGACTCACCGCGGTCGGGAGTGCCCTTGGGAAGGCCCCAGCGCCGCTCCCTCGCCTGATAGCCGATGACCACCTCGACCCCACCGCCGGCATCCCTGCGCCAGACGATGCCGCCGGCGGAAACGGCGTCGATGACGGGCAGGCGGCGGGCAGCGCGCGTGCTCACTCGTCGAACGCCTCAGAGTCGCGGCGAACGGCGGCGGCGGCCTCGATGGCCTCGCCGACGAGGTCGGCAAAGTCTTCGGGGGCGTCCCCGGCGAAGTCGCGGAGGTATTCGAGGGCGACCTCGCCGCCGATCTCGCCGGCGGCCTCGATGGCAGCCCTCGCCACCTCCTCCTCCCCGTCGGCGAAGAGGTCGGCGAGACGATCGACGGCATCCTCGGAGTCGATCTCACCAGCGGCGATGACGGCTTCGCGGCGGAACTCCGGGTCGCCGGAGTCGAACTGCTCGAGGACGTATTCGAGCCAGTCCTCGCGAGCGGAGAGGCCCATGGCGCGCACGGCGGCGAGCCGCACGGTCTCGTCGTCGCCGTAGTAGGCCTCAAGCACGAGGCCGTCGATCCAGGGGAGGGAGCGGGGGGCGAGCGACTCAAGGGCGCTGGCGCGCACCGCGGGGGCGCGAGCGGGGTCGGCGGCGGCGGCGCGAAGGCCATCGACGACAGCCGCGCCCTCGATCTCGGGGAAGCGGCCCAGCTCGAGCCGCAGCACGAACTCGCCGAGGATATCGGCGGCGGCGGCGGCCACCTCCTCGTCATCGTCATCGCGGAGGACGGAGGTCAGGAGGCGGGCGGTGGTGCGGTGGGTGGACTCACGCAGGGCCTCGACGGCGGCGCCCCGCACCTCAGCGAGGGGGTCGGCGATGGCCACGGCGGCGAATCGCGAAAACTCGACCTCCACGCTCTCGTCGGAGAGGCGCACCGCCTCGGTGATGACCTTGACGCGGGTTTCGTCGGGGATGCGGGGCCAGGCGGCTTCAAGCGCCTTGACCTGGTCGAGGTCGAGGTCGGAGAGGACAGGGAGCTCGGTGGGGAGGAGGTCAGCGCCCCCGGCGAGCCGTTCGAGCGCCTCGGTGAGCTCGGCCAGCGGGGTCGAGGGGCCGGTCATGCCACTGATGGTACACAGGCGTTAGCCCTCGGCGCGAAGGTCCCGGGAAAGAAGCGCCTCGAGGGCGTCGCTAACGGAGCGTTCACCGGTGATGACGGCGTTGACCTGCTCGGCGATGGGCATGTCGATGCCGTGCCGCGCAGCCAGGGCGAGGGCCACGGGAGCCGTGGCCGCGCCCTCGACGACGCCCCCCGCGGCAGCCAGCGCCTGCGCGGGCGTGTCGCCGGCGGCGAGACGCTCGCCGTAGCGGTGGTTGCGGCTCAGGGGCGAGTAACAGGTCGCCATCAGGTCGCCGACGCCGGCAAGGCCGAGGAGGGTGGCGGCGGAGGCGCCCTCGGCGACCGCGAGGCGGGTTATCTCGGCGAGGCCGCGGGTGGTAAGGGAGGCGAGGGCGTTCGCACCAAGCCCGAGTCCCGCGCCAACACCGGCGGCGATGGCGACAACGTTCTTAAGGGCGCCGCCGAGCTCGACGCCGACAACATCAGAGGAGCGGTAGACGCGGAAGCGGGAGGTGCTGAGGGCACGCTGCCACATCTCCGCCCCGGACTCGCGGGCGGAGGCGACGGTGGAGGCGGCGGGCAAGCCGGCAACGATCTCGCGGGCGAGATTCGGCCCCGAGAGGGCCGAGATGCGCTCGGCGGGCCAGCCGCAAGCGGCGAGCACCTCGCTCATGCGCAGGAGGGAGCCGTGCTCGATGCCCTTGGCGGCGGTAAGCACGGGTGCGTCGCGCGCGAGGGCGGGGTGTTCCACCGTGGCGCGGAAGGCCTGGGAGGGGACGGCGACAACGATGCCGTCGGGGGAGGGTGGGGCGGCATCGACGGGCACTACGCGGACCGTGGCGGGGAGCTCGAAGCCGGGCAGGCGGTCGAGGCCGCAGTCACGGTCGATGGTCGCGGCCTCGTTGGAGGTGCGGGTGAGCAGGGTTACGTCGTGGTCGCCCTGGGCGAGGAGGTTCGCGATGGTCATTCCCCAGGAGGTCGCGCCAACGACGACGAAGGAAGACACGGTTCAGCCGCTCGCGGGCGTGTCGCCGCCCTGGCCGAGCCGGGGCTCCGTGCCCGCAATCAGGCGGCGGATATTGGGGAGGTGCATGTAGTAGAGGAAGGCTACGACCCCGAGGGCATACCAGGCGATGACGGCGTCCAGCTCCCCGGCGATGGCCAGTCCGCCGGTGACGCCGACAGCCGCGATTCCCCCGACGAGCGACATGACGGACGCCATCCGTGTGATCGCGACGGCGATTACGCCAGCGCCGAGGATCGCGAGACCAAGGAGCGGGACGATGCCGAGCAGCGTCCCAAGCGCCGTCGCCACGCCCCGGCCACCACGGAAGCCGGCAAAGACGGGCCACACATGTCCGGCCACGGCCGCTCCCGCGCCTGCCATCGCGACACCGACGTCGTCGAAGAGGAAGCGTCCGATGACGACGGGCGCGGCGCCCTTGCCCACATCGACAAGGAGGCCGAGGACTGCGGGAATGGGTCCGGCGGTGCGGAGGATGTTGGTCGTACCGGTCTTGCCGCTGCCCAACTCGCGGATGTCCTTGCGCAGCCAGAGGTAGCCGAGGACAAGCCCGGTGGGGATTGAGCCGAGCAGGTAGCCGATGGCGACGTTGCCGAGATACTCGCCAATCATGCGGGCTCATCTTCCTCGTTCGCGCCACGGAAGGCGAACCGTATGGCCGTTCCCTCGAAGTCGTGCGCCTCACGCAGGCAGCGCTCGAGGTAGCGGCGGTAGCTGAAGTGGATCAGCTTGGGGTCGTTCACGAACAGCACGAACAACGGGGGGTCGACGGAGGGCTGGGTGACAAAGCGAATCTTGAGGCGCTTGCTGTGGACGACGGGCGGGGCATGGTCGCGGATGGCGCGGCGGAAGATGCCGTTCAGCTCTCCCGTGGGGATACGGCGACGGCGGGCCTCCCGCGCCTCGGCGGCGAGCCGGAGGAGGTCCGGAAGCCCTGCCGCCTCCTCGGCGGAGACGAACGTGAACAGCGCCCAGGGCAGGAAGCGAAAACGGTGGCGCAGGGCGCCGAGCAGGCGCGCGCGGTCCTCTTCCGGGCTCTCCCAGAGGTCGGTCTTGTTGACGGCGATGACGATGCCGGTGGAGGCCTCCTGCGCGAGGCCGGCGATGTGCGTGTCCTGCGCGGTGACGCCCTGGGAGCCATCGACCAGAAGGACGGCAACGTCGCAGCGGGCGAGCGCGGCGGTCGCTCGCAGCACGGAGTGGCGTTCGACGCCCTGGCCGCGTTTGCCGGGCCGCCTGATGCCAGCCGTATCGATGAGTGTGAAGGCGCCTTCGGGCGCATCGAGGTCCGTATCGATGGCGTCACGGGTGGTGCCGGCCACCTCGCTGACGATGACACGCTCCTCGCCGATGAGGGCGTTCACGAGCGTCGACTTGCCCACGTTGGGGCGCCCCACGATGGCCACGCGCGCGCGGTCCTGCTCGACGAGGGGCTGGGTCTCGGGGAGGCGGCCGACAACCTCGTCGAGGAGGAGACCGACGTTCAGGTCGTGCAGGGCGGAGACGGGGAGGGGCGGGCCGAAGCCGAGGGCTCCCGCCTCGGCGGCGGCCACCGCCTCGCGGGACTCGTTGTCGGCCTTGGTCGCAACGAGGATGGCGGGGGTCTGACCTCGGCGGACGGCGTCGGCCACGTCGTAGTCGCTGGCGGTGAGGCCGTCGCGGGCATCGACGCAGAAGAGGACGAGGGTGGCCTCACCGATGGCGGCGTTGATCTGGGCGCGGATCAGGTCGGTGTAGTCGCCCTCGTCTTCGACCTGGAAGCCGCCAGTATCGAGCAGGAGGAAGGGCTGGTCGCGCCACTCGACCTCCGCCTCGAGACGGTCGCGAGTTGTGCCGGGCTCGTCCTCGATGATGGCCAGCCGTTCGCCCACGATACGGTTGAAGAGCGACGACTTGCCCACGTTGGGACGGCCCACGATGGCCACGCGCGGGAGGGGTCCGGAGGCAATCACTGGCTGGCCTCCTCCCCTTCGGCGGCTTCCTCCGAATCGCCGTTCTCCGCCGTCCCGGCCTCGTCTTCCCCTTCTTCCTCACCCTCCTCGGGTTCGGCCTGGGAGGGGTCGATGAGCTCGACCCAGAGGGGGGCAACGGAAACAACCTCAATGCCCTCGGGTACTGCCACTTCGGGGTTGTGGCGGGAGAAACGGGGCGGGGCGCCGATCAGCGAGACGGTGGCGGTCACGTCGCCGATGTCGAGGCTGGCGAGGTCGGGCTCGGGGCCGGCGAGCTGCACCTCCACGAAGTAGACGCCGGGGGCAACCGCCAGCCCCTCGGGGAGGTCCAGGAAGGTGGGGACGACCCTCAGGGCGCGCCATCCCTCCTGGGGAGCGATGGTGACCGTGATGAAGACGGTCTCGACAGAGGCGGAGACTCCCCGGGGGAGGTCCAGCTCCCGGCTTTCGATGACGGGGGCGATTGCGCCGCTGATGTCGGCATCCTCGACTTCGAAGACAGTGAGGGCCTCTACCAGCTCGCGCGGACCGGTGACCTCGATAGGGGAGGGACTGACAGAGACATCGGTGATGGCGTACCCCCGCGCGGGGCGGCCCGCGGCGCCCCCGAGGACGGCGATCTGTCGCGTCAGCACCGCCTCTTCGACCGGGACCGTGACGCGGGCGCGGTTGCGGTCGAGGGTCACAGTCACGCGCGAGCCGTCGCTGGTGCGGGGGACGAGTTCGGCGTTGAAGGTCTGGGTGTTCTGCAGGCCGGCAATGGACACGGTCACCTGGACCTGGTCGACGGACTCGACGAGCGCCTCGCGGCCGGTGATTGTGACGAACGGCGGGTCGACCTCCTCCAGCCCCTGCCGGAAGCCCGTGGGCAGATCTCCGGTGATCATGACCGTGACGGGAAGCTCCTTGCTGACGGTGGCCGCGACGGCGACCTCAACCGTGCTCGGTTCGGGGCGGATGACCCGCACATCGCGCCTCTCGGTGGTGACGGTCACGGACAGGCTGCGCACGTCACCAGCCCTGAGGTCTGAAGCATCAACGACGGCCTTGAAGTCGGCGGCGCGCAGATCGTCGAGGTCCTCCTCGCGGGCCTCGACGAAAACGCGGATGGGCATGACTTCACCAACGATGAAGCCACTGGGCACGTTAACCACCTCAACGGCGATGGGGGCCTGGTCTTCGCCGGGCACGGTCGCCTCGATGCGGGGGTTCTCGACGTCCTCAACAAGGAACCAGATGGCGAAGGCGAGGACGAGGCTGAAGATAGCGAGCGGCCAGTGGCGGAAGACAGCCAGCACGGCCGTCGCTGCAAGAATGCGCGCCGTAAGCAGCAGGGGACGCAGGCGGACCCAGAGGTCACTCATTCGTCACGCGCTCAAGGTCACCCGATGCCTCACGGTCGTTGTCGGGGCGCCTCATCATGCGGCGGTGGAGCTCCTGGGCCAGGAGCGTGCCGGGAGCGACACGTTCGAGCCGCCCGCTCTGGGCAATGCTGATCTCGCCCGTCTCCTCGGAGACGACAACGGTGACGGCATCGGTCTGCTCGGTTATGCCAACGGCGGCGCGGTGGCGGGTCCCGACCCGGCGGGCGCCACCGTGCACCTCATCGGCGAGGGGGAGCTCACAGGAGGCGGCAACCACACGAGCGCCGCGGATAACGGTGGCCATGTCGTGCAGCGGCGAGTTGGGGAAGAAGATGCCCTCGACGAGCTCCTCGGAGACGCGCGCGTCGACCGGGACGCCCGTGTCGATCACGTCCTGCAGGCCGGTCTCGCGCTCGAACACGAGGAGGGCGCCGTGACGCTCGCGGGCCATGCGGGTGGCTGACTCGGCGACACGGTCGATGGTCTCCTCGGTAGGGTCGTGGGCAAGAAGATCCTGGATACCAGTTCGACCAAGCAGATCGAGGCCGCGCCTGATCTCGGGCTGGAAGATGACGGCTGCGCCCACGATGAGGGCGACGAGACCGTTCTGGAGGATCCAGTTGACCGCGGTGAGGTCGAACGCGAGCCCGAGGATGACGAGCACGAGGATGAGGGCCACCGCCCCGCGCAGGAGCGTGATGGCGCGCGTGCGACTGAGCAGCCGGAAGGCGGCGAAGATGGCGAAGGCGATGAGGAGGACATCGATCGCCGACGACCAGTTGAACTGGTTGAGGACTTCACGGGCGTGCTGGAAGTCCATGCTTATCGCTCGCGGCACGAAAGCGCCGCCCTCCCGGAGCAATCATAGCGAACGCGCTGCGGGGCAGAGGTTCAGGCGGGGGGCGCCTCAACCAGGCCGAGGAGGAAGGCCACCACCGCCACCTGCGCCCAGACCCGGTTCTCGGCCTGGTCGAAGATGATCGAGTTGGGGGACTCCATGGCGGCGTCGGTGATCTCCTCGCCGCGGTGGGCGGGGAGGTCGTGCATGATGAGCGCGTCGGGGGCGGTGCGCGCCACGAGGTCCGTGTCGACGCGGTAGCCGACGAAGTCGATACGGCGCTGCTCCGCTTCGCGCTCCTGGCCCATCGAGATCCAGGTATCGGTGTAGAGCGCGTCGGCGCCGGCGGCCGCCTCCTCCGGGTCTGCGGTAAGGAGGAAGGAGCCGCCTGTCTCGCCGGCGCGCACCTGCGTCGCCGTGAGCACGGCCTCGGGCGGGCGGTAGCCGTTGGGCGAGGCCAGACGCACATCCATGCCGAGCGAGGCAGCCGTCACGATGAGGCTGGAGGAGACGTTGTTGCCGTCGCCGATGAAAGCGAGCGAGCGCCCGGCGACATCGCCGAAGCGCTCGCGCAGGGTGAGCAGGTCGGCGAGGGCCTGGCAGGGGTGCTGCTCGTCGGTGAGGGCGTTCACCACGGGAACATCGGAGAAGCGCGCGTATTCGTCGATGATGACCTGGCCGAAGGTGCGCACGGCGACGATGTCGACGTAGCGAGCGAGCACGCGGGCCACGTCCTTGATGGCTTCGCGCTCGCCAAGGCCCACTTCCTCGGGCGCGAGGTAGAGGGTCTCGCCGCCGAGGTGGTGCATCCCCACCTGGAAGCTGACGCGGGTTCGCAGGGACGGCTTCTCGAAGAGGAGGGCGAGGTGCTTCCCCTCGAGGAGCTTACGGGGACGACGCTTGAACTCCAGGGCGGTCTCCAGGAGGAAACCGATCTCGGTGGGCGAGAGGTCGGCGGAGTCAAGCAGATGGCGTGTCATGAGAAGAGTTTTGGGGAGCGACGGCCAACGGACAATGACGGGGCGGGAAGGCGGGCGGGGCCTGTGTCGCGGGTGTTTGGTACGATCTGAGGGTCGCAGGGGTGTAGCTCAGTTGGTAGAGCATCGGCCTCCAAATCCGAGTGTCGCGGGTTCGAGTCCTGCCACCCCTGCCAAACCCTCTTTCTGAGATCGGGTAGCGGTGCGGCTGTCTGGCTTGCCGATGGCTCGCTCGCTGCCTACGATCGATGGTCTGGGCCCAGGTGGTGGAACCGGCAGACACGCTGTCTTGAGGGGGCAGTGCCTTTTATAGGCGTGTGAGTTCAAATCTCACCCTGGGCACCAGTTTCATCCTGCGGCGCCGTGGCCAAGTGGTAAGGCAGAGGTCTGCAAAACCTTTATCACCGGTTCGATCCCGGTCGGCGCCTCCACTCTCCTACCGGCCCAAGTTGAAAACTGCAATTCTCAAACCGGGGTAGGCTATGGCGCGCCTATCAACACTTCTCCTACCCAAGCGTGCTGAAGGAGTTTCCCAATGCCCCTCAGGTGGGGATCGGCCGATACAGAGGTCGTCCTGAAGGAACACGGTGATTGGCTCGGGCTCGCCGACGACGAGACAATTGAGTTTGCTGCCAAGACGAGGCGGGATCTGCTCATCTTCACCGACCGCCGAGCAATCGTGACCGACACTCAAGGACTGGTGAGGAAGAAGACTGAATATCGCTCGATTCCTTACCGCTCTATCTCCCGCTGGTCCGTGGAGAGCAAGAAGGGACTGTTCGATGGAGCCGACTTAAAGCTCTGGCTCAGTTCTCAAACCGAACCCTTCCTCGAAGTGGAACTCCAGAAGGACAGCAGCGCGAAGGACATCATGGCGATGTTCTCCCGCTGCATCCTGTAGTACCTACCCAAGGACACACGGGAGAGTCTCATGACCTTCACCGAGACCATCGACCGCGCCCGGAGCGAGAGCCGCACCCTGCTCTCCGAGGTGGAGGCGAAGGGGGCGCTCGCGGAGGCGGGCGTGCCTGTGACGGCAACGTCCCTCGCGCAGACGCGAGAGGAAGCGGCGGCGCAGGCCGAAGCGATCAGCTACCCCGTGGCCCTGAAAGTCGTCTCGCCGAACGTGGCGCACAAGAGCGATGTAGGCGGCGTGGTGCTCGGCCTCGAGAGCCACGAGGAGGTGGCGGAGGGGTACGACGAGATCATCCGCTCGGTGCAGGCGGCCCAGCCCTCGGCGATTATCGAGGGGGTCTCCGTGCAGGAGATGGCGTCCCCGGGCGTCGAGGTGATCGTGGGCATGACAACGGACCCGCAGTTCGGGCCGGTGATGATGTTCGGTCTCGGGGGAATCATGGTGGAGGTGCTCGGTGACGTGGCCTTCCGGCTGGCGCCACTGGGCGAGGGGGACGCACGCGACATGATCGACGAGATCCAGGGCCGGCAGGTGCTCGACGGCGTGCGCGGCCAGCCACCCGTGGACGTGGGCGCCATCGAGGCAATGCTCGACCAGGTGTCGCAGTTCGCGGCGGAACACCCCGAGGTGGCGGAACTGGACCTGAATCCGGTCATCGCTTCGCCCGAGGGGGCGATCGCGGTGGACGCGCGAATCGTGCTGGCGGAGGCCTGAGATGTCGGTACCGGGACACACGCTCGACCGCATGTTCAACCCGAAGACCGTCGCCGTCATCGGCGACAAGGGCCCCAACTACATGTGGCTGCGGAACAACCAGCCGTTCAAGGAGCAGGGGGGTAACCTCTACTCGGTCCAGATCGACGAGAAGGAGATCCCCGGCATCGAAGAGCTGGGCATCGAGAACTTCCAGGCGCTGACGGACATTCCCGAGCCAGTCGACTACGCCATCGTGGCGGTGCCGCGGCACGTCTCGCCGTACGTGATGAAGGATCTGATCGAGGCGAAGGTTGGAGGCGCGGCGTTCTTCACATCCGGCTTCGCGGAGACGGGTGAGGAACTGGGCGTGAACCTGCAGGCGCAGCTCACTTCAATGGCGCGCGAGGCGGACTTCAACGTGGTCGGTCCGAACTGCATGGGCCTGTACCTGCCGCGTGTAGGCGTCCGCTTCAACCCGGACGTGCCGGTGGCGAACGACGGCCGCGTGGGCTTCGTCTCGCAGTCGGGGACGCACAGCATCATGTTCAGCCTGGTGATGGGCGCGAACGGGATGCACCTCAGCCGTTGCGCCAGCTTCGGCAACGCCATCGTGCTCGATATCAGCGACTACCTGGAGTACCTGACCGAGGACCCGGAGACGGAGGTCATCGCGATGTACGTCGAAGGGGTGAAGGACGGGCCGCGCTTCGTGAAGGCCCTGCGGGAAGCGACGGCGCGCAAGCCGGTGGTGGTGTGGAAGGGCGGCCAGACGGACGCGGGAGCACGGGCGACGATGTCGCACACGGGCTCGCTGGCGTCGCCGCACGCGGTCTGGCAGGGAATCATGCGGCAGTGCGGGGCCATCTCGACGAACAGCCTCGACGAGACCGTGGACGTGGCAAAGGTGCTGCTCGACGCGAAGCCCTCAACGGGGCGGCGGATGGCGCTGATGGCGATGACGGGCGGCCAATCGGTCTCGATCACGGACGCGTTCGTGGGGCAGGGGTTCGAGGTCGGGCGGCTGAGCGAGCAGTCATACGAGGAGCTCTCGAGCTTCTTCAACATCGTGGGCGGGAGCTACCAGAACCCGCTCGACATGGCGGGCACGGTGCAGGGGAAGCGCGAGGTGCTGGAACGCATCCTCGGCATCCTCGACGCGGACGAGAGCGTGGACGCGCTGGCGATGGAGCAGTCGGCGATGTTCGGGGCGCGGCAGTGGAAGGACCACCCCGAGCGGATTGATGACCTGGTGGACACGCTGGCTGGGCACGCCGAGCAGTCGGCGAAGCCGTTCCTGATGGTGATGCACCCGGCGCACGAGGAAGCGTTCGTGTCGGAAGTGCGGCTGAAGTTCGCAGAACGCCGCATCCCCGTGTTCGCGAGCTTCGAGCGGGCGGCGGCAGCGGCGGCGCGGGCGCTGGCCCGGGGAACGCGCTCCTAGCGTTCGGGGCAGGCGGCGCAGCGGGGAAGGGCTTCGTGGGGCTCACGCGCAACAACCCCCGCTGTCGCGAGGAGCGCCCGCAGGCGCCACAGCGGCAGGCCCATCACCGAGCAGTAGCAGCCGTCGAGGTCGGTGACCGTGGGCACATCCTCGTCCTGGATGGCGTAGGCGCCCGCCTTGTCGAGGGGCCGGCCGCTGGCGACGTAGGCGGCGACCGTGTCGTCGTCGAGTTCCGCGAGGGTGACGTCTGAGGTGCTGACTTCGCTGGCGGCGCCGCTCGCCGAGACGACTGCCATTCCAGTCACAACGAGGTGCGGCTTGCCGCGCAGGGCGCGCAGCATGGCGACCGCCTCCTCCTTGTCGGCGGGTTTGCCGTAGGGGCGTTCGCCATCGTGGACGATGGTGTCGGCGCCGATGACGACGGCCCCGGGGTGGCGGCGGGCGACCGCGGATGCCTTCTCGCGGGCAAGGCGGCGGGCGTCGGCGCGGGGGTCGTCGGTGGTGTGCTCGTCGATGTCGGCGGGGTCGATGGTGGCATCGTCGAGCAGGGCCCGCAGCAGCTCGCGGCGGCGGGGTGAGGCGGAGGCGAGGACGACAGGAACAGGCACGCTAACCGGCAGGGCGGGTGAGGCGCGAGACGCACTCGATGTGGGCCGTCTGGGGGAACATGTCGATGGGGGTGACGCGTTCGAGGGTGTAGCCCTCGCCCGTCAGGCGCTTCAGATCGCGGGCGAGAGTCGTGGGGTTGCAGGAGACGTAGACGATGGTGGGCGGAGCATGGGTCACCAGGGCGTCGAGCACCTCTGGGGCGCAGCCGACGCGGGGCGGGTCGAGGAGCACAACGTCAGGCTCCTCGGCAAGGTTGGGCAGGAGCTCCTCCACCTTGGCGCGGCGAAACTCGACATTCTCGACGCCATCAAGGTTGACCTCGGCATCGCCCATAGCAGAGGGTGACTCCTCGATGGCGATGACGCGCTCAAAGCGTTCGGCGAAGATGGCGGCGAACGTGCCGACGCCCGCGTAGGCGTCGACGAGCAGGCGTCCCTGCCGGGGGAGCTCGGCCTCGACCAGCTGCACGAGCTTTTCGGCCTGCGCGCTGTTGACCTGGAAGAAGGATGACGCGCTCACGCGGAAGCGCCGGCCGGCCAACTCCTCCACGTAGTGGTCCTGGCCGCTCTCGTCGCCGAGCACCTCCATGGCGGGGGCGATGAGGGTGCTCTCGGTGGCGGCGTTGCGGCGGAGCTGGATCTGGTGGAGGCCGCGGGCGTGTCCCTGGAGGCGGGGCAGGGTCGCGTTCACCCAGGGGTCGGCGATGGGGCACCGCTTCACCGTAAGCAGGCCGCGGCCGCGGCGGTGGATGAAGCCGGCATCGCCGAACTTGCGCCCGGTCGAGAAGCGCACGTGGTTGCGGTAGGACCAGGGGTTCTCCGCGCCGACGACCGGGTTCACGGGGGCATCGGGGAGGCCGCCGATGCGGGCGAGCTGCTCGCGCACGATGCCCTCCTTGGCGGCGAGCTGGGCGGGGTACTCAAGGTGCTGGAGCTGGCAGCCGCCGCAGTCGCCGAAGAGGCGACACTTCGCCTCGATGCGGCTGCGGGAGGGTTCGAGCACCTTCGTGACGACCCCCTCGACGTAGTCGCGGTGGATGCGCTCGACCTCGACCTCGACGAGCTCGCCGGGGGCGGCGAAGGCGGCCATGAGCGCCTTGCCGTCGGGAAGGCGGGCGAGGCCGCGACCACCAGCCACAATCCGCTCGATACGAACGGTCTGGAGGCGCTCCCCCTCGGGAATCTCCTGCCTGCGGCGTCGACGGCGAGCCATCCAGCTAGCGTAGCGGCGCGCGGGGGGTGGGGCGAACGGGGTTAGTCAAAGGCGCCGGCGGCGGCAAGATCAGCGATGCGCTCGTCGTCGTAGCCGAGGATGTCCCTGAGGACCTGTTCGGTGTGCTCGCCGACCGCGGGGGGTTGGCCGATGCGAGCGGGGGTACGGGAGAGGCGGAAGCGCGAGCCCTCGACCACCGACTCGCCGTGCAGGGAGTGGGGCACGCGCACCAGGTGGCCGCGGTGGACGAGCTGGGGGTCGTCGACGGCGCTGCTGGCGCGGATGACGGCATGGGCAGGGACGCCGCCGGCCTGAAGAACGGCCTCGGCCTCGGCGGGCGTACGAGTCGCGGTCCAGGCGGCAATGGCTGCGTCGAGCTCGTCCTGGTTGGCCAGGCGACCGGCGAGGGTGGCGTAGCGGGCGTCGCCCGCAAGGTCGGGGCGGGCAAGGACGGCGCAGAGGCTCCGCCAGTCGCCGTCGTCGCGAACGGCGAGGGCGACCCAGTCGTCGTCGCCCCGGGAGGGGTAGAGGCCGTGGGGGGCCATGTCGGGGTCGCGATTGCCCATGCGCGTCAGGACGCGCCCGGTGAGCTGGTAGTCGAGCAGCCAGGGGGTGAGGAAGTGAAGCGAGCTCTCGATCTGGGAGTGGTCGATGTACTGCCCCTCGCCGGTGCGGCGGCGGTGGTCGAGGGCGGCGAGCAGGGCGGCAAGGGCGAAACGGGGGGCGACGGTATCGGTGTAGGCGCTGAAGGGGCCGGCAGGGGAACGCTCGGGGTAGCCGGTCAGCTCGATGAAGGTAGCGATGGCGGCGCCCATCGTCCCGAACCCGGAAACATCAGACAGGGGGCCGTCCTGGCCGAAGAGGCTGCTGCTGATCATGATGAGGTCGGGCTTGATGGCACGGAGGGAGTCGTAGTCGAGTCGCCACCGGCGGAAGGCCCTGGGCGCGAAGGATTCCCCAACGACATCGGCCCACCGCACGAGGTCGCGGGCGACCGCGCGGCCCTCTTCGCAGCTGAGGTTGAGGGAGAGCCCGAGCTTGCCCGCATTCATGTTGTCGAAGAAGAGGGAGTTCTGGGGGGCGAACTCGCCGTTGCGGAAGGGCGCCATGCTGCGGCCGGCGCCCGGGCGTGAGGGCGACTCGACGCGGATGACGGTCGCCCCGTAGTCGGCGAGGACGCGGGTGACGACGGGGCCGGCCATGACCCACATGAAGTCGAGCACCCGCAGCCCCTCCAGGGGGAGGGGGGTCGAGGGGGGCGGGGCTGGGGGCGCGGCCAGGGGCCGGGGAGGCTCGGCGAGAACCTCGGCGGTGTGCGCTCCCGGCGGTGGGACGGGGCGTTCGCGGTGCGCATCCAGGGTCGGGAGGTGGACCGAGGGGCCGGGATGCAGGGTCTCGCGTCCGGCGACGGGGAGGGAGCGCCAGTAGTCGCGGGCTTCGAGCTGCGGGTTCTCAAGCACCTCGGGGACGGTCGCAACGGGGAGGATGAGGAGGCGGCGCTCCTGCGCCACGCGCATCAGCTCAGCCTTCGTCTTCGTACGGAGGAAGTCCTCGACAACGCCCACGATGCGGTCGAACTCGGAGTAGGGCTCTTCGCCACGCTGGAGGAGCGCGGCGTAGGCGACCCAGTCCTTGTCACGGGTGGCTTCGTCGCAGCCGCCCTCCTCGCAAATCCACTCCATGAGGCGACGGGTGAAGGGGCCGATGGCGTTACCGAAGAAGAAAGTGAGGGAGACATGGCCGTCCTTCGCCTCCCAGATGAGCTTGAGCGTGACCGGGCCGATGACCGCACCCCCGGCGACGCGCACGGTCTCCGGAGCGCCGGCGGCGGTGTTCACGTTCTGGCCCATGGCGCCCAGGTTCATCGCCTGCTGGATGGAGACATCGACGTGCTGGCCACGGCCCGAGCGGATGCGCTCGCTAAGCGCCACGAGGGCGGCGCCGGCCGCCTCGGCGCCACCGTGCAAGTACGCCTGGGGCGCGCTCACCCGCACGGGCGCGGCATCCGGGTAGCCGGCGATGTGCAGGGTTCCGGAGGCGGCGGCGACAACGAGGTCGGTGGCGAGGTAGTTGGCCTTGGGACCGTCCTGGCCAAACGGCGTGATGGAGACGTAGACGAGCGAGGGGTTGACCTCGGCAAGGTCGGCGGCGCCGAGACCGCGCGCGGCCATCGTTCCGGGCTCAGCGGACTCGATGAGGATGTCGGCGGAGGCGACAAGGCGTCGAAGCTCGCTTCGCCCCTCGGGGGATTCGAGGTCGAGCTCGATGCTGCGGCGGTCGCGCGCGTAGGCGGCCCAGTAGAGCGACTGCTCCCCTTCGGGGGCGTCGTCGAGGAGGGGCGGAGTGCGGCGGGAGGGGGAGCCGCCAGGCGGCTCAACAAGGATCACATCGGCACCGAGCTCGGCGAGGATCTGGCCGCAGAGAAGGCCGCGTTCGTCCGAGAGGTCGAGCACGCGGTAGGAACTGAGCATCGCGGGATGGTAGCAGGGGACCCGAAGAAGAGGGGGCGGAAGCCTACGTGGTGGCCTGGCAAGGAGCGCAGCGACCGTAGAGCTCGGCGCTATGGCCGTCGAGCTCAAAGCTGGCCGTGGTGGCGTTCTGCTCGATGGCGGCGTCAAGAGAGGGGTCGCTGAACTCGGTCACGGAACCGCACTCGCTGCAGATGAGGTGGTGGTGGTGACGGCCGCTGCGTGAGCGCTCGTAACGCACGCCGCCGTCCTCGAGGGGCACGCGGCAGACGACATCGAGCTCCTGCAGGAGCTTGATCGTGCGGAAGACCGTGGCTCGCCCAATGTTGGGGAGGCGCTCGCTGAGTTCCTCGATGGTGAAGGGGCGGTTGGCGCCCGCGATCGCTTCGATTACGGCGCGCCTGGGGGCGGTCAGACGGTAACCGGTGTCTTCAAGGCGCACGCTGGAATCCTCGGTTGCGCTCACGGGTTCGATGGTAGGGATGCCCGCAAGGGCGTGTCAACGAATGCACGGGCAGGGAGCGGCGTACTCTTGAGTCCCCTTGACACTTCATATCATAGTTGGACATGATACGCTGTCGCATTGATACCTTCAATCATTAGGTGGGGGAGAACCATGGGATTGTCGTACCTGAGGGGACTTGGCCTGGCGCTCGCCGGGCTTCTTGCCGGAGTGGCGCTCATCACCGTCTCGTGCGGGGATGACGAGGACAGCGACGGTGGCGACGATGCCGCCACACTCTCGGTTGTAGCTTCGACGACGATCGTCGAGGACCTGGTGAAGCAGGTCGGGGGCGACCGTATTTCCGTCGAGAGCATCGTTCCTTCAGGGGCAGACCCGCACACCTTCACGATCTCACCGAGCGACATCCGCAAGACAGCAGAGGCGGACCTGCTCGTGATCGTCGGCGCCGAGCTGGGTGCGATCGAGGAGGACCTTGAGCGCAGCGCCGAGGGCGACGTCCTCGAGCTGACACACGACATGGCCCTGCGTCCCTTCCCGGAGGGCCTGGCTCACGCCGAGGACGATGACCACGGCGACGAAGACGAGGACGAAGGCGAAGACCACGGCGACGAGGACGAGGACGAAGGCGAAGACCACGGCGACGAGGATGAGGACGAAGGCGAAGACCACGGCGACGAGGATGAGGACGAAGGCGAAGACCATGGCGACGAAGACGAAGGCGAAGACCATGGCGACGAAGACGAGGAAGAAGGCCATGGCGACGAGCACGGGGCCTTCGACCCGCACTTCTGGATGGACGTGGGCTTCACCATCCAGGCGGTTGAGGCGATCCGCGACGAGCTGTCGCGCCTCGACCCGGATGGGGCCGATGGCTACCGCGAGCGGGCCGATGCCTACATCGCGGAATTGCGCGAGGTCGACACCGAGCTCCGGGAATTGCTGGGAGGCCTGCCGGAGGAGCGCCGCTACCTGGTTACGTTCCACGATGCCTACGGGTATTTCGCGGACCGCTACGGGCTGACGATCCTCGGGTTCCTGGTCGAAGGACCGGAAGAGGAGCCAAGCGCGAGCGCCATCACGGAACTGGTGGAAAGCATCACCGAGTTGGGGATACCCTTTGTCTTCACTGAGCCCCAGTTCAGTGCGCGGGTTATCGAGCAGATCGCCCGCGACACGGGAACATCAATCCGCACGATTCCTTCCGGGGGTCTGGCTGAGGAGTATCCAACGTATGTCGAGTTCCTCCGCGCCATCGCCAACGGTATCGCGGAGTAGCAGAGACCTGGCTCCGGCCATCGAGGTCAAGAACCTGACGACGGGGTACCGCGGGCATACGGCCCTGCAAGACGTGTCGTTCTCGATGCCGCCGGGGAAGTTCCTGGGACTGCTTGGCCCGAACGGATCGGGGAAGAGCACGCTGATCAAGACGCTGATCGGGCTGCTCGACCCCTGGGAGGGCGAGGTGAGCGTGCTCGGAGAGACGCCACGGGCAGTGCGCCGGCGGGTCGGCTACATGCCGCAGGCGGAGGACATCGACTGGACCTTCCCGGCAACGGTGCAGGAGGTCGTGGCGATGGGCCTGTATCGCAGGACGTTCGGGTTTAACCGCTTCCGGCGGGGGCGCGACGAGCAAGACCGGATCATGGCGGCCCTGGAGCGCCTCTCCGTCGACCACCTCGCCGACCGGCAGGCGGGCGAGCTCAGCGGGGGGCAGCAACGCCGGGTTCTCTGCGCGCGGGCACTGGTGAAGGATCCCGACCTCTTCCTGCTGGATGAGCCCACGGCCGGGCTCGACGCGCGCTCCGAGGAGGAGATGCTCGACCTGCTGAGCGACATCGCCGCGGATGGCGCGAGCATCGTGCTCTGCACGCACGACATCGGCTGCGCGTACGAACGCTGCGACCTCACGCTCTTCCTGAACCGAAACGTGATGACCTACGGGCCTCCCGCGGTAACGATTACGGAGGAGATGCTGAACCGCACCTTCGAGGGACACGTCCTGGTGATGGGGTCGGGTGGAAGCCGGTTTGCGCTGGCGCCGCACGACCACCACGAGCACGGCGACTCGCACGGGGACCACGAGCACGCCCAGCACAGTCACGCCCTGCACGGGCACGACGAGCACGGCCGGGTGTAGGCAGGCGAGCCATGGAGTGGTTCAGCGACCCCTGGCAGCACGAATTCATGCAACGGGCGCTGCTGGCGGGGGCGCTGGTAGCGCTGGCGTCTTCGGTGGTGGGCGCGTTCGTCGTGATCAAGGGGCTGGCCTTCCTCACGGATGCCGTCGCACATACCTCGCTGGCGGGGGCGGCGATTGCGTTCCTCGCCGGGGGCGGATCGGTGGCGATCAGCCTTGGCGCCGCGGTCGCGGCGGGGCTCACGGCGGTGGGAGTCTCGATCCTGACGAGAGCGAGGTTGCGGGAGGACACGGCCATTGGCTTGCTATTCGCAGCGCTCTTCGCCTTCGGCATCCTCCTGATCAGCCGGGCGCGGAACTACACGCTCGAATTGAGCTCGTTCCTGGTGGGCAACATCCTGACGGTACCCACGGAAGACATCATCGTGATGGGGGTACTTTCCGCCGTCGTGGTGGTGATCATGCTGATGTTCTATCGCGAGATGCTGTTCGTGGCCTACGACCCCACGATGGCGGCAGCCGCGGGTGTGCCCGTGGCGCTGGTGCAGACGGGCCTGATGGTGCTCGTGGCGCTCGCCGCCGTGGCTGCCTTCCGGCTGGTGGGGGTGGTGCTTGTGATGGCGATGCTGGTGGCGCCGGCAGCGACGGCGGCCCTCATCCTGCGGCGCGTCCCCCTGATCATGCTGGCGGGGGCTTTCTTCGGTGTTCTCTCGGTTGTGGTTGGCCTGTACGTCTCGTACCACGCGGACGTGGCCGCGGGGCCGTCGGTCGTCGTGACCTCCGTAATCCTCTTCCTGGTCGTATTCGTCCTCTCACCGAGAGGTCTGGCCCCGACCATAGGGCGGGTTTTCGCCCGCTGACCCGGCCGTCCGGGGCCGTGCTAGGCTACCGCGCGCACACACACGTGAAGCACCCGCAAGGAGGCCCCGTATGGCATCGACTGCCCCGGTGACGGTTGAGGAACTGCTCGAGATGGAGGCGATCAAGCGCGTCCGCATCCTCTACTCGCACTACTTCGACATGTTCGACATCGACAGCCTCATGGACTTGTTCACGGACGATGCGGTCTGCGAGTTCGGGCCGAACTATGGCGGCGACTGGGTGGGCAAGGAGCGCATCCGCGCGGGGTACGAGGAGTTCGGCGGCGAGAACGGACCGTTCTCGGGCGCCATGCACGCGAACACGAACGAGTGGATCGAGCTGACGGGCCCGGACACGGCGAAGGCGCGCTGGTACCTGCTCGACCTCTCCCTGAGCGGCCCGGCGGACCAGAACCCGCTGATGCTGATGGGCATCTACGACGACGTGTACCGCAAGGTCGACGGACAGTGGAAGATCGAGCGTACGTACATCGACTTCGTGTGGCCGAACCGGGAGTACCGGGGTCCGCGGGACGCCAGCTGAGATGGCAGACGCCGACGCCCTGCGGGACCTGCTGGAACGCGACGCCATCACGCGCCTGATGGTGCGCTACGCCGACCGCATCGACGCGAACGATCCCGTGGGCGCGGCGGCGTGCTTCGCCCTGGACGGGGTGGGCGTGTACTGGGGGGACTATCGCGGGCGGGAGGCGATCACGGAGCGGCTCACCGGCATCCTGGCGGGGTTCCACGCGACCAGCCACCACCTCACGAACGTCCAGATCGAGCTTACCAGCGCCACGACCGCTCAAGCGCAGTCGTACGTGTACGCCTTCCACCGCCTCAAGGGCTCCTTCGAGCAGATGCACTACTGGGGTCGCTGGGTGGACGAGGTCGAGAAGGTTGACGGCGAGTGGCTGTTCGCACGTCGCGAGGTGGTGGGCATCGGGAGCGTGACGCCCGGCGTGGAGGCGGGTCCCGATGACCACCCGGGGCACCCCGGGCGGCTCTAGCCTTCGTCCCACTCCCCGGCGGGGGCGGACTCGATGCGGTCGGGGCAGTGCGTCTTGCTGATGGGGCAGTAGCCGCACTCCTGGCGGCTGGGGACGCGGTGCGCTTCTTCCTCGGGACCGACGAGGATGTCGAGAAAGTAGGGGAGCCGCTCGTAGACATCCTCACCCTGCCGCCGATCGAGCTCCTTGACCAGCCCGTCGTCGTAGACGAGGCGGCCCCGGAAGCGCCGCTCGTGGTGCTCGTCGAGGTCGGAGCGGGGCAGCAGGGCCATCGGGAGGAGCACCTGGTGCGCGTGCCAGTCGTGCGGCTTCCCCGTCTTCACGTCGAGCACGAGGTTGTCGTCCTCGCCGAGGGCCAGGAGGTCGGGCTTCCCGCCGATGACGATGCCGGGGGAGGCCTCGTGGCGGGCGCGGAACCAGTTCTGGTTCTCGATCTTTACGCGGTAGCCGTCGGCGTTGAGGCCCCTGTGGGTCTCGCGCAGGAGCCTCGTGTGGTCGACCTTCCAGACGGAGAAGTCGAAGTCGCTTTCGACGCGGTCGAAGTCCTTCCAGTTGGACTGGAACCAGAAGGCCCACTCGCAGCTGCGCTCACCGCTGATCCAG
>LXNI01000849.1_pt1 | contig 31827 bp, 30 predicted proteins | sample 809091 | NCBI WGS metagenome assembly LXNI01 (sample SAMN04870527, study PRJNA318959) | sponge metagenome | biome: 01000161; feature: marine sponge reef; material: water | host: Sarcotragus foetidus | place: Greece: Milos, Mediterranean Sea | collected 2013-05-29 | depth 5-7 m | reverse complement strand
TAAGGCAGGACCATGGTCTTCACCCGGCTGGTGACGCCCCAAGGGGCGGGTTAGAGGGACTAACTCATTGTAACCAATGGCCCAGCCGGGCACTCAACACTTTTCTGCTCGCCGATCGGGGAAGAAGAATCCTAGTTTTTGGGAGGGTTTTAGCCTGGTTTGGGCGTTGCGGCCCAGGTGGACGCCGCCAACTAGAATGACCGGTTTCCCGCTCTTCCACCGGCGAAGCGGACAGCTTCCTCGGCCGCCCGGATCAGCGCCCGGGCCTTGTTCCGGCTTTCCTCGAACTCCGACCGGGGATCGGAATCGGCGACGATGCCGCCACCCGCCTGGACGAACAAAGTCTCGTCCTTCAGCACGGCCGTCCTGAGCGCAATGCAGGTATCCACGTCGCCGTTGGCGCCGAAATAGCCGATGCAGCCGGCATAGATGCCGCGACGGGACGGTTCCAGCTCGTCGATGATCTCCATGGCCCGCACCTTCGGCGCGCCGGAAACCGTGCCGGCGGGAAAACCGGAGAGCAGGGCGTCGATTTCGTCGTGCTCTTCGGCAAGTTCGCCTTCGACATTGGAGACGATGTGCATGACGTGGGAGTAGAGCTCGATGACCATCCGGTCGGTGACATCGACGGTACCCACTTGGGCCACCCGGCCCACATCGTTGCGCCCGAGATCGAGCAGCATCAGATGCTCGGCCAGTTCCTTGGGGTCGGCGAGCAGGTCGCCGGCCAACGCCTTGTCGGCGGCGGCGTTTTCTCCCCGCGGCCGGGTGCCGGCGATGGGCCGGATGGTGACCCGGCCGTCGCGAAGGCGTACCAGAAGCTCCGGGCTGGAACCGATGATCGCGAACTCATCGAAGTCGAGGATGAACAGAAACGGCGACGGGTTGACTCGCCTAAGCGCCCGGTAGAGCGATAGGGGCGGCAGGGAAAACGGCACCGAATACCGCTGCGACAGCACCACCTGAAAGATGTCGCCGGCCCGGATGTATTCTTTTGCTTGTTCCACCATCCGATGAAAATCCGCGGGCTCCATGTTCGAGTTGGGCTCGCCGACGGCCGGCAGGCCATCCTCGAATTCATGGTGATCGGAACCGTTCGAGGGCAGGGGACCTTCCAAATCCGCGACCACCCGCTCCAGGCGCGCGCGGGCCGCGTCATAGGCGGCTTCGGCGGTGGCCGCATTATCCGCCCATACCGGAGTGACCACCGAAACCGTATCGTCCACGGCGTCGAATACGGCGATCACCGTCGGACGGACGAACTGCCCGTCCGGCACGTCGATATGGGTCGGGTTCTCGTCCGGAATGGCCTCGGCCAGGCGTACGGCGTCGTAGCCGAGATAGCCGACGAGACCGGCGGCCATCGGCGGCATGCCTTCGGGCAAATCTATACGGGATTCGGCGAGCAGCGAGCGGAACGAGGCCAAGGTCCCGTCCGCCGCGGCGATGGGACAGGGCTCGAATGCGCCCGCGTCATCGCGCGCCTGGCGGTTGATTTCCGCCATATTCCCCCGGCAGCGCCAGATCAGGTCCGGACGCAGCCCGACGAAGGAATAACGGCCGCGAATGGCCCCGCCCTCGACGGATTCGAGCAGGAAGCTGTTGGGCTGACCTTGCGCCAGCTTGATCATCGCCGAGACCGGCGTTTCCAGATCGGCAATCATCCGGGTCGAGACGACCTGCGCCTGGCCCCGGCCGAACGCTTCCGCAAACGCCGAGAAATGGGGCGTGAATTCGATCACTGCTGATAGGATTGTTCGAGACTGGCCCGGTTGACCGTCACCCCGTGACGTTGGCGGAGCGCCTGAGTGAATTGGGCGGTCAGATCCGCCCCGATATCGCCGGCGATCTGGCCCCGGACGGCACTCAAGCCATCCCGGTCGGCGGAGGGAACGGCGGCAACGACATCCTTCAAGCGGGCGACGTAGTGCGCGCCGTCTCCCGCCGCCGTGACCACGCCACCCCGGTCGGTGCCGAACAGCCCGGTGATCAGTTCGCCGGGCAGGGGCTTCTCCAAGCCCTGACCCGTGCGAAGAAATGGCTTGGTTTCCGAAATCTCGGCGCCGTTCAGGTTGCTCAATTCGCGTAGCGTGACACCGCTTTTGAGGCGGGCGACGAGATCTTCGGCCCGTTTTCGGGTCGCCTTGGCGCGCACCGCGTCCTTCCAGGCCGCGGCGACGCGGTCGCGGATGCTGTCCAAAGGCCGCAATGTCGGCGGCGTCACACGGTCCACCCGAAGGATGAAATAGCCGTTGTCGCCGAGGTCACTCAGGGCGCTCTCCTGACCCTGTTCGGTTTCGAACGCGGTCCGGAGGATCGGGCTTTGAAGGTTGATGCCCTCCACCGGCTGGTCCCGGGCGTCAGTGCCTGCCGCAGACAGCGCGTCGATCTTGCGGACCTTGATATTCAATTGCCGCGCCGCCTCTTCGATGGCGGCCCCGCCGCCGAGCGCGTCTTCGAACCGGTTGGCCAGCCCGAACAGTTCATCAACCGCCTTGTCTTCGGCCAGCACGCGGCGGATCTCGTCCCGCACCTCGCGCAAGGGCTGGACCGTCGCCTGCTGAACCTCGCCGACGCGGACAATATGCCAACCCAAATCGGTCTTGATGGGCCGGCTGATTGTTCCCGAATCCAGGAGGAAGGCCGCCTCGGCCAATTCCGGCAGCGGTACCTGATCGCGGCTTAATAGCCCAAGATCGGTATCGGCAGGCCCCAACCCCGCGACCTCCTCGGCAACCTTGGCGAAATCCTCACCGAGGGAAAGTTTGGTGTAGGCGTCACGAACCTTGGATTCTTCCTCCACGAGGATTTGCCGGAGATCCCGCCGGGCCGGCGTCGAATACCGGGCGATCTGGGCCTGGTATTCTTCCTCGATGGCCTCATCAGTTACGTCGATTTCGTCGAGAATATCCTCGGTCTTCAGCTCCGCCAGGGTCAGCGCGCGGTACTCCGGCGCGGTGAACCGGGCGGCGTTCCGCTGATGAAAGTCCCGGAGTGCGGCCGAATCCGGTTCACCGACGTTCCTGACCGCGGAGTTGTCCAACCGAATAACCTCGGCGACCCGCCGTTGGTTCCGGTAGCGGTACACTTGATTCACCATGGTCGAGGGCAGCGCCTCCCCGGCATCGAGGCCGCTCAGGTATTGCTGGCGGAGGAGCGTGTTGCGCAACAGGGCGACGTAACCGGCCTCGGTAAGACCGTTGCTGCGGAGGGCCTGGTCGAAGGCGACCCGGTTGAACGCTCCCTGCGGTGTCCGGAACCGCTCGTCCGTTTGGATGTTGGCGCGGACCACATCGTCACCGATCAGGAGACCGAGATCGTTTGCGCCGATGGTAAGAAGATCACGCTGGACGATGTTCTCGAGGGCGGCGTCCAACAGTCCCATTTCCCGGGCCTGGGTCGCGTCAATGTTGGTGCCGAGGAGCTGGCGGAAGCGCCGGATCTGCTGCGAGACCTCGCGGCCCACTTCGTGCCGTGTGATGTCGTGGTCGCCGACCGTGGCGACAATCTGGCTGGCGGCCTGCCGGGCGCCCGGGATATGATCGCCGATACCCCAAATGCCGAAGCTGAGAATCAGAATGCCGAACAGGATGTAGGTGGCGAATTTCAGGACTCTTTTCTTAAAGACATTCAACATGACTCAGGTCCGCTGACGAGTTGAAACGATGGGGACTGTACCACCCCGCGCCGAAGCGGCGGCATCATAGGAGTGTGACCCCGGGCAATCAACGCCGGGCTCGGTCAATCGGCTTGCACGGTCTCGGCGCGGCGGCTACGGTCATTCGACGGTAAGCGTGTATTGGCGAACTGAGACGGATGAAGAACGGATTTTTTCTGGCGCTTGTCGGTCTTTGCATCGCCACCCCGGCCCCGGCGGCGGAGTTCAAGTTCGTCGCCCTCGGCGATATGCCCTACGGCTCGCCGGCAAAGGTCTATCCGCCTTTCGAGCGGCTCATCGCCGACATCAATGCGAAGGCGCCGGCGTTTACGCTGCACATCGGCGACACCAAATCCGGGTCCACGCCATGCACCGATCAAATGCTTCTCGACCAGAAGCGATTTATGAACGACTTCGAGACCGCCGTGGTCTACACGCCCGGCGACAACGAATGGACGGACTGCCACCGTTTGAAGGCAGGCCGCTTTGATCCGATCGAGCGGCTGAGTTTCATTCGGCGCGCCTATTTCGATAAGCCGATGAGCCTTGGGAAATCACCGATTTCCATTGAGCGCCAGTCCGACCTCATGCCCGCTCATACGCGCTACGTCGAGAACAGCCGGTTCAGCCGGGACGGCGTTTGGTTCGTCCTGGCCCATGTGGTGGGGTCCAACAACAATAACCGGACCCTCGCAAATGCCAGGCCCGGCAACTCTGCAAGCGCCGCCGCGGTTTTAGAGTTCGAAGCACGGGACAAGGCAAACGTGGCGTGGCTCAGGGACGGGTTCGATAAGGCGGCAGCCGCCGGCGCCGCGGCGGTGGTCGTTGCCATTCATGCCAATATTTTCGACTACGGGAGTCTCGACAAAAAGACCGAGAAGTTCACCGAGGGGGCCGGTTTCAGCCGCTTTGGCGAACTCCTCATTCGTCGGGCGGCCGAATACAAAAAGCCTGTCCTGCTGATCTTCGGCGACAGCCACAACTTCCGGATTTTCCACCCGTTCCCCCAGCGGGCGCCGAATGTCACGGCGCTGGAAGTCTATGGCGCGGCACATATGCACGCCGTGGAGGTCTCGGTGGACACGAATGAAGATGCCGTGTTCGGGTTCAAGTCGATCTTCAACCCGGCCTTGAAGCGCGGCAAGTAGCACGGCGTTCCGGGCGCTGGACTCGGACGCCAAAAATGCTACACAAGCGGCTCCGCACCCGCGTCACCGCCATTACCCCTGACGAGTTCCCGAACCATGTCCCGACGCCCCCTGATTGCCGGAAACTGGAAAATGAACGGTCTCGCCGACGCAGCCCGGACGTTGGCGCGCGGGGTTCGCGATGGCGCCGCGGAAACCGGCGGGCGTTGCGAGCTACTTGTTTGCCCGCCCGCAACGGCGATTGCCGCCGCGGCCGATGAACTCGCTGGATCGTCCGTCGCCGTCGGCGGACAGGACTGTCATGTTGCCGGGAGCGGGGCGCATACCGGTGATATCAGTGCGGCCATGCTGAGGGATTTGGGCTGTGCCTACGTCATTGTCGGACATTCGGAACGCCGCACCGGTCACGGGGAGAGGGATGTGCTGGTTCACGACAAGGCCGTGGCCGCCCGTGCCGCCGGTCTGGTGCCGATCATTTGCATCGGCGAAACGGAACAGGAGAGGGACGACGGCAAGACGCTGGACGTGGTCCTCGGTCAGTTGTCCGGCTCGTGTCCCAAGGACCTCGGCGGGACCGACGTGGTGATCGCCTATGAGCCGGTCTGGGCAATCGGCACCGGCCGCACGCCGACAACCGGGGAAGTTCAGGAGGCGCACGCCGCCATCCGGAACGGATTGGCTTCCCATCTCGGCGCCGGATCGGCCGACCGGGTCCGGCTTCTTTATGGCGGCTCCATGAAACCGGACAATGCCGAAAGCCTGCTGTCGCTGCCCGACGTGGATGGCGGTCTGATCGGCGGCGCAAGTTTGAAGGTGGATGACTTTCTGGCCATTGCAGGCGCGATCCGTCCGGCTAACTAGTAAGGCAACTTGATACTGGCCAAGCCGCTTCGGAAGGTCTAAAAGACGCGCCTCATTCCGAGAGGACGCTCCAGAGGAAGACATGGTACCTGTACTCACCGTTGTTCTGGTCATGCTGGCCCTGACCCTGATCGGCCTCGTCATGCTGCAGCAAAGCGAGGGCGGCGGCCTGGGTATTGGCGGCGGCGGTGGAGGCGGCGGCGGGATGGGCGGCTTCATGACCAGCCGGTCGACGGCCAACCTGTTGACCCGCGCGACAGCCGTCGTCGCGGCGGCGTTCATGGCGGTCAGCCTGGCCTTGGCGATTATCGCCAACGAACAGAGCCGCAGCGCGCCGGGGTCCATTCTCGACGGCGGTGCGCCGGCGGGTCAGCAATCGCCCCAGGGACCCGTGAATGCGCCGGCCAATCCATCGGTGCCGAGTGTTCCCTCGGTGCCGACGACACCGGCCCGGTAGCCCCGGCCGCCTAGATTGGGCGCGGCAACCGGCCGCGATAAAAAAATGCTTTTTGGCGGCAGAAATGCCGTCTCCGCTCTTCCTAACTACAAGATGTTGTAGTAGGTTGCCGGTCCATGACGCGGTTTATTTTCATCACCGGCGGCGTGGTTTCATCCCTTGGAAAAGGACTGGCATCGGCGTCTTTGGGCGCGCTCCTGCAAGCGCGCGGCTATAAGGTCCGCTTGAGAAAGCTCGACCCCTATATCAACGTCGATCCGGGAACCATGAGCCCTTACCAGCACGGCGAGGTCTACGTCACCGATGACGGGGCGGAGACCGATCTCGATCTCGGACACTATGAGCGATTCACCAATGTGGACGCCAAGCAGTCCGACAACGTCACCACGGGCCGCATCTATTCCCAGGTCATCGCCAAGGAGCGCCGCGGCGAATATCTCGGCGCCACCATCCAGGTGATCCCGCACATCACCGATGCCATCAAGGAATTCGTCAAAGCCGACCTCAATGGCGAGGATTTCGCCCTCTGTGAAATCGGCGGAACGGTCGGCGATATCGAAAGTCTGCCGTTCCTGGAAGCCATCCGGCAACTGGGCAACGAACTCGGCCGCCGGCAGACCATGTTCGTCCATGTGACCCTGGTGCCCTATATCGCGGCCGCCGGCGAACTCAAGACCAAACCGACCCAACACAGTGTCCGCGAACTGCAAAATGTCGGTATCCAGGCCGATCTGCTGCTGTGCCGCGCCGAGCAGACCATTCCGGACAGCGAACGCCGAAAAATCGCTGATTTCTGTAACGTTCGCGAAGACGCGGTCATTCCGGCGATGGACGTGAAGAACATTTATCAGGTGCCGGTCTCGTATCATGCCGAGGGCCTCGACCGGGAGGTCTGCCGTCATTTCGGATTGGATTACGCCGAAGAGCCGGATCTGGAACCCTGGGAGCACGTCGCCAAACGCGCCGTCGAGCCGGAGGGTGAGGTGGCCGTCGCCGTGGTCGGCAAGTACACCGGCTTGAAGGATGCCTACAAGTCCCTCTCCGAGGCCTTGGCCCATGGCGGCATCGCCAACAACGTCAAGGTCAATCTCAAATGGATCGAGAGCGAGATCTTCGAGAACGGCGGCACGGTGCAGGCTTTGGAAGACGCCCACGCCATCCTCGTGCCGGGCGGATTCGGCGAGCGGGGCGCCGAAGGCAAGATCGAGGCGGCCAAGTTCGCCCGCGAGCGGGGCGTTCCCTATTTCGGCATATGCTTCGGCATGCAGATGGCGGTGGTCGAAGCGGCACGCAATCTGGCGGGCATCGAGAAGGCCGGGTCCACCGAGTTCGGTCCTTGCGAAGAGCCCATCGTCGGCCTGATGACCGAATGGAAAAAGGACGGCAACAGGGAAACCCGGAACGAGGGGTCGGACAAGGGCGGGACCATGCGTTTGGGCGCCTACCCCTGCGTACTCGGCGACAACTCCCGGGTGAAGCAAATCTACAATGCGGCGGAGATTTCGGAGCGGCACCGGCACCGTTACGAGGTCAACATGGCCTACGAACCGCACCTGGCGAAGGCGGGATTGATCTTCTCGGGCAAATCGCCTGACGGCGTGCTGCCGGAGATCGTCGAAATTCCCGACCACCCGTGGTTCATCGGGGTGCAGTTCCATCCCGAATTGAAATCACGGCCGTTTCAGCCCCACCCGCTGTTCACCGATTTCATCCGTGCCGCGGTCGATCAGAGCCGGTTGGTTTAGTACAATTCCGCTACTGGTGCTGTTCCGGCCCGCTTTGAGAGGCGGAAACTGCCACCTCTTGAAAAAGGATATATAGACCCATAATGGTTGGCACCAGCGCTGCCCCGGCAAACGATGCGCTCATACCGGCGAAGAATGATATTGCGTCGTTGGGCCACCCGAAATAAGCCCAGCCGGCAAATACAAGGGTCAGAACTCCGGTCGGAAGAAGGAGCCGTCGTGCCGCCCGGGAACCACATAGTTTCAGCGCCAATTGTCTATGTTCTCTCGGTGATAGCTGTAAGGCTGTCAATCCGGCTCGCCAAACAACAATCGATCCAAGGGCTCGCAACCCAAGAACAATGGCCGCGATTAGGGCGAACGACCCGGTAAACGCCAACAATTGATCATCGAGCCCGGCAATAATGGAAAGGCCACCTCCACCAATAGCCCCAGGAATAAAATACTGACAGAAGATCAGCAAACCGCCTTCATCTCCTTCCTCAATCTTTTCTTTCTGCGCATCTGAAACAGAATAAAATTTACCTAAGATTCCGGAGGGGCTATATAACCAGCCGTTCTTCGTCTGGTGGAATGATCCGAGATGGTGCTGCATGGTTCGTCACAATCATAGGCGGCAATCCGTTCTGCCGGACCAAATATTAGGACCGGCTTGTGTAACGGTTCAATAAGAAAACAACCAGCAGATGAGATTGGATAAAATACTGTCCACGCCCCGCCATATCACCGTCGGTGACCTGAAGCTTGGCAACGACCTGCCGCTCTCGATCATCGCCGGTCCCTGCGCGCTGGAGAGCCGCCGGCACGCATTGGACATGTCGGGCCGGATCGCCGAGATCGGCAAAAATCTGGGTATCGGCATCATCTACAAGACCTCCTACGATAAGGCCAACCGGACGAGCGTTCGGAGCGAGCGGGGAGTCGGGCTCGAAGACGCCATGCCCATCTTCCAGGAGGTTCGCGAAACCTCGGGCCTGCCGGTGCTGACCGACATCCACGAGATCGACCATTGCCGGCGCATCGGCAACTCGGTGGACGTCCTGCAAATTCCCGCGTTCCTGTGCCGCCAGACCGATCTGCTGATCGCCGCCGGCGAAACGGGTCTGCCCGTCAACATCAAGAAGGGCCAGTTTCTCGCCCCGTGGGACATGGAAAACGTGGTCAAGAAGGTCGAGAGCACGGGGAACGACAAGGTGATGGTCACCGAACGGGGCGCGAGCTTCGGCTACAACACGCTGGTGACCGACATGCGCTCGCTGCCGATCATGGCCCGGACCGGCGCGCCGGTGGTCATCGACGCAACCCATTCCGTGCAGCAACCGGGCGGCGAAGGGAATGCCTCCGGCGGCGACCGGCGGTTCGCCCCGGTGATCGCCCGGGCGGCCGTCGCCGTCGGCGTCGCGGCGGTGTTCATGGAGACCCATGAGGACCCGGACAGCGCGCCCAGCGACGGACCCAACATGGTCAAACTCGACGACCTGCAAGGTGTCGTTGAGACCCTGATGGAGATTGATCTGATCGCCAAGGCAAAGCCGGTGGCGCTGTAAACCTCGGCCCTTGCGCGTGTCCCTTTGAGCGTCTATCAACGCGCCAAATTCCGACACAGGCCGATCTGCTTTCCGGAGACGCTCCATGACCGCCATTACCGATATCCATGCTCGGGAAGTTCTGGACTCCCGCGGCAATCCCACCGTCGAGGTGGAGGTGCTCCTGGAGAGTGGCTCGGTGGGCCGCGCCGCCGTGCCGTCCGGCGCGTCGACCGGCATCCATGAAGCGGTCGAGCTTCGCGACGGCGACGAGAACCGTTATGGCGGCAAGGGCGTGCTCCAGGCCGTGGACAACGTCAACGGTGAGATTTTCGAGACCCTCAGCGGCCTGGATGCCGAGGATCAGGTCCATATCGACCGCACGCTGATTGCTTTGGATGGTACGGAGAACAAGTCCCGGCTGGGCGCCAACGCCATTCTTGGCGCCAGCCTCGCGGTCGCCAAGGCGGCGGCCGATGATGCGGGCCTGCCGGTTTACCGCTATGTGGGCGGGGCCAATGCATCGCTGCTGCCGGTGCCGATGATGAACATCGTCAACGGGGGCGCCCACGCCGACAACCCCATCGATATCCAGGAATTCATGATCATGCCGGTCGGCGCGCCGAGTCTCGCCGAAGCGGTTCGCGTCGGTGCGGAAGTGTTTCACGCGCTTCGGAAAGCTCTCCAGGGCGCCGGGCACAATACGAACGTCGGCGATGAGGGCGGGTTCGCGCCGATGCTCAAAAGCGCCGACGAGGCCTTGACGTTCATCATGAAATCCATCGAGGCCGCCGGGTACAAGGCGGGCGATGATGTGGTCATCGCCCTCGATCCGGCCTCTTCGGAGTTCCACGCGGACGGCAGGTATGAGCTCGAAGGGGAGGGCAAGTCTCTCGATGCCGCCGGGATGGTCGACTACTACGCCGATCTCTGCGGCCGCTATCCCATAAAATCCATCGAGGACGGCATGGCCGAAGAGGATTGGGACGGCTGGAAGCTGCTGACCGAGCGCCTCGGCGACACGGTCCAGTTGGTCGGCGACGATCTGTTCGTCACCAACCCAAAGCGCCTGGCCCGAGGGATCGAGACCGGCACCGCCAACTCCATCCTGGTGAAAGTCAATCAGATCGGCACGCTGACGGAATCCCTCGAGGCCGTCGAAATGGCCCACAAGGCCGGCTATACCACGGTGATCTCCCACCGCTCCGGCGAGACCGAGGACACCACCATCGCCGACATCGCGGTCGCCACCAATGCGGGCCAAATCAAGACCGGGTCGCTCAGCCGCTCCGATCGCCTGGCAAAATATAATCAGCTGATCCGCATCGAGGAGAGCCTCGGCCCGGCGGCCCAATACCCGGGGCGCTCTCTGTTCGACCAAGTCCTGTTGTCCTGAGCCAAATTGGTAGTGTAGGCTCGCCCCGCAAATAACAAGGGGCGGGCTTCCATGGACTTCGGCATCTTCGATCACCTCGACCAGACGGGGCAGGCGGGCAGCGACTATTACGAAGACCGTCTGAGGCTTATCGAGCGCTACGACGAAATCGGCATCTACGCCTACCATGTCGCCGAACACCACGCGACGCCGCTCGGCATGGCGCCCAGCCCGAGCGTCTTTCTGGCCGCGGTGGCGCAGCGCACCCGGCAGCTCCGTTTCGGCCCCTTGGTCTATTGCGTGCCCATGTATCACCCGATCCGGTTGCTGGAAGAAATCTGCATGCTCGATCAGTTGTCCGGCGGACGCTTCGAACTCGGCGTCGGGCGGGGCATCTCCCCCATCGAGCTCGCCTACTATGACCTGGATTACGATGAGGGCCCGGCCAAATACCGCGAGGCGCTGGAGATTATTCTGACCGGAATTCGGAACGAGCGCCTCACCTACGACGGCGAATTCTACCAGGTCGACAACATGCCCATGCGGCTGACCACGGTGCAGAAACCCCATCCGCCGCTGTGGTACGGCATTCATAACCCGGCAAGCGCCGGCTGGCCCGGCGGGAACGGGGTCAACATCGTCTCCAACGCACCGGCGGCGCGGGTCCGCGAGGTGTCCGACGCCTACCGCGAAGCCCGTGCCGATGCCCGGTTGCCGGGTCCCGAGCCCAAGATCGGCATGACCCGCTATATGATCCTCGCCGACAGCAGGGAGGCGGCAATGGAGATGGGCCGCCGCGCCTATCCCGTTTGGCGGCGGAGCTTCATGGCGCTCTGGGACGAACACGGCAAGGAGCCCATCGGCGTCCATTATCCGGAAGAGTTCGACGGCGTTGTCGAGAGCGGCCAGGCGGTGGCCGGAACGCCGGACCAGGTCGGCGAAGAGCTGCAGAGGCAGATTGAAACGGCGGGCATCAACTACATGATGTGCCGCTTTGCCTTTGGCGACCTCACCCTGGCCGAAAGCCTCAACTCGGTGGAACTGTTCAACGACCGCCTGAAGGGCGAGTTAAGAGCCGCGGCCTAGGGGAGCGGGCCCAGGCCGTCGATTCGGCTCCGTTAACCTTTGGCTAAGGGCAGCGTGATTCAATCACCGCCAAATGCCCCCGGGACGGCAAATATTGCCGCCTGGGGCACATGCGGGTAGCGGACGCGCCTCGTTCACCGGGGTGGTTTTCGCTCCTAAACAACTGAATTTGTTGGGTCTTGTCAGGCGCTTAGTATTGTCAAGACACGTGCGGGGAGTATCCCGACGTCATGAGCATCGTGCACGATATACGGCGCCTCCTGCGCCAAGTGATCGGCCCCGTTCTTGGGGTGTCCCTGATGGTCTACATCGTCTACCACGCGGTGCAGGGCAACCACGGCCTGATCGCCTATTGGCAGTTGGTCAAGCAGGTGGACGCCGCGAACCAAGCGGTTGCGCTGCTCAATGAGGAAAAAACCCGGCTTCAGAAGCGGGTCAAACTGCTGCATCCGGATGGTCTCGATCCCGATATGCTGGAAGAGAGAGCGAGGGTCATGCTGGGTTACGCGGACCCAACGGATATCATCCTCGTCGACCGTCCCGGCCGCCGCGCCCGCTAGGCCGGACCAGACCTCATGAGTGGCCTTCCCAAACCGCCGTTTTCTGCGGTGATCTTCACTTCATACGCATTCCGGGACCGGCGCGGATGGGTACCGGCGAATGGCGTCACGGATGGAGGAACGCCGCCGGGGCGGAATTCATACGGCAAATCGACGCCATCCAGTCCGCAAATTAGCCCGTCCGAACGTCGCACAGGGAGACGTCCGGCATTGGACAGCCTGCCGTCCCCGGCGCTAAGCTGAGGCCGACAAGAGCGCCCAGACAGGGGGAAGATCATGTTGACAGCCGAGAGCAACAAGCTATTTACCGAGGTCGGCGAAGGGACGCCCATGGGCGATCTGCTGCGCCGGTATTGGATGCCCATCGCGGCAGTCTCGGAGTTCAACGAAAAGGCCACCAAGCCGGTCCGGCTGATGGGCGAAAACCTCGTCCTCTACAAGGATTTGAGTGGAAATTACGGTCTCACCGACCGTCACTGTGCGCACCGGCGTGCCGATCTTTCCTACGGGTTTGTCGAGGAGACGGGCATCCGCTGCAATTACCATGGCTGGTGTTACGACCGTAAAGGTAACTGCATCGAGCAGCCCTATGAAGACACGGTCAATCCTTCGGGTAAGCTGAGAGAACAGGTCAAGCTCAAGGCCTATCCTGTTGAAGAAAAAGCCGGGTTGCTGTGGGCCTATATGGGGCCGGAGCCGGCGCCGCTGGTCCCGACGTGGGAGCCTTTCACCTGGGAAAACGGCTTCGTTCAGATCGTTCTCTCCGAGGTTCCCTGCAACTGGTTCCAGTGCCAGGAGAACTCCATCGATCCCATCCACTTCGAGTGGATGCACGCCAACTGGTCGATCCGGCTGAAGGGCGGGACCGGCCCATATTCGCCGAAGCACATCAAGGTGGATTTCGACGAATTCGATCATGGTTTCCGCTATCTCCGTATCCGTGAAGACACTGACGAAGAACATCCCTTGTGGACCGTCGGCCGTACGTGTCTGTGGCCCAACTGCCTGTTTACCGGCGAACACTTCGAATGGCGGGTGCCCATCGACGACGAAAACACCTTGAGCGTCGGCTGGTTTTTCGCCCGGGTCCCGACCGACAAGGAACCCTATGTCCAGGAGCGTATCCCCGCCTGGGAGAGCCCGATCAAGGACGAAGAGACGGGACGGTGGATCTCGACCCATGTCATGAACCAGGATTTCATCGCCTGGGTCGGGCAGGGAACCGTCGCCGACCGCACCAAGGAGCATCTGGGGCTCAGCGACAAGGGCGTCGGCATGATCCGCAAGCGCTACATGGATGACATCGAACTGATCAAAAAAGGCGAAGACCCCAAGGCTATCGTCCGCAACCCCAACGAAAACGGCTGCATCGATCTGCCGATCATCGGCAGAAAATTCTTCACGGAAGGCCTCTCATCCGACGAAATCCGGGAGAATGCCGACAGCCCCATTGGCGGCACCTATCGGCGGTTTCCCTTCCAGGCCGGGCAGCCCCAATGGGTGAAGGACGAGTTCGAGGAAGCCACCGGGTTCCGCCTCGAGGATTCATTTCCCCAGAATCAGGGGGAATTGACTAATATCGGTTCCAAGGACGAGGAGTTCGCCGAAAAGTAGGAGGAACCGATGACCGCGCGCGCCGCCCGGAGTTTTCCAATCCTGTTGCTCCTTGGCGCGGTATTGTGGCCGGCCCAAGCCCACGCCGACGCCATTGACGGCGATTGGTGCAACGCCAAGGGGCAAAAGCTCTCCATCGACGGCCCCAAGCTGATGACGCCATACGGCACCCGCATGGAAGGCATCTATGACCGCCACGGTTTCGAGTATGTGGTGCCGGCCGGTGAGCCAGGTGCCGGCGACAAGGTGGTCATGTCCATATTCAGTGATGACGACATGGAACTCGTTCGCGGTTCGCGGCAGGTTGAGAGGTGGCGGCGCTGCCGCCTTCCCACAAGCTGAACGACAACCAGAAAATTGCGCGATTTGGCCTCGAAACCGCACGAATCAAACCTCGCTGAATTACAGTTAACCAATAACAAGGTAATTTAGAAAAACTTGTTGCTTTACAACAACTTTGTCGTCAAATTCAGCCTCGGTTTTAGCTATTTTTTGCCTCATGCAGGCCCATGTTTCCGCGATTATGGCGGATTCCCGAGGGAGGAGTGACCCGATATGGCGACAGCCGCAAAGCGAAAACCCCGCAAACGAGCCGCCCCGAAACCCAAAGCCACCCCGGAAGAACTCCTTAAATTTCATCGGGAAATGTTGCTGATCCGCCGTTTCGAAGAAAAGGCGGGGCAACTCTATGGCATGGGGCTGATCCAGGGGTTCTGCCACCTCTATATTGGTCAGGAGGCGGTCGTTGTCGGTATGCAGGCCGCCGCCGACACCGATGTCGATACCGTCGTCACCAGCTACCGGGATCATGGCCATATGCTGGCCTGCGGGATGGACCCCAAAGGCGTCATGGCCGAACTCACCGGCCGCGGCACGGGTTATTCCCGCGGCAAGGGCGGCTCCATGCACATGTTCAGCCGGGAAAGGAACTTCTTCGGCGGTCACGGCATCGTCGCGGCCCAGGTTCCGATCGGCACCGGCCTCGGATTCGCGCATAAATACAAGGAAGACGGCGGGGTCTGCATGACCTATTACGGCGACGGCGCCGCCAACCAGGGCCAAGTCTACGAGAGTTTCAATATGGCGGCCCTGTGGAAACTGCCGGTTTGTTACGTGCTCGAAAACAACCGCTACGGCATGGGCACCTCGGTCGCCCGCGCCGCATCGACCCAGGAACTCTATGCCCGCGGCGAGGCGTTCGGCATCCCCGGCGAACGGGTGGATGGGATGGACGTGGCCGCCGTCCGCGCCGCGGCGGAGAAGGCGCTGAAGCACGTCCGGAGCGGCAAGGGCCCCTATATCCTTGGCATGCTGACCTACCGGTATCGCGGCCATTCCATGTCCGATCCGGCCAAATACCGGACCCGCGAAGAGGTGTCCAAGGTCCGGGCCGAGCAGGATCCCATCGATCGGATCGCCCAGACATTGCTCGACAACAAATTCGCGACCGAAGAGGAACTGAAAGCCGTCGATGCGGAAATCAAGGCGATCATTACCGAAGCGGCCGAGTTCGCCCAGCAGTCGCCGGAGCCGGATCCGTCCGAACTCTACACCGACGTTCTGGTCGACGCTTAGGGGAGCAACGAGAAATGGCTACTCAAATTCTCATGCCCGCCCTGTCGCCGACCATGACCGAGGGCAACATCGCCAAATGGCATAAGAGGGAAGGTGATGCGGTCTCGTCCGGCGATCTCCTGGCCGAAATCGAGACCGATAAGGCGACCATGGAGCTCGAAGCCGTCGACGAGGGCATTCTAGGCAAGATCATCGCCTCGGAGGGCGCGGAGAACATTGCCGTCAATACGCCCATCGCCGTCCTGCTCGCCGACGGCGAAGACGCATCCGCCATCGATGCCGCGACCGCCGCCCCGGAACCCGCTCCCGCCGAAGGCGCCCCCTCCGAAACCGCCCCCTCCGAAACCGCCCAAGGAACCAATGCGGAGCCGAGCGCGGCTTCCGGCCTCGGGGAGGCCGCTCCGCCGCCAGCCGCACCAACCCCGGCACCGGCGCCCGCGGAGCCCGAATACACCGGCGAGACCCAGACCCTCACGGTCCGCGAGGCGTTGCGCGACGCCATGGCCGAGGAAATGCGGGACGACGACAACGTCTTTCTGATGGGCGAGGAGGTGGCCGAATACCAGGGCGCCTACAAGGTCTCCCAAGGGCTGCTGGAAGAGTTCGGCGCCAAGCGGGTGATAGATACGCCGATCACCGAGCACGGCTTCACCGGCCTCGGCGTCGGTGCCGCCTTCGGGGGCTTGAGGCCGATCGTCGAGTTCATGACCTTCAACTTCGCCATGCAGGCCATGGATCACATCATCAACTCGGCGGCCAAGACCCTCTATATGTCCGGCGGTCAGATGGGCGCGCCAATGGTGCTGCGCGGCCCCAACGGTGCGGCCGCCGGCGTCGCGGCCCAGCACTCCCAGTGTTATGCCAGCTGGTATGCCCACGTGCCGGGCCTCAAGGTGGTCTCGCCGTGGTCCGGCGCCGACGCCAAGGGGCTCCTGAAGTCGGCGATCCGCGATCCCAACCCGGTGATCGTGCTGGAGAACGAAATCCTCTACGGCCAGTCCTTCGAGGTGCCGACCGATCCCGATTTCGTGGTGCCGATCGGCAAGGCGAAGATCGAACGGCCCGGCGCCGACGTCACCATCACCTCGTTCTCGCTGATGTTGAACGTCGTCATGGAGGCGGCGGAAGCGTTGGCGGCGGAGGGGATCGACGCGGAGGTGATCAATCTCCGTTCGCTGCGCCCCTTCGATGTCGAGACGGTTGTGGAAAGCGTCAAGAAGACCAACCGCATCGTCAATGTGGAGGAAGGCTGGGCGTTCGCCGGCATCGGATCCGAAATCGCCGCGATCATAATGGACCGTGCCTTCGACTATCTGGATGCGCCGGTCAAACGGGTTTGCGGCGAGGACGTGCCCATGCCCTACGCCAAGAACCTGGAAGCCATGTATCTGCCCGACGTTGCCAAGATCGTCCAGGCGGCCAAAGACGTCTGCTACGTGTAAGGGAAGCGGGATATGACCATTCAAATCCTCATGCCCGCCCTGTCGCCGACCATGACCGAGGGCAATATCGCCAAATGGCACAAGAAGGAGGGCGACGAGGTCGCGTCCGGCGATCTCCTGGCCGAGATCGAAACCGACAAGGCGACCATGGAGCTGGAAGCCGTCGATGACGGCGTGCTCGGCAAGATCATCGCCGCCGAAGGTTCGGAGAACATCGCCGTCAACACGCCGATCGCGGTGATGCTGGAAGAGGGCGAGGATGCGTCCGCCGCGGAGGCCGACGCGCCGGCGCCTGCGCCTGCGGCGCCACCCGAACCCGCCCCAACGCCGGAAGCGGCCCAGCCGCCGCAGCCCGCGCCCGCCGCGGCACCACAACCCGCGCCCGCCGCGCCGAAGTCAAACGGCGCCCGCGTGTTCGCCAGCCCACTCGCCAAACGCATGGCGGCGGACGCCGGCATCGACATCGGCGCGATATCCGGCTCCGGTCCCCATGGCCGGGTCGTAAAACGGGACGTGGAAGCGGCCATCGCCGGCGGCGTCGCGGCTCCCGCCACGGCTCCATCCGCCGCCCCGCCGGCGCCGGCCGCTCCGGCGCCCGCGCAACTGCCCGTGGTGGCCGGCGGTTATACCGAGGTGCCGCACAACAATATGCGCAAGGTGATCGCCAGGCGCTTGCAGGAATCCAAGCAGACGGTGCCCCACTTCTACGTCACCATGGAGTGCGAAATCGACAAGCTGCTGGCCATGCGCAAGGACCTGAACGCGCGGGCCGAGGCGACCGGCGAGGACTACAAGATCTCGGTCAACGACTTCATCATCCGCGCCGCGGCGTTCGCCATGAAGAAGGTGCCCGACGTCAACGCGTCTTGGACCGACGAGGCCATGCTGCTCTACAACGACATCGACATCTCGGTGGCCGTCGCCATCGACGGCGGCCTGATCACGCCCATCGTGCGCAACGCGGACCAAAAAGGCCTGGCCGTCATTTCCAACGAGATGAAGGACCTCGCCGCCCGCGCCCGGGAAGGCAAGCTGCTGCCCGACGAATTCCAGGGCGGCGGCTTCACCATCTCCAATCTGGGCATGTACGGGGTGAAGGAGTTCGCCGCGATCATCAACCCTCCCCAATCCTGCATCCTGGCCGTCGGCGCCGGCGAGCAACGGCCCGTGGTCCGGGACGGCGCGCTCACCACCGCGACCATGATGAGCGTCACGTTGTCCACCGATCACCGGGTCGTCGACGGCGCGTTGGGCGCCGAATGGCTCCAGGCGTTCAAGGTCCTCATCGAGGACCCGCTGGCCATGCTGCTGTAAGGGGTCACGATGGCGGATCAACCAACCGAAACCAATTTCGACGTGATCGTCGTCGGCGGCGGACCGGGCGGCTACGTGACCGCCATCCGCGCCGCGCAGCTCGGCATGAAGGCGGCCTGCGTGGAGCGCGAGCATTTGGGCGGCATCTGCCTCAACTGGGGCTGCATCCCGACCAAGGCGCTGCTGCGCACCTCCGAGGTCTATCACCTGATGGAGCGGGCCGACGAGTTCGGCCTCAAGGTCGAGGGCGTCTCCATCGATCTGCCTAAGATCGTCAAGCGCTCGCGCCGGGTGGCGCGCCGGCTGTCCGGCGGCGTCGCGCACCTGTTGAAGAAGAACAAGGTCGCGGTCTTCGACGGCCACGGCAAGCTGGCCGGCCAAGAAAAAGGCGTGCGCAAGCTGGAGGTCTCGGCCGACGGCAGGAAGATCGCCGGCCTCACCGCCAAACACATCATCCTGGCGACCGGCGCCCGGGCACGGACACTGCCGGGCCTCGAGCCCGACGGTGAACTGATCTGGACCTATAAGGAAGCCATGGTCCCCGAAACCATGCCCAAGTCTCTCCTGGTGGTCGGATCCGGCGCCATCGGCATCGAGTTCGCGAGCTTCTACAAGACCCTTGGCGCCGAGGTCACGGTGGTCGAGGTGCTACCCCGGATACTGCCGGTGGAGGACGAGGAAATCTCCGCCTTCGCCGAGAAGGCATTCAAGGCTCAGGGCATGAACATCATGACGTCGGCGACGGTGAAGGGCCTGAAGAAGGGCAAAGGCAACGTCACCGCCACCATCGAGGTTGCCGGTGAAGGCGGCGGCAAATCCGCCGACCGCACCGTCGACCGGGTGATATTGGCGGTCGGCATCGTCGGCAATGTGGAAGACATCGGGCTGGAAGGCACCAAGGTGCAGGTCGAGAAATCCCACATCGTCATCGACGAGTGGAGCACGACCCACGAGCCCGGCGTCCACGCCATCGGCGACGTCACCGGCCCGCCCTGGCTTGCCCACAAGGCCAGCCACGAAGGCATCATCTGCGTCGAGAAGATCGCCGGGGTGAACGATGTGCACCCGCTGGATACCTCACGCATCCCGGGCTGCACCTACTGCGCGCCGCAAGTGGCGAGCGTCGGGCTCACGGAAGCCGCGGCCAGGGAACGGGGCTACGAGGTTAAGGTCGGCAAATTCCCGTTCCAGGGCAACGGCAAGGCCATTGCGTTGGGTGAGCCGGAGGGATTGGTCAAGACCGTGTTCGACGCCAAGACCGGCGAGCTGCTGGGCGCCCATATGGTCGGGGCCGAGGTGACCGAACTGATCCAGGGCTACGGCATCGCCAAGACCCTCGAGACCACCGAGGCCGAGTTGATGCATTCGGTGTTCCCGCACCCGACGCTGTCCGAAATGATGCACGAGGCCGTCCTCGACGCCTACGGCCGGGTCATTCACTTCTAGGCCTAGAAGCAACAGGAAAGCTTCGCTAAAACGGGTTATTTCCAGCCTGAGTATCGCTTCATGCCAAACTTCCGCTCCATCGACATGTTGATAATCGACGACTTGTTCGAAATGGAAAGTGGATACGTCCTAAATTTCAGCAACCGAACATTTGCACAATTTTTTGCCGAAGAACTGAATGTAGATATAGATGATCCTATTTTCTGCAAGCACGGAACATCGAAAGCCAAACGGCTTCGTTGCTTCTTGCAGACCGTAGACCAAGGCACCGCCGTTTGAGCACTGACCGCCCTTTGGAAGTACAGAGAAGCACTAAGGCAACGGACTGGTCGAGAAGAGAAGATCAATAATGCCCAAGGCCAGTTTCTCGCCCTGATCAATAGGGTCAAATCGGACGATAACCGTTCAGGTAGTAATGACACACACGTGCCACCGGCGTTCGATCGAGCGGCATTTGAGCAACTCCTATTCGAACTGCAAAATCTTTCAACACTTGAGCCGCAAGCTAGAGGATACGCATTTGAGACTTTCTTAAAGACACTCTTCGACAAATTTGGGCTGCAAGCACGGCACCCTTTCCAACTTTGCGGTGAGCAAATCGACGGTAGTTTTGTTCTTGGCAACGAAACCTATTTGTTGGAAGCGAAATGGCAAAATTCGCCCACGGGAGTCGCCGACCTCCACACATTTCACGGTAAGATTGAACAAAAGGCGGCTTGGACCAGGGGTTTGTTCGTCAGCTATAGTGGATTTACCGAAGACGGGTTGCACGCCTTTGGCAGGGGAAAGAGAGTAATTTGTATGAATGGATTCGACCTCTCCGAGGCTTTGATGAGAGAGTTGCCTCTGGCCAACGTCCTTGAGCAAAAAATTCGACACGCGGCCGAAACCGGTAACGCTTTTGTCCGCGTGAGGGATTTGTTCCCAAATTAATCTGGGGCCGTCGTCGAGGAGCCAATATTTAAGTGCCAGAAAAACTCCATCTTTTTATTTTAGGGGCCGGATTCTCGAGCAATGCTGGCCTCCCGCTAGCCGATAGTTTTACTAAAGAACTCTTAAATCTTAAGGGTCTGAAGCTGGACGGCCCAAGCAGTATGATGGTCGAATACCTCAAGGACTTTGTCGACGAAACCTTCGGGAACGGGGGAACCGTGGAACCAAACAATTGGCCTGTCTTGGAAGATATTTTTACTCTTGTAGATTTGTCAGCAAATACGGGGCATCACCTCGGCAGTCAGTATTCGGCAGGAGACCTTCGAACCGTACGACGAGCTTTGATTGTTCGTCTGATTAGAATGCTTCAGCAGCAGTATAATCGTAGTAGAAGAAAGCCGAATTCGTCATCTAGAAGGCTGGACGAATTTTTTCAACGGCTTGATCTTGAGAGTACTGCGGTACTTAACCTCAATTGGGATTGTGTGGTTGAAAGAGGGCTCACTCGCACCCAAAAGGTGACAAACTATGACTATGGTTGCGATGCGCGAGCGGCCCAATTCACAAAAAATAATTTGGACCTGATTGATAAGGGTGAAGCAAGAAAATTTCGATTGCTAAAGCCGCATGGGTCCTTCAACTGGCTATATTGCGATGCGTGCCGCGAAGTTTATTGGTTGCCCCCGAAGCAGACCGAGCGGATCGCGCAGACGCTATTTCGGACACGGGATTGGAATGTAGTCAAACAGGGGACCGGGAAAAAAAGTAAAGTAATAACACGAAATCCACAGTGTCCCTTGTGTGGCAGCAAGGCGCTCGGTACTAGGGTAGCTACCTTCAGCTACCAGAAAGCGCTAGATTTCCCAATGCACGAGGCGACATGGAGGAAGGCGGAAACCCTACTCCGTAGAGCTGAGAGTTGGACCTTTTTTGGTTACTCAATGCCGGGAGCAGATTTTGAGTTCAAGCACCTTTTGAAGCGCGTCGAATTGAGCCGAATGGAAAAACCCGAGGTGATACTGGTGACAGGTGGCACCGATGCCAAACGTACGGAACACATGTTTCGGAGCTTTTTTGGATCGGATGTGAACGCAGAGCAAAACTACTATCTCTGCGGCCTTACAGATTCAGTAGTTGCTCGTCTGGAGGAGCTTGGTGCGCTGAACACAGATTAATTTGTGGGTGTGGAAATTTGCATTCTGAGACGAAAATAGACTCATTCGAACACTATATCGCAACATTGAAGCCAACCGAGGCCGTCCTCGACGCCTACGGCAGGGTGATCCACTTCTAATGAACCCGGGACCCCTGGATGTGCGTCCGCTCGCCGGGCAGGACAAGGACGATTGGCACCGGCTATGGGCCGGCTACCTCGAATTCTACGAGACCGAGGTGTCCGACGAGGTCACGGCTCATACCTGGGAGCGCCTGATGAACCGGGAGTCCCCCGTCTGGGGGTTGGTCGCCGAGGCCGGCGGCGAGGTGGCCGGCCTCTTGAACTATGTCCTGCACGCGAATACATGGGCGCTGCGGCCGGTGTGCTACCTGGAGGACCTCTATGTGGATCCCGCGGCGCGCGGGCAGGGAGCCGGCCGGGCGCTGATCGAGGCGCTGATCGATATGGCCAAAGGGCATGGCTGGCACCGGGTCTACTGGATGACGGCCGGGGACAACGAGACCGCCCGCAAGCTCTATGATAGAATTACGCCGGTGACCCGATGGGTGAGATACGACGTGAACATCTGAGATGAACCAGCTTCGGAAATACCGCCACCCGGAGAAGCGCAACAATCCGGACCGGCCGAGCCCGCGAAAGCCGGCCTGGATTCGGGTGAAAGCGCCGACCTCGAAGGAATATGGCGAGACCAAGCGGCTGATGCGGGAGCTCAACCTGGCCACCGTCTGCGAGGAGGCCGCGTGCCCCAACATCGGCGAATGCTGGGCCCAGAAGCATGCGACGGTGATGATACTGGGCGAAATCTGCACCCGGGCCTGCGCGTTCTGCAATGTGGCGACCGGCAAGCCCGATGCCGTCGATCCCCTGGAGCCCGAGAACGTCGCCATCATGGCGACTGTGACCGGCCTCAAGCACATGGTGATCACCTCGGTTGACCGGGATGATCTGGATGACGGCGGCGCCTCTCAATTCGTCGCCTGTCTCGACAAGTTGCGCGAGATGGCCCCGGACACGACGGTCGAGATCCTCACCCCTGATTTCCGCGACAAGGACGGCGCCATCGAGGCCGTGGCCGCCGCCAAGCCCGATGTCTACAACCACAACCTCGAGACCGTGCCGCGGCTCTATCCGGCCATCAGGCCGGGCGCGAGGTATTTTCATTCCCTGAGGCTGCTGGACACGGTCAAGCGGATCGATCCCGAGATCTTCACCAAGTCCGGCATCATGGTGGGGCTGGGCGAGGAGCGGAACGAGGTGCTCCAGGTCATGGATGACCTTCGCTCGGCGGATGTGGATTTCCTGACCATCGGCCAGTATCTGCAGCCGACGCCCAAGCATGCGCCCATCGATCGGTTCGTAACCCCGGAAGAGTTCGGGGAGTATGAGACCATTGCGCTCGCCAAGGGATTCCTGAAGGTGTCGGCGACACCGTTGACCCGGTCTTCCTATCACGCGGACGACGACTTCAGGCAACTCCGCGCCGCGCGCATCGCCAAGTTGGCCGAAGCCTGAGAATCGGGCTATAAGCCGGGCGCCCAAGACTCGGAAGATATGCCCACCCACGCAGAACAAAAACCGCTGCCGTACGCGCCGGAGCAGATGTTCAATCTGGTCTCCGACATCGAGAAATACCCCGAGTTCCTGCCGTGGTGCGTCGGCACCCGTATCCGTTCGCGGGAGGGCAACGTCCTCATCGCCGACATGGTCATCGGCTACAAGATGTTCCGTGAGCGCTTCACCTCGCGGGTGGAACTCGCCCATCCCGACCGGATCGACGTGAGCTACTCGGAGGGACCGTTCAAATATCTGAATAACCACTGGATATTCATCGAACAGCCGGACGGCACGTGCATCGTCGACTTCTATGTCGACTTCGAGTTTCGTTCCAAACTGCTGCGGAAGATGATCGGGATGGTATTCGAAAAGGCGGTCCGGATCATGGTCGGCGCCTTTGAAGAGCGCGCTCATCGCATCTATGGTAAGTAGAGGCCTCTGGAGAGAAACGCGGAGCGCAAGATGCCCGGAAAAATGACCCTCAGCCACGCCGGCTTTCACGTCTATGACCTGCCGGCCATGGTCGATTTCTATACCGGCGTTGTGGGACTGAAAGTCACCGACCGGGCCGACGACGACCGCATCTGCTTTCTCTCCGCCGACCCCGACAATCATCATCAGATGCTCATGGTCCGGGGGCGGGAGACGGAGATCGGCAAAAAGCACTTCAATCACATGGCGTTCCGGGTCGACAGCCTCGCCCATGTCAAGGAAGTCTACCGGCGGGTCAAGGATCACCCCGGCGCCTCCGACGTGTCGCCGATGACCCACGGCAACGCCTGGTCGGTCTATTTCAAGGACCCGGAGGGCAACACGGCGGAAGTGTTCGTCGATACGCCCTGGCATTGCCGGCAGCCCTTCGCCGAGCCCATTGATCTCGACAAGCCGGAAGAAGAGATCGCCGAGGATACCTTGTCGCTCCTGGAGAAGGAGACCACAGCGGAAAAATTCGACGAGTGGAAAGCCCGGTTCCGCGAAGAGCTGGGCCTCGAATAACGCTCAGGCGCCGCCCCAGATTTCACCCGCGGTCTCGACCACCAGTTCCAGCTTCCGCCACTGTTCGTCTTCGGTGAGCTTGTTTCCCTGGTGGGTGCTGGCGAACCCGCATTGGGGGCTGAGGCATAGACGATCGAGGGGCACATACCGCGCCGCCTCGTCCATCCGCCGCTTGATCTCATCCTTGCTCTCCAACTCGGGGGTCTTGGAGGTGATCAGTCCAACCACCACGACCTGGTCGTCGCGGACGAAGCGGAGGGGCTCGAACCCGCCGGCCCGGTCCGAATCCCATTCCATGAAGAACCCGTCCACGTTTGCCTCCGAGAACATCTTCTCGGCCACCGGCTCGTAGCCGCCTTCGGCAATCCAGGTGCTCTGGAAATTACCCCGGCACATGTGAACCGTGATCGCCATATTGTCGGGCCTGTCGGCGATGACCGTGTTGATGCCTTTCGCGTAGTGCGCCACCAGATCGTCCGCATCGTCACCCCGGTCGGCCATCGTCTGGCGGTAGCGGGGATCGCACATCAGGGCAAAAGTGGTGTCGTCGAGCTGGAGGTACGTGCAGCCGGCCGCCGCCATCAGGGCGATCTCCCGCTTGTAGGCGGCCCAGACATCGTCCCAATAGACATCCAGGTCGGGATAGACCGTCCCGTCAATCAGCGCCCGGCCGCCCCGATGATAGGCGAGGGAGGGCGAGGGGATGCACATCTTGGCGGTCACGCCGGCGGTCCCTTTGAGAAAGGCGAAGTGGTCGACCATGACGCCGTCCGGATTGGCCACCTTGCCGGTCACTTTCAGGGACTGCGGCCTGTAACCGCCGGAGAATGCGGGCCCTTGGGATTCCTCGACCAGTTCGAAACCGCCGAACCCGGAGATAAAGTCGAAATTCCACGAATTGCGGCGAAACTCGCCGTCGGTCACCGCCCGGAGGCCGACGGCCTCCTGCTTGGCGACGGCATCCCGGATGCATTCGTCTTCGACGGCCTTGAGTTCATCCGCGGACACGCCGCCGTCCGCGAATTTTTGCCGGGCTTCCGCCAGCCGCGCGGGGCGGAGGAGGCTGCCGACCTGATCCGCCCGGAAGGGCGGCAAGGTGCGTTCGGTCATCTCTTCATTCTCCTTTGGTCAGTCCAATTGCTTGAGCAGCAGGTCCAGCGCGGCCAGCACGGCCGCTTCGCGGACCGCGTCCCGGCCGCCCGGAAAAACCTCGCGGGCAACCAGCGTGTCGCGCCCCTTCCGCGAGGCGCCCATATAGACCAGGCCCACCGGCTTTTCGGGCGTACCGCCACTGGGGCCGGCAATCCCGGTCACCGCCACCGCCGCATCCAGCGGCGCCGCGTTCAACGCGCCTTCGGCCATGGCGCGCACCGTCCGGTCACTCACCGCACCGTGCTTGATTATGGTTTCCATGGGCACGCCGACGATTTCGTTCTTGGCCTCGTTGGAATAGGTGATGAACCCCCGCTCGACGGCCGACGACGATCCCGAAATCGCGGTCAGCGCGCCGCCGATCAGGCCGCCGGTGCACGATTCGACGGTGCCGATTTTGAGGTTCCGGGTTGTCGCCCGGTCGATGACCGCCTGCGCCGCGTCAACGATTGCTGTGGAAAAGGTCATGGGGTTTCCAGCCAGGTCTTGAGCGCAAAGAGTATGACCGCCGCATACACGCCGGCCAAGATGTCATCCGCCATGATGCCGAGGCCGCCCTTCAAATTCCGGTCGGCCCATGAGACCGGCCAGGGCTTCCAGATATCGAATATCCGGAACAGCACGAAACCCGCCGCGTAGAACAGAAAGTCCGGCGGCACGACGACGAGCGTCAGCCATTGACCGGCCACTTCATCGATCACCACCTCGCCGGGGTCTTCGGCACCGCTTTCCGCCGCCGCGATTCCCGACATCCAGACCCCGACGGCAAAGATGCCAGCGGTCGCCAGCAACAGCATCTGGTAACCGCCGTAGGAACAGATGAACCAGGCGAAGGGCAGCGCGGCCAGCGAGCCCCAGGTGCCCGGCGCCTTCGGCAGCAACCCGAACCCAAACCATGTCGATATCAACCTGGCGATGCTCACCCCGACCTCTCCTATTGCCGGTGCGAGACTAGCGGCTCAAATCCGCGCCGACTACGATGAACACCTGTGGATCGCATCCATTGGGCGACATGACGACAAAATTAATGCCGGAAAGCGCGGAGGCCGGCTGATATTTCTTGCAACGGAATCGGGGCGCGGATAGTGTCGAATGGCCCGCCGGACCGTGCTTCGATCGATAAGGTTAGACCAGATTTGGGGTGAAACGAGGGGGTCATGGGCCTACGCGAGGGTTCGACATTGAGCGATTATCGCCGGTCGGCGGCGGCGTTGATCCGCCGGGTCTTCCCTCGGCGTGAAATCATGCTCCGGACCGACGCCCGCGTCCGGTTCTTCCGAATTTCAAGCGGTCTCCAGTTGAGTGCCGCCGCGGCACTGGCCATCTTCGGCGGCTGGGCCGCCTTCGCCTCGGTGAGCTACCTCGTCCACGACAAAGTCGTTACCGCCAAGGACAATGAAATTCTCAATGTCCGGCTGTCCTATCGCAGCCTCCTGAACGAGGTTTCCGACTACCAAAACAAAGTCTCGGCCCTGACTCGCGACCTTGAGAAAAACCACGGTCTGATGCTGAATCTGGCGGAGACCAATGCGACCCTTCAGAAAAACCTGAAATCGGCGGAAACCAGGCGCGAAGACCGGGAAAGCAAACACCGGCAGTTGGTTGCCATGCGCGCGGCCCTCAAATCGCGGCTGGATGAAATCGAGCGGGAGATGCACGCGCTCAATACCTACAACTTTGAACTCATGGGCAATTTGAACGTCGTCGCCACGGACCTGGAGCAGGCGATTAGCGATCGTGACGAAGCCCGGTCGCGGGGCGATCGGTTGCAAGGTATTGTCGAAGACCTCAAGCGCGAACTCGCCGACCTCCACGAATCGGAAAAGGATATCGTCGCTCGCCTGACCGAGACCACGACCGAAAACATCGAAAGCATCGAGAACGTTCTGGCGCGCACCGGCCTCAACGTCGAGACTCTCCTGGCCCGCGCCGATATTGAGGAGCAGAAAGGGCAGGGCGGCCCGGTCATCGCGGCCATACCGGACAGCGAACCGGCATTGCGCCTCAAGGCCAAGCTGGAGACCCTGGATTCGAAGCTCGCCCGCTGGGATGACCTGCAGGAATTGATGTACCAGTTGCCGCTGCAGCCGCCCCTCGACTTCTATTCGGTTTCCAGCCACTACGGAAAACGCCGCGACCCCATCAACCGCCGCTGGGCCATGCATTACGGTACCGACATGACCAGCCGCCTCAGGGCGCCGATCTACGCCACCGCGGCCGGAATCGTGACATATGCCGCATACAAGGGCCGCTATGGCCGTTTGGTGGTTATTGACCACGGGCAGGGCCTCGAGACCCGATATGGCCACCTCCACAAGATTCTTGTGAAAAAGGGGCAAAAGGTGGAGTATCGCCACAAGATCGGGCTTCTGGGAAATTCGGGCCGCAGCACCGGGCCCCACCTGCATTACGAACTTCATGTGAACGGCAGGCCCCGGAATCCCTGGAAATTTATCAGGGCTGGCAGATATGTTCACCAAAGGTAACCGGGACGAAGGACGCCGACAGGCACCCGTGCCCAAGACACCCGCGCCCAAGTCACCCGCGCCGCCATCCATTCTCTCGACCGATCTCAAGGTCGTCGGCGACCTCGTCAGTTCCGGCGAGATTCAGGTCGACGGTATCGTGGAAGGCGATATCCAATCCGATGTGCTGGTGGTCGGCGAAACCGCTCAGGTCAACGGCATAATCGTCGCCGACACCTGCCGGGTCCATGGCCGGGTAACCGGTCAAATCCGCGCCCGGGCGGTGTCGCTCGCCAAGACGGCCCATGTGCTCGGCGACATCCTGCATGAGAGCCTGGCGATCGAGCAGGGGGCTTACCTCGAAGCCCATTGCCGCCGCATCGAGGCCGGGACCGCCGGCAAAATGGACGCCGACGGCGGGATCAATATCCCCAAGGGCAAGGCAATGGCCGAAGCGGCGCCAAAGCGTCAGAAACCTGCCGAAGCCGCCGCCGAATAACTCATTCCAGTAACTGCTTGAACAGCCCGGGGTCCACGTTGCCGCCGGAGCCCACAAGCACGGCGGTGCGGCCATCGAGCTTTTCCTTGCCGGATAGCAGAACGGCCAGCGGCGTGGCCCCGCTTGGCTCAAGGACGATCTTGAGATCGTAGAAGGCCGCGGCCACCGCGGCGCCGGCCTCGGCGTCGCTGACGCTGTAACCGGGGGCCAGTCGGTTCTTGTTGACTTCGAAGGTGAGAGCGCCCGGGATTTCCAGCAGCAGCGCGTCGCAAATCGAAGGGCCGGGGGGTGTTATCTCGACCCGCTCGCCCGCCGCCAAGGACAGGGCGCTGTCGTCATATCCGTCCGGCTCTACCGTGTGGAGCGCCAGGTTGGGATAGGGCTCCTCGAGCGCCAACGCGCAGCCGCCGACGAGGCCGCCCCCGCTGGTCGGCACGATCATCAGATCGGGCTCGATGCCGAGCGCCGCTGTCTGGTCCGCAACCTCCAGGCCGACGGTTCCCTGGCCCGCCATGATCCAGGGATGATCGAAAGGCGGGACGAGGGCGCGGCCGGTCTCCTCGACGATGGCCCGCGCCACCTGCACCCGGTTGCCGTCCGAACGCTCATAGAGCACGACCTCGGCGCCATCGGATTTGGTATTGGCGATCTTAACCTCGGGCGCGTCCGACGGCATGACGATAGCAGCCGAAACCCCCAGCAACCGTGCCGCCAGGGCCACGCCTTGGGCGTGATTGCCGGAGGAATAGGCGACCACGCCCTTGGCCTTTTCGTCGTCCTCCAACTGAGCGAGAAAATTGTAGGCCCCGCGAAATTTGAACGAGCCGGTCCGTTGCAGGCACTCGGCCTTGAGCAGGACCCTGCCGCCCAGCCGATCGTTGAGACGGTCGGACTCCAGCAGCGGGGTGCGCACCGCCGCCCCGACCAGGCGGCCGGCCGCGGCCAGTATATCGGCTCGCGTCGGGGCGGTGAAAGGCGGAGCGGGTATCAAACGGACAGGCTCAACGACGGAGGTCGTCTTCGGGATTGAACGCCAATTCTTCGTCCGCGAGACGAGCCCGATAAACGTGGAGGTTTTCCATCACCCGCTGGACGTAATTGCGGGTCTCGCCGATGGGGATCATCTCCACCCAGTCGATGGGATCGACCGCGGGGTCGCCGGGGTCGCCGTTCTCGAGGACCCACCGCCGGACGCGGCGGGGCCCGGCGTTATAGGCCGCCAGGGCCAGGATGTAGGAACCGTCGAATTTCGCGATCATATCGGCGAGGTATTTCTGGCCGATATTCAGATTGTAGCCGATGTCGCGGGTCAGGTTGCCCGGCTTATACGGCACCGCCATCTGCCGTGCCACGCGCTTCGCCGTCGCCGGCATGAGTTGCATCAGGCCGCGTGCCCCGGCGTGACTAATAGCCTCGTGGTTAAACGCGCTTTCCTGACGGATCAAAGCGTGCACCAGCGGATCTTCCAGGTCCGGGCGCAATTGCGCATCCAGGCGCGGGAACCCGGCGCCGGCGAGGTTGACGCCTTCGCGGATGGCCTTTTTGGCCGCCAGCACCGCCAAGTCGCGGCGGCCGCGATCCCGTGCCAGTGCCGCCACCTGTGCCCGCCAGCCCGGGGTTTCGCCGAGCTCGTTCAGTCTGCGGATGAACGGATCGATCTCGCCCGGCAGGCCGGCTTCGGTCAGCCGGTGCACGGCAACGACCAGTTCGTGATCCAGGAACCCGCCGTTCTCGACCACGTCCCGGTGGGGCTCCGGCGGCATACGCAGATTGCCGTCGCCATAGTGGCGGGCGGCGGCAAGCTGGCCGTAATAGGTCATCGGATATTCAGCCGCCGTCCGGAACCAGAAACCGGCCCGCTCGCCGTTACCGAGTTCTTCGGCGGCGCGGCCCGCCCAATAGGCGCCGCGGGCCCGGCTGATGGCGAAGTTGGCTTCACGATAGACGGTGGTGAAGTGCTCGAACGCGACGGCATGATCGCCCGTGAAGCGCGTGGCGATCCATCCCGCCATCCATTCGCCCTCGAGGAATCCCGCACCCGATGACATTGAGTGGCTGCGCGCCATGTCGTAGGCCTCGGAGATATGGCCGGACCTGAGAGCCCGGCGGGCGAGGATGGATTTTTCCCGCCACCACATGTCGGGACGGATCAAATCGTCCGGCGGATCGGCGAGCAGGGCGCGGGCATCCATATCGCGCCCCTTGCGGCGGCGCCAGCGAAGACGTTCATAAACCAGGCCCGGATGCTGCCGCAGTTCCGCCGGTACCCGGCGGATCGCGCCATCCACACCGCCCCGCATGCGGCGAAGCGCCAAACGGGCTTCGGCAAGCGCCCGGTAATCCTTGTGAATCCGCCGGTACATGCGGCGGGTTGGGTAGTAGCGACCGGCCCAAAGCAGGCGATCCAGGCGATCCAAATGATCCTCGCGGGTCAGATGGCGCCGGAACGCCCGGTAGAACCGGCGTTCCTGCTGCGCGCCGAAATTGCCCTTAATCCAGGTTTCCCGGATGACCTGCCTCGCTTTGCCGGTCTGTTCCCGGCGTAGGAGCGAGGCGGCGAGCCGGATGCCGCCATCAGAGGTAATCGGCCGGTGATCCGAGAACCAGGCAATCACCACTTCGTCGGGCGTGGAAGCGGTCATGGCTTCCTCCGCCCGGCGGCGCAGGATACGGAGCCGCGGCCAATCGGGATTGGCCTTGATGAAAGCGGCGATCTCGCCGAATTTGGCGCCGGAACCGGCGGCCGCGTAATACCGCCAACGGAATATCTTGGTGAGCAACGGGTCCGAGACGCCCGCGGCGGCCTTTTTCGCCCCGGGCCACTTCTTCTGTTCGGCGAGCTTAAACGCTTCTTTCGCCGCTTTGATTTCCTGGCGGGTCAGTTCACCGGCGTAAGCGCCGCCATAAAGCAACGCGCCCGCGAGAACCGCGACACCGAAAGTCAGCCTCCGCAAGAGGGTCCCCATATTTGCCCAAGGTCGGGTTGATTCTATGAGCGTCGCCTCGGCCGGGCAAGCGATCCATCCCATCAAACACGGAATTGCCGCATCCCGGGCGCCGTATCCCGACGGCCGCGCTTGCTTGCTCCGCCGACCGGCCGGGAGTATGTTCCGCCTGAATTCCTTAGAGTCCGACTCGAAACTCTACCTTTACTAACAATGGCTTGCGAGACGCCTTGTGAGGAGTCGGATGTGGGCGACGAGGATCCATGCCTGTGCGGAGGCGATTGATTTCTCCCAGTCCT
>LXNI01000848.1_pt1 | contig 31912 bp, 28 predicted proteins | sample 809091 | NCBI WGS metagenome assembly LXNI01 (sample SAMN04870527, study PRJNA318959) | sponge metagenome | biome: 01000161; feature: marine sponge reef; material: water | host: Sarcotragus foetidus | place: Greece: Milos, Mediterranean Sea | collected 2013-05-29 | depth 5-7 m | reverse complement strand
GAGCAGCACGTCCTCCACCGCCTCGCGCAGCGCCTCCGGAATGTCCTCATAGACCGGCAGCCGCCCGGCATTGACGATCGCCATGTCGAGCCCGGCGGGGATCGCATGGTAGAGGAAGGCCGCGTGCATGGCTTCGCGCAAGGCGTCATTGCCGCGAAAGGCGAAGGAGACATTGGAGAGCCCGCCGGAAACCTTGGCGTGAGGCAGCTTCGCCTTGATCCGCCGGGTCGCCTCGAAGAAGGCGACGGCGTAATTGTCATGCTCCTCTATGCCGGTCGCCACGGCGAAGATATTGGGGTCGAAGACGATATCCTCCGGCGGGAAACCCACCTCGTCCACCAGCAGGCGGTAGCTGCGCTCGCAGATCTCGAATTTGCGCGCGGCCGTCTCCGCCTGACCCTCCTCGTCGAAGGCCATGACCACCGTCGCCGCGCCATAGCGGCGGATGCGCCGCGCCTGGTCGAGGAACGGCGCCTCGCCTTCCTTCAGGCTGATCGAGTTCACGATCGCCTTGCCCTGGACGCATTTCAGCCCTGCCTCGATCACCGACCATTTGGAGGAATCGATCATGATCGGCACGCGCGCAATGTCCGGTTCGCCGGCGATCATGTTGAGGAAGACGGTCATGGCGCGCTCGCTGTCGAGCATGCCCTCGTCCATGTTGATGTCGATCACCTGCGCGCCGTTTTCGACCTGGCGGCGCGCGACGTCGAGCGCGGCTTCATAGTCCCCGGCCTCGATCAGCCGGCGGAAAACCGCCGAGCCGGTGACATTGGTGCGCTCCCCGATATTGATGAAGCGGGCGCTTGCGCGCACGAACTCCTCGCTCATGCGGCAGCGACGAAGGGTTCGAGCCCGGCGAGGCGCATCCGCCGCTCCATGCGGGGCGGTCGGCGCGGGGTCACGCCGGCCACCGCCTCCGCCACGGCCGCGACATGCGCGGGCGTGGTGCCGCAGCAGCCGCCGACCAGGTTCACCAGCCCGTCCCGCGCCCAGGCGCCGAGATGGCGCGCCATAGTCTCCGGTGTCTCGTCATAGCCGCCGAAGGCGTTGGGCAGGCCGGCATTGGGATAGGCGGAGACGAGCGTGTCCGCAACGCGCGCCATGTCGGCGAGGAAGCCGCGCATCTGCTCCGCCCCGAGCGCGCAATTGAGGCCGGCGGCGAAGGGCCGGGCATGGCGCACGGAATACCAGAAGGCCTCCGGCGTCTGGCCGGAGAGCGTGCGCCCGGAGAGGTCCACCACTGTGCCCGAGACGATGACCGGCAGGCGGCGGCCGCGCGCCTCGAAGACTTCCTCGACGGCGTAGAGCGCGGCCTTGGCGTTCAGCGTGTCGAACACTGTCTCGATGACGATGAGATCCGCCCCGCCGTCCAGCAGGCCCTCGGCGGCCTCCCGGTAGGCGTCGCGGAGCGCGTCGAAATCCGTGTTGCGCGCCGCCGGGTCCTCGACGTCGGGAGAGATGGAGGCCGTGCGGTTGGTCGGCCCGATGGCGCCCGCCACCCAGCGCGGCCGGCCGTCCCGGCGCCCGTCCACGACGGCGCGGGCGATGCGCGCGGCCTCCCGGTTGATCTCGCGGGCGAAGCCCTCCATGCCGTAATCGGCGAGCGCAATCCGGGTGGCGTTGAAGCTGTTGGTCTCGATGATGTCGGCGCCGGCGTCGAGAAAGGCGTTGTGGATGTCGGCGATGGCGTCGGGCAGGGTCAGGTTGAGCAGGTCGTTATTGCCCTTCAGGTCATGGCCCCAACCGGCGAACCGCGCGCCGCGGAAATCCGCCTCGTCCAGATCGAGCTGCTGGATCATGGTGCCCATCGCGCCGTCGAGCACCAGAATGCGTTCCTCGGCCGCCGCCTGGAGCGTCGCTCCCCTGTCTTCTGTCATAACCTCCGAACCCGGTTCCGCCGGTGGCGCAGATATAGCCCCTCCCTCCCGGCGCGCAAGATGCGCTCGGGTCGCAGCCGATGGCGCTGCCAGACGCTGCGGGCGGCCGGGCTCGTGTCAGCCGGTCAGATCGGCGCGGTGGCGGCGTCCAGCCAGAGCGGGTCCTCGCAGGCAGCGATCTCGCGCACTTGCCTGTGATAGGCGTTCAACCAGTCGCGCTCGGCGGGGGTGAGCAGCGCCGTGTCGATCAGGCGGCGGTCGATGGGCGCGAAGGTCAGCGTCTCGAAACTCAGCATCTCCGGGAAGTCCGGGTCCTCGCGCACAAGCAGCAGGTTCTCTATGCGGATGCCGAATTCGCCCGCTTCGTAATAGCCGGGTTCGTTCGACACGATCATGCCCGCGAGCAGGGGTTCGCCGCCGCGTCGGGCGACGCGCTGCGGGCCCTCATGCACGGACAGATAGCTGCCGACGCCGTGGCCCGTGCCGTGGTCGAAATCGAGGCCTCCCTGCCAGAGCGGCGCGCGCGCCAGCGCATCGAGCTGGACGCCGGTGGTGTCCGCCGGAAACCGCGCCGTAGCGAGCGCGATATGCCCCTTGAGCACGCGGGTGAAGCAGGCGCGCTGGCGCTCGGTCGGGGTCCCGATGGCCACGGTGCGGGTGATGTCCGTGGTGCCGTCGAGGAATTGCGCGCCGGAATCCACCAGATAGAGCATGCCCGGCTCGAGCGTCCGGTCGGTGGCCTCGGTCGCGCTGTAATGGACGACCGCGCCATTGGGCCCCGCGCCGGAAATCGTCGGGAAGCTTAAGTCGCGGAAGAGCGCCAGCCTCTCGCGGCAGCCGCGCAGCCGGGCCGCGGCGGACAGCTCCGTCTGCCGGCCTGACGGGCCTTCGCGGTCCAGCCAGGCGAGGAAATCCGCCATCGCCCCGGCGTCGCGGCGATGCGCGGCCCGGGCGCCGGCAATCTCGCCCTCATTCTTGCAGGCCTTGGGCAGCATGCAGGGATCGCGCTCGCGCACGATGCTGGCGCCTGCCGCTTCCAGCCGCGAGAGCACCCAGGCCGGCGTGCGGGCGGCATCGGCCTGCACCGTCCTGCCCGCGAGCGCGTCGAGCGCCGGCCCGAATGCCTCCGGCGGCGCCAGCGACACCTCATTGCCGAGATGCGCGCCAAGGCCCGGCGCCGGCTTCGCCGGATCGATGAACAACGCCACCCGGCCTTCGCGGTCCAGCAGGGCGAAGCAGAGCGGCAGCGGCGTGTGGGCGACATCGCCGCCGCGCACATTCAGCAGCCAGGCGATGGAGTCCGGCAGGGTGAGCACGGCGGCGTCGCGGCCGGCTTCGTCCAGCGCGGCGGCGAGCTCGCGGCGTTTGTCCGCCGAGTCCCGGCCCGCATAGGCGATGTCATGCGCGACCACCGGGGCGGCCGGCGGCGCCGGCCGGTCGGCCCAGACGGCATCCAGCGGATTGTCCCCGCAGGCAACAAGGCGGCCGCCGGCCTTGCCTGCGGCCTCCTCGAAACTGCGGACGTCGCTCTCCACATGCAGCCAGGGGTCGTAGCCGAGCGCGCCCTCCGGCGGCAAGTTCGCCGCAATCCACGCCGCCGGCGGATCGTCGCTTATATGGAGGCACTCGAAGATCGCCGTATCCACCTGCTCCGGCATTTGCAGCGTGTAGCGCCCGTCGCTGAACACCGCCGCCTTGTCGAGCAGCAGGACAGCGGTGCCGGCCGAGCCGGTGAAGCCCGTCAGCCAGGCGAGCCGCGCCGCGCTCGGCGGCACATACTCGCCCTGGTGCTCATCGGCGCGCGGCACGACGAAACCCTGCAGGCCCCGCCGGCGCAATTCCGCCCGGAGCGCCGCCACGGCCTGCCGCCCGCCGCTCACGGCGCATGGCTCCCGGTGACCAAAGGCCAGAGCGCATCCGCGCCCTCGGCGGCGATCAGCCGGCCGAGCCGGACCGACCAGGCGCGCTCATTGCCGAACTCGTCCCGCCAGCACCAGAGCCGCCTCGTGCGGTGATGCAGGGAGTGCTCATAGGTGAAGCCCATCGCGCCGTGGATCTGATGCGCGATGGCGGCGCCCTTCGATGCGGCCTCGCCCGCGCGCGCCTTGGCCGCGGCGACGGCCGCAATCCCGGCGGGGCCGACCCCCCCCGCCGCCACGGCCTCGCCCGCGGCGTCCGCCGCCGCTTCCGTCGCGGCCGCCTCCCCGGCCAGCTCCGCCAGCGCATGCTGCACCGCCTGGAAGCGCCCGATAGGGCGGCCGAATTGCTCCCGCTCCTGCGCATATTGCACCGACTGGTCGAGCAGCCGGGAAAGCGCGCCCGCCATCTGCGCCGCGCGCACGGCCGCGCCGACGAGCATCAGCCGGTCCCGGTCGAGCCCCTCGGGCGCAGGGATTGCGCGCAGCGGCCGGGCGCCGTCGAAGGCGATGTCGTCCCGCGCCTCCCCGGCAAGGCTGGTTCCCGGCGCGAGCGCGCAGGCGTCCCGCGCGACGAGGCAGACATGGCCGGCCGCGAGCAGCACGACATGCCGGGCCTGCCGGGCAAAAGGCGCCTGCCGCGCGCGGCCGGACAACATGCCGCCCTCGAGCCCGACCCTGTCGGCCGGATCGACCGGCGCCACCGTCATCGGCCCGCCCGGCGCGGCGAGGCCCGCCTGTTCGAGCAGCCAGCCCGCCAGCAATGTTTCCGCCAGCGGGACCGGCGCCGCCCAGGCGCCGGCGGCCTTCACTATTTCGAAGCCGTCGCCGATCTCCGCGCCGCCGCCGCCGAGCTCCTCGCGGACCCAGGCCAGCGTGAGGCCGCTCTCCTCCAGCGCCTCCCAGAGCGCCGCCGGCCAGACGCCGTCCTCCGCCTCGTTGACGACGTCCGGCGGGCAGAGGTCGGCGAGGATGCGCTCGATCGTGTCGAGGACGATACGCTCGCTCATCTGAGGCCAAGCTCCCTGGCGACAATGCCCTTCAGCACCTCATTGGTGCCGCCGCGAATGGTCGAGGAGGGCACATGCAGCACGCCGTCGGCAAGCACCTTGCCATAGAGGTCGGGAGACTGGCCCGCGGCCCGCGCGGGCAGCAGGCTGCGCGCCTCCTGCACGAGCTCGCCCTCGAAGCGCGTGCCGAGGTCCTTGACGAGCGCGGCCGCGACTTCGGGCGCCTCGCCGTCGTCCAGGAGTCTGGATATACCGAGCGACATGCGCCGGAGCGCCATCACCCGCGCCGCGAGCGCGCCGATCGTCTCAGCCTCGCTTTCGCCCGGTTCGGGGCCGAGCTCGCGCAGCAGCTCCGTCAGCACCGGAAAGGTGGACAGGAAGCGCTCCGGCCCCGAGCGTTCGATGGCGAGCTCGCTCGTTACCTGCCGCCAGCCGTCCCCGACCTCGCCGATCACCATGTCGTCGGACACGAACAGGTCGTCGAACACGGTCTCGTTGAAATGGCGCTCGCCGGCGATATTGCGGATGCCGCGGATCTCGATGCCGGGCGCGTTGAGGTCGATCAGGAACTGCGTCAGCCCGGCATGGCGGGCCTTCATGTCGCGCGGCGCCGTGCGCACCAGCGCGATCATGTAATGCGAGCAATGCGCGCCGGAGGACCAGATCTTGCGCCCGTTTATCCTCCAGCCGCCATCGACCTTCACCGCCGAGGTGCGGACCGAGGCGAGGTCGGAGCCCGAGTCCGGCTCGCTCATGCCGATGGCGAAATAGCACGCCCCGGCGGCGATGCGCGGCAGGATGGCGGCCCGTTGCGCCTCCGCGCCAAAGCGCAGCAGCAGCGGCCCGGACTGGCGGTCGGCGACCCAGTGCGCGGCGCAGGGCGCGCCGGCCGACACCATTTCCTCGGTGACGATATAGCGGTGCAGCGCCGGCCGCTCGCCGCCGCCATAGCGCTTCGGCCACATCATGCCGAGCCAGCCGCGCCGGCCCATCTTGCGCGACCATTCCGGCGACCAGCCGGAGCCCCAGCCTTCCGCCATGGGCGTGAAGCCGCCCGACTCCCGTTCGGTGCGGATGAAGTCGCGGACTTCCTCCCTGAGCGCGCGTTCCTCGGGGCCGAACTCGACCTTCGGAAAGCGGAACCGGTTCCCGGTCATGGTCTCCCCCCTTGCCGCAGAGCGTTCATATTTGAAGCCGATCCGGCCCCGCCGTCCAGACCCGGGCCTTCAGCCGCCGATGCGGGGGCCGGCCGCGGGCCGCCGGCGCCCTTGATTGCGCCGCGACCGGCCGCCACCATGCCGGGCATCGATGAGAGGAGCCTTGCCATGTCCCTGCCCGAATTGCGCCGGTCCGGGCCGATCGCCTATCGCGAGGCGGGCAAGGGACCCGCGCTGCTGCTGCTCCACGGCATTGGCGGCAGCTCGAAGACCTGGGAGGAGCAATACAGCGCCTTCGCCGGCAGCCATCGGGTGATCGGCTGGGACGCGCCCGGCTTCGGCGGCTCCGATCCGGCGCCTGAGCCAACCGCCGATAGCTGGGCCGACGAGGCGATGGGCCTGCTGGACCGGCTCGGCGTCGAAACCGCCGTCCTGCTCGGCCATTCCATGGGCGGCGTCATCGCGCCCCGGGTCGCCTCCCGCCATCCGGGCCGCATCGCCAGGCTCATCCTGTCCGGCACGCGCGCCGGCTTCATCGGCGCCCTCGGTTTCGAGGAGCGCCAGCGCGAGTTCGACACGCTCACGCCCGAGGAGCGCGGGCGGGCGCGGGCCGCCGTCATGGCCGCGCCCGGGGCCTCGCCGGAAGTCCGCGCGCGGCTCGCCGGCATAGCGGGCGAGGTCACGCGCGAGGCCTTCGCCGGCGGCGTGACGGTGCTGAACGGGACCGACAACCGCGCCATATTGCAGGCGCTCGGCATGCCCGCGCTGGTGCTTTGCGGCATGCAGGACGGCATTGCGCCGCCGGAGCGCGGGGAGGAAATCGCCGGCTTGCTGGCGGATGTCCGCATGACCTGCTTCGAGGGCGCCGGCCATGCGGCCTATGTGGAGAAGCCCGAGGCCTATAATGCCCGGCTCGCGGCATTCATGGCGGAGTAGCCCCATGCTGGAAACACACGGACGCTACGACTATTCGAGCATCGTCTCGCGCCCGGTCTATGACTGGCCGGACGGCAACCGCCTTGCGGTCTATGTCGCGCTCAATATCGAGGTGTTCGCCTGGGGCCGCGGCAAGGGCGCGGGCATCGCGCCGCCCGACCAGGCGGTGAGCGCATCGGTCTATTCCTGGCGCGACTATGGCAACCGCGTCGGCATCTGGCGGCTGTTCGAGCTGTTCGACGCGCTCGACATTCCCTGCCAGGCGCAGGCGAACACCGCCGTCTATGAGCACTGCCCCGACATCGCGGCGCGGCTCCGGGCGCGCGGCGACGAATTTCTGGGCCACGGCGTCACCAATTCGGACGAACAGGGCGGGCTCCCGGAGGCGCAGGAGCGCGCGCTGATCGAGGACGTCACCCGCGCCATCGCCGAGAATGAGGGCGCGCCGCCGACCGGCTGGATGAGCCCCTGGCTTTCCAACAGCCCGGTCACGCTCGACCTGCTCCAGGAGGCGGGCTACCGCTATGTCATGGACTGGACGCATGACGACCAGCCGGTGTGGATGCGCACCCGCTCCGGCGGCCGCATCCTCTCCATGCCCTACCCCATCGAAACCAATGACAACCGGGCGCTGGTCTGGTTCGGATACTCCGCAGACGACTTCGCCAGCATGCTGATCGACTGCTTCGACGAGATGCTGGAGCAATCCGCGGCCATGCCGCTGGTCTGCCCGATCTCGCTGCACCCGTTCCTTGTCGGCCGCCCCTACCGCATGCGCGCGCTCCGCCGGGCGTTCGAGCATATTGCGCGCCACCGGGACCGCATCTGGCTCACCCGCCCCGGCGACATCTGCCGCCATGTCGAGAGCCTGCCGCCGGGCACCGTGCCAGGATGACAGGATGATGGCCGCCATCGACGCGATGCAGGACAGCGACTGGCCGGAAGTTCGCGCCATCTACCGCGCCGGCCTCCGCACAGGCATCGCCGCCTTCATGAAGAACCCGCCGAGCTGGAAGGCCTGGAACAGCGGCCATCTGGCCATCGCCCGGTTCGTCGTCCGGGGCGGCGATGGCCGCGCGGCCGGCTGGGCGGCGCTGACGCCGGCGCCGGATACCTGAGGCGCGCCCGGCGTCGCTGAGGTCAGCGTCTATGTCGGCGAAAGCGCGCAGCGGTCGGGCGCCGGAACCGCCCTGCTGCAGGGGTTGATCGCGGCCTCCGAGGCCGAGGGCTACTGGACGCTCCAGGCGCAGATTCTGGCCGCCAACCGGGCCAGCATCGCGCTGCACCGGAAATGCGGCTTTCGCGAGGTCGGCCGCCGGGAGCGCTACGGGCATCTCGACGGCGTGTGGCACGACGTGCTGCTGTTCGAGCGGCGCAGCGCCCGCGCCGGCGGGCCGGGCCTGCCGACAAGGACCTGCGACATAGCAAGCTGACGCCGGCGCAGTCGCCGTGTCACGCGGCCAGGGAGGGGTCCGGAACGGCATCGGGCGCCTTGCGGCGCCCTTTTCGCGTATAGGCCTTGCGGTTCCGGACCCGCTGCGGGCGCAGCGTGCGCAAGGCGCGGGCCATCGGGTTGCGCCGTTTCGGCGGCGGCTTTCGTTTGCGCATGGGCTCCGGCCCGGCAAGGCGATGAATGGTGGGCGCGGCTGGGTTTGAACCAGCGACCCCTGCCGTGTGAAGACAGTGCTCTCCCGCTGAGCTACGCGCCCGGAAAGGGGGCTCGTCTAGGCCCGTCGCGCCGGCCTGTCAAGCGCCGGCCCAGGGGTCGTCCCAAGGGTCGTCCCGGTCCAGCAGCGCATTGTCCGCGCCGAGAGCGGGCGCGGGCGCGCGCACGGCCGGGCGCCGGCCATCGAAGGAGATCGGCAGCGCCAGCGCCTGCATGCCGGCGCGCGCCGGCACGTCCACGATCATGTCGAGCGCCTGCACCTGCGGCTCCTGCAGCGCCTCGGCAAGGTTGTTGATCGGCGAGGCCGGCACGCCGGCGGCCTCGAACACTTCCATCCACTCGCGCACCCGGCCCTCCGCCAGCGCTGCCTGGATATCCCGCACGATCTCGCCGTGGCGCGCCAGGCGCGCCGCGTTGCCTTCGAATGCCGGGCTCTCGGCCCAGTCGCTGTGGCCGAGCGCGTAGCCGAGGCGCTTGAACAGCCGGTCCGTCGCCGCGGTAATCAGGATGCGCCCGTCGGCGGCGTCGAACGCCTCGAACACGACCACGCGCGGGCTGCCGGTCGGGTGGCGCACGGGCCGCTTCCCGGTCGCCTGGTGGGAGACGAATTGCGTGGTCAGCAGGAACATGGCGGTCTCGAGCAGCGAGGTGTTGACCACCACGCCCTCGCCCGTGCGTTCCCGCTGGCGCAAGCCGGCGAGCGCGCCGAGCGCGGTCCAGAGGCCGGTGGCGAGATCGCAGACCGCCGCGCCCATCCGCATCGGCAGGCCGTCCGGGTCGCCGGTATTGTCCATCAGACCGGAAAAGGCCTGGAACAGCACTTCGAAGCCGGGGTCGAGCCGCTTCGGCCCCTTGTGGCCGAAGGCGCCCATGTCGCAATAGACGAGCCGCGGGTTTTCGCGGAACAGCGCTTCCGGGTCGAGGCCGAGCTTCGCCGTCACGCCCGGCCGGAGGTTCTGGACGAACACATCCGCGCCACGCACCAGCTTCATCAGGCCGGCGCGGCCCGCTTCCGTCGTCAGGTCGAGTGAAACCGACCGCTTGGAGCGGTTGACGCCGTGGAAGGTCGGCGCCGCGCCGAACCAGACCGGTGGCGTCCAGCGGCGCGACTCGTCGCCTTCCGGGCGCTCGACCTTGATGACATCCGCCCCGAGCTCCGCCAGCACCTGCCCCACGACCGGGCCGGCGATGATCTGCGCGAGCTCCACGACGCGCACTCCCGAAAGCGGCATGCAGCCTCCCCTTCTCTTCTCCGTTCCGAGCCCGGCCGGCGCAGGCGCAGCTTGATACGGCCGCGCCGGCCGCCTAACTCTAGAGATGGCACCAGCATGGCATATTCGGGGAGAGCGCGCATGATCGGCAGATGGACACTGGCGGCCGCCATGCTGTGCATGGCGGGAACGGCGCTGGCTCTCGGCAGCAGCGGCGGCGAGGACAAGTCCGGCCCGCTCGCCGCCATCGAAAAGCAGATCGAGGCCGGCGCGTATGAAGACGCGCTCGCCGCGCTCGCGGTCCATATCGAGAAGCACCGGACCAGCGCCGACGCCTTCAACTGGCTTGGCTACGCCAACCGCAAGCTCGGCCACCTCGAACAGGCCCGGAAGGCCTATGCGCGCGCGCTCTTCCTCGATCCCGACCACAAGGGCGCGCATGAATATGCGGGCGAGCTCCGCCTGCTGCTGGGAGACCTCGAAGGCGCGCAGAAGCATCTGGCGGAACTCGACCGCATCTGCCTGCTCGGCTGCGAGGAATATGACGAGCTGAAGGCGGAAATCGCCGCCTGGAAGAAGGCGAACGGCAAGTGATGCGGACGACCTGGCCGGCCGGGGGCTCGCGGGCCGGCATGAGCCTCAGGCGCATCCTGGCCATGCTCGGCCGTTACTACTACCTCTTTCGGGGCTCGGCGCCGCGCATCATCGAGCTTGCCTACTGGCCTATCGTCCAGGTCGCGCTCTGGGGGTTCATCACCAAATTCTTCATCGAGCACAGCAGCTGGCTGGCGAATGCGGCCGGCGCGCTGCTGGCGGGCGTGTTGCTCTGGGATGTGCTGTTTCGCGGCCAGCTCGGGCTCAGCATCTCCTTTCTGGAGGAGATGTGGGCGCGCAATCTCGGCCAGTTGTTCGCCAGCCCGCTCAGGCCCGGCGAGCTCATGGCGGCGATGATGCTGGGAAGCCTGATCCGCACCTCGCTCGGCCTGATGCCTGCGACGCTCGTCGCCTGGCTGCTGCATGAATACTCGATCTATTCGCTGGGCCTGCCGCTGATCGCCTTCTTCGCCAATCTCATGGTGTTCGGCTGGGCCATCGGGCTCGCGGTCTGCGCGCTGCTCATTCGCTACGGGCTCGCGGCCGAGAGCTTCGCCTGGGCCTCGATCTTCATCCTGGCGCCGCTGAGCGCCGTCTATTACCCGGTCGATGTGTTGCCCGAGGCGGCGCAGGCTGTCGCCCTCGCATTGCCCTCCGCCCATGTCTTCGAGGGCATGCGCGCGGTGATGATCGAAGGCGTCTTCCGCACCGATCTGTTCCTGTGGGCGGCCGGCCTCAACATCGCCTATATCGCCGGCGGCGTGGCGCTCTTCGCCTATGCCTTCAAGATCGCCCGCCAGCGCGGCCTCATCCTGCAATCGGGCGAATGACAAGGCGGTAGGGCCGGCGCGCATGGAAGATCAGTCGTCGGCGCCGGCTTCGGCGGGATCCCGGCCCCGTGCGTTACGGCCCGAAATGTAGTCGCGGACAATGGTGAACTGGCCCTTGACCTCTGCAAGAGCGGTCTCCACGGCGCGCAGGCGTTCGTCAAAACCATCCATGCATTTGTCGATGGCGTCCAGGCGCTTGTCGACGCCGTCCAGACGAGCGTTGACGCCCCTCTGCCCGTTGAGGATCAGTCCGGCTAATGCGACGCCGACGGCGAGGATGGCGATCAGTTCGGGGCTCATGTCCCGAAGCTAGCAAAAATCCGGAGCCGGGGTCACGCGGTTCCAGGGCGGCTACAGGATTGCCGATCGGCTCCGGGTGGTGTAGCCAACCTCTGCCATGAACCATGACAGCTACACCGACGCTCATCTCAAGGGCGTGCTGGAGAGTGTGCGGACCGTCGCGATGGTGGGCGCCAGCCCCCACTGGAACCGGCCCAGCTATTTCGTCATGAAATATCTCCAGGCCAAGGGCTTCCGCGTGCGCCCCGTCAACCCGGGCGCGGCCGGCCAGACCATATTGGGCGAGACCTGCTTTGCCGACCTTGCCGACCTGCCGGAGCCGGTCGATATGGTCGATATCTTCCGCAATTCCGAGGCCGCCGGCCCGCTCGCCGACCAGGCGGCCGAGATCGGCGCGAAGGTGGTGTGGATGCAGCTCACCGTGCGCAATGATGCAGCCGCGGAGCGCGCCGAGGCGGCGGGGCTCACTGTCGTGATGAACCGCTGCCCGAAGATCGAATATGCGCGCCTCTTTGGCGAGCTTTCCTGGAACGGCTTCAACTCCAGGCGCATCTCCTCCAAGCGCCGCCGGATCGCCTGACATGACCGACAATCAACCGCCCTTCGGGTTCGAGACGCTGGCGATCCACGCCGGCGCCGGCCCCGACCCGGCCACGGGCGCACGCTCGACGCCGATCTACCAGACGACCTCCTATGTGTTCGACGATGTCGATCACGCCGCCTCGCTGTTCAACCTCCAGACCTACGGTTTCATCTATTCGCGCCTGACCAACCCGACGGTCTCGGTGCTGGAGGAGCGGGTGGCGGCGCTGGAAGGCGGCAAGGGCGGCACGGCGACGGCGTCCGGCCATGCCGCGCAAATGCTGGCGCTGTTCCCGCTGATGCAGCCGGGCGCGCACCTGCTGGCGTCGAACAAGCTCTATGGCGGCTCCGTCACCCAGTTCACGCGCACCTTCGCCAAATTCGGCTGGCAGGCCTCGCTGATCGATTTCGACGATCTCGACGGCGTGCGCGCGGCGATACGGCCGGAAACGCGGGTGCTGTTCTGCGAGTCGCTGGCCAATCCGGGCGGCATTGTCAGCGACCTGGAGGCGCTTGCGGACATCGCGCATGAGGCTGGCATCCCGCTTATGGTGGACAACACCATGGCCACGCCGTTCCTCTGCCGCCCGTTCGAATGGGGCGCGGACCTCGTCGTGCATTCCATGACCAAATTCCTCTCCGGCCATGGCAATGCGATGGGCGGCATGGTGGTGGACAGCGGCGGCTTCGACTGGGGGCAGAACGACAAATTCCCCTCCATGACGGAGCCGGAGGGCGCCTATCACGGCCTGCGCTTCTGGGAGACGTTCGGCGATCTCGGCTACACCGTGCATTGCCATGCGGTCGGGCTGCGCGACCTCGGCGCGACCATGGCGCCGCTCAACGCCTTCCTCGCCATCACCGGCATCGAGACTCTGCCGCTGCGCATGGCCCGGCACAGCGAGAACGGGCTGGAAGTCGCGCGCCACCTCTCCGGCCATCCGGCGGTCGCCTGGGTCTCCTATGCGGGGCTGGACGACAACCCCTACAAGCCGCTTGCGGACAAGTATCTGGCGGGCTCCGGCGGCTCGGTGTTCACCTTCGGGCTCAAGGGCGGCTATGAGGCGGGCGTGCGGCTGGTGGAGGGCGTCGAGCTGCTGAGCCATCTCGCCAATATCGGCGACACGCGCTCGCTCATCATCCATCCCCGCTCCACCACCCACCGCCAGCTCTCGGAAGAGCAGGCGGCCGCGGCCGGGGCGGGCGACGAGGTGGTGCGGCTCTCCGTCGGCCTGGAGACCGCCGCCGACATTATCGCCGACCTGGAGCAGGCGCTCGGCTAAGCCGGATTTCTCACCAGGGTTTTCACTCCGCAAGCAGCGCCCGCAGGATGGCGTGGCCGACGAAGCCCGACCCGCCGATGACAAGAATGGTCACTTCGCCGGGAGCGTCGCCGCGCGGAACCGGTCCTTGGCGAGCGCCGCATCCAGCGAGCGCCTGACGCGCGGAGGCTGGGTATCGGGGGTCACCTTGAGCAGCACGAAGGACGCGCCATTGGCCTCGCGGAGCAGCCGGCCGGCATCCTCGATCTCCTCCGCCTCAACCACCGAGCGGACCGCCGGAATGCCGGCCCCGGACGCCATCGCGGCCAGGTCCACGCCAAGCGAGGTGTGGCTCTTCTGGTAGCCGGTCTCGCCGTAATGGCCGTTGTCGACACAGACGATGGAGAGATTGGGCGGGTTCAGGATCGCGACGGTCGCCAGCGAGCCCACATTCATCAGCAGTTCGCCATCGCCCGTCAGCACCAGCACCCTGCGGTCCGGCCGCGCCAGCGCGAGCCCGAGGCCCATGGCGACGGCGCCGCCCATCACGCCCGCGCAGGCGAAATAATTGGCCTCCGGCTCGCAGAGCGCCGCCGTGTCCCTTGCCGTGCCGGCGAGCCCGGCGACAATCAGCCAGTCCTGTGGATCGCCCACCAGCGCGGGCACGGCTTCGCATCTGTCGAGCGTGCCGACAGGGCTCATTTCGGCCGCAATGCCGGCCCGGAATGCATCAGTCATCGCGTCCGTTCCCTTGCCTAAAATGCCTTGGCGCCGATCAATTTCTGGGTCAGCAGCACGCCCACTGCCTGCCCCGACTGGAAGGCCATGGTGCAGGCCGCGCGCATCGCGCCCTCGACATCCTCGGGCCGGTCGATACGCATGGTGACGAAGCCCATCGCTTCCATCACCGGCTCGACCGCCTGCCCCATCGGCATCTGCCAGGGATTGCCCTCGCCGAAATCGCCGCGCATCGACACCAGCACCAGCATCGGGAAGAGGCCGTTCTTCACCAGCGAGAACATGTTGACGCAATTGCCGATGCCGGAAGACTGCATGGCCGCAACGCCGCGCGCCCCGCCGAGATGGGCCCCGGCCAGCATGGCGATGCCCTCCTCCTCCGTGGTGAGCGGCACGGAATGCATCTCCGGGTCGGCAAGCGACTTGTCGATCAACACCCGGTGGCCGGCATCGGGCACATAGCTCACCTGGCTGACTTCGAACTCCTTGAGGACCCGATAAAGGTCATCCTGCCAATCGGCCATCACTTCGCTTCCTCTCCGGGAGACGGACCTATAATTGCAATTGCGCGCGCACCGCCGCCGCAATGGCGTCCGGCCCCACGCGCAGCTTGTCTTCGAGCGGCCTGGCGTAGGGAATCGGCACGCGCGGCGCGCCGAGCCGCTTCACCGGCGCTTTCAGCCTGCCGAACAGCGCCTCCGAGACGGTCGCCGCGACCTCGGCCCCGAAACCGCCGACCGAAACTGCCTCATGCGCCACCACCAGCCGCCCGGTCTTGCCGACGGAGGCCAGCACCATGTCGCGGTCCCAGGGCCAGAGCGTGCACAGGTCGATCACCTCCACCGACACGCCCTCTTGCGCCAGCGTCCGAGCCGCCGTATGGGCGTTATGGACCATGGCGGACCAGGAGACGACAGTCGCATCGCCGCCTTCGCAGACGATCCGCGCGCGCCCCAGCGCGCCCGGCGGCTCGTCCTCGCCGAGCTCTTCCTCGATGCCCCACAAGTCCTTGTGCTCCAGATAGACAACCGGGTCATCGCTGCGGATCGCCGCCTTCAGCAGGCGCAGATTGTCGCCCGGCGTCGCCGGAGCCACCACCGTCAAGCCGGGGATATGCACATACCAGGCTTCGAGAGACTGCGAATGTTGCGCCGCCGACGATCGCCACATTCCCATCGGCTCGCGCACCACCAGCGGCACGCCGCCCTGCCCGCCGAACATGTAGCGCGCCTTGGCGGCCTGGTTCACGAGCTCGTCCACGGCGCAGAGCGCGAAGTCGGCAAAGCGCATTTCCACCACCGGGCGCGTCCCGGCCAGCGCCGCGCCGACCGCCGAGCCGAGGATCGCCGCCTCGGAGATCGGCGCGTCCGAAATCCTGAGCGGCCCGAACTCCGCCGCCATGCCGGCATATTGCCCGAAGACGCCGCCGCGCCCGAGGTCTTCGCCGAGAGCCCACACGGTCGGGTCGCGGCGCATTTCCTCCGCCAGCGCCCGCCGCCCGGCCTCCATATAGGTGGTCTTCACCATCGGAAGGCCGCCTCGCGCGGATCGCCCACATCCTGCACATCGGCATAGAGGGCGGCGCTCTGCGGCCAGGGCGCGGCCTTCGCCTCCTCATAGGCGGCCCGCATCTCCGCGACCGCCGCCTCGCGATGGCCGGACAGCGCTTCCTCGGGGACGCCATGCGCGCGCAGGGTCTCCGCGGCGCGGGCGACGGGGTCGTCCCGCCAACGCGCCGCCGCCTCCCCGGCGTCGCGATAGGCGGCCTTGTCCACGGCCGTGTGGCCGGTCAACCGCCAGGTCTTCGCCCAGAGGAATTGCGGCCCGCCGCCCTGGAGAACGCGCGCGCGCAGCCCCGCCGCCGCTTCCGCCACAAGGTCCACATCATTGCCGTCCACGGCCTCGGCCGGAATGCCAAGCGCCTCGGCGCGCGCCGCCGGGCCGGGTCCGCCGGTCATCGCCTCGGTCCGCGTGGTGGCGGCATAGGCGTTGTCCTCGCAGACGAACAACACCGGCAGGTCGAAGACCCGCGCCCAGTTCAGCCCCTCCAGGAAGGGCCCGCGATTGACCGCGCCGTCGCCGAAGATGCAGCAGACCATACGCCGCTCGCCGCGCAGACGAATGGCGTGTGCAGCGCCGGCGGCGATATTGATATTGGCGCCGACGACGCCGTTGGCGCCCAGCATGCCGACCGAGAAGTCGGCGATATGCATGGAGCCGCCCTTGCCGCCGCAATTGCCGCCTTCGCGCCCGAACAGCTCGCGCATCATGGCGGCGGCGGCGGCGCCCTTCTCCAGCGTGTGGCCGTGGCCGCGATGGGTGGAGAGCAGCAGGTCGTCCTGCGCGAGGCTGCCGACAACGCCCACCGCGCAGGCCTCCTGCCCGATGGAGGGATGGATGGCGCCCAGCACCAGCCCTTCCTCCAGCGCGGCAACGGCCTGCTCCTCGAAGGCGCGGATGCGGTGCATCCGCCGATGGCGGTCCGCCAGCCGTTCGAGGTCGAGATTGGTCCGGCTCAAAGGCCCAGCACCCGCTTCGCGATGATATTGCGCTGGATCTCGTTGGAGCCGGCGAAGATCGTGTGCTTGCGGTCGTTGAAATATTTCGCGGCGAGCGCATTGGCGTAATCGGGCCCGACCGGCTCCTCGTTCCAGCCATGCTCCATGGCCTCGATCTGATAGGGCGCGGCGTCATAGGCCGCCGCCTCCATCTTGAGTTCGGAGAGGCGCTGCTGGATTTCGGTCCGGCGGATCTTGATCATGGACGCTTCCGCGCCGATCTCCTTGTCCGCCGAGACGGCGGCGAGCATGCGGAGCATCTGCATCTCCAGCGTCTGGAGCTCGATCTCGACCTCCGCCACCTTGCGCGTGAAGGTCGCGTCGTCGCCGAGCCCCTGGTCCGCCGCGATCTCCTTGAGCGCGCGCAGGCCGTTCTTCTGCGAGCCGAGCGCGCCGCCGCCCATGCGTTCATGGCCGAGAAGGTATTTGGCGATCGTCCAGCCCTGGTTCACCTCGCCGACAAGGTTCTCGCGCGGGACGACGACATCGGTGAAGAACACCTCATTGACCTCGTGCAGGCCGTCAATGGTGATGAGCGGCTTCACCTCGATGCCGGGCGTGGCCATGTCGATCAGGATGAAGGAGATGCCCTCCTGCCGCTTGCCTTCCGTCGAGGTGCGCACGAGGCAGAAGATCCAGTTCGCCCAGTGGGCCGCGGTCGTCCAGATCTTCTGGCCGTTGATGACGAAACGGTCGTCATGCACCTCGCAGCGGCTCTTGAGCGAGGCGAGGTCGGAGCCGGCGCCCGGCTCGGAATAGCCCTGGCAGAAAATGCGCTCGCCGGAGAGGATGCGCGGCAGGTTGTCCCGCTTCTGATTCTCGGTGCCGAAGGCCATCAGCACCGGCCCGCACATGGAGATGCCGAAGGGGATCGGACGCGGCGCATTGGCGAGCGCCTGCTCCTCGTCCCAGATATATTTCTGCGTCACCGTCCAGCCCGGCCCGCCCCATTCCTCGGGCCAGTTGGGCGCGATCCAGCCCTTGTCGTGCAGTTCCCGGTGCCAGGCCATCACCTCGTCGAGCGTCGGCTGGATGCCGAGCCCGACCTTGCGCGCCACATCGCCGGGCAGCTTCCCGGCCAGGAAGGAACGGCACTCGTCGCGGAAGGCTTCGTCTTCGGGAGCGAAATTGAGGTCCATGAGGCAGCCGCCAGCGGTTAGTGGTCAGTGGCTAGTGGATAGTGCGAACGAAGCCGGGCTGCAACCGTCCCCCGCCAGCCACCGACCACTGGCCACCGGCCACTACACCCGAAACACCTTCATCGCCTCGTCGCCGAGATGGTTGATGACCTTGACGGCGATGCGCCCGGAGGCGGGGCGCGGGAAGGGGCGGGAGGTGTCGCTGTTGAGCGTGGCCCATGCGTCCTCGTCGATCTCGGCCCGGAGCGTCGTTTTCAGCGCCTTGTAGGGATCGTTCGCGCCGAGGAAATAGGCGTGGCGGACGAAGAAGCTCTCCTCGTTGTAGTCCGTATCGACGAACCAGCAGGCGATGCCGTCAGGCCCGTCGCTGCGCACCTCGCCGGAATTGGGATGGAAGACATCCACTCCGTGGATAGTGACCTGTGTATAGTGGATAGTGGTCAGTGGCGAGTGGATAGCGAGCGCATCAGCGCGTGCAGCATTTTGTTGATCTCGGCGCAATCGCTCGACAAGCTCTCTGAAACCGCCGGATCGATCAGCCGCAATCTCTCGCACAAGGTCGTGAAGGTTTCGACCTCCGCCAGCGAGCCTCGTGCTATGCCGAGCGAATGTAGAAATTCCCCCGTGGTCCGCCGCGCCTGCCCCTCCGCGATATTGGCCGGAATCGATGTCGCCGCCCGCCGCATTTGCGAGGTAATCCCAAATTTCTCTTCGGCAGGAAAGCGCCGCGTAAGCGTGTAAATCCTCTCGGCCAAGTCCATTGATTTCCGCCAGACCGTCAATTCCCGATATGACTGCAAAGATGCCATAAGGCGCCACCCGTTTCCCCGAACTATCCACTATCCACTCTTCACTAACCACTTCTATATCCGGCTCGCCGAAAATGACGAACAGGTTGCCCTTGCCGGTGTTCTTCAGGTCGTCCGCCATGTGAAGGTCGGCGTTCATGCGCGCCTTGAGCACGGGGATGCGGCCCAGCCGCTCGAACTCGCTGGCATGGGCGTCATAGCTGAAGGCGCAGGCGACGAGCACGTCGAAGCCGGCTTCGGCGGCCTCGCGGGCGGCGGCGGAGAGGTCGGGGCGCGCGACGGTGCCGAATTCGGGGCCGATGAAGATGCCGGCGCGGCGCGGCTTGCCGTCCGCTTCCTCGTAGCGGCCCTCGCCGCAGACATAGCGGCCCGGCCAGGGCGCGAGGGAGGAGAAGGTAATGCGGTCTTCCCTGTGCGCCTGCTGGACGCCGGCGGTCTTCAGGTTCTCCAGGATCATGGTGGCGAAGTCCGGTGCCTCGCCATAGTGATGGCCCTTCTCGCCGAGGGTGGAGAACAGCTCACCGTCCTCGTCCACCGCCAGCATCCGGTGCGGCGCCAGGCTTTCGACCGTGAAGGGACCCGCGACGCGGATGCGGGACCGGTCCTCATAGGGCTTGTCATAGAGATATTCGGTATCCGCCTTCGCCGCGATGGAGGCGTCGATCTCCTTCTGCCGGGCGATGCGCGCCTCCCAGAATTCGGTGAATAGTGGATCGGTGGATAGTGGCCAGTTGTCGGGGCGTTCGCGCGGAATTTCCCATTCCTCAAGTGTTCCCATCTGACCACTATTCACTGACAACTGGCCACGGAGCGGCGCAAGCCGCTCCTCCCACTTCTCCCAGATCACGTCGATCTCGGCATTGTTGGCGATGGATTTGAGCGTGATGTGCGGCACGCGCTCATAGACGAAGCCCTGCCGGATATCGCCGCCCGTCGGCGCTTCCGAGGGCACGCGGCGGGTAATCTCGCCTTCCTTGCGCTGTCCCTCCGGGCTGTCGGCGAGCAGATACCAGGGGTAGCGCGCCCCCATGACCCGCGCCCGCGCCCGCGCCAGGGCCAGCGCCACGCGGGAGGTATCGATGGTAATCCATCGCCGGCCCCATTGTTCGGCGACATAGGCCGCGGTGCCGGAGCCGCAGGTCGGGTCTAGCACGAGGTCGCCGGGGTCTGTGGTCATCAGGATGCAGCGTTCGACTATCTTTGTTGCCGTTTGAACAACATAAATTTTTGGATCTACTCGGCTGGTAATGCCTCCAGTTACATCGGACCAAAAATTGTCTATAGCTAACGCACTGAAATCATCGAAGTACTTTTTGAAGCTAACGTTGTTCCCAGTCTTTAGAGCACGATCAGCTCGAACCGCACGCTGCATTCCAAGCTCTGAAGTTCGCCAACCACCTGAGGATGGCCGGTACCGTATTCCCCTAAATGTCATCGGGAATAGTGTAGTCTTGGAACCAGATCGAGACGTAAACCCCTGATCTCTGAAGAGACGTGATCCAACTGGTAGTTGAATCCTCCCTTTCAACTCGTCATTAGTTATACGACGTTCAGTCAAATCTGGAAATCGAATGGTCTTGTACCGCGATGCATCTTCCTTGCCGGGTTCAGTACGACGAAATAATGAACGCGACTTAGTATGTTGTTTATTTCTGGAATACCACAGAATATAATTGCTGGTGTTATCCAAATACTCAGAACCAAGTCCAACGGAGGTCTTAAAGGAAATTAAGCTAATGAAATTCTCGTCACCAAACACCTCATCCATCACTGCTCGCACCCGGTGGATATTCTCGTCACCGATTTGCACGAAGATCGAGCCGCTTTCCATCAACAGTTCCTGCGCCACCATCAGCCGGTCGCGGAGATAGGTGAGGTAAGAGTGGATGCCGTCGCGCCAGGTGTCGCGGAAGGCTTTCACCTGTTCCGGCTCGCGGGTGATGTGGGCGGCGTTGCCGTCCTTCACGTCGCGGCTGGTGGTGGACCACTGGAAGTTCGAGTTGAACCTTATCCCGTAGGGCGGGTCGATATAGATGCACTGCACCCTGCCGCGCAGGCCCTCGCGCTCGGCAAGGCTGGCCATGACCTGCAGACTGTCGCCCAGGATCATGCGGTTCGACCAGTTGGCGTCGTGGCGGTAGAACTCGGTGCGCGCATCCTCGCTCGGCAGGCCGTTGAAATCCGCGAACAGGTCCGGCGCCGCATCCGCCGCCTCGTCGCGGCGCGCCTTCGTCTGCCGCAGCAGGTCGTCCACCAGCGCCTTGGGATGCACCTTCTCCTGGATGTAGAGCGGCGGCGCCTGCACGGTGAGGTCCGCCGCGTCCTGCGCATCCTTCCCCCGCCAGACAAGCTGCGGGTCTAGGTCGAGGTTCCGGCGCTCATAGGCCACCCGGACCGGCGCCTTGTCCTCCTCCGCCATCACGGGGTGGTGTTCGGCCGTTGGAATGTTGCGCCTCGACGCCCCACCGTGAGTCAGGGTCTCGACGGATTTGGGCTTCTTTGTCGTTCGGCGCGCCATGGATCGACTGTTCCCGGAATTTACTTACAGACCGTCACGCTGCGACGCGCTTCAGGAGCTTGCGGTTGAAGTCCTCGTGCGACGCCAGAGACGAGACCATGTCGCCGCCGACATCCGATAGCCTGGCAAGGTCCATTCTCGGAATCTGGGCCTGATCCTCGAAGACGAGAATGGACTCGAAGCGCAGCGCGTGCCGGTGAAAGTGCGACAACACGATCGTGGCCAGACGCGCCTTGTCGCGGTTCGGCACACCATAGACGAAAAGCGGAACATCGTCCCTCCCATCGATGCGATAATCCACGGGGTAGGCGTCGGCGTTCGGAACATCCGGCTGGAAATCTCGTTCGATCCTGGCTTCGTCCACAAAGCCGAACAGGAGGTCGGCCAGGTCGTCGTAGAAAGTGGAACCTGTATTCGAACGCGAAAGCAGGGTCAGGTCGTACACCCTCGTCAGCGCCTGCCCGAAGGCGAACAGGGCCTGCGGCAGGTTCTCGGGGGCCGTATCCAGGCAAAGCGCCCCGCTGTCCCCGTCCCAGCCAAGCCCGGTTTCGCCCATGATGCGCTCGAGCAGCATGCCCCGGGTCCCGTCCATAAATGAGTCGATCTCATGCTCGTAGCTGAGATGCATGAGCGTATGCCCGCGGTCCGACAGGCGGAGTCCCCCTGAAGCCGGTTCGGAGAGGTGAATCGGGTATCGGTCTCCGTCGGGAAACTCGAAATGCGCGCGCAGCATCAACGCGCCGTCGGGCCGCCGGTCGATCCTCACCTCCTCGCAAAGGCGCTCGCACAGCAGATTTTGAAGAGAGGCAGGGTCGATAGCCATCTAAAGGAACCTCGGTTCGTTATCGTGCTGAACCCTGATGCCGGTTACATTGAAATCATCTACCAGACAGGCGAGAGCCCCTTCCAACGTCTCGAACCGCTCCGTTTCTTGAGCGTCGGACTCCGGTTTCAGGCCGGCTGCGATGGCCTTCTCCGAAGCGCGGTGGATGTGCGGGCGGTAAACGATTTCACGGTGTTCGTGGCTCGGCCCGTTGTAACGCGCCAGCGTCAGGGAAGGCCCGCCGCGCGGGAGGTAGAGAATCCCGGACGAATAGTCGAGCCCGTCGAGCAGGTTCTCGCGCTGGTAGATCAGGAAGCGGGACTCGCCATCGGAGCCGCCGGAGACCTGAAAGGCGCGTTGCCGGTGAACCGGCCGCGCTCCGGGCTTCTCCAGCCAGCGGGCGCCCGGATTGACGACTCGCTTCTGCATCGACTGCAGAGTAGCCAAATCCACCTTTGCGTATAACTTCATTTGCCGACGCTCATTCGCCTTCCCTCTCCGCCGTCTCCAGAAGCTGCCGCAATGCAGGGAGCAGTGCCGGAACGGCGTCTTCGATCATCGTCCAGATCACATCGTCATCGATATGCCGATAGGCATGAGCCAGACGGTTCCGCGCTCCGATAATCGCATGCTAGGGAATGTCGGGATGAGCCTCCCGAATTGTGGCGGGGATATTGGTCGCGGCTTCGCCGATCAATTCCAGGTTGCGCAGAACGGCATGATAGGTCCGCGCGTCGCCGATGAAAGCGTCCCGGTCCATGCCGTCGGTAAAAGACAAGACATTCTCGCCGAACTCGATCATGTCCGCGATGAAGAAGCGCCAATCGCGCGAAGGTTCGCCAGCGTCAGACACGGATCGCGTCCCTTGCCATATAGGGGCGAAACTCTGCGCGCAGCGCCTTGTCGGTCACCAGATCGACAGGGCGTCCGAGAAGGTCTTCGATATAGGCTTGCAAGCCGAAAAATCGCCGCCAGTCCGCCGGGCCGTCGAACCGGACCAGGACGTCCACATCGCTGATTGCAGTCGCCGTGTCGCGGGCGATGGAGCCGACCAAGGCCAGATCGACGATTCGGAAGCGCTGCGCCATCTCCGCCTTGTGAGTCCGCAGCAGCGCCAGCACCTCCGCCCTGCCTGTCGGCTTCGTTCCGGCCGGTCCGCCGGTTCCGGCCAGCCGCCTGCCGGCCTCGACCTCAGCGAAGGCGCGCAATCGCTCGATCACCCGGTAGAACGTGTCCTCCATGCCATAGACATCGGTGAACTCCGCGAACTTCCAGCGGCCGTGTGCGCCGAGGGCGTTCACGCCGGGGACCCAATAGGTGTCCATGGTCCCCTTCTTGTCCTTCGCGTCCTCGCCGCGAAAGCCCTTGATCTCGACGACCAGGTGCAACGGGTCGTCCGCGCCGCGCCCGTCGTCCACCAGCACGACGAAGTCGGGAATGTAGGTCCGGGTCCCGGAACCGGACCGATAGGGCACCTCCAGGCCGAGGCCGTGGTTCTTCACCCAGGCGCGGACGCGGGGATGCGCGTCGGCGATGCGGCAGAACTCCGCCTCCCAGTCACTGTCGCAGACCGCATAGTTGACATGGCAGCGGCCGGGGTCGGTCGTCCAGAGGGTCTGCTTCGTCGTGGCGAACCGCACATGGACCGTCGAACCGGAGGGATTGTAAGGGTCGAGCACCGCCCTCACCGGCTTTTCGCCGGCATGAGCCGCGTCGATGGCGCGCGCGATGCGTTCGCAGGCCATGTCCGCCAACGAGAGGTACATGAGCTGCGCCGGATAAGTTCCGCCCTTGCAGACAAGGTGGCGGTCGTGCCACTCGCCGGCGATCCGCTTGAACTGGCCGAACAGATGCAGCTTCGGCTCCTCTCCAGCCTCGCGCCACTTCGTCTCCAGTAATCGTTTGGTGAGGTGGAACAGCAGAGTCGAGCGCCGGAGACTACGGGTATGCACCAGATTCAGGTCCACGCCTTCGCCGATAATGCCTTCGTTCCGGGTCCGGGACGGGCCGATCAGGTCCGGCGTCAACACCAGCGTCGAATCCTCGTCGAACTTCACTTCGAGCCGCTCTTCCGGCAATTCGATGCGGTAGCCGGCAACGCGCGGGAACCGAATTTCGCAGGCGTCGCGCTCGGGGCTGACGGCCCGGACCTGTACGGTCTTGCGCGGGCGCTGCGGGAGGGCCACGACAGGCTCGGCGGTGAAATCGAAGGGGATGCCGAGCACGTCGGCATATTCCACCTCGAACAGGTCCTTCTCGTTCAGGTCGTATGACTGCCGGCGCAGGGCCCGGCCGACTACCTGCTCGCACAATAGCTGTGTGCCGAAGGCGCGAACGCCGAGCACATGGGTGACGGTGTTGGCATCCCAACCTTCCGTCAGCATGGAAACCGAGACCACGCAGCGGGTCGCGCCGCCCAGCCGGCCCGGCTTGCCGACCGTGTTCATGGCCTCGCGCAGCAAGTCCTCATCGGAAAGCTTCTCGGCCTGCTGGCGGTCCCCGGTGCGCTCGACGATCTCCCGGCGGAAGCGCTCGATCTCGTCCGCCGCCGCAGCGCGGAAATTCCTGTCGAGCGCCTCCCCGGACTCAAGCTGCGTGCTGTCGATCAGCAGCGTGCGCGGACGGGCCAGTGGAGCTCCCGACTCGTCGAAGTTTCGAAAGAGCGGCAGGCGCCCGTGCTCCAGAGCCTTCGAGCCGTCTGCGTTCTCCCGATGGAACCCGGCGATGTAGTCATAGACCAGCTTCGAGGTCGCCGTGTTGTTGCAGACGACGATGAAGCAGGGCGGGACCTCTATGCCCTGTTCCTGCCAGAGCCCGAAGGTCTTCTCGTAATGGCCGTAGAGCGCCTCCAGCGCCGTCTGGAGCATGACGGGGATTTGCAGCGGATCGAGCCCGGCCGCCTTGCTCCGGCCCTTTCGCGGCATGGCCTTGCCGATGTGCTGCCAGAGGTTGCGGAAGGTCGGCATCTCGGTGCCGGGAATATTGTCGGCGACCGGCACGCGCGGCAGCTTGACGATGCCGCATTCGATAGCGTCCATCAGCGAGAAATCGCTCACCGTCCACGGGAACAGCGTGCCTTCCGCATAGCCCGAGCCGCGCAGGAAGAACGGCGTTGCCGAAAGATCGACCACGCGCGCGAGGCCGAGCCTGCGTCCGACCGCCTCCAGCCCGGAAATCCAGAGCCGGGCGGCCTCCTGATTCTTCTGGGCCTCCGTGCGGTCGTCGCCCCGGAGGACGCCTTCGTCGTCCTCGTCCGCAGGCTTCTCCCGGTAGCAGTGATGCGCCTCGTCATTGAGCGCGAGGACATTCCTCAGGCCCATGAGCTCGGGAATCACCCGCTGGAGCATCTGGCCCTCGGTCTCCACCGTATGCAGGTTCGGTCCCCTGCCCTGCAGGAGCGCGCGCCCGCCTTTCGAGACCGTCATCGTCTCCTTCGGCTTGAAGGCGTGGTAGTTGGTGATGACGATCTTCGCCTTGCCGAGATCGCCAAGCATGTCGGCGGGCACCAGTTCCCGTTCGCGGTAGTAGCTGTCCGGGTCGTTGGGCTGGAGGACGCGCAGCCGGTCCTTGATGGTGATGCCGGGAGTGACGACCAGGAAGCCCCGGGTGAAACGCCGGCTGCCCGGTCGACGCACCGCATTGATCGTCTGCCACGCGATCAGCATGGCCATGACCGTAGTCTTGCCCGCGCCTGTTGCGAGCTTCAGCGCCAGTCTGGAAAGACCGGGATTCGCATCCTCGTTGGCTCGTTCGAGTTCCTCCAGGAACCCCCGTCCGGCAGTTCCGAGGCCCGGCGCGACCTCTGTCAGCCAGATCGCGGTCTCCGCCGCCTCGACCTGGCAGAAGAACGGGCGGATTCCGTTGAATTTGTGGTGGCGCCAGTGCTTGAGCAACCGGGCCGTCTCCGGCGTCACCCGCCATCCGGCCTCCGGTAGCGCGCGCCAGATTTCGACCTGTTGGCGAATGCTGGCTATGGTTTCGACCAGCCTGTATTGCCTGTCCCCGGTCGCAAGCCGGCGCGCCGTTTCGTCTGCGACCAGTTCGAGTTGCGCGTTCTTGCGCTTTTTGGCTGCCGGAATCGGGGTGATGAAGGAGACATCGCGGCGGCGCTCCAGGACCCGGTCGGTGGGCTGGCCGGTGCTGTCGAGTTTCCAATGCCGGGCCGGATAGCCGTAAGGAGAGTTGAGGATCGGGCTGTCGAAGAAGCAGGCCGTCATTCCAGTGGGTCCGAAGCCGGGTGTCGATGCCCGCAAGGGCTATCATGCGTTCCGGCGCGAAACAACGCCCGGCCCGCTATCCGCGGGCTATGGAAGTCAGGCTTGAAATTTCTACCCCGCTCGTAATCTGTCCGGGGCCGGAAGGGTTGCTGGCCGTCCTTCACCGCCGTAAGAACCTTGCTTCCGCGGCCCCGGCGGCCGGGCTTCCGCATGCACACATCTCGTTGTTCTCTATTATGAAATAATGCTCATAAGGGCTGGATCTTCCGCGCATCCATGGCCATATGGATCGGGAAGAATGGAGCCACGGAACCGACCCAAAAGAGAACACATGCCGAAGGTGCCAGATCATGGAACCCGGGCTGAGTGTCCAGGGCCCCAGGCTGAGACGACCGCCCCATGCCGGAACAGGCTATGGGATATACGTCCTCAGCATGCAAAACATGACATCGCATGACATATCATGACAGGGCTCGGGCGCCTTGCATCGCGGACCGCAATGCCGCTAGGGTTCCGGCTCATCCGGCGCGTCGAACCCTTACGCACGGAGGACATGCCATGCCGCGTTTGTGGACGGTCTGTTTCGCGCTCCTTCTGGCCCCGTTCGCTACGGCGGACGCAAGGGAGCTGAAGCCGAAATTCGGGGATGTCGAGGGGCTCTCATTTTCGGAGATATCGGAGAGCCGCGAGGCCTGTCGGAGCGCCGTCGAGAGCAGGATCGAGCTCTGCCGCCGGAATACGAATTTCGCGGGCGAGGCCGAAAACCGGGATTATGCCCGCTGCCTGCCGGTCTTCGAATGGCAGGCGGAGAGTTGCGCGGCGCATTTCCAGCGCCAGGCGGGCAAGTGCGACGGCCAGGGCCCGGCGCGCATCGACGACTTCACCCGATTCGGTTGCACGGTGGCGGCTTCGGAGGAGGACGAGCCCGCTGTCGAGCCGGCGGATCGGGCGATGCAGGCGCGGTCGCAGGCCGTTATCCGCAGCGGACCCGGAACCGGCCATGCCCGGATCGGGGTGCTGGAAGCCGGCCGGGACGTGCGTGTGACGGGCACGGCCGGGCCCTGGTTCAGGATCGAGACGCCGGATGGCGGCGTGGCCTTCGTTCACGCCTCGCTGCTTGGCCCGCCCGCGCCGCAGGAACGGGACCCGGCCGCCGGTCTCGCGCCGAAATGCGCCGGCGCGGCGCTCGGCGCGGCCTGCTGGCGGGAGCTCGCCGCCCCGCAGGGCTGCCGTTTCTGGTACGACTTCCATAATCCCGGGGTCAGCTGGGCCTGGTCGGGCGCGTGCCGGGCCGGCGTCGCCAACGGACAGGGCGTGCTGACGGCGACAGCCGCCGGCGGGTCCGCCGAACTCTTCGGCGCGTTCGGCGGCGGCAGAATGCAGGGCATGTGGGTCTTCCGCTACGCCGACGGCAGAATAGACCAGGGACCCTATGTGGACGGCCGCAAGCACGGCCGATGGATGGACCGCTACGCCAATGGCCGGGTCGATGAAGGCGCCTATGTAAACGGCCGCAAGCACGGGCCGTGGGTGGATCGTTACGCCAGCGGCAACAGCTTCGAATATGTGTACAGCAATGGCTCGCTTGACGGGCAGCCGGGCGTCTATGTCACCGAAAGCGGCGAACGCCATCCGGGGCGCTGGTCCGGCAATTGCTTCCTGGACAGCGAGGGCCGCCTGCTGGTCTGGCGCGGCGACAGGGAGGCATGCCCATCCGGATAGCGGCATGCAGCGCCCCGGCATGGAAGCTTGAATCGCAAATCGACATCCGTGAGACTCCCCTGTTCTCAACAGGCCCTGGCCTCTTCCTCGGCGTGGGAGATATGGTTATGTCGATTCGGCAGGCGTTCCTATTGGCCGCTCTGCTGGCGATGGCGGCCGGCGCCCAGGCGCAGGAGCGCCGGATAACAGTGGCGGCGAGCCCGGAGCTGATCGAGAGCGGGCTCCTGAAATATCTACTGCCGCGCTTTTCGCTCAAGACCGGCATCCGGACGACTCCGGCGCCGCTCGCCCCGGGCGTCGAGGCGGAGGTGTTGATCGGCCCCGCGGTGGACACGGGCCGTCCGGTCTTCCGCGGTGGGGCGACGGTTTACCTGGCCGGGCGCGCCAGCGGCGGGCAAACGGCGCTGGCGGACCGTTTCCTCGACTGGCTCGCCTCCGAAATCGGCCAGCGCGCCGTGGCGTCCTTCGCGCCTGACGGCGCGCCGCTCTACGAGCCCGCGGCGGGCGCCAAAGCGGAGGTGAAGGCCCCGGCGGTGACGGGCGACGTCATGGCCGGCGAGCGCCTGGCGCTGGTTCATTGCGGGCGCTGCCATGTGGTCGGGCCGAAGAACCGCATGGCGGGCATCGGCTCCACGCCCTCCTTCGCCATGCTGCGCGGGCTCGGCGACTGGCAGCGGCGCTTCCGCGCCTTCTTCACGCTGAACCCGCATCCGGCCTTCACGCAGGTTCCCGGCGTCACGCCGCCCTTCGACGAAGCGCGCCCGCCGCCGATCGCGCCGTTGTCGGTCACGCTCGCCGATATTGACGCGATCCTCGCCTATGCCGCCTCGCTGGCCCCTGCGGATCTCGCCGCGCCGCTCAAATACGAATAGCGCCGCGATACTCCGCGGCCAGGCGGCCCGATAGCGCCAGCACGGCGTCGAGCGCCCGCCTCCCGGACCAGGCGGCGAACTCGTCCAGCCCGATGGCCGCCTCGCCGTCCCCGCCGAGCAGCAGCACGGCATCGCCGACCCGGGCGCGCCCGACATCCGAGAGATCCAGCGTCAGATGTTCGAGCGACACGGCAAGGACCGGCGCCCGCCGGCCGCGTATCAGCGCCTCCGGGCGGCTGCCCGGCGCGGGGCGGGCCAGGCCCTGGGCGGCGCCGATGGGCGCGACGCCGATGCGGCGCCCGCCGCTGATGGCGTAGCTGCCGGCGATTGCGATGTCGCTGCCCCGGGGATGGTTGCAGACCTGCACCAGTCGGCTCCCGACCTCGGCGAGGACCGGCTTGTAAGCAGACAGGTCCGCAACCGGGGCGCCGGCAAAGGGCGAAAGGCCATAGAGCAGATGGCCGACGCAGACCGCATTGCCCCGGTCGGACAGCCCCGCCGCGACGGAGGCGCTGGCGCCCGCCTGGATGACCGGCGGCGCCAGCCCGCGCTCTTCGAGGCGCGCGCAAAGCGCATCGAAGGCCGCGAACCGTCCCTCGGCCCAGGCGCGCCCGCGCGCATTGCCGAAAGGCAGATGCGTATAGAGCCCCTGCACCTCAAGGCCCGGCATGGCGGCGAGGTCGCGAAGGAAGCCCTCGGCCTCCTCCAGCGGCACGCCGAGCCGCCCCAGCCCGGCATCGACCTTGACATAGGCCGGGGCCGTTTCCCCCGCCGGCGCCGCGCGCGCCACGGCTTCGGCGCTCGCCCGGTCCACGATCGTCGGCGCCAGCCCGGCGGCCACCAGATCGGCCATGCCGGTCGGCAACGCGCCCGCAAACATGACAACGGGCGTGCGGAGCCCCGCCGCCCGGAGCCCGCAGGCTTCGTCGAAAGAGCCGGTCATGAAGGCCGTCAGCCCCTTGCGGTCGAGCGCGCGCGCCACGGGCGCCGCGCCATGGCCATAGGCATCGCCCTTGAGCGCGGCGATAATGGACTGGCCGGGCGCGCAGCCGCGGCGAATCGCGGCGAGGTTGGCCAGCAGCCGGTCCAGATCGTAAACGGCCCAGCCGGGATGCGCGGCGCCTGTCATTCACTCGCCCTCCTCGGACCGCCGCCGGCATGCAATGCCAGCCGGCGAGCAGCGACTGTCTTATACCAACAGTCATTGATTGGAACCCGTTGCGATGGCCGCCGGACCGCTCCTCCCCCGCTTGCGGGCTACTGCATGTCGGGAGGCGGCGGGCGCCGGCAAGGCGCGGCGCACGGTCAGCCGCCGCTTCCCGCGCCTATCCTCCGCCTTGCCTCGCCGAGCAGCGCGCCGGCGCCCCAGCCCTCCGGGCCGCTGCGCTCCAGCGCTTCCATGATCGCGATCAGATTATCGTCGCGGATCCGCTCGAGCTCCCGGACCGACAGGCCGTCCGCCTGCCGGTCCGACTGTTCGGCGATGGCGTCGATCAAGGCGTCGTCAAGCTCCGGGACATCGGTCAGCTTCGTCCAGGGCCAGGCGAGGCAGGGGCCGAATTGCGCCATGAAATGGCGCATGCCGGCCTCGCCGCCGGCCAGCCGGTAGGTCTGGAACACGCCCATCTGCGCCCAGCGCAGGCCGAAGGAATAGCGGATGGCGTCGTCGATCTCGTCCACCGTCGCGACGCCGTCATGCATCAGCCAGAGCGCCTCGCGCCAGAGCGCTTCCTGCAGGCGGTCGGCGATGAAGGCGTCGATTTCCTTGCGCAGCCGGAGCGGCTTCATGCCAAGCGCCTCATAGACCGCCGCCGCGCGCTCAACGGTGTTCGCCGCCGTGTCCCGTCCGGGCGCGATCTCCACCAGCGGCAGCAGATAGACCGGGTTGAAGGGGTGGCCGACCAGCACGCGCTCCGGGTGCCGCAGGCCCTGCTGCATGACGCTCGGCAGCAGGCCGGAGGTCGAGGAGGCGATGACGGTATTGGGCGCTGCCGCCGCGTCGATTTCGGCCAGGACGCGGCGTTTGAGGTCGAGCTGCTCGGGCACGCTTTCCTGGACGAAGCATGCGCCCTCCGCGGCCCCGGCGACGCTCCCGGCGATATGTAGCGCGCCGGGCGCCGGGCGGTTCCCCGCGAACAGGCGGTCGAAGGCGCGTTCGGCATTGGCCAGCACGGCCTGCGCCCTGGAAGCGGCGTCCGGATCCGGATCGTAGAGGGACACATCGATGCCGTTCAGGACGAAGCGGGCCGCCCAGCCGCTGCCGATGACGCCGCCGCCGATGCAGGCGGCGCGTTCGATGGCGCCCGTCAAGGGGCCATCCCCGGCAGCGCCCCGTTCAGCGCTTGCGGAGCGCAAGCCGGTCGCGCACCGCTTCGGGGCCGAGCACCCGCACGCCCATATTCTCTGCGATCGCGACCGCCCGGCGGACCAGGTCGGCATTGGTCGCCAGAACGCCCCGGTCGAGCCAGATATTGTCCTCCAGCCCGACCCTGATATTGCCGCCGGCGAGTAGGGCGAGCGCGGCGTAGGGAAGCTGGTTGCGGCCAAGCGAAAAAGCCGAGAAGGTCCAGCCGGCCGGCAGGTTGTTCACGAGCGACATGAGCGTGCCGATATCGTCCGGCGCCCCCCAGGGAACGCCCATGCAGAACTGCACCATCGCCGGCTCGTCGATCAGGCCTTGCCCGGCAAGCCACTTGGCGAGCACGAGATGTCCGGTGTCGAAAACCTCGATTTCGGGCCGGACGCCAAGCGCCTGCACGCGCCTGGCCATGTCCGCCAGCATGGCCGGCGTGTTGGTCATGATGTAGTCGCCCTCGCCGAAATTCATCGTGCCGCAGTCGAGCGTGCAGATTTCCGGCAACAGTTCCGCGACATGGGCGAGCCGTTCCTCGGCGCCGGCCATGTCCGTTCCCTCTTGCGAGGGCGGCAGCGGCCGGTCCGTCGGGCCGAGCGTGAGGTCGCCGCCCATGCCGGCGGTTAGGTTCAGCACGACATCGACGCCGGACCCGCGTACTCGCTCCACGACCTCGCGATAGAGCGCCGGATCGCGCGCCGGCTGGCCGGTGTCCGGGTCCCGGACATGGACATGAATGACCGCCGCGCCGGCGCGCGCCGCCTCGATGCCCGCCTCGGCGATTTCCTCCGGGGTCACCGGCACCTTGTCGGACCGGCC